>Ga0210096_1000160_pt1 | contig 27439 bp, 28 predicted proteins | sample China_Galinas_PW_4_FD_184864 | JGI IMG/M metagenome (GOLD analysis project Ga0210096, IMG submission 184864) | Wetland microbial communities from San Francisco Bay, California, USA, that impact long-term carbon sequestration - China_Galinas_PWA_D2... | ecosystem: Environmental > Aquatic > Marine...
CGAGCCCGCCGATGGCGATCAGCTCATAGGACTGCACACTCCGATCCAGCAGCGTGGCAATGATCGCGATCGCCATCCCGATCATGCCGTAGAAGTTACCGCGCCGGGCGGTCGATGGATGGGTCAGTCCCTTGAGCGCCAGGATGAACAGGACGGCCGAGGCCAGATAGGCCAGGGCCTGGGTGTTGGCTGATATTTCCATGCTGCCTCTCTAAGTTCGCGCCTGACCGACGGGCCTATTTCTCTTTCTTCTTGAACATGGCGAGCATCCGGTTGACCACCAGGAAGCCGCCGAAGACGTTGATGGATGCCAGCAGCACCGCAACAAACCCCAGTATAACGGCGCTGAAGCCCGCCGATTCCAGCCCCGTGACCAGCAGCGCGCCCACCAGGACAATGCCCGATATGGCATTGGTCAGGGCGATCAGGGGGGTGTGCAGGGAAGGCGTAACCCCCCAGACCACCCAATAGCCAATGAAGCAGGCCAGGACGAAAACATAGAATGCGACCAGGGTTTCAGACATTTCTTTCTCAGCCCCGCGTGTGGTTAGGTCCAGGCCCGGATCTGCATGGCCTGGGTGATCTCGTCGTCATCCAGGGGCTTGAGGCTCAGCCCCTGCTCACCTTTCTCCACCATGATCTCAAGCAGGTTGCGCAGGTTGCCGGCATAGAAGGCGCTGGCGTCCGACGCCACCATGGTCGGATAGTTGGTGTGACCGACAATGGTTACCCCATGGCGTACCACGACCTCGTCCTTCTCGGTCAGGGCGCAGTTTCCGCCGTTGGCGGCGGCAAGATCGACGATCACCGAGCCCGGACGCATGCGCTCGACCACCGTCTCCGGGATCAGCTCTGGGGCCGGGCGGCAGGGGATGAGCGCCGTGGTGATGATCACATGGGCCTTGGCCAGCTCGTCGCCCAACAGCTCCTTCTGCCGCTGCTTGGCCTCCTCGGACAGCTCCCGGGCATAGCCCCCCTCCCCGGAGCCGCTCTCGCCCAGGTCCAGCTCGATCGGCTTGGCCCCGAGCGACTGGATCTGCTCCTTGGTTTCGGGGCGCACGTCGTAGGCCCAGACCTCGGCACCCAGACGGCGAGCCGTGGCGATGGCCTGGAGCCCGGCCACCCCGGCACCCAACACCACCACCCGGGCGGGCTTGGCCGATCCGGCCGGAGTCATCATGACCGGGAAGAATCGGCCGTAATGGGACGCAGCCTCGATCACCGCCCGATAGCCGGCGATATTGCTCTGGGATGACAGGGCATCCATGGACTGAGCCCGCGAGATGCGCGGCATGCGCTCCATCGCCAACAGGGTCACCCCCTGGTCCGTCAGGGCCTTCAGGGTACCGTCGTCCTCACACAGCTCGATGAAGCCGATCAGCACCGCACCCGAGCGAAGCCCGGCGATCTCCGCGGCTACCGGCTTTCGCACCTTGACCACGATATCTGCGCCCAGGGCGGCGGCTCTGTCCACCAGCTGAGCGCCCACCGCCTCGTAGTCCGTATCGGGAAACTGGGCCGAGGCCCCGGCCGCGTGCTCCACAAGTACGGAGAAGCCTTTCCCGATCAGCCGCTTGGCAACGTCCGGGGTAATCGCCACCCGTGCCTCGCCCACGCTGCTCTCTTTCGGTACCCCTAGTTTCATTGCAAGTTCTCGCGCGCCCCGACGGCCGGTTGCCGACAAACCGCGCCATTATGTGCCTTTGCGCTGGCCGCCTCAACCCTGGGAATCCCTGACTCGGGCTCACCGCAAGCTTGCAATTCGCGGGCCCAACGCACATGTTTATGTATAAGAGCAGCCTTTCGCAGGAGCCGCCCGATGCAAAGCGTAAGATCCCCCAATGTAGCCGGGCTCTTTTACCCGGCCGACGCCCAGGAGCTGCGCCGCGAGGTCGCACGCTACGTCTCCGACGGAAAACCCGGCCGCGTGGACAGACCCAAGGCCCTGATCGCCCCCCATGCAGGATACATCTATTCGGGACCGGTGGCGGGACACGCCTATGCCCAGCTGGCAGGCATGACGGATAGGATCGAGCGAGTGGTGCTGCTCGCCCCGTCTCACCGCTACCCTTTCCGGGGCCTAGCCCGTCCCGACGTCGAGGCGTTTCGCACCCCTCTGGGCGAGGTAAAGGTCGACAACCAGGCACTCGACTCTCTCGACGGCCTGCCCCAGGTTCACAGCTTCGACACCGCCTTCGCGGGCGAGCACAGCCTGGAGGTGCAGCTGCCCTTCCTGCAGGCGACCCTGGGCGAATTTCGGATCGTTCCGCTGCTGGTGGGCGACGCGGGCGGGGCGGACGTTGCCGAGGTCCTGGAGCGCCTGTGGGGCGGGGACGAGACGCTCATCGTCGTCAGCTCGGATCTCAGCCACTATCTCGACTACGAGTCCGCCCGGGGGATGGACGCCCAGACGACCCGCGCCATCGAGGGCCTGGAGCCCGAGCAGATCGGCTATCACCACGCTTGCGGCCGGGTGCCCGTGAATGGGCTGCTCATGGTCGCGCGGCGCCGCCATCTTGAGGCCATCACCCTGGACCTGCGCAACTCGGGCGACACCATGGGGCCGCGCAATCAGGTGGTCGGGTACGGGGCCTATGCCTTCTACTGAGGCAAGGGCCGGCCTTGGAGCAGATGCACGCCGCACGCTGCTCACGGTGGCCACCCGATCCATCCGCCACGGCTTGGCCGAAGGCAGCCCCTTGCGAATACGGGCGGAGGACTTCGAGCCGCTTCTGCGCGAGCTGCGGGCCAGCTTCGTCACACTGACCCAAAGGGGTGCATTGCGTGGCTGCATTGGCCACCTGCAGGCGGTCAGCCCGCTGGTAGTGGACGTTGCTAACAACGCTTTCGCCGCAGCCTTTCGCGACCCTCGCTTCCCACCCCTGGCGGAGCGCGAGCGGGCCGACCTGGTGATCCAGATCTCCGTGCTAACCCCTGCCGAGCCCATGGCCTTCGCCTCCGAGCAGGACCTGATAGCTCAGCTGCAGCCCGGCGTGGACGGTCTCATCCTCCAAGACGGCTCCCACCAGGGGACCTTTCTGCCATCGGTGTGGGACAGCCTGAGCGATCCTGCCTCCTTCCTCGCCCACCTCAAGCTCAAGGCCGGGCTGCCGGCCGACTATTGGTCCCGTACGCTGACCGTCTCTCGCTATCGCACCGAGTCTTTTTCGCAAGACGATTCGCAGGGGCAAGTGCGAGGTTGACAGCCCTGTGGATGGGGCATAGAAAGGCCCTTGGCCCAAACCCTTCAGGCCCTCACCCTTGAGCGATGCCCCTCTCGCCCTCTTGCTGGGCTCACTGGCCCTCCTGATCGCCTTCTCCGCTTTCTTCTCCGGCTCCGAGACCGCCTTGATGGCGCTCAATCGCTACCGCCTGAGGCACCTGGCAGACCAGGGACACAGAGCGGCCCGGCTCACCCAGCGGCTGCTCGATCGCACCGACCGACTGATCGGCCTGATCCTGCTCGGCAACAACGCGGTGAACATCTTCGCCTCCTCCTTGGCCACGGTGATCGCCATCCGCATCTGGGGTGAGGGCGCCATCACCTGGGCCTGGATGCCCTTGACCCTGATCGTGCTGATCTTCGCCGAGGTCACGCCCAAGACCCTGGCGGCCCTGCATCCCGATCGGCTGGCCTTCCTATCCGCCTGGGTCTACACGCCCTTGATGAAGCTTACCTACCCGGTGGTCTGGGCGGTCAACTTGCTGGCCAACAACATCCTGAAGCTGTTCGGCGTGCATACGGAGAGTGCCGAGGGCGCCGCCAACGCACTGAGCAAGGAGGAGCTGCGCACGGTGCTGCACGAGGCGGGGGCCATGATCCCCAAACGGCACAAGAGCATGCTGCTGGGCATCCTGGATCTGGACCGGCTCAAGGTCGAGGACATCATGGTGCCACGCAACGAGATCGTGGGAATCGACCTCACCGACCCGATCGACGATATCGTTCGTCAGCTCCAGAACAGCTTCTACACCCGCCTGCCGGTCTTCGAGGGCAACATCGAGACGGTGATCGGCACGGTGCACGTGCGACGCGCGATGCAGGCACTGACCACGCGCACTCTGACCAAGGAGGTCATACACTCCATCTGCCGCCCCCCCTATTTCATTCCCGAGGGCACCCCACTGCATCTACAGCTGGTCAACTTTCAGCGCGAGAAGCGACAGCTCGGTCTGGTGGTGGACGAGTATGGCGACATCCTGGGTATGCTGACCCTGCCGGACCTGCTCGAGGAGATCGTCGGCGAGTTCACCACCGACCCAGGTGAAGTCAGCCCCGACGTGACCCCTCGACCCGACGGGACCTTCCTCGTAGACGGTGGAACCCCTGTGCGCGAGCTGGTGCGTAGCCTGCACTGGAAGCTGCCGACCGATGGTCCCAACACCCTCAACGGACTGATCATAGAATACCTGGAGACCATCCCCGAGCCGGGGACCGCCATGAGGCTGCACGGCTACCCGATGGAGGTGCTGCAAATCCAGGGCAACGCAATAAAGACCGTGCGGGTGCACCCGAAGCTATACCGTCTGCCGGCCCCCCATAAGAGCGCTCGCTGAGCGCGAATCGCGGCTAGCAGCCGCTCCTACCCGGCGGAGACGGTACGCTTCGCCGCCCAGGCCCTCAAATAGGCGATCTTCTCGGCCATGAGCACCGACAGGGGTCGCGTCCTGCCCAGCTCCTCGGCGAGATGCTGCATGGTGAGACCGGAATTGCCCGTATGGGCGGTGTAGAGGGCTGAGACCAGGGACTGCTCGATCTCGGCCCCGGAGAAACCCTCGGACAGTCGCGCCAGCTCGGCCAAGTCGAAACCCGTGGAGTCCTGCCCGCGCTTTCGCAGATGGATCTCGAAGATGCGCTCGCGCACCTCGGCGCTCGGCAGATCCACGAAAAAGATCTCGTCGAAACGACCCTTGCGCAGTAGCTCCGGAGGCAAGGACTCGATGTCGTTGGCGGTGGCAACCATGAAGACCTTGGCCTCGCGCTCGGCCATCCAGGTGAGCAGGGTCCCGAGTATGCGACGGGAGGGGCCGCCACCGTCGTCGTCCACCGCCAGTCCTTTCTCGATCTCGTCCATCCAGAGCACCGCGGGAGCCATGGCGGCCGCGGTGCCCAGAGCCTCGCGCAGGTTGCGCTCGGTCTCGCCGTAGTACTTGTTGTACAGGGTGCCGAAATCCAGGCGCAGCAGCGGCACGCCCCAGGCCCCCGCCACCGCTTTGGAGGCCAGGCTCTTACCGGCTCCCTGGACACCGAGTAGCAATATGCCCTTCGGCGGGTCCAACCCGGGCAGCGGCGCCTCGGCGAGAAACACCTCGCGACGGCGGGTCAGCCAGTTCTTGAGGGTCTCTAGGCCGGCGACCTCCCCAAGGCCGGCGGTCTCCAGCTCGAAGGACAGCACCCCACCCTGGTCCAGCAGCCGGAACTTCTCCCGCGTAATCCCGGAGACGTCCGCATCGGTGATGGCCCCGTCGTCCTGGATGGCCATACGTACCAGGCGACGGGCATCGGCCAGGCTCAGCCCCCGCAGGTGACGGGTGAGCGCCTCTAGATCGGCGGAGCGCGCCTGGACGCGACGCCCCGGGTTGGCCTCCGCCCACACCCGGGCCTCGTCCAGCACCAGGGCATCCAACTCGTGGGGTCCGGGCATGGCCAGTCGGTAGCGCGCCGCGTGATGGTCTATCTCCTCCGGCAGCTCCAGGCGGGGACTCACCAGCACCAGGGTGCGCGAGGTCCGCACGGCCCCCTGGGCGATCTCGCGCAGCAGGCGTACATTGAGCGGGTCCTTGAGATAGGGGTGAAGGTCCAGCAGCAGGAAGAGTCCCGGGCCTTCCAGGCCATGGATTCGGGCGAGGGCATCGGAAGGTTTCAGGCAACCGCCGGAGATCCCCACACCGCCGTCGATGCGGCTGAGTCCGTCGCTGGCCACCCAGCGGTACAGGGGCAGCCCCTGGCGGGTAGCGATGCGGTGGAACAGGTCTACCACCCGGGTCTCTTCTCTCGACTCCACCGCGATGATCGGCATGCGCGATGTGACCAGCAGCTCCAATTCTTGCAAATCCGACACTGTGACTGCCTCTGTTGCCTGAGGGATTGGGGCCTCTATAGAATGCCTGGTAAGAATGCCCGGATCACTAGGGGATTGAGCCTGGCGAGGCCCTAGGCCGCGTCGGCCCTTCCACACATCGTCCGACTGGGACTCAGCCGCCATGCCTATTAAGCGACACGCCCGAAGGATCGACATGACCCGCTCGAAGCCAAGCTCATCCCGCCTGCTTGTCGCCATCTGTTGCATTCTATGGTGTGCCACCGTCACCTCGGCATTGGCCAAGCCTCGCTACGTAGAGGCGCCACCCTTGGCCCAGACCGTCAAGGCCTCGGTGGGCAAGGTGGCCAGCGGCCCGGTCCAGGTCCCCCTGATCACCTGGGGCGGGGATATCGCCACCATATACGCCAACGGCAATGCACGGCACACCACCTCGGGGAGCCTGTTCGACAAGGCCGGGCTAGAGCTGAATCTGGTCCGCGAGGACTCCTTCCCGGCCCAGGTCAAGGCCTACCTGGAGGGAGAATCCCCTTACCTGCGCGGCACCCTCGGGATGCTGAACATGGCCGCGGAGCTGCTCTCGCAGGACCCGCGCACCCGGCCGGTGGTCATCTACCAGCTGACCTGGTCGGCGGGCGGAGATGCCCTGGTGGTGAAATCGGGCGTCCGCAGCGCCGCGGACCTCAAAGGCAAGGTGATCGCCGTACAGGCCTACGGCCCCCACGTGGACTATCTGACGAAGATCCTGGCCGATGCGGGACTGACCCCAAGAGACGTCACCATCCGCTGGCTGCCCGACCTGACCGGCACGGGCGACTCACCCACGGCGGCCTTCCAGTTCGGGGACGTGGACGCCGCCCTGGTGATCATCCCGGATGCCCTCGCCCTTACCTCCAACGGCACCGTGGGCACGGGTGCGGAAGACTCGGTGCGTGGGGCCCGCATCCTGCTCTCCACCAAGACTGCCAACCGGATCATCGCGGACGTCTACGCGGTGCGAGCCGATTATCTCGAGGCCAACCGAGCCCAGGTGCAGGCCTTCGTGCACGGCCTTCTCAAGGGCGAGGAGCAGCTGCGCCGGCTGGCAGCGGAGAAATCGTCCGATGCCGCTGCCTACCGGCAGACCATGGGGGCCGCAGCCGATCTGCTGCTGGACAGCCCCCAGGCCACGGGAGATGCCGAAGGGCTGTACGCTGACGCCGAATATGTCGGCCTGGCGGGCAACAAGCGCTTCTTCGCCGACGCCAACGCCCCACGGCGCTTCCAGCGGCTGAACGGCGAGATCCAGAAGGCCTTCGCCGCCATCGGCCTGATGGGCGGGCCGGTGAGCCTCCAGCATGCCGGCTGGGATTATGGCCGCCTGGCGGGCGGGCTGAGCGGCGCCCCGGTGGCGCCCACCCAGCGCTTCGACAGCGGCCAGGTCGCCTCGGTGGTGGCCAGGCGCCAACAGCAGGGCGCCCTCAAGGAGGGCGAGCTCTTCTCCTTCGAGATCTATTTCAAGCCCAACCAGAACGACTTCCCCACAGACCTCTACCAGGACGCCTTCGACAAGGTGATCGACCTGGCCTCCACCTATGGCGGTGCCATTATCACGGTAGAGGGCCACAGCGACCCCATGGGCTACCTTCGCAAGAAGAAGGCGGGCGAGTCAGAGGTGGTGCTGGGGCGGATCAAGCAGTCCGCAAAGAACCTCAGTCTGTCCCGGGCGGTGGCGGTGCGCGACAGCCTGGTCGCCCGTGCCACGGCCGCCGGCATCAACCTGGACCCGAGCCAATTCGCGGTGGTCGGGCTGGGCATCTCCAATCCCAAGAGCGGCATCTGCGGCACCGACCCCTGCGCCCCCAAGAACGAGCGGGAATGGCGGGACAATATGCGGGTGGAGTTCCGGATCATCCAGGTGGAGGCCGAGAGTGAGGTCTTCAGGCCGCTTTGAAGAATCAGAGCAGGGGGAGCTGCCAAGGCGCCAAGGACGCCGTGAAGTTGAAGGCACAGGAAACCTTGGCCTGAGCTGATCCGCTATCCGAGCGAACATTAACGAGGGGAAGGTCTTGGCCACCAAGGGCTCAATCATCAAGCTGGCGATCGGCCTGGGCGTCGCATGGGCCGCCTATCGATTCCTGTTCTCAGGTGCCGATCCCTTCGGCAGCAATGAGCCGATCGCGGTGCCGCCCGAGCGCGCCTATGCGCTACGACCGGAGAACACCTGGCCGCCCTTGCCCGCCGTCGGAGGCCAAGGGCCGGAGATCACCGCCAAGCATCTCCTGGCCGTCAACTACTATGTGCTCCTCGACGGCTCCGGCAGCATGAAGGACGTGGACTGCTCGGCCGGAAAGCGCAAGATCGACGCGGCTCGCGAGGCCCTCACGGCCTTCGCGGCCTCCGTGCCTGCTGGCGCAAACCTGGGGCTGGCCTCCTTCGACAACCGAGGGATCGGGGAGCGCGTGCCCCTGGCCACGGGCAACCGCAGCGCCTTCGCCCAGGCGGTGCAGCAGGTTGGAGCGGGCGGCGGTACCCCCCTTCTGCGAGCCATGAATCTCGTTTACGACAAGCTCCAGACCCAGGCCCGTAAGCAGCTCGGCTACGGCGAGTATCACCTGGTGCTGGTCACCGACGGCATCGCCAGCGAGGGTCAGGACCCCACGCGGCGGGTCAACGAGATACTGGCGGAATCGCCCGTAGTGGTGCACACCATCGGCTTCTGCATCGGCACGCGACACTCCCTGAACCAGCCGGGGCGCACCTATTACCGGGCCGCCGACGACGCAGAGGCCTTGCGCCGCGGACTGGGCGAGGTGCTGGCCGAGGCGCCCGGCTTCGACCTCACAGACTTCGCTCACTGAGGCCACTGGACGGAGTACTGAATGTCCGTGCACCTGAAGGCCGTGCTCATCCTGCTGGTCGTCGGTCTGGCGGTCATCCTCGGAGCGCGCTATGCCCTGCCCCTGCTCACTGACTCCCTGCAGCGCGAGACCTCGGACGCCGCCGACACCCAGGGCACCATCACCCTGGGCGTGGACAGCTGGATCGGCTATTTTCCTCTCTGCTCCAAGGTGATGACGCGGCACATGCGCGACGCGGGCTATCTGCTGCGCTGCGAGGACGACAAGGCCGACTATCGCACCCGATTCCGCCGCCTCAAGTCCGGCGAGCTGCAGCTGGCGGTGGCCACAGTGGACTCCTACCTCCTCGGTGGCGCCTCCTTGGATTTTCCGGGCACCATCGTCGCGGTGATCGACGAGTCCAAGGGCGGGGACGCCCTGATCGCCCGGCGCCAGTCCGCCTCCAACCTGGACCAGCTGCGCCAGGCAGCGGGCCTTCGCATCGCCTACACACCCGCCTCGCCCAGCGAGCACCTGCTCAGGGCCCTGGGCAGTCATTTCAACCTGCCGGTGGACCAGTATCGCCGGGTGGAGACCGACGGTTCGTCGGAGGCACTCACCCAACTGCTGAAGGGTGATGTGGACGCCGCGGTGCTCTGGGAGCCGGACGTCTCCCGGGCGCTGGCGGAGCCCGACCTGGTCAAGCTCATGGGCACCGAGGACACTGAGCGACTGATCGTGGACATACTCCTGGTCGGGCGCAATTTCTCCCGGGACCGGCCCGAGGCGGTGCGCGTCCTGCTGGAGAGCTATTTCGAGGTTCTGCGACTCTATCGCCAGCACCCCGAGCAGCTGACCGCGGAGGTGATCGAGTCCACCGGCCTGAGCGAGGCCCAGGTCACGGCCATGCTCAAGGGTGTCGCCTGGGCGACCCTGAGCGAGAACGCCCTGGTATGGCTCGGGGCCTCGCCACAGGGACCCTTCGCCGACGAGGGGCTGGTAGAGGCCATAGACGGCGCCGTTGGCATCCTGGTCGACAGCGGGACCATGGAGGCCGATCCCCTGCCCGACGGCGACCCCTATCGCATCACCAACCGCCAATTCGTCGAGGCCCTGTTCGCCGCCCGCGGCGGGGGTACTCGAGCCCAGCCACAGCAACCGGGGACCCGGGAGTTTGCCCCCCTGGGCGACGCGGGTTGGGCCAAGCTCAAGGAGATAGGGACCCTGCGGGTCGATCCCATCAGCTTTCGCAGCGCCACCTCCGACCTGGACTACGAGGGCAAGCGACAGCTCGACCAGGCCGCTGAGCGCCTCGCCTACTACCCGAATTTCCGCATCCTGGTGAAGGGCCATACCGGGCTGCGCGGGGACCCCCAGGCCAACCTGGAGCTGTCCCGGGATCGTGCCGAGGCAGTGGTCCGCTACCTGATGGTCACCTACGGCATAGACCCGGACCGTCTCCGCGGCCTGGGCTACGGCTCCTCACGGCCCCTGCCCCGCAAGCCCGGGGAGTCCGACCGGACCTACGGCTATCGGCTGCCGCGGGTCGAGCTGTCCCTGGTGGCCGACTCGCTCTGAGCAGTGGCCGGCATCCATCGCTCCAGAAGCTCGGGCCAGGGCGCCAAGGACCTCTCCCAGGCGGCGGTATCCCGGGCCGTGCTGGCGGTCACCGCCCAGAAACCCTATGTGCTCTATCCTGCAGCCGTGGGTATCCTGGGCACCCTGGCCAGCCTGCTGCTGGGGACCTCGCCCCTGTTCGTCGTGCCCGCCGTGATCGGCGGGACGCTTGGACTCGGCAGCTGGGCCGTGGACTATTTCCTCCGCCGCGACCATCATGCGAGCATCTATCTCCGGGAGCTGCAACGCAGCCTGAGTGATCTTCGGGCGCGCGCGGCCCAGTCGCTGGAGGTGGAGCTGCGCGAGGCGGACTTCTCGGAGGGATTGGCCCAGCTCGAGCGGCTGGAGGAGAAGTACAAGGCCTTCCGATCGCTGCTGGACAAGAAGCTGGACCGCAACGAGCTGACCTACGGCCGCTATCTGGGCATGGCGGAGCAGGTATTCCTGTCGGCCCTGGACAATCTGCAACGGGCAGTGCACACCCTAGGCAGTATCCGCGCAATAGATGACGATTACGTGGGCCGGCGCATCCGCACCCTGGAGGCCGAGCGCAGGCCTTCGTCCTCCGAGGACGCGGAGCTGGACAGCCTGCGCGAGCGCCTCGCCCTCAAGTCGAGCCAGCAGGAGCGGCTCGAGCAATGGCTGGCCCAGAATGAGCGGGCCATGACTCAGCTGGACCTCACCTTGGCGGCCATAGCTGCCATGCGGACCCTGCGCGGCCACGCCGACACGGACATGGAGAGCGCCATGGCCGAGCTGGCGAGATTGGCGCAGCGGGCCCCGGACTACGCACGGGACGATGCCCCCAGCCCCCACCCGACGGGAGAAGGCAGATGACGCAAGAGCAAGGTCAGAAACTGGTTTTCGCCGAAGAGGAGCAGCTGCGCCAGGAGCTGCAGATCGGCCAGCCCCAGACCATTCAGGCGGACGCCAAGGCCGACCCCCAGCTGGCCCAGCAGGCCGAGGACGTGGTCGCACGCATCCTCAAGGTACCCATGGGCGACCAGGATGCCCAGGAAGGGGCCAAGGCGGCCATAGAGACCATGGGCGCGGGGGTTCAACGCGACGCCGCCCACCGCAGCCAGATGCTCAAGCAACCTGTGGCCAAGCTCTACGAGCGCAGCGAGGAAGGCGGCGAGGTGGCCAACGCCCTGGTGGACCTCAAGATGAAGGTCGAGGAGCTGGACCCGGGCAAGGTGGACCTGGAGGCGGGCTGGATGACCCGCCTGCTTGGGCGCATCCCAGGGGTAGGCACCCCGCTCAAGCGCTACTTCACCCGCTACGAGAGCGCCTCTACCGTCATAGACGCCATCATTCGCTCCCTCAAGGACGGCCAGGAACAGCTCAAGCGCGACAACATCACCCTGGTGGACGACCAGAAGTCCATGCGCGATCTGACCCACAAGCTGGAGCAGGCCATCAAGCTGGGCCAGCTGATCGACGCCAAGCTGGCCGAACGCCTGGAGACCGAGATACTCCAGACCGATCCCCGCCACGCCTTCATCCAGGAGGAGATGCTCTTCCCTCTGCGCCAGCGCATCCAGGACCTGCAGCAGCAGCTGCTGGTCAATCAACAGGGCGTTCTCACCGTGGAGATGATCATCCGCAACAACAAGGAGCTGATTCGCGGCGTCTCCCGCGCACTGAACGTAACCGTCAGCGCCCTGCAGGTGGCGGTGACCCTGGCCCTGGCCCTGGCCAACCAGAAGATCGTGCTGGAAAAGGTCGAGGCCCTGTCCAACACTACCTCCGAGCTGATCGCAGGCACCGCCTCCCGACTCAAGACCCAGGGCGCCGCCATCCACAAGCAGGCCAGCGCCACCCAGATCGACATGGACTCGCTCAAGGGGGCCTTCGAGGACATCCGCTCCGCCCTCGACGACATCTCCCGCTACCGCCGCGAAGCCCTGCCCAAGATGGCCGAGCGCATCGTGCAGATGGACCGCCTGGCCGAGGACTCCGAGCAGGCCATCCGCAAGATGGAGCACGCCGACAAGGCCAAGGTTGCGGAGTTTCCCATCGAGATCGTCGATTGAGAATGGCGAACCGCCGAGGCGCAGAGCGGCGCACATGCAAGGGGTGGCCGGTGCCCAGTAACATAGTGCGAAAGGTCCCCAAGCTTTGGGGCATACACGCCAGACCCGGCCCGGTCTGGCGCTGGATGCTGGCCGCCCTGCCCTTCGTGCTGGTGCTCGGGCTCTACCTGGCCGCCTCGGATGCCCGCCATCGGGAGAACCCCAGCGACAAGATCCTGCCGAGCTTCTCCCAGATGGGCAAGGCGGTGCAGCGCATGGCCTTCACCCCGGACAAGCGAAGCGGCAAGTATCTGATGGTCAATGACACAGCAGTCAGTCTAAAGCGCCTGCTTACCGGCATAGTCCTGGCCGCCGCCGTCGGTCTACTGCTGGGGCTCAACATGGGTCTCTTCCCGGGTATGAGCGGGACCTTCAACCCCTTCATCACCACCATCGCGATGGTGCCGCCTCTGTCCATACTGCCGATCCTGTTCATCGCTCTGGGGGTGGACGAGCTGGCCAAGGTGAGCCTGATCTTCCTGGGCACCTTTCCCGTGGTCACCCGGGACGTCTATCTCGCCACGCGCAAGATCCCCCGGGAGCAGATCACCAAGGCGCTCACCCTGGGCGCCAGCCAGCTGGACATCGCCTACCGCATCCTGCTCCCTCAGATACTGCCGAGGCTGATCGACACGGTGCGCCTGACCCTGGGGGCCGCTTGGCTGTTCCTGATCGCCGCCGAGGCCATCGCCTCGACCGACGGCCTGGGCTACCGCATCTTCCTGGTGCGCCGCTATCTGGCGATGGACGTGATCCTGCCCTACGTGGTCTGGATCACCCTGCTGGGCTTTACCATGGACTGGCTGCTGCGCGCCCTTCTGCGCCGGCGCTTCTCCTGGTATCTGGTCGAGAAGGACTAGGACTCATGAGCTCAGAGACCCTGCTCCACATCCTGGACGTCTACAAGTCCTACGGCGAGAAGCTGATCCTCGACAACATCGACCTAACAGTCAGGTCGGGCGAGCTGTGCACCTTGGTGGGACCGAGCGGTGCGGGCAAGTCCACCCTCCTGCGTCTGATCCTCGGCCAGGAGCCGCCGAGCTCGGGTGAGCTTCAGCTCGACGGGCGACCGATCGGCTTCCCCGATCCCAGCCGCGGCATCGTCTTCCAGCGCTACTCGCTCTTCCCCCATCTCACCGTGCTGGAGAATGTTGCCCTGGGGGCCAATCTGGCCGCCGGCATGCTGGAGCGATGGCGTCGACGCAAGGAGATCCAGGACCACGCCATGACCTATCTGGAGAGGGTGCGCCTCGGCGCCCATGCGGACAAGTATCCCCACGAGCTGTCCGGGGGCATGCAGCAGAGGGTGGCCATCGCACAGTCCCTGATCAAGCGACCGCGCATCCTGCTCATGGATGAGCCCTTCGGCGCCCTGGACCCTGACACCCGCGAGCAGATGCAGGTCTTCCTCCTGGAGCTGTGGGACGAGACTCGAATGACGGTCTTCTTCGTCACCCACGACCTGGAGGAGGCCGCCTACCTGGGCACCCGCATCCTGGTGCTGTCCCAGTATTACACCGATGACCGGGGCGATGGGGCTCGCCGGGGCGCCAAAGTGGTGGCCGACTACCAGCTTCCCCGGGCGGTGGCATCGACCGCGACCAAGCACAGCGCGGGCTTCCTGGAGCTGATCGAGACCATCCGCCTGGAGGGCTTCAGTCCTGCGCATCTCCAGGATGTGGGTGAGTTCAACCTCCGGCACCCGGACTCTTTCCAGACCCTGACCGAAGCGGAGCGGCACAGCAACCCCGGCTGAGCCTGGTGGACATTGCGAAACCCGCTCCCTATACTCCCCCCCAGTGTCCGCCCGCACGGTCGCGGCGCCCCAGTGCTCGTCGCGAATGCGCCGCCGATACGAACGGATCACTCCATGGCCAAGCTTCCCTTACTGCACCTGGCAATGCTTGCCGCCAACCGCGTGCAGAGCGCGCGCTTTGCCAAGCAAGGCAAGACATCCCTGCATTTTCTCCACATTGGCAAGACCGGCGGCACCGCCATCAAGTATGTCTTGAGGAAGCGCACCGATTGTGGTCCTTACGCGATCAGGCTGCACTACCACTTCACCGGCCTGCGGGACATTCCCCGGGGAGACAAGGTCTTCTTCTTCCTGCGTGACCCGGTAAGCCGTTTCAAGAGCGGATTCTTCAGTCGACAGCGCAAAGGCAAACCGCGGTACCATGTGCCCTGGACCCCCGGCGAGAAGAAGGCCTTCGGGCGCTTCGACAGCCCCAATGTCCTGGCCCTGGCCCTGTCCTCCTCGGACGCCGGCGAGCGGCGCGCCGCCGAGCAGGCCATGCGCAGCATCTCTCATGTGCACGACCTCTACGACAGGTGGCTCGGCGACGAATCCTACCTGACTTCAAGGGCTTCCGATATCTTCTTCATCGGGTTCCAAGAAAGTCTGTCGGAGGATTTCCTGCGGCTGAAGGACAAGCTGGGCCTATCCGCCGAGGCCCGGCTGCCGGAGGACGATTTCAACGCCCACCGCAGCGTCGGCGACCCGAGCTCCGTGCTCGAAGAGCAGGCGGTCGTCAATCTGAAGGAGTGGTATGCGGCGGATTACCGCCTGTTGGAGACCTGTCGGCAGCTGTGCGCGCAAGCCACCGAACGAGGCTAGGCGGCCTCGGATAGCTTCTCTTGGATCGCCGAGAGCAGCGCATCCGGGTCCGACACGCGCGGGAGCTTCACCCATTTGGTCGCGCCCTCCTTGCGGGCGGGCACTTTCAGACCGACACGCCCGACGAAGATCCTGGGCATCACACCGGCCACCACCATCATGACCGGACCCCGGAAACGCCGGGGAGGCAGCACCTTCGCCTCGAGGATCTGCTCCCAGGGAAAGGTCCGGGCGTTGAGTCTCACGCAGGTGTCGTCCACCACCACCGTGGCCCACAGCTGCCTGATCAGCAGGATGGCCGCCGCCACCAGCATGACCAGCACGAAGCGGTGTCGCCCATGGATGATCTGATTGATAAAGACCCCAAGCAATAACGAGAACACGGCCAGCTTTACCAGGGGTACCTTGATGTCCGGCTTGAATGTCCTGCTCACAATCGCTCCGATTCGTGCAAATGAGGTGGCTCGGTCGGGTCCATTGGCCGAGGGATACGGGCGCACAGACATCCTATCGACAATGGAATTCCCGTCAGGTTTCCAGCCTAATCCCACGGCACGCCGCAAGCCATGAACGCAATCGCCGCACCGCCGGCCGGCCCCTAGATCACCTCGGCGGGGGATAGCCCATCGCTTCACAATAGCGGCTCAGCCCGTCATTCAGGCGGTCGAGATTCCCGGCCACCACTGGAAGCAACCCTGTCTCTCTGGGCCGCATCCGGCCAGCCAGGTCGAGCGGATGTGCCGCGGAGAGGCCCAGGGCATCCAGGACTCCACCAATGATCTCGTTCGGCCTGTCGCAGAGGTCTTCGTAGCGCACACTGGTGCAGTGCGACTCGGGCACTTCCGCCAAATGTTCCAGAAAATAGTCTGCGCATCTCGTCACATGGCGTCGGGCGGCGAGAAATCCCAACCCGGCGATATCCGAGAGCAGGAATCGGATGATGTGGCGCCTCAGCGGACGCTTCCACGCCGTTCGATACCAGGGCGACAACAGCAGACCCAGCGGATTCGGCTCGTCGAGGCTCAAGCGAGCCGCCTTCAGCCACGAGCTCATCACCGCCAGGGGATGGCGATGATTGAAGATGAGCCGCGCGCGGGGCAGCAACCTCAATACCTCGGCGAAGTGGGGAAAATCGTCCGGGTTCTTGAGCAGCAAGGGCCTGGCGGGGTCCGAGACATGCTGCACCTTCTTACAGATCTCGATAAACCTCGGAAGGGTTTCGGGTGCGATACGCCCAGGCCGCCCTTGCAACAGCCAGCCGTATTCTTCGGGGGAGTCTGGACCGATCCGAAAATGGTCCGCCTTGCGGTCGACTATGCTCAAGCGGGTGAGCTCTTCGTCAAGATCCCGTTTCGCCTCGTGGGTGCGCTGCTCGGCATGGTTTCTGAGCAGCTCGTCATAACGCAGCACATGGTAGACGGTAACGACATTGAAGCAGCCGGTGCGCGCGAGAAGCTCATAGAGAATACTGGTGCCCGAGCGTGCGCTCCCCATGATGAAGATGGGCGCGAATTCCACGGCCTCCAGCCGGGAGAGATAGGGTAGGTCGGGGGTGCTCACAGATCGACTCCCGGAGCAGGGATCCCGCCCCTGCCGAGTGATCCCTCTTCACCTGGCCTGCAAACATCCGTCGATTGCAGAAAGCCTTGCCCTCCCATTTGCCTGTCGATTCGAAATATCAGCAAGAAAGTCTCTCCGCAGCCTCTGCGCGCAATTAGTCACCGTATTTGGTAGCCACTGATTCACTCGGCAACGGATAGCCGAAGGCCTCGCAGTAGCGAGCCAGCCTGCGATCGAGATTCGGAAGACGCCTGGCCACTGTGGGCAGGAGCTTCGGCTCCCGGAGCTTGATCGCGCCAGTGAAATCCGGCGATTCTTGCGGCGTCTGTCCGAGGAAATCCAGCACCCCACCGATGATCTCGTCAGGAGCAGCGCAGAGCTCCTCGTAGCGCACGGTGGTGTACTTCGACCGCGGGACCTGGTCGATGTGGTCGAGAAAATAGTTGGCTCGGCCCACCACATGGGCCGCCGAGAAGCGGGCGCCCAGATCCCAGGTGTCGGAGAACAGAAAGCGCATGATGGACAAGCGGGGGCGAAATCCCCCTGTCCAGAGCCTCTGGTACCTCTTCGTCCGGAAGAAGACGCTCAAGGGGTTCTTCACCTCAAAGGTGTTTCGCGCCGCTTTCAGCCAGGAATTGACTATCTCCAGGGGGTTGCGGTGGTTGAAGATCAGCAGGGCATCGGGAAACAGCTCCAGCACCCGCAGGAAATTGGCCCCGAAGTCCGGGGGGTTTTTCAGCAGCAACGGCTTGCCCGGGTCGGAAATGTACTGGATCTTCCTACAGCCTTCGACGAAGCGAGGCAGCGTCCTCCGGTTGATCTTGCGGGGAAATTCCTCCAGGAACCAGCCGTATTCCTCCGGGGTATCCGGCGTCACCTTGAACTTGTCGATCTTCCTGTCGATCAGACCTGCCGCCTCGAATTCCCGCGAGAGGGCCTCCTTGGCCGCTTCCGTACGATTCTCCGCGTGATTGCGCAGCAGCTCATTGTAGCGAGCGACATGGTAGAGGGTGACAATGTTGAAGCAGCCCGTGCGCGCGAGCAGGTCGTACAGGACAGTGGTCCCGGAGCGAGCGTCGCCCATGATGAAGATGGGCTTGAAGGTCACGTCCTCGATCAGCGGGAGGTAGGGGCCATCGGGACCGGAGGCCGCCGAAGAACCGAAGAGCAAACGGCTGTTCGTGGTCATGACCGTCTCGCGACAAGGAATTCGAGCAGCATCGTCCAACCAGGCCGACCACACCAACGCAAAAGAACCGGCGTGGCTCGGCGCACAGGACTTGTCCAAGGGTAACGGCGGGAAATGGACCGAGGCGCTCGTGGAAGAGAGGGATTGTAAGGAAAATCGCCGACCTGGGAAAGGGGGCGTGTCTCAGTCCCCCCTCCCCCCCTCGGGCTGGTCGTTATACACACATGACTCCGTGCATTCTGCAACCGATTGATAACGTAGGTATTCGTGTTTTCACGGAAATCGCTGATTGCATGTTCTTCGGAGTGCCCACCTTTCCGGCGGGATGGTGAATCAAGCACTTACACCACATGACGGAGTCATGTGTGCGCTACGACCAGCCCCTAGGGCGGGCGGCACCATCGGTCCGGCTCTTCGCCTGAAGGCGCTCAGGGGCGGGCGGTAGCGCCAGCCCGGCCCGGCCCAAGGCTGGACGACCCGCCGCCCCGGCAAGCGCCGAGCGTATCGGTTTCGCCCCGCATTGGTTACCATAGCCGCTCCCAATCACCCCGTATTCAGGCGCCGACCCCACTGAAGGACTGGATAGCAGTTGGACGCGCGCGATCCGATGACAGCCCCGAGCCAGACACGCTTGCACCCAGACGGAACGTAGCGGATGGACCCGATGCTCCAAGACCCGTTGATGCCGAGACTGCTCATCGCCGGAGTCCTGTTCCATCTGGCCACCGCCCGGATGAGCACGGGCTTCTACTATCCGGACGAGCACTTCCAGATCCTGGAGTTTGCGGGACTGAAGCTGGGGTTCAACCAGCCGGGCGACCTCGCCTGGGAGTATGCCGCTCACATACGTCCCAACCTGCAGCCTTGGCTCGCCTACACGGCCATCTCCGGACTGGATCAGATAGGCCTTACGGAACCCTTCGCCCAAGCGAGGGTCTTGCGCTTCCTTTCCGCGGACTTGTCCTCGATCAGCCTGCTCCTGCTGATGCGGCGAGAGCCTTTGAAGATCCTGCCGCCCATGCTGGCGGGGGGGCCGTTCGTGCTGGCCTGCGGTGTGCTGCTGGATCGCGCCTTCTACGGTGACTGGGTCTTCGCTCCCTGGTCCTACCTCCAGGCCAACCTGATCGAAGGCAGGCCCGCCGCCTTCGGCACCCTACCCTGGTGGGGCTATTTCAAGCTGATGGTAAGCCTCCACGCCTGTTGTTCGGGGCCCTGATCATCAACATTCCTGCCCTTGTGCTCATGGCCGTCCGGCCGGCGACATTGGCACTCGCTCCCCTGGGAGACCTGCTCGAGCTCAAGGGCGACGACAGGTTGGTCTTGCTCTATCCGAGAGACCAGATGAATCAGATGAACCCCCTCGGCGCCGAGATCAAGCTTCATTTCTGCCAGCCGCCGGACTGGCTCGAGCAGCCCCTGGACCGGCTCGAAGGCATTCCGCGCTACGTGGACGCCCAGGGCAAGTACGTGCTGTTCATCTTCCACAAGACCCTGGATACCATCGCACCCCTCCAGTTATCCGGGTTACACTGCGAAATCGTCAAGCGCCCTTCGGAGTGGGCCGTCAAGCACCTGAACTTCGGCGCTTGGGTGGGCCGATTCGGTATCGGGGTCTTCTACCTCTGCCGGCCCCATCCCCAGGTCCGAGCCCGCAAGCAGACTCCTGGGAGGTGACCAACACGAATTCACGGCATTGGCGAAAGGTGACGGGAATTCGGTAAACAGCAGCCGTATCATGAAGCAAAACGTCATCATCATCCCAACCTTCAACGAGCGAGACAATATCGGGCCACTGATCGATTGTGTCCAGGAGGAGCTCGCGGCCATCCCTCATCGGACGCACATCCTCGTCGTAGACGACGAATCGCCGGATGGAACCGCCGAGATAGTGATGGCCAAACAGCAAGACTTTCAGAACATCCATCTGATCAGCGGAGTCAAGGCGGGGCTGGGAGCGGCCTACATCCGGGGCATGAAACATGCCATGGAGGCTCTCGCTGCCGATGTGGTATTCGAGATGGACGCCGACTTTTCCCACAAGCCGAAAGACATCGCGCGCCTGATGGAGGCGCTGGACGGAGGTGCCGATTTCGTCATCGGGAGTCGATACGTGGTCGGGGGCGCCGTTCCCCTGGAATGGGGGGTCTTGCGAAGGGCCAACTCTCTGTTCGGAAATCTGGTCGCCCGCTATGGGGCCGGGCTCAGACAGATCCGCGACTGCACGGCCGGCTTTCGCGCCATCCGAACCGATCTGCTGCAGCGAATCGGCCTGGACAGCCTGGATGCCCGCGGCTACGCGTTCCAGATCGACCTGCTCAGCGAGGCGATCCGCCTTGATGCCCGCGTGGTCGAGGTCCCCGTGGAGTTCGTCGACCGGAAGGAAGGGGAATCCAAGCTCGGATTGTCGGACATCATCGAATTCGTCAAGATCGCCTTGCAGATTCGGCTTCGCCGATCGGCCACACTCATCAAGTTCTGCGTGGTGGGCGGCACGGGTGTCATCGTCAACCTGAGCGTATTCTCCCTGCTGCTTGCCGCTGGCATGGGGAAATTCCTGGCCTCTCCGCTCGCCATCGAGGCATCGATCATTTCCAACTTCTTCATCAACAACCACTGGACCTTTCGGTATCGGCGCACAGGCACCCGTACGCGCACCAGGGGACTCCAGTTCAACCTGGTCTCCATCGCCGCACTCAGTATCAGCTACACCTCTTTCGTCGGCCTCTGCCTGTCCTTACCGCATGTCAGGCCCCAGCTGCTTCAGCTCGCCAGCATCATCCCGGGCACCGCCGTGAACTTTCTCCTGAACTCCCATTGGACGTTCAAGCACCGACCGGAGCCCGAGTGACGCGGGAAGGTTAGCGGTCCGGCATGGGCCTGGCGGGACCGCCAGGCGCCAGGACCGCCTCAGCCGAGCCCCCGGCGCCCGGACGCCGATCAACCCGACCCCTTCGAGCTACGGTCCTCGAGGCTGTACACCACGTACAGATCGTTCCGCCAGCACATCCGTGATCAGTGGGTCGGGGCTCGAGCAAAGTCGCTCGTAGGGCACGTGGGTGCAGAGAGAATCGGGCACCTCCCCGATATGGCTCAGGTAATACCGGGGTCGGCTGACCGCGTCGCTGCTACCGAGCCGAAAGGCCATGGACCATTTGAGGCTTGTCCAGACTCGTGCACTCAGTACTCCTTGTCATCGCGTGACTGAACCGATTGCACTCGGGCAGCATGGGTCTGGATATAGAGCCATCAGGCGTCGAGAAATTCCGCTATGGCGCCCGCCACCTGCTTGGTGGCCTCCAGCATGATGAAGTGCGAGGCCTCGAAGCGCTGCTCGACCGCCCCCGGAATCGATGCCAGCGCGAGGCCGGCGCTGTCGCCCCAGTTGGATCGCGTCGCCGATATCACGAGTGTCGGGATATCCAGACGAGCCAGCTGCTCGCGCTCGAACGGCGACTCCTCCAGCAAATCCTTGATCACGGAGGTCTTGTCCCGCAACGCAAGATACTTCTGCGCCACCCGGCTCATAATGAATGGATGCTTGGCGAAAACCTTCTTGCTCTCGGGCGGCAGCCTGTTCATCCATTCCTCGGGCGAGTTGGTGGGGTCCTTGTCGTCGTAGTTGTACGGAGGCAGGGTCGGCTCGACCAGAACCAGCCGAGAGACCTTATCCGGGTGCGCCAGCGCAAACCTCAGGGCGATGGCCGAGCCCAGGCTGTTACCGACTAGGTTGACCGGATAGCCGTGGCCGCGGTGCTCGACCAGCTGCTCCAGATCGGAGGCCAAGGTCATCAGATCATAGCCGAGCTGGGCGAAATCCGACTTACCATGGCCTCGCAGATCGAACATCAGGATGTGCTGCTTACTGAGCTGGGGACTACCCGCCACCAGATACCAGACCGAGAGGTTGTCGCCCAGCCCATGCACCATGACCGTGGTGTGAGGGTTGTCCTGGCCGCGCTCCAGGTAATGCAGATTGATATCATTTGCTGTAACGAATGGCATAATCGATCCGACATCCAACAGGGCGGCCGAAGCCCTGAAAGGACCCGTGGCACATACTCGGCTCGGGGAGGTCACAACGGTGGGGTAGGCTCCGACACGACCCGCCAGTGCCACGGCGATCGCCTGACCGGACGGTGCTCCCGAACCGGACGGGCGCCCACGGCTTCAACACCTCCGGGCTGGCACTTGGATCAGAGCCAAACGGATGCGCGGGAGTATACCTCGAACTCGGCCAACATCAAGGGGGCCGCCCGAGCGCGGTGACCAGTGGCTCGACGGCTTCTCCGTGGGACGTTCTTTCTCGCTCTACGGGCGACACAGCGGCCGGCGTTCAGGCCGGGACCGGCAGGCCCGAGCAGCTGAATCGACCCATCGATACAGATTCCGACGCGCTATGCGAGCAGCTCCGTGTCCGCATCCGAATAGGCGGGGGAGCAGCAGCACAGGATATGCAATGGCCCCTCGCCGACGTTCTCGATGCAATGAGGAGTCCCTGGTGCGATGCAGACGGTGTCTCCGGGCTCGACGACGAAGGCGGCATCGCCCAGGGTCATGAGCCCTCGCCCGCGGGAGATGTGATACAGCTCCTCGCTGCTCCCATGGCGGTGCAAGGCCGTCTTGAGACCTGCCTGCACAATGGCCTCGGCCAGACTCTGGCTTCGGCAGGCATGGTGCGCCGGGTGCATCAGCTCACGGACGGTCGAGCCATCCTTGGTGACAAATGGGGATATGTCCGGGTAGTGGGTATGGGTCATGGCCGCGCAACCTGTCGGGAGCCGCCTCAAAGATACCACTCACAGGTAGCTCACGGAGGGCTCGGCGCCCGCGCCTCCAGCCTTCGTACTCTGCCTCCCTCACACCCCCGCGGGAAGAAAGCGCTTGCCATTGGGTCAGGAAGGCGTATGGTTGATCGGGAACATCTAATGATCCGCCTGATAGACCCGCCTTAACGTAGCTACCTCCCCCAGCTTTTCGGCACAGCGCCTGCCCGATCCGCGATCCTGCGTGACGCTAAGCTCCCGGAGTCTGCGGGGCCGGTCGCTGGTCGATCGATTCGACCGGCCGCGACCATGTCAAACATCGGCGCGGATCGCAATCCATGCGCAGGACCCGCTGACGATGACACTCCGCACATTGAATTTCGAATCTTATCGGCCCATCGCACTGGCCGCGCTCCTGGCAGCCGTGCCTGGCCTCTCGGCCGCCCAGGGTGATCCCACGCAGATACCCGCTCATGCGAGAGCAAGAGGGTATACGGGTCACTGGGTGTGCAATCCCGGTTACCGCAAGGAAGGAAGCAAATGCGTTGCCGTCCAAGTACCGCCAAACGCCTACCTGACCGATTCGTCGTATGGACGCGGCTGGGAGTGCCATTGGGGGCACAGGGACGTCAAGGGTGCCTGCGTCGCCATCAAGGTCCCGGCGAACGCCTACCTCAACGACCTGGCAAGCGACGGCTGGACCTGCGAGAGAGGATTTAGACTCATGCACGGGGACTGCGCCGCCATTCCCGTACCCCCCAATGGGTTTCTCACCAACGCCGTGTACGGGCACGGTTGGGCGTGCGAACGAGGCTATCGGCCCGATCGAGGGCGCTGCGTGGCCATAGTCGTGCCTCCGAACGGCTATTTGACAGAGGCTTCGGGCGGAGCCGGTTGGGCCTGCGCTCGCGGTTTCAGGGCCATCGAGAACACTTGCGCCCCGATCAAGGTGCCACCCAACGGCTATCTGGTCGACTCGCCCTATGGCTCCGGCTGGAAATGCGAACGGGGATACCGTGCGGTCAGAAATGCCTGCATCGCGGTGCAGCTGCCCGACAATGCACACCTCGACTACTCCGGCACCGACTGGGACTGCAACCCGCCCTTCGTTAAGCGGCGCATGGGCTGCTACCTACGCTGAAGAAACCGCAGTTGGACGGCCGTTAGGGTGCGTTCGGCGTGGTGCCTGGCAAGGTGAGAGCGGACATGTCGATCCCGTGAATCGACGCAACCGCTCGAACACGAGGCGGACTAAATCGCCGGGAGCGATTGGAACAGCGATAGCTGGCCCGCAGGGCGGAGGGCAGGATGCCCGGAGTAATAGCTCATCTATTGCTCATCGCCTCCTGCGATTCGCCTCCGTCCTGGAGGCTGGCGCGAAAAAACGCTCCCGGCTTTTTTTTCCAACGAGTTGTAACGCCGCCAGGCGCCGCGCCGTGCGTGCCCTGGTGGTCGTAGCGCCCCTCACCTCACGGGTGAGTCCCAGAGTTCTCAATACCCATCAGCAAAACAATCACTTGCTAGCCACTCGAAGCGGTCAACTGCGGTTTCTAAGATCATGGCCCGGCCGAGCGCACAAGCCCCCCGCGCTGGCAGCCCTTCGGCCCAATCCCAACCCGTCCTACGTCTTATTCCGCGCCCAAAAACCGTCTATTCTGAGAGCTACCCATTTTGAATTCCGCCAACCGATGTCGACAGGCGAGACGCCCGAGTCACATCCCGGCGGCGGTGGCTCATGCCATGATCATCGAGAAACGTCGTTTCATCCGCCACCCAACGGACATCCCCATCGACTTCACAGCGACCGCCAGACCTGCCCGGGCGCGACGCAGGCGTGCCATGAAAGACGTGAGTCACGGCGGACTCTGCTTCGTGAGCGACCATGAGACCCCAACGGGTCAGACAGTCGACATCACCATCCCCGTCGGCCCCAAGCCTTTCGTGGTCAGGGGGCGAGTAGCCTGGTGCCGCCCGACGGGCAACGGCTTCGAGATCGGCGTCGCGATCATGACTGACGCCGACGAGTTCTCGGTACACATGGTCGAGCAGGTCTGCCGCATTGAGCACTACCGTGCGCAACAAAGCGCCCGAGGACGCACTCTGACCAGCCAGCAAGCCGCCCTGGAGTGGATCGAGCGCTTCGCCGCCGATTTCTCGCAGGCCGACCCCGAGAAAGGTCCAGACTAAGCCATCTGCAAAGCGCGCCTCCTGGAGCTGGGCATCGACACGCATCCTCAGATGAGCCGCCAGCAGCTGTCGTATCGGGTGTGCGAAGTCTTCGACTGGCGCAAGAGCGACGGCAGCCTGAAGGACATGAGCTGCCGGGTCGCGCTGCTGCGCATGCATCGCGAAGTCCTCCCCGAGAAAATCGACGATGGTTATCACACCTGCCCATCAAGGCGCCTCAAGACTCTTTATCCAGGCTGGGACAAAGTACTTCATGGACCGCTAGCGGCTGATGCCATTGGTCTTGAAACCTTGCGCGAAAAATCCCCGTGTGTTGGTGTCTGGATAGCGAGGCTGGAGATGTTGGGGGAGTCATCTGAATGACGGGACAGCCGCGATCTTATCGACTGGAATGCCTGCGTCGCGGTCGGCGTAGTACGTCGTCATGCCGGGATGCTGCCGCCCGAGCCCGCAACCGGCTCTCTTTTTCCCGGGTGCCGAAGCCTAAGCCACGGCTACAACAGGAAAAAGTCATGCGCTCAGAACGAAGCCTGCTCCAGCCATCGGTCCAGCAGCCGCTCCATAATGGCATTGTTGGCCCGGTACAGCGCGTCCGGCTTGCCGAGGATTGTTTCCAGCGATTGCACGAATCCGGTATCCATCAACTCCGCGGCATCACGTGCCGCGATCCAGCGCACCCAGTCCGGGGTGACCTCCAGGTGAAACTGGAGCGCCAGGACTCGGTTCCAGATGAATGCCTGGCTCTCGAAGGCGGCGCTGCGGGCGATGTGCACGGCACCGTCCGGGATGTCGAAGCTATCCCCATGCCAGAGGAAGCTCTCGAAGGCGTCCGGCAGGACCTTTCCCACGGGATGCGCCCGCGACTCCGCGCTGGCCTCTACCCGATGCCAGCCGATTTCCTTGTGATCCCCCGCGTAAGTCCCGGCACCGAGCACGTCGGCCACGAGCTGGGCGCCCAGGCAGATCCCGAGGACCGGCTTTCCGGCTTCGATCAGGGCCTCCAACAGACGCTTTTCCGAGGTCAGCCAGGGATGTCTCTTCTCCTCCCAGGCGCTCATGGGGCCGCCCAGCACCGCGAGACAGTCCAGGTCGTGAAGATCGGGAAGGGAAGGCGCGTGGGGGACGACGCTGGTCGTCAAGTCGTGACCCTTCTCCACCGCCCAGACGGGCATATAGGTCTCGCTACCCACCCGGCTGTGCTGTAGACAGTAGATTCGCATCGGCCCTTCACTCCTCCAGCGCTGCGCCTCGGAAGAGCTGGTGCAGGAGCCCGGTGAGCTTGGGCACGTCCTTTCTGAACTCCAGAACCCAGTAGCCCCGCTCCTGCTCCAAGCGCCTCTGCACCACGTGGGCGTGACCCAGGATGGCGCCCTGGTGCGCCATGAATGCCTCGGCGTTCTGCCGCTCGCGGAAGCAGCAGCGCAAGTCGTGAAAGACGTGCCCCTCGCGCTTGAATCGTCGCACCGACTCCGTCAACCCCTGCAGGAAGGCGCGGTCCCGCTCCAGATCGGCATCGGCCTCCCTTTCGGCCTCATCCGGGTAGAGGGCCATGCGCAGGATGCGACCGGTGAAGAAGTCCCCGGGCAGCTCGACCGTTGCAGGAATACGAGAACTTGACAGGCAGCAGGGACGAGGCCATTGCGGCGGCCTACGCCAGTGGCGGCTATACGATGAAGAAGATAGGTGAGCATCTTGGACTTCACTATTCCCGGGTCAGTAGAGTATTAAAAGAGCGGGCAGCAAAACGCAAGTCTTGACCCAACTCGCTCCGGGTCCTTTTTGATCCCAATGCCCTTGGAATACAAGATGCCCAGCAAGACGTGGGCGGCGGGATCGCCCAGCACGACGGCCTTCCTCAGGAGCTGGTGCGCGTACTCGGGATTGTGCTCGACCTGCGGCTCCAGCGCGTAGCTCCGGGCCCGGCTACACATGGCCTTTGGGTTGTTTCCGGCGGCGCCCTTTTCGAAGTACCGGATCGCGCGCTGCCGGTCGCGCCTAGCCTGTCGAAATTAGCCCGTTTTGGTAGTTTTTCACGTTCCCGGCTTGTGGCTGCTAAACGACATGAAGAAAGCGCTGGAACTAATTGTAAGAGTTTGATAAAAATATCCAAGATGTCAACCTCTCACCAAGCCCGTGCCATCCAATGCTTCAGCGCTCGAAGATTGTCCGCAGTCGTGATCAGTGGAAACAGAAGGCCGTCCAGTCAGCTGGGTTCCGCATTTCACCTCGGTGATCAACTGGACCTTGCGGGTCGGTCTGGGTCTGCTCAGGCAGGTTGCACCCATCACTCAACGCTGGGTCGCCATCATCGACCATTCCATCGACGTCGGCACGAAGAAAGCGCTGGTGGTGCTGAGAATCCCGCTGGCGGCGTTGTCGCAACGTGGGGCGGCGATCCAACTGCGAGACTGCCAGTGCGTTGGTCTGACCATTGCCGATACCGTCAACGGCGAAACGCTCGCTGCGCCCGAAGGTCCGTGGTCTGCACCGCACTCCTTGAGACTCGTTCCCACGGTCCCCCGTGGGAATGCATACCGGAGCCTACTCCCTTGCCGACCTACTGAGAGGCGG
>Ga0210096_1000161_pt1 | contig 27227 bp, 21 predicted proteins | sample China_Galinas_PW_4_FD_184864 | JGI IMG/M metagenome (GOLD analysis project Ga0210096, IMG submission 184864) | Wetland microbial communities from San Francisco Bay, California, USA, that impact long-term carbon sequestration - China_Galinas_PWA_D2... | ecosystem: Environmental > Aquatic > Marine...
TGCCGCTCCTCCGCTCCGAAAGCCCCGTCGTGGGCACGGGAATGGAGTACGCGGTTGCGCTTGACTCGGGCTGCGTCGTGGTAGCCAGGAGGCCGGGGACGGTAGAGGCCGTGGACTCAACAAGAATAGTCGTAAGCGCCAAGGACGGAGGCGTGGACATCTACAACCTCATCAAGTTCCAGCGCTCCAACCAGGCGACGATAATCAACCAGAAGCCCGTGGTGAACGTGGGCGACAAGGTAAAGAAGAACGAAGTCCTGGCCGACGGCTCATCGACGGACCGCGGCGAGCTCGCCCTCGGAAAGAACGTCCTCGTGGCATACATGCCGTGGGGCGGCTATAACTTCGAGGACGCCATACTGCTCAGCGACCGCCTCGTCAAGGACGATACCTTCACCTCCATACATATCGAGGAGTTCAACATGGAGGCCCGGGAGACCAAGCTCGGCCCCGAGGAGATAACCCGCGACATACCGAACGTCGGCGAGGAGGCCCTCGCGGACCTCGACGAGAGCGGAGTCATCCGCATCGGCGCCGAGGTGATGCCGGGCGACATCCTGGTGGGCAAGGTCACCCCCAAGGGCGAGACCCAGCTTACCCCGGAGGAAAAACTCCTCAGGGCGATCTTCGGCGAGAAGGCCGAGGAGGTCAAGGAGTCCTGCCTGTACGTGCCCCCTGGCATCGAGGGCACCGTCATCGACGCCCGCGTACTTACCAGAAAGGGCATGGACAAGGACTCCCGCGCCAAGGCCATAGAGGATGACGACGTCCTCAGGCTCCAGCGCGACCTCGAAGAGGAGATAAGGCTTACGAAAGAGGAGAACTACAGGAAGATCAAGTCCCTCGTCATAGGCCAGACCCTCGCCGAGGACTTCAAGGAGCCCAGGGCCAAGGAAGCCATCTGCAAAAAGGGCAAGAAGCTCGCCAAGGAGCACCTCGACGATGTAAAGGACGAGCTGCTGGCGAAGATAAAGGTCCAGGACTCAGACGTTCAGTCCAGCATCTCGGCCATCACGAGCGAGGTCAAGCAGGAGATACGCTCCCTTGAGAAGAAGTACGACGACAGAATAGACGCGATAAAGAAAGGCGACGACCTGCCCCCCGGCGTAAACAAGGTGGTCAAGGTCTACATCGCCATGAAGCGCAAGATCGAGCCCGGCGACAAGATGGCCGGACGGCACGGAAACAAGGGCGTGGTCTCGGTGGTCCTCCCGGCGGAGGACATGCCGTACCTTCCCGACGGCACCCCGGTGGACGTTGTCCTCAACCCCCTGGGCGTTCCTTCGCGAATGAACGTGGGGCAGATACTCGAGTGCCACCTGGGCTGGGCCGCCAAGGCCCTGGGCCTGCACGTGGCCGCACCCGTGTTCGAGGGACCCGAGGAGGCCGAGATAAAGTCCATGCTGGATGAAGCTCAGCTTCCGAGGACCGGGCAGGTGCAGCTCTATAACGGCCGCACGGGAGAGCCCTTCCAGAGGCTGGTTACCGTGGGCTACACATACATGCTCAAGCTCCATCACCTCGTGGCGGACAAGATACACGCCCGCTCGATAGGCCCGTACTCGCTCGTCACCCAGCAGCCACTGGGCGGCAAGGCGCAGTTCGGCGGCCAGAGGCTTGGAGAGATGGAGGTCTGGGCGCTCGAGGCGTACGGAGCGGCCCATACGCTCCAGGAGTTCCTCACCGTCAAGAGCGACGACATAAGCGGAAGGGCCAAGGCGTACGAGGCCATAGTCAAGGGCGAGCCCACTTTCGAGCCGGGCATACCCGAGTCCTTCCACGTGCTCATCAAGGAGCTCCAGAGCCTCGCGCTGGACGTAGAATTGCTCGAAAAAAAGACCAAGGGGGAATAGCTCTTGAAAGAAGATATATACACGCTGTTTCAGAGGCCGAAAAGCGCAACCGAGTTCGACGCCATAAGGATCAAGCTCGCATCACCCGAGAAGATCCGGGAGTGGTCGTTCGGTGAGGTCAAGAAGCCAGAGACCATCAACTACCGTACGTTCAAGCCCGAACGCGACGGACTCTTTTGCGCGAAGATATTCGGCCCCGTAAAGGACTGGGAGTGCATCTGCGGCAAGTACAAGCGCATGAAGCACAGGGGCGTCGTATGCGACAAGTGCGGCGTCGAGGTCATACAGTCCAAGGTAAGGCGCCAGAGGCTCGGCCACATCGAGCTGGCCACCCCGGTGGCCCACATCTGGTTCCTCAAGGGCGTACCCTCGAGAATAGGCACTCTGCTGGACATGACCATGAGGCACCTCGAGAGGGTTCTGTACTTCGAAAACTACGTGGTCATCGACCCCGGCGACACGCCGCTTAAGGCCAAGGAACTCCTCAACGACGAGGACTACAAGAACGCGGTCATCGAGTACGGCCCGCGCGTTAAGGTCGGCATCGGAGCCGAGGCCATAAGGGAGCTCCTCAGGGGAGTGGACCTCGAAGAGCTGAGCGTCACGCTTAAAACCTCCATCAGGGAGGCCCAGTCCATCGGCGTCAAGAAGAAGCTCACCAAGAGGCTCAAGGTGGTCGAGGCGTTCAGGAACTCCGGCAACAAGCCCGAGTGGATGATAATGGACGTCGTTCCGGTGCTTCCGCCGGACCTCAGGCCTCTCGTTCCTCTCGAGGGCGGAAGGTTCGCCACGAGCGACCTCAACGACCTCTACCGAAGGGTCATCAACCGTAACAACAGGCTCAAGCGCCTCATCGACCTGAAGGCGCCGAGCGTCATCATCAAAAACGAGAAGCGCATGCTCCAGGAGTCCGTGGACGCCCTCTTCGACAACGGGAGAAGGAGCCGCGTGCTGAAGGCCGCCACAAAGAGGCCCCTGAAGTCCCTGAGCGACATGATAAAGGGCAAGCAGGGCCGCTTCAGGCAGAACCTGCTGGGCAAGCGAGTCGATTACTCCGGCCGTTCGGTCGTCGTCGTCGGCCCGGACCTCAAGCTCCACCAGTGCGGTCTGCCCAAGAAGATGGCTCTCGAGCTCTTTAAGCCTTTCATATTCAACAAGCTCGAGGAAAAGGGCATAGCCACTACCATCAAGCAGGCCAAGAAACTCGTCGAGATAGAGATGCCCGAGGTCTGGGACCTTCTGGACGAGGTCATCTCCGAACACCCCATCCTCCTTAACAGGGCCCCGACCCTGCACAGGCTGGGCATACAGGCCTTCGATCCCATACTGGTCGAGGGCAAAGCGATAAAACTTCACCCGCTGGTCTGTACCGCCTTTAACGCCGACTTCGACGGCGACCAGATGGCGGTGCACGTGCCGCTTTCGGTGGAGGCGCAGATCGAGGCCAGGGTGCTCATGATGAGCGTGAACAACCTTCTCTCGCCCGCAAACGGCAAGCCCATAGTCTCGCCCACGCAGGACATGGTCCTGGGCGTCTACTTCCTCACCAAGGAGAGGACAGGCGCGAAGGGCGAAGGCAAGATCTTCAGCGACATCGAAGAGGTCAGAAGGGCATACGACGCCGGCGTGGTCGAGGAGCACGCGGCCATCAAGGTGCGCCTGAACGGCAGCATCACCGAGACCACCTGCGGCAGGGTCATCTTCAGCGAGATACTGCCCGAGCAGGTGCCGTTCGATATGGTCAACAGGGACATGACCAAGAAGCAGATAGCGCAGATCATCGAGTACGCCTTCAAGGAGGCCGGAAAACGCGAGACGGTGGTGTTCATGGACAAGCTCGAGAAACTCGGCTTCGAATACGCCACGCGTTCGGGCATGTCCATCTGCATGGCCGACATGCACATCCCCTCGAAGAAACCGCACCTCATAGATAAGGCCGAGCAGGAAGTGCTCGAGATTCAGAAACAGTACTCCGGCGGTCTCATCACGCACGGCGAGCGCTACAACAAGGTCATCGACATCTGGGCCAACGTCACGGAGAAGGTCGCCGACGAGATGATGAAAGAGCTCGGCGCCCAGGAAGAGGGAGAAGTCAAACTCTCCCCCGACCAGCTCCTTCTGAACCGCTCGTTCAACAGCGTATTCATGATGGCGGACTCCGGCGCCAGGGGCTCCACGGCACAGCTCAGGCAGCTGGCCGGAATGAGGGGACTCATGGCCAAGCCTTCGGGTGAGATCATCGAGACCCCGATCACGGCTAACTTCAGAGAGGGCCTCTCGCCGCTGCAGTACTTCATATCGACGCACGGCGCCCGTAAGGGTCTGGCCGACACCGCCCTTAAGACCGCCAACTCCGGTTACCTCACCAGAAGGCTCGTGGACGTGGCGCAGGACGTCATAGTCACCGAGGAAGACTGCAAGGTCACCGACGGCATCACCATCACCTCCCTCGTCGAGGGCGGCGAGATAATCCAGCACCTCGAGGAGCGCCTGGTTGGCCGCTTCGCCGTGGAGACCATCAAGGACCCCGTGACGAACAACATCGTAGCCAAGCGCAACGATTTCATTGACGAAGTGCTGGCAAGGAAGATAATCGAGGCCGGCATCGACAAGGTCAAGATACGCTCCGCCCTCACCTGCCAGAGCTCCTACGGCGTATGCGGCCGCTGCTATGGCCGCGACCTGGCAAAGGGCTCTCACATAGACATAGGCGAGTCCGTTGGCATCATCGCCGCGCAGTCCATCGGCGAGCCGGGCACGCAGCTTACGATGAGGACGTTCCACATCGGCGGCACGGCGGCGAAGGTCGTGGAGAAGACCGAGCTCGAGGCCAAGAACTCGGGCCACGTGAAGTTCATCGACCTCAGCACAGTTAAGAACCGCGAGGGAATGCTCGTCGTCATGAACCGTAACGGCTTCATCGCCATAACCGACGCCAAGGGCAGGGAGAAGGAGAAGTACTCCGTTGTCTATGGCGCCAAGCTCCTCGTGGCCAACGACCAGAAAGTGGAAGTGGGCCAGAGGCTCGTGGAGTGGGACCCGTACTCAAGCCCGATACTCACCGAGGTGGGCGGAAAGATAGCGCTCGGCGACATCGTAGAGGGCACCACCGTCAAGGAAGAGGTCGACGAGACCACGGGCCTTTCGCACAAGGTCATAATCGACTACCCGGCCAACATGAGGCCGAGGGTCTCGATAAAGGACGCCACGGGAAAGAGCACGCTCAAGCTGCCGAGCACGGGCAGCCTCGCGCGCTACCTCCTGCCTTCGGGCTCTCACGTTCTCGTCGATAAAGGCGACATGGTAGAGCCGGGCGACGTGCTGGCGAAGATACCGAGGGAGACCACCAAGACCAAGGACATCACGGGCGGTCTGCCCAGGGTCGCCGAGCTCTTTGAGGCCAGGAGGCCGAAGGAGCAGGCCGTCGTCGCAGAGATAGACGGCATGGTGGAGTTCAAGGGCGCCCACAAGGGCATGCGCGTGGTCGTCGTCAAGGGCGGCACCGAGACCAGGGAGTACCTCATCCCCAAGGGCAAGCACGTCAGCGTGCACGAGGGCGACTGGGTCAAGGCCGGTGAGCCCCTCATGGACGGCTCCGTCAACCCGCACAGCATACTGGACATCCTTGGCCCCAACGAGCTTCAGCGCTACCTCGTCGACGAGGTGCAGAAGGTCTACAGGCTCCAGGGCGTCACGATCAACGACAAGCACATTGAGATAATCGTTCGCCAGATGATGAAGAAGGTCAGGATCGAGGACCCCGGCGACACGGACCTCCTTATCGGAGACCACATCGACAGGATCTTCTTCCAGAAGACCAACGAGGAAACGAAGAAGCAGGGCGGACAGCCAGCGCAGGGCAAGCCCCTTCTCCTCGGCATAACCAAGGCCTCGCTTACGACCGACAGCTTCGTCTCGGCCGCCTCGTTCCAGGAGACCACCAGGGTCCTCACCGAGGCCGCCATTAAGGGCGACGTCGACGCGCTCAGGGGCCTTAAGGAAAACGTCATCATGGGCAAGGTGACCCCGGCGGGCACCGGCATGGCCAAGTACCGCAACACCTTCGTAACTCGCGAGTTCTTCCCCGTCTTCGCGGAGCCCGAGGCTCAAGAGGCCCCCGAAGAGGCCGGCGAGGACAGCGACTAATCCGACCATTCTCATCCTGCCCCAAAGTCTGTATAATATTGGGGCAGGATGAGGTTCATCGCAGATGCAATGCTCGGCCGCCTGGCGAGGTGGCTGCGGCTCATGGGCTTTGATACCCTCTATTTCGCGGACATCAGCGACAGGGAGCTCCTCAGGCTCGCCAAAGGGCAGGAGAGAACTATATTGACCAGGGATACGGGGATTTTAAAGCGCAATATCGATGGATGCTTCCTCGTCGAATCCGACGACGTCTTCGAACAGCTCGAGCAGGTCTTCCGCCAGCTCCGCCCCACCCCGCCCGGCGATATGCGCTGCGCCAATTGTAACGGCGCCCTCTCGGAAGTCGCGTCGAAAGACGAGATAGCCGACTCCGTGCCCGAATACGTCCTCTTAAACCACAACCGTTTCCTCAGGTGCGCCGATTGCGGCAACGTCTACTGGGAGGGCTCGCAGTACGTGGAGATAAGGAAACGCATGGGCGAGATACTCCGGGCCGCCGGGGAAGGAGGACGCTGATGGACCTAAGAAGGCGTCTTGCCTTCGCGGTCTTCCTCATCATGCTCGTCATAGTGACGGGCACGGCGGGGTATGCTATATTGGAAGGGTGGAACCTCTTCGATTCTCTCTACATGACCGTAATAACCATTACCACGGTCGGGTTCCAAGAGGTGCACGAGCTATCGAAGGCTGGGAAGATATTCACGGTGCTGCTCGTGTTCTTCAGCGTGGGGGCAGTGTTCTACGCGCTGAACTTCGCCGCCAGAATAATAATCGAGGGAGAGATAAAGGACGTATTCGGGAGGAAGAAATTGCAGAACACAATTAATAAACTGCGCGGACACTACGTCGTCTGCGGATACGGCAGGATGGGCCATATCATATGCGAAGAGCTCAAGCGCAGGGGCACGGCCTTCGTCGTCATCGAGAAGATACCCGAGGCCGTCGAGGCCGCCAAGGAAAGCGGAAACCTCGTGGTCGTGGGCGACGCCACCCGCGATGAGGCGCTCACCGAGGCGGGAATCGAGAACGCCACGGGCCTGATCTCCGTGCTGCCCTCCGACGCCGAGAACCTCTACGTGGTGCTCAGCGCGAGGGGCCTCGCGCCGTCGCTTAACATAGTGGCCAGGGCCGTCGGCGAGGGCTCTGAGCAGAAGCTCATCAGGGCCGGCGCAAACAGGGCGGTATCTCCGTACCACATCGGCGCTCTCCGTATAGCGCACATGCTCCTGGCCCCTACCATGGTGGACTTCATAGAGTTCACCACGCAGGCGGGCAACGTGGACGTCTGGATGGAAGAGATACCGGTGGCCGAGGGCTCCACCATCGCGGGGCAGTCGCTCGACCAGCGCGGAATAGGAAAGGAGCTCGGCATTATAATCGTCGCGATCAAGAGCCGCTCGGGCCAGCTCCAGATAAACCCGTCGTCCAAGACCGAGATAACCCCCGGCGATACGCTGGTGGCCATTGGCGAGGCCACGAAACTCAATACGCTGAAGGAGCTCGCGGGCAAACACTGAGGAGGGCCGCCTGGTTTGAAGGGAAATATTCTCCTAATAGCCGCAGCCACGTTCATCATCTCCCTCATAGTTACGCTTAACCTCTTTTTCAACCAGAACTACCAGTCCGAGATGGCCCAGCAGATGAGCACCCAGCAGCTGCTTTTGGCCGAGACCATATCGAGCGACATCAAGCGCAATATGGGACACCTTCGCGACATGACCATATCGCTCTCGAACCTCCTGAGCGACGTCTCGCTCGAAAAGCCCGCCGTCGAACATCTCATCAACGACGCCTTCACCGACATGGTGGCTGACTCGGACATCTCGCTTAAGGTCTACGGCCCCCGGGGCAGGCTAATGTACGTCTCGCCCCCCGGCGCCCCGACCGGCGAAGACGCCGAACTCATCGCCTCGGCCAAGGGCACCATGCCCGGCACGGCGGCGGTGCTCGACAACCCCTACCACCACGGCATTAGCTTCGCGGCTCCCATAGTCCGCCGCGGCGGGACCTCGGGCACAGTGCTCCTGGATATCCCCGTGGAGGCCATAACCGCGCGCTTCCTTCTCCCCGTTAAGACCACGGGCCCATCGCACGCCTGGATGATGGACCAGTCCGGTACGCTGCTCTATCACCCTTTCATGCCCGAGATGGTGGGTAAGAACCTCAACCGCGCCGACGAGACATGCTTTGAGTGCCATAAATCTTTCGCCGTGGAAAAGAAGATCCTTAGCGGAGACACGAACGAGGTGCAGAGCTACGTGGCCCCCTTCGGCGAGGACAAGATAATCGCCTCGGCCAAGGTGACCCTCTCGCCGACGCGCTTCTGGATAACCTGCGTTTCCATCCCCTACTCCGAGGTCACGGCCAGCATCCGAAAGAGCATGCGCATGCACAGCATACTGATAGTGGCCATCTTCGCCGCCACGGGCCTTGGAGCTTTCACCATGGTCGTCATTAACAAGAAACGTCTCAGGGCCGAGGAGCACGCGCGCCACGAGGCGGAGCTCGAAAAATACGCCCACGAGCTCGAGACCGCCGTGGAAAAGCGCACCCTCGAGTTGATAAGCGAGAAGGAAAAGCTCGACGCCATAGTGGGCGCGATGGAGGTGGGCCTCTTCCTTGCCGACCGCGACAAGCATATCACATGGGTCAACAAGACCCTCGAGGACTGGCTCGGGGGCAAGGAGGCGGCCATGGACATCACCCTCGACGACATCTACGGCGGCACCGAGGTCCAGAGCTCCGTCGCCCACGACAGGATGATACAGGAGCTCGTCCATAAGAAGCTCGGCACGCGCGAGGGCTACTTCCAGATAACCACGACGCCGCTTGCCGACGCCGAGGGCCACATGCAGCTCCTGGGGCTCATCACCGACGTCACGGAGATAAAGAAGTTCGAGGAGCAGATGGCCCATTCCGAGAAGCTCGCGTCGCTGGGGCGACTCACGGCGGGCATCGCGCACGAGATAGGCAATCCACTAACCTCGGTCTCCTCGTTCCTTCAGATACTTCGCGAGATGGAGTCCGAGGACTTCAAGAAGGAAAGCCTCGATACCGTCATGTTCCACATAAACCGCATAGCCGACATCGTGCGCCACCTCTCGGGGCTCTCGAAACTTCCGCCCACCGAGATGAAGGAGGTGCAGGTTAACGACGTTATAGACTCGTCGCTCGGGCTGCTCCAGTTCGACAAGCGAGCCAAGGCAGTCAAGGTGAACAAGCGCCTCGGAGACGTCCCCCTCGTGGTGGCCGACGCGAACCAGCTTTCTCAGGTGTTTTTCAACCTCATGCTAAACGCCGTTGACGCCATGGCCGACAGCGGCGAGCTCACCATCACGAGCAGGCGCTGCGACGGCGAGGTTTGCGTGGAGTTCGAGGACACGGGCCCCGGCATATCGGAGGAGAGCATCACCCGGGTCTTCGACCCGTTCTTCACCACCAAGGCCAAGGGCACGGGGCTCGGCCTATCCGTTAGCTATGGTATTATTAAGAGGCTTGGCGGAGAGATTACGGCCACGAACGTGGAGCCCCACGGCGCTCGCTTCACGGTAACTTTACCAATGGTGAAAGCATGAGCAAAATACTCGTAGTCGACGACGAAAAAGACATCTGCAAGGCCCTGGAGTTCCTTCTTCTGGGCGAGGGCTACGAGGTCAGGACCGCCAACAGCGCCGAGGTCGCAGTCGAGATCATCAAGAAAGAACCCTTCGACGTAATTCTCTCGGACCTCAAGATGGAGAACATGGACGGCCTCGCCCTTCTGGAGGAGGTCAGGAAACTCCGCCCCGAGACCGCTGTCATCCTCATGACGGCCTACGCCTCGGTGGAGTCCGCCGTGACGGCCATGAAGATGGGCGCGCAGGACTACATCGTCAAGCCATTCATCAACGACGAGATCCGCATTACCGTAAGGCGCGCCCTCGAAGAGATGCGCCTCCGCACGGAAAACGTCGCCCTGCGCCGCGAGCTGAGCCAGCACCGTGAAAAATGCAAGAGCGTGGTCTACGAGTCCGAGAGCATGGACAAGATATTCGACCTGATAGACGACGTGGCACCGACGAAAAGCAACATCATTCTGCTCGGCGAATCGGGCACGGGCAAGAGCCTAATAGCCGAGGTGATACACTGCACGAGCCCCCGCAGGGAAGAGCCGTTCATGTCCATTAACTGCTCGGCCATCCCCGAAAACCTCCTTGAGTCCGAGCTCTTCGGCTACAAGAAGGGCGCGTTCACCGGGGCCACCGCGGACAAGAAGGGCCTCATCCAGATGGCGGACAAGGGCACCCTGTTTCTCGACGAGATAGGCGACATGCCCCCGGCGCTTCAGGCCAAGCTCCTCAAGGTCATAGAGACGGGCGAGGTCCTTCCCGTGGGCGACACCAGGACCGTGCAGACCGACGTGCGCCTCATCACCGCCACGCACCAGGACCTGGAGAAGAAAATAAAGGAAGGCAGTTTCCGCGAGGACCTCTACTACCGCATTAACGTGATAGAGATAAGCATACCGCCGCTCTGGCGCAGGCGCGAGGACATCCCGCTGCTGGCCGAGCACTTCGTTAAGAAGTTCGCACAGGCGAACGGGAAGAATATCACCGGCCTCACCAGGGACGCCATGGACGTGGTGCTCAACTATAACTGGCCGGGCAACGTGCGCGAGTTCGCAAACGTGATAGAGCGCGCCGTGGTGCTGGCAAGGGGCGAGCTAATAGACGCGCGCGACCTGCCGGGCAAGCTGAGCCTCAAGACCGAGGCCGCCCACTCCACGCTTAAGGACATGATGCTCGAGTACGAACGAAACGCCATCATCTCGGACCTCGAGGCCCACGGCCACGACAAGGAAGCCACCGCCCGCACACTCGGAATAGACCTCGCCACCCTCTACCGCAAGCTCAAGAAGTTCGGCATCGAAGGATAGCGGTTATACTATAGGCATATATATGAAGAACACGTTCAAGAACACGGAGACGCCGTTTAAGGATGAGCCCCGCAGGAAGGGCTACATGAGGGTCTTTTCGAGCCCCGTATATCTTGGTTTGGGCGCGGTTCTCATCTTCGCCATCGAGCTTTCCGTCATGACGCTGCTCACCGTGTGCTGTTCGATGTCGAGCTTCTGGACCGTCATCGTGGACTCGACCGCCCTTACGCTGATACTGTCCCCGCTTCTGTACTTCATGATACTGCGCCCCCTGCACACGCATATCACCGAGCGCAAGCGCTCGGAAGAAAGGCTGCTCGTGCTCGAACAGGCCGTCGAGAGCATGAACATCGGCGTCACCGTCACCGACCTTAAGGGCAGGATAATCTACTGCAACCCGGCCGAGGCCGAGATGCACGGCTACAGCGTGGAGGAGCTTCGGGGGAAAGAGTCGCGAGTGCTCGCGCCGCAGAAGCGCTGGCAGCCCTACAGCCCGGAAGAGCTGGAGAAGATGAAAGGCTGGCAGCGCGAGCGCAACAACCTTCGCAAGGACGGGCGCTCCTTCCCGGTGCAGCTTAACAGCAACCTCGTCCTTAATTCCGAGGGCAAGCCCATAGGCATCATAACGAACTGCGAGGACATCACCATCCGAAAGGAAGCCGAGCACGCGATGCAGGAGAGCGAGGCCAGGTACCGCTCGCTCGTCGAGTCCACCGAGGACTCCATCTACCTGCTGGACAGGGACTTCAGGTACATCTTCATCAACAGGCGGCACCTCCAGCGGCTCGGCATCAAGCGCGACGACATCATCGGGAAGCGATACAGCGAGTTCCATAGCGAGAACGAGTTCGCCGACCTCATGGACAAGGTCAGGTACGTCTTCGATACCGGGGGCTCCACCCAGCACGAGCACAGAAGCCGCAGGGACGGCAAGTTCTTCCTGCGCACGCTGAGCCCCATCCGCGAAGGCGACCAGATAGTGGCCGTCACGGTTATATCGAAGGACATATCGAAGCTCAAGCGCATGGAGGAGGAGCTTCGCACCATCTCGCTCACCGACGACCTCACGGGCCTGTACAACCGCCGCGGCCTGATGACGCTGGCCGACCAGCAGCTCAAGATGGCCGACCGCGTGGGCAAGAAGATACTGGTCTTCTACGCCGACCTCGACGGCCTTAAAAAGGTCAACGACACCTTCGGCCACCAGGAGGGCGACCAGCTGCTCGTGGCTACCGCGAACATCTTCAAGGAAGTCTTCCGCCGCTCCGACATCATAGCGCGCGTGGGCGGCGACGAGTTCGTCAGCATGATACTGGACGCCGACGACAATGAGGTAAAGCAGATACACGAGCGCCTGCAGGAGAGCGTTGACCAGTTCAACTCGCACGACGGAAAGGGCTACAAGCTCGAGGTTTCCTTCGGCTTCACATACTACGACCCCGCGAAACCCTGCTCCTTCGAGGAGCTGCTCGAGCGCGCCGACAAGGCGATGTACGAGCTTAAGCGCCGCAGGGAATATTAGCCGCGTCCTCCGGGCCCGTGTTGACAGCCCCGCCCGGAAGATGTACATTAGCCGTAGCAACCAACGGCCGGCCCGCCCCCAGTGACGGCCCGGCAGACCGCGAGGTGCATTATGAAAGCATACGGCCTCAATGATTTGCAGAACGACCTCAAGTCCTCGCCCGAGGGCCTTCCGACCGGGTTTCGCCCCCTCGACGAGATAGCGCACATCCCGCAGGGCGCCCTCACCGTGGTGGCCGCGAGACCGTCGCACGGCAAGACCACATTCCTCCTGAACCTGCTCATAAACATGCTCATAAAAAGCCCCGAGAAGGCCTTCCTTTACTTCACGATGCTCGAGCCCGCGAGGCGCATCGGCCTGAAGGTCATAAACATCCTCGGCGGCGAGGTGCTCGACCCCAAGAACAACGTAGAGGCCATAGAGGACTACGTGCGCGCGGGGCATACCTCGCACCCGAAGGTGGAGGCCGGCAAGGAGTCGTTCAGGAAACTCACGGAGGACGACAAGCTCTGGATAGTGGACGACTGCGAGACCGTGGAGGACATCACGGAGCGGGTCGAGGCCATCGCCGGGAAGGTCGAGGTGGGCGCGGTCTTCATCGATTACCTGCAGAAGATCGGCGGCAGGGACAGCTCCCGCAGCCCCGAGGTGGAGTACCGCGAGATGGGTGACGAGCTGCTGAAGTCGGCCAAGAAGCTACAGCTTCCCTTCATACTCGGCGCCCAGCTTCAGTGGGACGACAAGCGCCACCTGAGGCTCGACAACCTCTACGAGGTTAGCGCCGTGGCGCAGGACGCCTCGCTCCTGCTCGGCCTCTACAACCACGCGATAGAGAGCGCGCAGGTCATGGGCGAGGCCGTGAACGAGCAGGTGATGGGCATTAAGGTGACTGTGCTTAAAAACCGCTTCGGCCTGGTCAACGAGTCCGTGCACCTGAGGCTCGAAAGCCCGACGATGAAGGTCTCCGAAACCCGTGGGTAGAGGGTTCTTTATGATCCGTAAGAGGATGAAGTGAGGGGTTGAGGGTGATGCTTTCAATTGGAAGTGTGGAGTGTGGGCTTCTTCCTGTACTCTTGAACACAAGTTTCCCATTAATTTGCGGAATACAAATGGCAATTCATATCTCCCTTGACAGTTACAGCTTTCATGAGCATAATAGATAGTAGCTGGTTCATTTCGCCCCAGCGAGTTGCTGGTGGCAAAAATTGAGATGACCAGACTGAGTAGTGCGCATTCGCGCAAAACCGTAAGCCTTCCATTTTACAGCGTACGCAACATTACGTGTCCAGAGGACGTGGCAAACAATCGCAAAACGTATGTTGGTTATGCTCCGGCTAAAGCTATTCTGGGCATACCCACAGACAAGGATGTGCGAGATTACCTGCTGGAACTGGAAGGGAAGGAGCGTAGAAGGCCTACGCAAGTCCACAAGGCTATCTTAGAGACACTGAAGAACACACCAGATGTTTTTTCCGTTCTTAACAGTGGTATCGTGATCGTGACGCATGAATGCACGGTCGATGAGAAGGAAAAAGCACTAGTCCTTACAAACCCAAGCATCATTAACGGTGCACAGACGCAGGGGGTAATCAAAGATTTCTATAGCTCCACTATAGAAGAAGGCTATGAAGCAAATCCTCATGTTAAGTTCGAAGTCATAGTTACCAAGGATGACGATTTGATAGCCGAAATCTCGATTGCCCGTAACTACCAGAATGATGTCATGTCTATTTCCATCACAGGACGACGGGGGCAACTTGATGAATTGGAAAAAGCATTTCAAGCCGTGAGTCCAAACTCTCGTCTCCAGAAATCCGAAACACAAAAGTTCTCGGATGATTACGTCAAAACCGAACGGCTCCTTCAAGTTATCACTGCTCTGATTCCTGAGGAACTATGGCCGACAGGCAAGGAGTTCAGCAAGGTCTACTCATACAGCGCAAAGGCGAAATGCCTGAGGGAATTTCAGGAGTTATACAAGAAGGTCAAGGACAAAACGGCAAAGGACCATGACTGGGCGAAGAAGCTTTACCAGTTTTATCTTGACATCTCTGCGCAAGCATGGGAGTTGCACGAGAAGTGGAAAACGCATAGTGGCTTCGAAGGTACTGGGTTAAGATCGATCAAACGCGAGGGACGTACGATCATAGAAGTCCCTGATGGTATAGTTTTCCCGATACTGGCATCCCTTTCTGCTTTCGCTAAAAAAACTAAATCAGGTTGGCGTATCCATGTGCCGAGCATATTCACCGATGAGGAATTGATAAAAAACGCTAAGACCGTATACATGGACATTGCTGCCCATAACCCTAACGTTATGGGTAAGAGCAAAGCTTGTTACGCATCTCTCTACCAAATCACGTCCATATATAGGAAACTTTCTGTAGCGTAGAGCCAGGATACAACGTGGGGTGAGCCATCCGCTCACCCCACGTTCACTCTTATCTGAGGACACACGTTGCGAAACTGACCTTTCGCTTGAAGCTTTTTTCCGCAAATCCACACTCGCCAGAATTGGTGTGCCTGTTACTTTGTAGGTGAACTCCGCAAATCTTCTCTGTGGCTTTCAGAACATTCCACTCAACTTCGGTCAATTTGAGTTGACTTGGGCATCTGAGCGCCGCCTAATACACTGTCCTCTTCTACCACCCCCACCTCAAACCTGATAGAATCTAATCATGCGGAGGAGGCGCGCGGAAATGGTTTTAGGAACCGCTTCATGTTGACGGCTTCATCCCCTTCTTATTTACAATACCCCATAGGGCGCAGTGCGCCCGGCAAAGAAAGGAGAGAAAAGCTTGAGGCATTTATCAAGCAAATGTAAAGCAAATGTCAACCAAATGAAGGAGGATCCGCATTAAATCAAACAGTTGTCCGGCGGCACCCCCCTCCCCCACTTTCGTCAACCAAATGGTACGGGCACACCAAACCTGATAGAATCTAATCATGCGGAGGAGGCGCGAGAGCAGGCGGTTCCTGAAAAAACTCCCGGCGGAGGTCTGCGTGGACGACACCTGCTTCAACGGCACCACGGTCCGCATCTCCGAGGAAGGGGTCTTCGTAAGATCGCAGAAGTGCTTCACCGAGGGGACCCCGGTGGGCATCAGGCTGGAGTTGCCGGGCGGCGAGGTGGCGGCCCTCAAGGGGACCGTTAAGTACGCGAGAATTATAGATTTTTTGCCCCGGCAGAACGGCATGGGAATCGAGTTTACGGAGAAGGACGACGCCTACCTGCGGTTCATCCGCGGGCTTGAGACCGGGTAGAACCCTTCCCTTTTTCGGGGCTCCGCCGGAACTCTCCCGATCCGTCGTACCCGCCTGGGGCAGGCAGATGGACAATTGTTCAATGTGTCATTCCGGCTTGTCCGGAATCGTCTGTTGCTCAACTACGATTCCCGACGCGCTTCGCTTGCGGGAATGACAGAAGAGGCGAGATTGCCGCGCTGCGCTCGCAATGACAGAAGAGGCGGAATGAAAAAACGGCAGGGCTTATTAGCTCTTGAGAACGCGGGAGACCTGCTCGGGCGTGACCTCGACGAGCAGCCTGGTACTCCCTATCTTTTCGGGAAGAGTGAAACGGAGTTTCCCGGCAAGGGCCTTCTTATCGAGCGCCATGGCCTCGACCATCGCGCCCCTGTCTATCTCGTCGGGAATCTCGGTGGGCAGGCCGTATGCGCCGATGAGATTTTTCACGTGCGCCGCGTCCGCCGCGGACATGATGCCTATTTCGGCCGCAAGTTCGGCCTCAAGCGCCATGCCTATGGCGATGGCCTCGCCGTGCAGGTAGCGCTTGTATTCGGTCACCGCCTCGACGGCGTGCCCTATGGTATGCCCGTAGTTGAGTATGGAGCGAAGGCCGCTCTCGCGCTCGTCGCGCGCCACCACCTCGGCCTTTATCTCGCAGGAGCGTCGCACCATGCGCTCCAGAGACACGTCGTCGAGCGCAAGTATGAGGTCGAGGTTGTCCGAGAGGTAATCGAACATCCCCGCGTCCCAGATGACGCCGTACTTTATTACCTCGGCGAGCCCGGCCAGAAGCTCGCGCCGGGGCAGGGTGCGCAGGGTCTCCACGTCCACCCAGACGAGCGAGGGCTGCCAGAACGCGCCTATCATGTTCTTGCCAAGCGGATGGTTCACGCCGGTCTTGCCGCCGACGGAGCTGTCGACCTGCGCAAGCAGAGTCGTGGGCACCTGCACGAACCTTATGCCGCGCATGTAAAGCGACGCCGCGAATCCCGTGATGTCGCCCACCACGCCGCCGCCCAGGGCCACGAGCAGAGAGCCCCTGTCGAGCCGGGCGGTAAGAAGCTCGGTGAGAATATTCTCCGCCCAGAGCAGGCTCTTGTACTCCTCGCCGTCGGGTATGGTGACCGTCACCACATCGAGGCCAGCCGCGCGCAGCGAGCCCTCCACCGCCGCGCCGTAAAGCGCGTGCACCGTGGGGTTCGTGACCAGCGCCACCCGGGGCCCCGACCCAAGCGCCGCGACCTCGGCGCCCACCTGCCCGAGCGTGCCCGAGCCTATGGCGATGTCGTAACTGCGGTCTCCAAGCTCTACTCTTGTCTTTTCCATTTCTCTCTTACGCGGTCAGGGCTGGCGCTTCCATCCCACCCTGTCCAGAATTTCCTCCGCCACCTGGCGGGGGGATTTGTCGTCGGTGTCCACGATGACCTCGGCGCGCTCGTAGTACGGGCCGCGAAGCTCGAGGAGCTCGCGAATCTTCGCCATGGGGTCATCGACCTGAAGGAGCGGCCTGTCGGCGTTGCCGCTCGTGCGCTTAAGCACGGTCTCGGGCCTCGCCCTCAGATACACGACCACGCCGGTTGCGCGCAGGGGCTCCATGTTCTCTTCCCTCATCACCGCGCCGCCGCCGGTGGAGATGATGGCGCCCGTCTTCTGCGCGGCGCGCGCAACCTCCGCGGTCTCCATCTCCCTGAAGCGGGGCTCGCCGTGGCGGTCGAATATCTCGCTTATCTTCATGCCCGCAGAGCGCTCTATCTCCTCGTCAACCTCCACGCGGGTGAAACCAGTAAGGTGCGCGAGCTCCTCGGCAACGGCGGTCTTGCCCGCCCCCATGAAGCCCGTGAGCACTATGTTTCCGGTAAACGCCATCGGACGCGCGCGCGGGGCCCTTTAGAACTCCGAGAGCGATTTAAGGTACGCTTTGAGGTTCCTTTGCATCTCCGCGACGGAGTCGCCCCCGAGCTTCTCCGTAAGCGCGTCGGCCACCACGAGGCACGCCATGGCCTCGCCTATCACCGATGCGGCTGGCACGGCGCAGACGTCGGAGCGCTCGTACGCGGCCTCCACCTGCTTGCCCGTGGCAATATCCACCGACTTCAGGGGCTTGCGCTGCGTGGGGATGGGCTTCATCGCCACGCGAAGAACCAGCGGCATACCGTTCGTCATGCCGCCCTCTATGCCGCCGGCGTTGTTGCCGCCGCGGGTGTATCCGCCCTTCTTGGCCGGGATGATCTCGTCCATGACCTCGGAGCCCATGCTGCGCGCGGCCTCGAAACCCATGCCCACCTCAACACCCTTTATGGCCTGAATGGACATCATGGCCTGCGCGAGCCTGCCGTCGAGCCTGCGGTCCCACTGCACGTGCGAGCCGAGTCCCGGCGGAAGCCCCGTAAGAAACACCGTGAAGACGCCGCCCAGGGAATCGCCTTTCTTGGTGGCGTCGTCCACGAGGCGCATCATCTCGTCGCTGACCTTGGAGTCGGGGCATCGCATCTCCGAGCCCCCGGCCCGCTTGTCGAGGTCCTCGAGTTCCTTGGCAGTGGAGGCGCTTGTGGTGAAGCTCACGCTTCCCACCTCCTGCACGAAGCTCCCGGCCTTGATGCCGAACTCAAGGAGGAGTTTTCGGGCCACCGCCCCGAGGGCCACTCGCATGGCCGTCTCGCGCGCGCTCGAGCGCTCGAGTATGTTTCGGACGTCGTGGTGCCCGTACTTCTGGGCGCCCGCGAGGTCCGCGTGCCCGGGCCTGGGCCTCGTGACCGCGTCTATCGAGCCCTCGTCGGAGGCCTCGGAGCTCATGCCCTTCTCCCAGTTCTGCCAGTCGAGGTTCTCTATCATGAGCGCAATGGGGCTTCCAAGGGTCTTGCCCCAGCGCACGCCGGAAAGTATCTGCGCGCGGTCGGCCTCTATCTTCATGCGCCCGCCGCGGCCATAGCCGCCCTGCCTGCGCACGAGCTGAGAATCTATGTCCTCCGCGGCCAGAGCGAGCCCCGCCGGCACGCCCTCGATGATGCCTGCGAGGGCACGTCCGTGCGATTCTCCTGCCGTCAGATATCTTAGTGCCATAACGTTAACCTTTGAAAGTTATTATAACAATTTTCAGAGTCGGGGCAAAAAAAAGCTGCAGGCCTTGCGGGCCTGCAGCTTCGTCGTCATGTTTGTATATGGGCTAATCCTTTATTATCCTCGGGGTGATGAGGATGAGGAGCTCGTCGGTCCTGTCGCTCATCAGGTCGGAGCCGAAGAGCCAGCCCAGTATCGGTATCTTCCTGAGGCCCGGGACTCCGGACTTCTCCTTCTTCAATGTGTTTTCATATATCCCGCCGAGCACGAGCGTCTCACCGTCCTTCACCCTCGCGATGGTCTCCACGCTCTTTGTGTTTATGCCGGTCTGGCCTCCCACTGCGGTCGGCTCATCCTTGTTCACCTTCACCTTAAGCTCTATGACGTTGTTCGGCTTGATGTCCGGCGTCACGTCAAGCGACAGGTTCGCGTTGATGAACTGCGTGGTGGAACCCTCGGCAGTGGTAGTGGATACGGGTATCTGAGTTCCGGACTGAATCTTGGCTTGCTCGCCATTCAGCGTTAAGACCCTGGGGTTGGAGATGGTCTTTGACTTGTTCACCGTCTCAAGCGCGCTCAGCGTCAAATTGAGAGACGCATATGGGGCCGTCCCGGTAAACGCTCCCGGGATCTGCGCTCTCGCAGTGTAACTGCCCGAAGAGCCAATGCTCAAAGGGTTGTTTATAGCGAAGTCGCCCGTAACAGGCGTCCCAAGCAATTTCACGCCTAACTGCGTTGCGCCCCACTGTATGCCTATCTCTTTGCTGTATGGCGCTTCGACTATAACTATACGTGCCTCGACCATTATCTGCTGCTTGCCGTAAATAGCCTTGTCGAAGTGCTTTACGAGAGGATAGATGGTGTCTATTACTTCACTTGTGTCCTTCACCCAGAGGTCGTTACCCTTCGGATCCGGAGTAATGGTCCCTCTCGGGCTGAGGATCTTCCGGTCTTTTATCTCCTTCTCCATATCCGCCACGTCTATGTAGTCGAGATGTATTCTCCTCTGCTCGAGCTCCGCAGTGACCTCGTCGGTCTTCTTCCTCTGTGCCCTCTCCTTGGCTATCTTGTCGAAGACGGAACTCGGCGCGATAGTCATGATATTCCCCTCTATCTGTTTCTCGAGGCTATAGATGTTGAGGATTATATCGAGCGCCTGGTCCCACGGCACGTTCTTGAGCTTAAGCGTAACCGTCCCGGCGACGCTCGGGTGAACCACTACGTTATAGCCGCTGATGTCGCCGATAAAACGGAATATCGGGACTATATCGGCATTCTGGAAATCCAGGGATATTATCTTGCCCGTGTACTTGGGCCCCTCAGCGCCTTCCTCGCCCGCCGCGGCCGCTTCTGCGGTGGTTGCCTTAGCGGCCTCCTCGGCAGGGGTCTCCTCGGGCGTCAGTATCTCGAGCACTTCGTCCGCGGGCATAGATATAACCACCTTATTCTCCACGGTAGCGGCCTTGAACTCGACTTCCTTCTGCAGGTCTATCACAAGCCTTACGGCGCCATCATGGGAACCGGACCTGATAGCCTTAACCGGGGCCACAACCGCCGCCGGCATCTCGGCGTTCAAGGTCACGTTAGGCACATCCACTATTATCTTTCTGTTGATGGAATACACGTTGGCGGCCATGGCGCCGTCGCCCTGTATCACGAGTTTGAGGTTTCCGTCGGAGTAATCGAACGCCACGTTATTTATGTTCTTGGCCGCTGGCAGGTTCCCCTTCATGGGTATCTTCGTAGTCGACATCTCCTGCTCCCCGGACGTATCGGCCTGGGCCATCATCATCGTGTCTTCTTTGTCTTCGACCTGAATGAGCAGGGAGCCGTCCTTCTTGACGGTCTTGATCTGCGAAGGGGAAACCAGCAGTATATCGAGCTTCGTGTCGGTCGAAGGGGCACTCGAACCGGACACGTTCACCTCGGAGATTCCTTCCTTGTCGGAAGTCAGCTTCCCGTTATAATCGCCTTTATCCACGTTCGGCAGATCAACAGACACCGAAAAAGGGTCGGACGGCTTATACGCCTTGTACGTGAAATCGCCGTCAATGTTGATTTCGACCGCATTGTCCATGATATTAATGTCCGTGATACGGGCATCCGCGACTGCAGCGGCTTCTGCCAACTGCGCGTTCCACGCTGTCGCGTAGCCCAGAAGACTCAGAAATAACAGAAATAGTAGGATATTTATTGCTTTGTTTCTCATTGCCCCTCCTCTTTACGTAGCCTGAGGTAAGTGTCCACAGGCGTCGGCTCACCTTTGAAATTAGGTTTTATTTCCCTGATCAAGACACTGTCTGCCTGGATATCCTCAACAACCCCGTCATGAAGACCTATTTCCATGCCTGGGGTTATCGTGTAGTACTTGCCGTCGGGAAGGCCGAAAAGAGCATAGCTCTGCTCGGCGTCCGAGACTATTGCGATGACCCTCATCTGCGATATGTCGTTGTCAAGAAGCGGATTGCCGGTAAGCTCCTTTTGAGATTTCGGCGGGGTGATAAGCGAGACGAACGGGTCGCGCCGGCCCCTCACTTCGTATATGTACACGCGTTTTTGGATAGTGGCCATTTCATCGGCCGCGGCCGTATTTGCCGTTTCCTCCTGCGCCAGCGCGGGGAAAGCCCATACCGCGATGGCCAGAGCAATGACTGCCAATATGTATAAACGTTTCGCCATATCTTTACTTATCCTAGTGTTTGCCAGGCGCCTGCCCTTGCTCTCCCTCAGGTATGGCGGTAAACGTTACCGCCGCGAAACTGACACTCAGGTTGGCTTTTTTGTCGGACGTGCCTCCGCCTGACATATTTATGTCGTTTACATTTACTATCCTGTCTATCTTCGTCAGTTCGCTGAAAAAATGCCCCAGGTTGTGATAGCTGCCACTGAGGTTTATAGAGACAGGCACCTCATATACTATGCCGCTCGAGTGCCTCCTCTTTGCTGCGGGGTTCCACGACAGCAACTCAAGGTCTGACCCCCTGACGAGCTCTTCTATCTGCTTCAGGAGGTTCGATATCTCCTTCTCTTCCGGGAGATATTGCTCGAGGGTCTTCAGTTCTGCCTTGAGGCGTGCGTTCTCCGCCTTTAACTCATCGAGCCTGGCAACCATGTTCTGGCTCTTAGATATGTCCTTGTTCTGCTGCTCTATCTCTTTATTGAGCTTCTCAACGGTATCGTACTTGGGTGTTATCAGCATGAAATACGAAGCCGCAACAATAATAATGGCCGGGAGCACGGCAATGACTATCTTTACCGGCTTCGGAAGATTATTGATATCTATCTTGGCCATCTATTGCTTAACCCCGACAATTAAAGTAAACGTGTAGGTCTCGACACCTTGGACTATTGCCCTGGACGTTCCGCGAAGGTCCACGTCCGTGAACATGTCCGAGGCCTTGAGGTTCTGGACGAAGCTGACAATATCCGTATTCTTGAACCCCGAACCGCTGATGTTCAGCTGCGTGCCGGTTATCTTAAGGGACTTTAGCCAAACGCCGTCCGTGAGGCGGTTGCTCAGCTCGTCAAGGATCCTCACCGGGAGGCTCTGGTTCTTCGTAAGCTGCTCGATTATCTCCTTGCGCTTCTGGACTTCGGCGTTCAGGCTCTCGTAGTTCTTCACCTCCGCCACTTTCTTATCGAGCTCCTTGATCCTCTCCGCGTTGACCTGTTTCTGCTTTTCCAGTGCGGCTATTTGCGAGTTTACCGAGTTTACAAACAACACCACGGCAATCACTGAAACCGCGATAAGCGCCAACATGGCAACCAGGAAAAGCGGTACTGGTTTCGGCTTCTTCCTGCGTTTGACCGGTATTAGGTTTATCTTTATCATCTGTCGGCCGGCCTCCTTAGCGCAAGGCCCACGGCCACGGCCGCCGTGCACTGTATGTCCTCTATAAGGCCGACGTACTTGCCGGGGATGCCGATGTTCTTAAACGGCTCGGCCAGTTTGACTGCCACGCCGCTGGCCTCGGCGAGTATGCCGGTAAAGCCGTTTATGAGTGCACCGCCGCCGCTGATTATAAGTTCGTGTATGTCCTCGCTGTATGCCGCGCTCTTGAAGTAATCGAGGGAGCGCACTATCTCGTTAGCAATCTCGCTGGAGGCGGATTTCATCGCGGAGTCGGCCTTCTCGGGCGTGACGTTTTCGAGGGCCTCGCCCCTCTTGAGCCTCTCGGCGTCCTCGAAGCTTATGTCGAACTGCTTCTGGAGCGCCTCGGTATGAAGGGCGCTGCCCACGGCGCTGTCTCGCGTAAAGACCGAGACGCCGCCCTTGAGCACGTTTAGGTTTATAGTGCTTGCTCCTATGTTGGCCAACGCCACGGTACGGTCGGGATCGAGCTCGTAATTCACCTCGTACATATTGCTTATGGCGAACGCGTTCACGTCCACGACCACTGGAGTTAGTCCGGCTTCGGTGACGACTGCGGTGTATTCATTTATGATGTCTTTCTTGACAGCGACGAGCATGACGTCCATCTGCCCCGGCTCCTCGGAAGGTCCGAGTATCTGGAAATCAATAGCCACGTCTTCGATATCGAAGGGAACGTACTGCTCCGCCTCGAACTTGATGGACTCCGAAAGCTCCTCCTGGCTCATCTCGGATACGAGTATCCTTCTGATGATCACCGAGGCGTGTCCGGCGATCCCGATGGCCGCCTGCTTCGCTTTTATCCTGCCCTTCTTGGTGAGTTCCTTTATAGCCTCGACGAGCCTGAGGGAGTCGATTATCGAACCCTCGACGATAAGCTCGGGGGGCAGTTGCAGGTTCGCGAAGCTATCGAGCTCGTAGCCGCCCCTTTTCTCCTTGAGCTGCACGGCTTTCAGATAGCTCGAACCGATATCGAGCCCCACTATCCCTTTTGCACCAAAAAGCATGTCTTACTATAAATAACAGAAATCACGAAAGTTGTCAAGTTATTTTATAAATAAATCGAATGCTTGGATTTACTATCCTAAAAGGTTAGTTTAAGATTTCAGGTGGAGCAGTCTCCTGACCCTGATTTTTTTCCCGTCAACGGTCCCCAGGGCGAATATGTTCCCAGCGGGGTCTTTGAGCCTGAATATCTCATTTTTACGAGGAGTTATGCCAGATTCTCTTGATATAGGGGCCCCGTTTGCGGCCCTCTGATATTCCTCGGGCGTCAGCACGAGCTCCCTGAGGTGACCGAGCGCGGCGTCTATGGAATACACGGCTGAGTTGCCCGGGAGAAGCTCCTCAGGGGCGGCCGCTTCTTCAGCCCTGAAATTTCCCACCCTCATCCGGCGAAGAGCGGTAATGTGGGCCAGCGTGCCGAGCTCGGTGCCGATGTCGTCGGCGAGAGTCCTTATATACGTGCCTTTCGAGCAGATTACCCTTATGTCGAGTTCCGGAGGCGCGAAACGCGTAAGCTCGAGCTCCGAGATGCGCACCTCTCTTGCGGCCCTTTCCACCTCCACGCCCTTACGCGCGAGTTCATAAAGCGGCCTGCCCCCCTGTTTTATGGCCGAGTACATGGGCGGCATCTGCACAATGTCGCCCGTAAACTTTTTAAGCGTCTCTCGCACCTGCTCCTCGGTAACCGAAAACGTCTCCACGCGTTCTATAACCTCTCCCTCGGCGTCGAGCGTATCCGTGCGCTCGCCGAGCTTGAGAGTTGCAGTGTATTCTTTTTCGAGGTCCAGCAGGTAGGCGCTTATCTTCGTGGCCTCGCCGAGGCAGACGAGCAGCACTCCGGTGGCCATGGGGTCGAGTGTGCCCGCGTGACCGGCCTTCTTCGTATTGAGGGCCCTGGCCGCCTGCTCCATAGCCCTGCGCGAGGTGAGTCCCGCGGGTTTGTCAACGTTTACGACTGCGTGCATCAGGTTATTCTAACAGCGGGTTCCAGGCCCTTTCCACTTACCTCAGATAATATCCGTCAAGCGTATAGATGAAATGGCCCGTAACGGTGATGGAGTCGGAGTCCCAGTCGTCGGGCAGGGGCCAGTATGGAGCGCCGTCTTTGAGAGCCCGCATCGCCGCCTTGTCGAGGTCCTGCCAGCCCGATGTCCTCACAAGGTCTATAGCGCCGAGCTCTCCGTCCTTCTTTATGACGAACCTGAGCACGAGGTCGCCGTATATCCCCTTGAGCGCGGCCGAGCGCGGATACTCCCAGACGTACTCTATCCTCTCCTTGAGCCGCTGCATGTATCCCCAGTGGCGGATTTCCTTGGTATCAAACGTGATGGAGCTGTTCTTGTTCTCTTCCTCCCTGCCCTTCTCGATTACCTTGGCCAGCACGTCCTTGTCGAGAAACTTGCTTCCGAGCCCCTCGCCCTCCGTCGTGCCGCCCGATTCGGTCTCGCTCTCAGCTTCTTTCTTCTTCAGGGTCTCGGACATGAAACCCGGTTTCTCCGATGCGGTCTCCCCGCCGGGCTTTGTGGCGCTGACCGTACCCTTGCCGGGCTTCTCGCCGCCTTCTTTTTCCTTGGACGCGATTTCCGCGAGCTTCCGCTTGACGGGCTCCCGCTTTTCGGTCTCTTCGGGCTTTCCGCCTTCGGCGTTGAACTCTTTAGGCTTGGGCTCACTCTCTACGACGTGCGGTATCTTCTTAAGCGGCACAAGCGGCCGTTTGGCGAAGGGCACCCTCTTCTTCAGCGCGGGAGGCGGAGGAACGGGCGTAGGCGGCGGCTGAGATTCGTCCGGCACGAGGCTGACCACGTAAGGCGTGTTCAGGGGCGGGCCCGCCTTTTTCGGAGCGAGAAAATATAGTGCCGCGGCAGCCGCAATATGCAAGAGCAGCGACAGCGCAACGAATATTGTAAGCCTTGATGTATCTCGGTCCGAATTCATGAACGCTTCTTCGGAGGGAGGGGCACCCGGCCCCGAGTTAATGGTGTGACCGGTATGTCGGGTTCGCTCCCCGCATAAGTTATTTTCCTGACTTCATCCGCACGGTAAGCACCGGGCACGTGGGCTGTCTTACGACTCTCGAGACGGTGCTTCCGAATATCACCCTGTTTATGCCGCCCCTGCCGTGAGTGCCCATTACCACCAGATCGATTTCCTTGTCCTTGACGAGCTCGAGTATGCCGTCGGCGGGAACGCCCGTGGTGACCTCTGTCTCGACGTCCTTTACGCCGCCCAGGTTTTCCTCGGCGAACTTCTTTATCTCCGCGCGGGTGCTCTCGCGCAGCTCGTCGTAGAACTTCTCCATGTCGATGCTCGGCACGTACCAGCCCGAGGCCTTGGCCACGTCGTATATCACGTGCACCAGGTGCACCCTTGAGTCGTACTTCACGGCAAGGTCTTTAACGTACGCCGCAGCCGCGGCAGAGCCCTCGGAGAAATCAGTCGGAAAAAGTATGTTCTTAAACATCAGGCATCGCTCCTTCTGTAGAATTCCGCCGCGTCCTCCGGCCTCGTGGGCACAACGTAGAAGCCCGAGCCCCACTCGAACCCCGATGCCTTCTGAAGCCTCGGCACCACCTCTATGTGCCAGTGGAAGTCGTCGCCCAGCGTGTGGCGGCGGTCGCGCCTCGGTACGTTGTTGGGCGCGGTGTGCACTACGTAGTTATACGAGGGCTCGCCGAGCATGGCCCTCATGCGTTTTATTGTAGAGGCGAGCAATCCGCTTAGGTCCGCGAGATCGCCGCCGCTGATGTCTTCGTACGAGCAGCTGTGCTCCTTGGGCGCCACCCAGAACTCAAATGGATACTTCGGCGCATAGGGGCAGAAGGCGACGAAGCGCTCCGACTCCATTATCAGGCGATTGCCCACCCTCAGCTCCTCGTCGATGATATCGCAGTATATGCACCGTTCCTTGTACGAGTAATACGCCTTCGCCCCGTCGAGCTCGGTCTTCATGCGAAGCGGTATAACAGGCGTTGCGATTATCTCGGAGTGCTGGTGCGTGAGGCCCGAGCCGGCCTCGCTCCCGGAGTTCTTGCATACGAGCACGTGCCTTATGCGCTCGTCGCTCTGGATGTCTATCAGCCTCTTGCGGTAGAGCTCGAGCACCGCCATTACCTGTTCTGGCCCCATGTCCTCGGGGCGCGCGTTGTGATCCGGCGTCTCCACTATTATCTCGTTTGCGCCGACGGAGTTCATGGCGTCGTACATTCCGTATCCCCGCCTGCCAAGGTCTCCCTCTGGCACGAGTATCGGCTTGAAGCTCGGTAACACCCTCGCCCGCCAGCGTCCGTCGTCGCCCGTAACCGATGTTATCTCGGGCGGGGTCTCGCTCTCGCGCCCCGCGCAAAGCGGGCAGGAATCCTCGGCGGGCTGCTGCGGTGGCTGCGGGTAGTCGGCGGGGGATAGCGACTCGCTAAGCACCGCAACCCACCTTGAGAGTATGGGGTCTTTTCTAAGCTGGTGCACTCTCTACCGAGACCTCTCGTAAATTATCCCAAGCCCCTTAAGCGTAAGCGACGGCTCGACGTGGTCGGCCCTCTTGAGGTGAGGGAGCACGTACTCGTGAGCGCCGCCCGTGACTACGACCTTAAAACGTTTGCCCGCGAGGGCCTCGAC
>Ga0210096_1000162_pt1 | contig 27191 bp, 24 predicted proteins | sample China_Galinas_PW_4_FD_184864 | JGI IMG/M metagenome (GOLD analysis project Ga0210096, IMG submission 184864) | Wetland microbial communities from San Francisco Bay, California, USA, that impact long-term carbon sequestration - China_Galinas_PWA_D2... | ecosystem: Environmental > Aquatic > Marine...
GACGAGGCCCTGCGCATCCTGACCGGTGAAGTGCTCACAGCCTTCGAGCGCCTCGGCGACGTGCGCTCCAAGGTCGTCACCCAGGGCCAGATCGCCGACATCCTGCAGGCCCGCGGCCAGCTCGACGAGGCCCTGCGCATCCTGACCGATGAAGTGCTCACAGCCTTCGAGCGCCTCGGCGACGTGCGCTCCAAGGCCGTCACCCAGGGCAAGATCGCCGACATCCTGCAGGCCCGCGGCCAGCTCGACGAGGCCCTGCGCATCCGCACCGAGGAGCAGCTCCCCGTCTACGAGCGCCTCGGCGACGTGCGCTCCAAGGCCGTCACCCAGGGCAAGATCGCCGACATCCTGCAGACCCGCGGCCAGCTCGACGAGGCCCTGCGCATCCGCACCGAGGAGGAGATCCCCGTCTACGGGCGCCTCGGCGACGTGCGCGGCCAGCTCGTCTGTCGCACCAACATTGCCATCACGCTGCTGGTGCGGATGGCCCAGACAGGCCAGCGAGGAGATGCCGCGACGGCCAATGCGCTGTTGTGCCTCGCCTTGGCGGACGCCCGTCGTCTGCGCATCCCGGAAGCTGGCCAGATCGAGCAGATCCTTCAACAAGTCGGCATGGACTGCGGCAGCCAGGAATGAGCTCGGTCGGAGCCGCCAAGCGAATAGGTTCCTTACTCCATCCACAACTTTGACGCCGGGGCACCCCGACGCCCGACCCTGGAGGACGAAAGCGATGAGAGATCTGGAGCTGATGCTGAACGACGCCGATGCCGAGGCGGCCTCCCGCGACCTGGTGGCGGCGCTGGACGATGCAGACGTGGAGTTGACCGCACGGCCGCTGAATGCCGAGGCAGCCGCCCGGCTCAAAACCGTGGATCCGGTGGCCGTCACAGCGCTCGCGTTATCGATCCCAGCCGCCGTCCTCGCTGTACTGGATCTCGCGGACCGCATCGCGAAACGCCGCCGTGCGAAGAAGCTGATCGAGGCCGCCGGGCGGATTCGTATCGAGGGGAGAAAGGGGCAAGTCTTGCGTTTTGCGTGGGAAAGGGGGCTAAGCCGCTTCCTTCCTTCATCGACTGCGAGCGCCAGCTACACCAGCGCCACGCCCTTCCGGCCCCGCAGGGACCCCGCCCGCTCCCGAGGGAGGTCCGCCAGGCCATCAACCGCCGGGGCCACGCCCTGAGCCTCCAGACCTACGAGAAGAACCGCGAGTACCTGGAGAGCTACGTCCGCAAGTACCGCGACGACCCCAAGCGGCAACTCGACTGCGTCCACGCCCTGGACCTGGACGACGGCGAGCACGTCCTGGTCAGCGCCCAGACCCTGTGGGGGCTGTGTGCTGCCCTTTTCGACCCTGGAGACGCTGCCCGACACCGCTCAGGCCCGGCTCGCCACCCTGGAGAAGGAGACCGAGCACAGGATCCATCGGCACTTTCATCGCCGACTGACGAGGTTCAAGCGCCATTGGCGTGGGTTGGCATACAGTGGCGGGCGACGTGACAGCTTTTCCCGGAATTCAAGCTATCCAGCTTCCCGGAGAAGCCTTAACTCGCTGGAACATATAGAACTAGATTAAAAACAGTACTTGCCGTACCGAGGGATCAGTTACGTTATAACTGGTTGTTTTTAAGAGCAAATGGCGGAGAGGGAGGGACTACTCCGGGCTTCCTGCCCTCCGCCCCTTCGGGGCCGCCGCTACGCGGCGTTCAGATTCTCTTCGGGCGAATTTGTCGAACCCGACGAGGGTCCTCACCCCTGACGTCCCTTCTGCGCCCATCGTAGCCGGGGTTGGCAAGCCCCAACAACATGGAGTACCGGCTTTTGACACAAGGCACCAGTTTGACGTACAACTAGGGCTATCAAGCAAACCAAGGGGCGATGGAACATGACGGGCACCGTGGCACAGAACGAGCGAATCAACCTACGTCTGAAGCAGAGCGCCAAGACGCTCATCGAGCAGGCGGCATCCTTCGAGGGAAAAACGGTCAGCAGCTTCATTCTGTCGAGCGCTCTGGCCAGTGCTGAACGGACCATCCAGGAACATGGGTCGATCAAGCTGAACGAGCAGGAAGCTCAGCGCTTTTTCGACGCGTTCGCCAAACCGACACCGTTCAACAAAGAGCTGACCGACGCCTTGCTGGAGCACGATCGCCGCGTAGAGTCGAAATGAGTGGGAAGAGCGGACTCATCATCGAGCCACGCGGCCGTCACCACGACAAGGCTCCATTCAGCTGCGGCGTCGAATCGTTGGATGTCTACCTCAGGCGCCACGCTTCTCAAGACGTGAAGCGGCGAATCAGCCGCGTGTTCGTTGCCCGCTACCCTGATAACCCCATGAGGATCGTCGGCTATTACACACTCAGCAGCCTTTCGATTGATTTGTCGGCTTCGCCTGAAAATACGGCACGGAAGCTGCCAAAGCACCCCTTGTTTGCCGCCCTCATTGGCCGATTGGCAGTAGATGCATCTGCGCAGCATCAGGGAATCGGGAAGATGCTCCTCTGCAACGCCATAAAACGAACCTTGGCCGTGAGCAACGATATCGGGATTTACGCCATGGTTGTGGACGCCATCAACCAAGATGCCACGTCCTTCTATATGCGTTACGGGTTCTCCCGTCTCTCTGACAGCAGCAACCGCTTGCTCTTGCCGCTCAAGTGCTTGTGAGTGAACCTCGACAGAGAGATCTGGCAGTATAAAGAAACAGGCGCATTTGCAATAATCGTTATCAATGCTCAAGCGGAGCCAAATATTGACGATGAGTCTCACACAGAAACGGAACAATGTCATATTTGTTTGGACGCCATGGACAGGGAAATTGAACACTGGTATTGAGTTGCACTCCAACAACCATGTGGTTGTGGTCTCGGACGAGGACGGAAGACAAGAGTATCGCAAGAGGCTTTCAAACGACCTGGACAAGACGCTCAGCTCGCTGGCGCCTTATCAGTCCGAGATTGAGGGTGTCGCTGTCGAGCCGACCTACAACTGATATTGGCTGGTCGACGGGCTGATGGATCACGGCTATCGCATGCATCTGGTCAATACCGCAGCCGTTCCCCAGTATGAGGGCCTGAAGTATGCCGATGACAATACCGACGCATACTGGCTGTCGAATCTGTTGCGCCTGGGCATTTTGCCCGAGGGCTATATCTTTCCGCGCGAGGACAGGGCGGTTCGTGACCTGTCGCGCAAGCGCTGCCAGCTGGTACAGATGTGCACCGCCAATATTCTGAGTGTCCAGAATATCGCCGCGCGCAATCTCGGCTATACGTTGAGTACTAACCGGATCAAGGCCCTGTTGCCGGAAGACGTCGAGCGGATATTTCCGCAGCCTGAGGTGGCGCTGACCGTTGACACCAACCGGGTGGTGGTACGCTCGCTCAGCGAGCAGATCGCGCGGCTCAAGAATAAAGAAGTCGACACGCATCTGTTTGCCATGAATCCCCGACGGCACTGTCACCGACCTGCTCCATGCCCCCGAGACCGGCTCATCGAGCACTCCGCAGGCGGCCAACACCTCGCTGGCCGACCCCGGCGTGATACGAGGACAACCTAGGGATGCTTGGAAGCCTCAGATCGATTCTTGCCAGGGATCGAAGAGAGGGACGCCCGGGGCAGCAAATTGTCTGGTATTTCGCGTTACGACCGTCAGGCCATGCTGGGCCGCCGTGGCGGCGATCAGAGTGTCCGGATGGCTGAAGGTATTGCCGCGTTTGCCTCCCCCGTCGATCATGAGGCGCCATTGAAAGAGGATGTCCTCTGTGACGTCCTAGTCAACCTAACTAGACAAAATCCTGCCGGGTCAATTCTCGATGCCCACCAGGTTCCACGCTCTCGAACAACAAACATGCCGGATACTGTGAGCCCCCGCTCACCACGCTGTCTCGGTACCGAACGCCTCGAAGGCAGGGTCCCGAGTGACCAGGACCAGAGACTCCAGCTCGCTCTGCGCGGCGAGCACGCGGTCGAAGGGATCCCGATGCTCGACCTGGTAGCCACCGGCCCGCAGACTATGGAGCTGAGTGATGGGCAGGGGAATGAAGCCGTCGGCGGCCACCAGCTCGACGAATCGTGAAGCGGCTTCCGGCACCTGCTCCAGCTTGCCTATCCGTTGCTTGGTGGCGATCTCCCACGCGCTCGCCGCACTCACGAGCACCTCGTTGGATTCGTCGGCGATCAAACCCCGCGCGTGCGGCGAGAGACGATCGTCGTCGGTGAGCCACCACAACAATGTGTGGGTGTCGAGCAGCAGCCTCAACGATCCTCCCATGCATCCAGCTCTTGCTCGGGCAGGGGCTCGAAGAATGCGTCGCTGACCTTTCCTTTCAGCCGGCCCGCCCGCCTGCTCGCCGGCTCCGCGGCCAAGGGGAGAAGCCTGGCGTAGGGCTTGCCGGCCTTGGCCAGAATGATCTCCTGACCGGCGTGAGCCTGGTCGAGAAGCCGCGAGAAATGGGTCTTGGCTTCGTGCACATTGACGATCAGGGTCATCAGGGCGCCCTCGAATGACTAAGTCACTGGACTAAGTTTAGTGGATGCTGCGTACGCGGCGCAAGCGAAGGGGTGCCGGGGCCGCCTATCGTTGCGCGCTTGGGCCTTTTTGGATCGTGGAGATCGTGAACGGCTACGACTTGGCAAGTCGTGGACAGCGACGACTTGCGACGAATCGTGGACAGCCACGACTTGGCGTTGCAACGACAATTGCGAGAACGCAATATACGTTGTATGAACCAGCTCGATCTCAGCCGCTGGTTGGTGCTTTCCATCAGCCTACCCAGTCGCCGGGCCAGCACCGCGCGGGTGCGCCTGTGGCGTGCACTGAAGGACTTGGGCGTTGGCAGTCTGCGCGACGGCGTGTCCGTGCTGCCGGCAACCACGACTTCCCGCGCTGCCTTTGAGAGACTGGCGAGGGATGTCGCCACAGAGTCCGGGACAGCCTGGCTGCTGGAGCTGGCCCCACAAGCAGACGAAGTGGAGCAGGCGTTGGCGGGACTGTTTGACCGGACGGCCGACTATGTCGAGCTTGCACAGGTGTTGGCCAAGCTCGCGGACGAGCTCCCCGGGCTCGACGAGGTTGGAGCCCGGCGGCAACTGCGTCAACTGGACAAGACCTTGGCCGAGCTAGAGCGGGTGGACTTCTTCCCTGGCAAATCCCGAGAGTCGACACGGGCGGCCTACGCCGCCCTGGAGGCCGAGGTGAACCGACGCTTCTCCCCTCAAGAGCCCACGACCGCCCGACGCGCCATCGCGCCCCTTGCTCGGGCGGATTACCGAGGCCGAACCTGGGCAACCCGCCGCCACCTGTGGGTGGACCGGGTGGCAAGCGCCTGGTTGATCTGCCACCACATCGACCCCGAGGCCCACTTCCTGTGGCTTGAAACTCCCGCGGACTGCCCACCGGATGCGCTCGGCTTCGACTTTGACGGGGCGCCCTTCACCCACGCCTTTATTCAAGGCAGCGAGCGGGTCACCTTCGAGGTGCTGCTGGCGAGCTTCGGCCTGGAGGCGGACCCGGGGCTCGCACGCCTGGCAGCCCTGGTGCACTACCTGGACATCGGCGGTCTACCGGTGGCCGAGGCTGCCGGCCTCGAGGCCGTGCTGGCTGGCCTGCGCGCGGGCTGCCCCGGCGACGACGCCCTGCTCGCGGCGGCAAGGTCCGTGCTGGACGCCCTCCACCTGCGCTTCTCGACGCCCGGCACCTGACCTATCTTGCTTTTCGACTCCACCCACCCAACCGAGGAACTTCCATGTCCGCAGCCCCCAAGGCCGCCGCCCCCTCTCGGCCGGCGCATGAGCCTGTGCCCCAGGCCCCGCCCGCCTCGGTGACCCTGTTCGCGGCGTTTCTTTACTGGTTGAAGCTCGGCTTTGTAAGCTTCGGTGGCCCGGCTGGGCAGATCTCCATGATGCACACGGAGCTGGTCGAGCGGCGGCGCTGGATCAGCGAGCACCGTTTCCTCCACGCGCTTAACTACACCATGGTTCTGCCCGGACCGGAGGCGCAGCAGCTTGCGACCTACATCGGCTGGCTGATGCACGGCACCCTGGGCGGCCCTGGTGACCTTCGGTGGGGCCTATGCGGTCTTGCCCTATGTCTATCAGGGCGGCGTCGAGACCCACGGTTGGCTCACCGGTCAGCAGATGATAGACGGTCGGGCCCTCGGGGAGACGACCCCCGGACCGCTGATCATGGTCGTGGCCTTCGTCGGTTTCGTCGGCGGCTGGACCAAGGAGCTGTTCGGCCCCGAGACCCAGCTCTTGGCGGGCATCGCCGGGGCGAGCGTGGCCACCTTCTTCACCTTCTTACCCTCCTTCCTCTTCATCCTGGTGGGCGCCCCGATGGTAGAGGCGACCCGGCACGACCTGAAGTTCACGGCGCCGCTCACCGGCATCACCGCCGCCGTCGTCGGTGTGATCATCAACCTGGCGGTCTTCTTCGCCTGGCATGTGCTGTGGCCGCAGGCGTCCCAAGCGGCGCCGTTCTCGGGGCGGTTGGAGTGGTTCTCGCTCCTCGTCACCCTCGCCGCCTTCCTGGCCCTGTGGCGCTACAAGATCGGCGTCATCCCGGTCATCGCCGCCAGCGCGCTGGCCGGGCTCGCCTTTTCGTCCCTGACCTGAGGCCCCAACATGGAGCCCACTATCGCCCCCGATACCCTCAAGGCCCTGCTCAGGACCGGCGCACCCGCCGTCCTCCCCGGCGTGCGCCGCCCCGACGACCGCTCCTAAGGAGCCGGCTGGTATCCCCGTTGCCATTTGACAGCACTTCTCAGCCGTCGCCGACTGGGCCCCCGGCCTGCCCGCGGGGCACGAAATCGTCATCTGCTGCCTGCGCGGTGGCTGTCAGGAAGAAGGAGACGAAATGAACATGGAAGACAGAAGAAGCGGAGGAAGAAGTGGACAGGTATCGTTTTGGGGCTCCGGCCGACTCATTCTCCCAATTCATTTCTCAAACAGGGGTCTGACCCCATTTCTAGACGCTTAGCGACTCACCCCAGACGCAAGTTTACGATAGTCTAGGCAACTGCGGCTGTCAGCGCTGTGGGGCATAAAAGAATTTGATCGACGGATCCGTGGTTCGGCGTGCCGCGGACCTGCTACCGCGGATGCTTGCCGACGCTTGGGTCGCCAATGATTCCGCCAAATGGCCTTCGGGTGCCCGGATGATAGCTCAAGGGCCGGCGCCGGAGGTCCTCGGACCCCGCCTGGTCGGCGCCAGATCCCGGAGCCTAACCCCCTCGTCCTGAGCCAGAACCTCCTGGAGCGATCCCTGGAGGCCCTGCTGGATGCCTATGCGGGTCAACAGCGGGAGTCTTGGGCCCTGCTGACCCACCTGACCCTGGGAGCCGCACCGCGGGCCCTGGGAGGCTCCCATGGGACCCTTGCCGACCCCTGCACAGGGAGTGCGGATGGTCGGCGCCGTCCAAGAGCCTGGCCACACCCGCCGATCGCTCCCCCCGATTGAGCCATACCCCCACCTGGAGACCGGCGTTGCCCCTGTTGCACGCCCTGGATGTCGACTGGGGGGCTTTGCGCCTGGCTGACCGACAGCGCTTGGGAGGCGGGTCGGGGGGTGTGGGCGGAGCGCGGTTGAGCATGGGCAGATTGCCGAAATCTGCTTACACCAGCGCTTACACCAGCCATTTCGCAACGAAAAAAGGGTTGCCAGCTATTCGGCAACCCTTTGATTTTATTGGTGGGCCGTGAAGGATTCGAACCTTCGACCAATGGATTAAGAGTCCACTGCTCTACCAGCTGAGCTAACGGCCCAATTCTCTCGCAAGTCTCGCGTAGCCCTCCATGGCGCGGCTTCAGTGCCTCCGGCCCAGCCCGGTCCGGACTTCCTGTCCGGCCGTTCGCTGCGCAGGTCCACTGGACCTTTGGTCGCGGCTCACCCACTGGATCTTCGGTCGCAGCTCACCCACTGGATCTTCGGTCGCAGCTCACCCAGCTGAGCTAACGGCTCTTGACTAGCGAAATGGGGTGAGCGATGGGACTTGAACCCACGACCGCTGGAGCCACAATCCAGAGCTCTACCAACTGAGCTACGCCCACCATAAAACTTCGAGGCCCGCATCGCGGGCGCTTCGCCGGACCGTACCACGGGCAGGCGAATCACTGCTTCATTCCTTCCGAGCGCCGCAAGAAGCGATTGGCACGCCCGGCAGGACTCGAACCTGCGACCTACGGCTTAGAAGGCCGTTGCTCTATCCAGCTGAGCTACGGGCGCAGCTCCGAAACATAACACTGGTCGGGGTAGAGGGATTCGAACCCCCGACACCCTGCTCCCAAAGCAGGTGCGCTACCAGGCTGCGCTATACCCCGTTGAGATGCGCGCCGCCCCAGCGGAACGGGGCCAAGAAGGCTACACGAATCGTCCCATGACGTCAATCTCCTGATCATACCCTGTCACGGACACGGTGAAGAAGACCACCAGCTCCGGCTTGACCTGCCCCAGGCCTACACATAATATATTCGGCTTCGAACTGATCCCCGGTAGCTCAGTCGGTAGAGCGGGTGACTGTTAATCACTAGGTCGGCGGTTCGAGCCCGTCCCGGGGAGCCAAGCAAATCAGTAAGTTACGAGAGCCGCCGCAAGGCGGCTTTTTCGTCGGGTCACAGAAAAGTCACAGTTAACGCTCCTTCTTTCGCGACGTTGCTAAAGGCGGCTGCGAGAGAGTTTTCGGAGACCGACAAGCCCCGAGCCAGACTCGGATACGGCACGGTCCTACGGAAGCCCCCCCGCAAACGCCCTTCCCGTCCTCCCCCGTCCGGAAAAGTCCGGCATTGGCAGCGCTGACACTCGGAGCAGCGACTGCTCCAGCCATGACCCGCTAGCAACGCGCCACCGAAAGATGGTTATCGTTGGCCGGGGGAAAGGCGCCGCGCGCGCGGGAGCAATGACGGGCTCACTCGAATTGTTCAGGAGAGATGCGCCCGGCATCCTGCCAGATCGAGTAACGACCTCGAATTGTCCTGACTGTCTTCCTTCGATTTAGTCAGACGTCGGCGCCGTGGCTGATCTGATACAATGTTCGGTACGGTGTTCGCGCTCCTGGTGTTCAAACTTCTCGAGAGTCGACCTCTCCACGATTCCGTTGCGCTCTTGCTTCTTCAGCTCATGCTGGTCACATTGGCACCTGAGTTAGCTCACACTAACGAACTCACTTAACAGGGAAGAAATGGCCTATCGCACTCCGACCGGCGTGAAGGAAGAATTGCGCGCTCATCCTCGGCGCGCACTGGTCCTCACCACGGTCGACTATGAAAGCCGTGCGGTGAAAGCTCACCTTACGAATCCGGAAACGCTAATCGGCGAGAAGGGAGCTTTTTACGAATATGGCCGCTTTCCCGATCCTGATGGGGATTGGCTTGTTGTTCATGCCATCACGCCCCCGGGGAACAGCGATGCAGGCCTTGTGGCTAGCAAAGCCTTTCAGGAGTTTGGAACCTTCCACGTGCAGATGTTCGTCGGCGTCGCCGGGTCGTTGAAGGACGACATCGGAATCGGCAGCGTCGTTGTTGGTGACTACGTATACAACGGCCACTCAGCGTAGGTGGGTGACGCGGAAGCTTTAGGCAGGCCTCATGGATTGGTTTCCGCATACGAGCTTCTGACAGCCGCCCGGGGACTCATTCACTTGGGCGACTGGATAGATCTGATACGTGCTCCGGATGGAATCGTTTTGCCACAAAAGGCGGATTATCCGTGCGCTTTTCCTCCTTCCGCCTATATCAAGGGCATCGTTTCCGGCGAGGAGGTTGTCGCTGGGGACAAGTCGGCTCGCTATGTGTTCCTTCGTTCTCACTTCAACGATGCTGGTGCGGTAGAGATGGAAGGTTGGGGCGTAATGAACGCAGCACGTTATGAGAACGCTCCAGCCATCATCGTGCGTGGCATCTCAGACATGTGCGCCGGTAAGGATCACGCAAAAGATGCACAACATCAGCCTATTGCGGCCGCTCATGCCGCCGCGTTTGCTTTCAGCATTCTTACGTTTCGAAGCAAAGTGCCGACGCGGGAAGGACCGGTGTTGGATGGCGAATCGAATAAACCGGACGCCGCACAGGCCGCTGACCGTTCATCTTCCGAAGGGCGCCGGGTGGAGTTTGTTCTCAACTTTGGAGGGTCGGAGGCCCAATGGTCCCCGGATAAGATTGAGAACGTCGTCAATTATCTCAGGCAGGTGACTGGCGACGAGAATTTGACGCTGCTTCGCATTGAACCCGGGTCCGTTCGGCTCGTAATGAGCGTGCGCGAAAGTGACCTAGCAACTTTGGACCTACCTAAGCTACGGAACGTCGCGTCGAGTAGTGGCGAAACCCTCCTTGGCGCGGCTCCGATGGAGCTGATCTGCGAAGCGGAGAAGGCAAAGAAGGCCTTGGCGGCAGCTTCCGTTGATCTGCTCGCCTGGGAAAAGACACTTCCGAACGGCCGATGGATGGAAAGGCCTGAGCGCGAAGCTATCGAAGCCCGCTTTCAGCTCGACACCAGCTCTACCGTGCTACTTGGCGAGCCGGGCTCAGGCAAGTCGGCCCTTCTATCGAAGATTGCTTCTGACCTGCTGGATCACGGCGCCCCAGTGTTCGCCCTGAAGGCGGACTTTCTTTCGACGGAGGTCCGAACCGAAGCCGCCCTGCAGGACGAGCTACAGTTGCCCGGTCTACCCAGTGATCTCATTCATCGCTTAGCGACGCTACAGCCCGTTTACGTTCTCATTGATCAACTGGATGCACTTGCAAGCCAACTCGATCTCCGAAGCGGGCGATTGAATGTCCTCCTCAACCTAGTTCGTCGAATTGGCAGCGCACCTAATGTTCATGTTCTTCTTTCCGCGCGAACATTCGAATTCAACCACGATGTTCGGCTACGTGCGGTCGAAGCCGATGCGGTTACGCTGGCTCTTCCGCCTTGGCATGAAGTGAAAGAGAGGCTCGCCGAAGTCGGTATCGACCCGGATGTTTGGCCGGAGCAGGCGCGAGATGTTGTGCGTATTCCGCAAGCTTTGAAGACCTTTATCGGCCTTGTGAGATCGGGTTGGCCCTCGCCCTACACCACTTATCAGGCGATGGTCGAGCAGCTTTGGCATGACCGGATTGGATCTGCCGAGGACAGCGATCGTCTTATCGCACTCGCCTCCGAGCTTGCTGGAAGGATGGCAGAGGAAGAGGCTCTTTGGCTCGCGACCTCGCGCTTCGACGACCGGTTGATTTCCCTCAAACGACTCGAGGCTCTAGGGTTCATTGTTCGCTCAGAAAACCACCTCAGCGTCGCCTTTAGCCACCAGACGGTGTTCGATTACGTCCTCGCTAGGACGTTTGTTCGAAGCTCAGGCCTTCTCTCGTCGTACGTCCTGGCGCGCCAAGACTCCCTTTTCGTCCGAGCAAAAGTCTGGTCAGCGCTGAACTATCTACGGGAGGCAGAATCCAACTCCTACGAGCGCGAGTTCCTCGTGATATGGAAGACGAAGGACCTCCGACGCCATCTCCGCCTCCTTCTAATCGAGTTTCTTGGCCAGGTGGGTCAACCGATCGAATTCGAGAAGACGTGCATGGCCGACGTGTTGCACTCTTCCGACCTCCGCATTTTCGGTCTCCAAGCGATCGGCAGTAGCTCGGGCTGGTTCGCTCATTTTGCTTCAACCGCTATACGAGATGCAATGTCGGGCTCCGATCCCGAAGCGGGCCAAGCGCTACGCGTTCTCGCGCGTAACTGGAAGACGGATGGCGAGCTTGTAATCCAACTCCTCAAAGAGTGCTGGCTGCCCAATCCGGCTAGGGATAGTTTTTCGTGGATGGTCGTATACGATTGCCCACTCTGGACTGACGAAGTCCAAGATGTTGCCGCAATTATTCTAAAGCGCAGCCCAATCTCGATATGGGAGGTGGAGCGTACAGCGCTCTCGCTTGCGGTAACACACCCTGACGTTGCGCTACGGTTGGTTCGTTCTAAGCTAGATTTCCTCCTGGCTGAGGCAAAGGACAGGCCGGAACCGCCGCAATTTCCCGCGGATAGGACCAAGATCGAGAATATCTCCCGGCACATTCGGCATGATCGGAGGACGGAGGTTGAACGCCTGCTTGATGCGACGGAATGGCATGATCTCTCCTCGCTGGCTGAAGCCTCCCCGCCCGCGTTTCTAAAACATCTTTGGCCTTGGTATCTTGACGTCTTTTCGGAAATTCTCTCTGGGAAAGACGTGGAGAGCGACAACCATGTTTTCCCTGGGCGATACGTTCTTGAGATTGAGCTGAATCCTTCCGAGGCTCGATCAATGTCGCGGGAAAAGCCGGTGATGAGCGCTCTTCAAGTAGCAGTCGAGCAACTTGCGCAAAAGTTTCCGGCGGATTTCTTAGCGTGGGCCTATGAAAACTCGGATCGGGAGATGTTGGCTGTCCAGCAGCTGATTGCACGTGGGTATGAAATCGCAGCACATCAGCTTTCATCGGAGGCTTTCCAGTGGCTTCTGCTCGATCAACGCAGGTTCCAATTGGGCACTATCTACGGCCATAGGACTACCACGATCGGTGTCGTGCGGGCGTCTGCGCCACATTGGTCGAACGAAGAGATCGCCCGGTTTGAGAAGACAGTTCTCAGCTATCGCCCGCAAGCTCCGGATGACATCATGCAGCCGGAACAGCGCAAACAGTTCGCAGACGAGGTTCGGGCAACCAGGAAGGATCTACTTCAAGCCATAGGTGTCGAACGGCTGGCACCCGAGAACCGGGAATTGGCCGCTACCGAACAGCGCGCGCTGGGCGATCGCTTCGATCGCTCTATGAGCGAGGTTGAAGGGGGCCGGATCGGGTCGCCGATGGAATCTACATCAATGACCAAGGCTAAAGATCGCGACATCCTAAAGATCTTCCGCGAGATTCCTGACAATACGAATTGGGATCATCCAACTCACTGCATGCGCGGCGGTAACATTCAGCTATCTCGAGCTTTCGCCGAATTTGCGCGGACCGATCCTGAGAGAGCATCCCGCCTCATGGACCAGTTCGAGCCGCTTCTCCAGGAACGGGCGGCCGGTTATGCGCTTGATGCGATGGCCGACAATGCTTCGAACGACAACAGAGTGATCGAGGCTTGCGTTGATCTGGATGCTCGCGGATTTCGGGCCGAGGAGTTTAGGGACTCAACCGCCCGTGCGATCGAAAAGATTGCGCGTAGAAAGGCCGAAATCAGTGACGACGTAATCGGCATACTCATCGATTGGCTTAGCGTTAAGCCCGCCCCGGCAGAGGAGGAAGTGGATGACAACGAAGTAGACGGCACGTTGACATCACAGAATGGCGACGAAAGCGAGGGAAGTATCCTTTGGGGGCATAGCAACTTCTCGGTCCTTCACAATGGAAATTTCACGATACTTTCCGCGCTCGCCTCGATCCTTCTAAACAGAGGCGATGAAGGGCGCGATCGTTATCTTTCGATTCTCGAAGACCACCTCTCACGTGAGCGAAATCCGAACACCTGGAAAGCTCTTCTGTGTAGGCTTGGAAACGCCGGCCGGTCAACCCCGCAAGTAGTGTCGACCTTCTTCCGCAAGCTGTTTGATCGCTTCCCTGACATCCTATCCACTCGCGAAGCTATCGCCTTTCTTGCTTACGCCCAGCGCTGGGACGACCAGCTTGTGTTCGAACTCATCATCGGCTGGGCCAGGTCGGACCGACCATTCTTACAGAGGGCGTATGGCGAACTTGTTGGCTTGGTCGCGACAGCGAAAACCGACGACAAATGGGAGGGGGCCCGAGAAGAGATTATCGCCACCGGCACTGACGATATGAAGATCGGCCTAGCGTATGCCGCTGTTAACATGTGGCCTGACAAAAGGCTACGATTAAGTGCCGGGAAGACTCTGGTGGTTTTGCTAAAGGGAGCGAGCAAAGAACTCGCTGCTGCGGTGATGGATATCTTTCGGGTTACCGATGAACTTGTACCCGACGAATCAACCGGGGAGTTGCTGCGAGCGTTAGCGGACCCCAGCACGAACATGTCGTCTGCTCCTTCTCATTACATAGTTGAGCGCCTTCAAGATCTGTTGCCAAACGAGGCGGAGGTTATTGCAGCGATCGCTAAGAAACTCGTTGAAGCTTGGCGAGGAGAGCTTGGGAACATCGCGACGGGAACAGCCATTGCCGCACCTCAGCTAACTGACCTTGCACTTACGCTTCATCGGCTTGGGGGAGCTTCACGGCGGTCCGGCGTTGCACTCTTCGAAACCATGATCGAAATCGATGCGTATGGTGCACGAGACACTCTAGCTGAAATCGACGGGCGTTTCGGCCCGCAACAGGCAGCAGCACGCCGACGGCTTGCGCGCCGACGCAGGGCTAGCGGTCAGCGTCGAGGTGCAGACTAACCGCTGATTTGCATTGAATTCTGACCCGGGGATTGCATCGAAAAATGACCCGGCGAGATGGGCTGGATTATGGCCTTGGAATTTTTTCTTTTGTTATTTTTGCTCCTTTTGAATGCTCGTCGAGTGTCTGAATCGGTAGCTGTCATTGCCGGTCTCGATGATGTGACAATGATGGGTCAGCCGACCCAAGAGGGCGGTGCTCGTCTTCGGATCGCCGGACACCGCTGACCACTTCGAGAAGCTCAGGTTGGTGGTCATGACGACACTGGTCGCCTCATAGAGCTTGCCGAGCAGGTGAAACAGCAAAGCCCCGCCGACTTGACTGAACGGCAGACGCTCGCGCTCGTCGAGGATCACCAAATCGGTGTCCATCAGGCGGTTGGCCCGACGGCCTTGGTTGCCAGCCTGTTTCTCCTGTTCCAGGCTGTTGACCTCGCCGATCCCGGGGCTCCGATGTGCTAGTGGACCATGCGGTTAATTCTGTAACGAATCTTTTTGATGTGCGGACAGGACAAGAATATGACTAACCCGGCTTTGCACGGCAATGTATTCGCAATAGGGGCATGTCGAATCTATTTATAAGTAACATTATTTACCGCATGGACCACTAGGCTGCGAATGACAGCACGCAGCCGGGCACCCGCGGGCCGTCCGACTCACCTGCGATCCCATCCCAGCCAGCGCTGATCCACTCGTCATGCCATTGCAGCAAGGTCTCGGAGACCGCCAAGGGATCAACGGCCAGGGAGCTGGAGTAGAAGCGCCTGCCGTTGTCGGTTTCCTGGAGACAACGCTGGTACCGGGCGATCCTCACCGGCTGTGCGGTTGCGACACCGGCCAGGCCCAGGTGTGTTTCCAGCAGGTCAAGCAACCCCTGCGGGCCGACGGTGACGACGCCAAGTGTGGCATCCACCATAAGTTGTCGGTAGCCATCAAGGGCGAGTCCAAACATAACGTTCATGCTGCCTCCGTTACCGTACCGGCTCAGGCGGACTCAAATCGATGGCCCACTCCCGCAGCTGCTTGGTGCTTAGGTTGGAGTTGTCCGGCAACGTAATCAGCTCCTCCTGTCGTGGCTGGCCGAACACAACGCGGTAGGCAGCGAGCTGGCGCTTCAGGTGGCGGAACGCTTCGATTTCTTTCGAGTAGGGGAGGAGCGGAACGTGGCGCTGGACGCGATGGGGTCCCGGTGCGACCCAGTAGGGGATCAAATCGCTCTCCAATGCTTCCCGTGCGGACCGGTCTGCCGAGTCGAAGATGATCTTCCAAAGATCCTCCCCGGGACGCCAGCTGGATATGGCCTCTGCACCGTGTACGGCGGCTACGTTGTGACGCACCGCATGCCCTTTGTACCGGTGAACCCGACCCTCACGCTGTTCAAGGTCGACAGGGTTTCCCGGCAGGCCCCAGTGGACCAGGCGATGACACCAGGGATGGAAATCCAGCCCTTCCTGGCCAATGGAGGTCGTGGCAAGCAAGAAAGGCCGAAACGGGCTATTGAACGCCGCACGCACCCTATCCTGGGAGATCTGACCTTCTTCGGTCTGGATGTTGCCGAAGCGAAGTGCAAACACAGTGCGGATGCGCTCCTCGTCCTCGACAAGACCGCCATCCACTTCTCGTAGGAACCGCGCATGGACCCGGGAGTTGCCTGCATGAATTGCTTCGGACAGCGTTTGCGCGCACCTGCAAGCGACCTCTTCCGGTGATTCAGTCTCCGACCACGCCTCCTGCTCCCACATCAGGTGCCAGGCTTCGTCGAGAACAGATTGCAGGTTGCCGTCCTTGCAATACCGGAGCACCAACCTCCAGTAAACGCCGGACTCTCGATCGGTTTCCCCGTCGTCCTGATAGATCTGCGTCAGCAGAGAGATCACTACCGGCCGGTCGAACAATCGCCAGAAGGTCGCCCCGATGCGCAGAGCGCTGCCGCACCTTTCCATGTTGGCGATATCACCGGAGCGCAATGTCCGGGCCGCGACGATCGCGGGCGAGCCCAATGCAACTTCCGTCAGCAATTCGGCCAGGTTATCCGGCCGTCGACCAAGCTCCAGAGGATCGACCGCCAGCAGATCCGCCAGATACTCCGGCAATATCTCCGGGTTCGGGCGCGGGAAGTTCCCGGCAACATCCTCGCTCCATTGGCGGACGAACTCTTTCACGGAGGGATCGATCACTACCGGTGCAGCCCACTCCCAGCGGTAGTCCACGTCGCCTTCTCGGGGATTGGGAAGCTTCGGGTCCGCGAGCAATGTCTCCACACGCTCTCGTACCCATTCCCGCCGGTCCCTGCCCGGAGACGCATCCAACGGGTGAGTCTCGTCCGCAAGCCGCAGGCAAGGTAACAGGAGCAGCAGCAGGCGATGGCGCGAGCGAGCGCCCTCTCCCGTCTGAGTGAGGCGCAAGCGATTCCTCTGCTGGTCGCGGGGGCTTTGATAGGATTGCATCCGCCCCTCGACCATTCGCCGCTCTGCCTCGTAGCTGAGCGATCCGCTCACGACGTCAGGCACCACATTCCAGGCCGAAAACAGCAAGGTCTTGGTCTTGTGCCCCGCGCCTTCGTACGGGCCTTCCGGCGGCCAGTAGGGCACGGTGGGAGGGATCCACAACAAGCGCCACATGCCGCCGTCCAGCATGTCGCTCATCAGCTCGCGCAGCTTGCCATGAGCCGGCTCCAGCGGTGACCAACCCAGCAGATCCTCTTTGTTCAGAATGGCGCCCGCATGGTCTTGCCGCACCTTCACCAACCTTTGGGAAGACTCGGCGCGTACTTCATCGAGCCGCACGTTAAACCGGTAACCGTGCATGAAGTGCAATAGATAAGGAGCCGATTTCCAGAAGACCACCGGGTCGCGCTCACCAACCGCCGAGAAGAGCGCGTTGGCGGCCAGATACTGGCGCACGTCTGCGGCATCCAAGCGGATCTTCAATCGTGACTCTTCGACCATGGCGTCATGTTCTTCGGTCGCCGGAACCCGTTCAGTACGTGCCATGACCAAACGCAGTTCCTGCTCTACCGCGTTCCTTGCTCCGACCACGTCTTCCGCGTACCCGCTTGCAGCCCGCTTCAACGCCACGTTGAAACGCCTCAGCCTTCCCTTCAGTTCCTCGACCGCCTCGTGGTCATCGTCCATCAGAAAACGCGTGGTGGCGAGAAAGTCCGCGTAATGGTCTTCCTCTTCCATTTCGGCGTCCGCGGTGTACAGCTTATACGGTGTCGCAGACAGCAACAGGGTACGCACCGGGTGCCCTTCCGGCGTTTTGGCACGGAACAACGCCTGGGCCAGCTCGGCCGCAGGATCCTGGGCATCCCGCCGCGTTTCCAGCAGGCCCTTGAAGCGCTGAAACTCGTCCATGATCACGAGATCCGGCTGCAGCGCATGCACACACACTTCCGCGAGGAGGCGGCGGAGCTCCCCGATGATCCTGTTACGCTGTACACGTACTTCGGCAGGCCACGCCTTTCGCCAGCGGGAGAAGGGCCCGACGAGCAGCTCCTCCAGCTGGCTCCTGAGATCGCCCCGCTGGCTGAAGTCCGTTTGGAAAGCCGCCCGGATACCCGGTTCAATGGGAGTCTCCCACTCCCCGAGCCAAGCCCGCCACTTGGCAGCATCGCCGATATTCCCTTGCAGTAGGTTCATCAGGGCCGTGCGCTGCGGGACCAGACCTTCCAGCAGGTGGAACAAAACCATGCGCTCGTCGGCCCGCCCGCTGGAATGACCCATGTTGAAGGACGTGGCCGGCGTGAAGCTCACGAAATTCACCTTATTGCCGGCGAGGCATTTCCTTCCCTCCACGGGTGCGAGCCCGGTCGCCAGCAAGGTCAATCGGGTCGCCAGGGCAAAGGCATGGTCTCCTCCGGAGCCCACCTGCAGCTTCGGCAGATTCGCTCGAGCAATGCTGCCGTTGCTGCATATGTAGATGATGTCGATCTGCTTGACCGTGTCCCAGTAGTGGTCGATGGCTCGGGCAATGATGCCCCGCGCCACCAGCGTCTTTCCCAACCCGACCTCGTCCGCCACCAGAAAGCGATACGAGCTGTCGCCCGCTTCGAACAGGCGATGAAAGGCGTGATCGACCGTGCGGCGCTGAAACGGCTTGAGCGCCCTGAGTACCGCCTCGATGTCCGGACGCTGTTTCACCCACCGGCCCTCGCGCGTATGACCTCATCCACCACCGACCAGACCTCGTACAGCCCCTCCGGAATGACCTTGCGACCGTCCTCTATCGCGCGCAGGTCATCAACGAGTTTCCGTACCGTCTCCAGACGGGCCGGATCTCGGGATGCGGTCCGTGCCAGATCCTCCAGCAACGTCTCCCCACCGAGCCCAGACACCCATTGGAACCCCTCGGTGCTCCCGTAATCTTCGGAAGACCAGTCCATCAGCCCTTCCAGCCCACCCAGGAGTGCACGCAGGAAGCGCAGCAGGCGCTCCGGACTGCCGATCAACAAACGTAGAATCCGGGCGACCCGACCTTCCGGCAACCCTTCAGCAGGCAGTTTCAGCACCAGCCGCACATCGTCGGCCCCGTGCCTCGGGCACACAATCGGCACGCGACAAACACGGTCAGACGCTCTACCGGGAGATGCCAGATCACCGGCAACACCATGGCGCACGCCTTGTCCTCCCCTACCGATATTGGCCAGACGTCCGCCTCGACACCAGGCGGCAGCTTGACCAGGCCGGCCAGGGTCCAGGACCATGATTCACCGTCACTCGCACAGACCACTTTCAGCGCACCGTCCCGCAGCAGGCCCCGGCGTGCCGCTTCGAGACGCTCCCGTGCTTCGATCAGCTTGGCATCGACGGCTGGCATCTGAGCCCGGAGGTAGGGTTGGCACAACTTGTCAAGCTCTGGTGCCATGAACGACTCGATCCCGTTGCGACTCCTACGGCCCTTCACAGGCGCCATCATTTCCACATTGTGCCCGTAGAACGCCGCGTTGGTGAGATTTGCCGAGCCGACAAACCAGGTGACGTCCCAGCCGTGCTCTACGCCAATCAACTTGGCATGCAACCCGACGGGACTGCCGCTCACAACCGCATCATCCGGTTCCGGGTCCAGCGCATCCGACAACACGTAAGTTGACGTCCACTTCTCCAATACCTCCAGGGGAAGGGCATCCAGCGTCTCCTGCCGGCTGATCAGGGTCGCCTCGCCAACCACGGGCTCGCGGAGCACGCCCAGCACGCTTTGGGTGAGAAAGGGTGCGACCGCGATCAGTCGCTTGCCATCCTCAAATGGTTGCCATAGACCCCGCTTGGTACCGTCGAGCCCCAATACCTCGAAGTTGATCCCGTCATTCAGGTCAAACCCTTCGGGGGCAGGAAACACGGTCCGCTCCAGCTCGTCGGCCAGGACAGCCAGCATTGCTGATACATCCTCCGATACTCCCTGGGTCGCGAGTGCGGGCAACGCCCGCAACAGATCGCCAAGTGCCCGGCTCTGTTTCTTGCGTTGTCTTCCGGACGTCACCCCTTCGCTGACCAGGGCGACATCCCAGGACCGGTCAAACGTGAGATTGCGCGACAGGACAGCTACACGTAAAACCGAAGAAGCGTCCTTCTCGTCCACGAAACGAGCGAACCAGACCTTGGGATGAAATACGCCTCCATTGGGCGCCCGGACGGGATGAACGCAGGTTTCCAGCACGGCATACAGGGCGCGTTGCGAGTGGGGAATCGCGATACCACCTTCGTCCACGAAGACGTCAATACGCTCACCGGTCTCCCGAAGCGCCTCCAGCAGGCGTAGCGGCTCCTCCAGAAGGTCCCGGACATCGCCATCGGCGTGCGCCAGCACGGCCAGCGGTAAGCCGAGCAGTGCCTCCAGGTCAAGGCTGTAGGTGGTCAAAACTGCCTGCTTCAGACTGAAGCCCTTCGGGGGCTTCAGCAAGTCGACGGCGAGCGTGCGGGTGTCCGGTGCCAGCATCAGCGTTCCAGCGCGCGATGCAGGTCGACGAGAAACTGACGCACCCGAAACCAGCGGAAGTCCATCCGGCCAACCCCAACCCTCCCGCTCCAGTCCAATAGTCTGCCCGGGTTGACCAGACGCGCACGGTGGCCCTTCAAACGCAATTCTCTTTGTCGGACCAGGTCCTCCAGGTAGGAGTCACCCGCAACCGCCATCGGGCCGATCTCGGCCAACCGATCGGTCCACGCCTCGACGAAACGGCGTTGGGGCTCACTCAGCCGGGCGCCCTGGCGGGCCATGAAGGCCCAAAGCCCAGCCGGCTCGAAACTCTCCTCGCTACCTTCCCGCGCAGCCCACTCGCCAAGCTCCCGAAGATACTCCTCGACAAGCTCTTCTTTGTCTCGATGTACTTGTACTTGATCCCGCTGCCGTTTTGCGAGCAAGAGGTTGTACAGCAGGGGCAGTCCTTCAACATGCAACGAGAAGCGCCTCGCAAGCTCGGTAGTCGCACGAATCTCCGGCTTTGCAGCCAATGCTGATGGATCTTCCCAGAAATTCTCCGCCGGGCCGCTAGAGCCCTCGCCCGCCAGCCAAGCGAGCAAGGTGTTGGAACAGCGCTCCTCAATGCGCCCGCGCAGAAACTCCGCGTCCTCCCTGCGCAATGAAAATGAGGCCTCCCACGGGAAACCCTCCGGCGCAGACGGCAGGCGTGGATGCCACGTCCCACGATTCGCCCACACCAAACCCGGGTCGTCGGCACGAATATCGCCCCGATCCCGCTGGCAGAGGTCTGTGAAATGGCTGTGATACCAACTCTGGCTCTGGGGATACTGGAAGATCCCCCCACCTTACCAGCCCAGCCCAATACACCTGGCTTGGTAGCCGGCTAAGGCCCACGCGTGCCCGCGAGCCGATGACACCCTCCGCGTCGTCACCGCTCGCAAGTGGGCCGATCAGCTCGATTTCCGCGTCGCGCGCAGCGCGGCCCAGGTCCCCCATCTGGCCACATCGACGCTCCAGCCGCTGGTACAGCCAAGGGACGAACAGCATGTAACGCAATCGCGTCTGGATCGTTGAAGTGCCGGGGAACAGCGCGTCGGCCAACGCGTCCCGTAGGGTGCCGAGACCCATTTCATCTACGGTGCCTTGCTCTTTGAACAGATCAAGGACCCGCCGCATCTTCTCTCGGTCCGCCGAGCTGAAATCCAACCAGGTGAGTGACGGCTCCATTTTTTCCCTTTATCCAGGTGTCCGGTTTGCCTGTGCTTGGGGTGGTTGTTCAGTCCCGCAAATCGACCAGGAACTCCGACACTGGATCGATCCCCGTGACAAGCAGAAAGTCCCGAGCGCGGGTACATGCGACATACAGCAGATGGCGTTCCGTGTCATAGACCTCTTGAAGGTCGGCGTCGTCAGCGACCGACTCGATTCGCTCCTGCAGCGGAATCACCTCGTCGTCGCAGGCCATCACCGCTACGGCTCGGAACTCCAGCCCCTTCGCAAGATGCATCGTACAAATAGACAATCGGCCCGGAACAGTCTCCACATGCTCGTCAAGCACCTCGAAATCTTCACCGGATCTTCGAACGGCATCCATTGCCCGATCGAGTTCCGCCGCTGACCGAACGAAAACGCCGATCTCGTGAGGCGCCACCCCATCCCTCAATCGATCAGTGATCCAGCTCCCAACCGTCTCCAGTTCCTGCTCGATGCCTTCCAGCACGAGGATCTCCGGCTTTGGTCCGTTGAACACGGACACCGTCCCTCTTCGCTCCTCCACATTCCCATCGACATCCGACACCTCCGGCGCCAGCAACCGATCGGCCTGCATTCTGATCTGGTGTGACGCCCGGTAATTCACGCGTAACGTCTGCGACCGACCCCGGATGTCGACGCCAAGGGACTTCCAAGAGAAAGGGGTCTGAAAAATGCGCTGGCCGAGGTCACCCGCAAAGAAAAGGGCATTCGGGCGCTCGCCACCCAACGCAGCCAAGAAACGAAGCTGGGCGACACTGATATCCTGGGCCTCATCGACCACCGCGAAATCGAATGGCGGATTGCGGCGCTGCCGGAGCTTCTCGGCGAGCAAGCTGAACATCTCCGACCGGGTGATGAGGCCTTGCTCCTGCAAGCCTTCCTTCACTTTCTCGAAGATTGTCCACAGCACAGCTCGCTGCTGTTCCGGAAGCCGAGTCTTGCGTCCCAACCGCCTGACGGCACGGTAGTCCTCCCATGTCCGGAGTTGCCAAGCATCTACGACGTCCTCCCATTCGCCGACCAGAAACCCTGAGGTGAACCGAGATCCCTCGATCTCGACGGCCGCCTGGTCCAACAGTTGCTTAACCTCCTCCCTGTCGACCATTTTCGGAGAAGCCACATGCGCTTGGTACAAGCGCTCGCTAAGCTCGTCTATGGCATAGACATCCAGTCTCTCACCAAGACGGGGCTCGTTACTGATCAACCGCCGCAACTTCGCCCGCAATGCGTCGGCGAGCGTCTCGGAAAACGTAGTCAGCAAAACGCGCGCGTCAGGATTGCGCCGTACCAGCCAGACAGCCCGATGCAGCGCAACGATCGTCTTGCCTGTCCCTGCCGAGCCGGAAACCCTTGCCGGGCCGTTATAGTCTTTCTCGACCATGTCGCGCTGAGTCGGATGAAGGAATACCGTCCACTTCTCCCAGGGATAGGCGAGTGCCCGCTCCAGTTCCTCAATGTCCGACATGATCCGGAAGCGCCGCTGGGCGTCCGGATGCTCGAACGGGTCGACTCTACCCTCACCTAACACGAGCGGCCTGGGTCGACCACCGGTCGCAAGCTCGAGAAGGGCTTCCGCCGCCTCGCTCGGAAGATGCTCGGAGATATCTAGCAGGCTGTCCTCGTCCGCCTTTCGGACGACGTCCAGCCACTCGACTGGAACACCGAAATCAAGCAGCTCCTCCTCGGGAACCTTCTCGAACAACGCCGGCTTCTTCGACACCGGCGCACCTGAAACGACGTAGGTGGACGAAAAGACCTCTCGAACCGTCTCCCGAATCTCGACGAATTGTGCGGCACCAGTCTTCGGGTGGGTTTCGAGCTTTCGTCGCTCCGCCCACTGATGGGCCTTGTCATGGTGGTCGACATAACAGAGCAGCAGACTGTCGGCGCTCCGATGCACGATCAAGCGAATATCGCGGCTTGCTCGCACGGACCAGAAGTTTGTATCTCGCGCCGCATCAATCTTGTGGAACTGCATGCCCGGGTTTGCGGGATTCAGCTGCAGATCGAAGGCCGTCGTTTTGACGGATTTCTGCTCGTCACCAGTTAGCTTGGCGAGGCTGTCTGTGAATGTGTCGGCGATTCGAAGCTGCATATCGCTACCCGAACGAATGCATCACAACGATGCTAAGTAGTCACGGAACAACAACAGCTCCCGAGGGATGTGGGCGCCATCTCGTCCCCATAACGCAAACGATGCTCGAACCATAGAAGAGGAATCCGAAAAGCCCGCCGTTCGGGCTACGCTGTTCAACACTTGTTTACCCTCGCAGTATTGCCAGAACGGAGGTTCTCGCCTCTTGCGCGAATAGGCATCAGAGCTTATAGCCAGAAGGCGTCGTAGCTTTTCTTGCGCCTCCTCTCTGTATCCTGCTAACACCGCGACGTCATTTATTACACTGTCTCGATCTGTCTCTATCTGTCCCCAGCTAAGGCTTTTCGCTCGCTCCTTTGCCATAATTGACATTTCTGGCAAGGACTCGGCGTTTGCTGTGGACATCGCATGCTGAAATATCCAGCTACCAGCACGCTGATCTGCAGCTTCTCTTATCATTTCCTCAGCTGACTTTCCATGTTGACCGTTTTGGTGAAGAAGAATCGCGAGCGTGGTAGGGCACAGAAAGAAATTTTCGACTTCATGTACAGGAAGAACAAAAACGCCGTTGGCGTCGCCGAACGACCGAGCGTCGAAATCTGAGCGAAAATCCCGGTCGACTACTCCGCCCATCCGGATACCTGTCTGCGTTTCTGCAGCAAGAGCTCGGACCGAATTCACCCGCCGCACGACTTCGTTGCATGAGCCGCACTCAAGAAATCGAACATCCTCAAGTAGGCCTGCGAGATTGCGGAACCGCTCTCGTTCTCCTACACCTTCCTCCCCTTCGACGAAAACAAATCGAAGCTGTGTAATCGAAAAGGCGGGCGTACCTACCGCGCGCGACAATGCCGAAAGTACCGGCCGGCTATCTAGCCTAGCCAAGCTATCCACCTTGCGTTTTTCAGCGTTTCTCTCCAGAACAAATGTCGACTGTTGGCCGGCAGCCTCAACTGCCTCAAGAGAGTGCGTGGCAAGCCAAATCTGACCCGTCGACACGGTTCCGGTTAAGTACGCCACCCATGCCCTTATAAGATCCGCATTAAGATGGAGTTCCGGCTCGTCGAGAAGAAACAGTCCTTGACGAAGCCCAAATCGGTCAATCTGCCCAACCAAAAATGCGATTTCTCGTTCTCCTCCACTCAATTGATCGAAAGACAACTCCAAACCGGTTGTATCAAAAAGAAGTGTTCTTTTTTTCGAATCGACCCCAGAAAAGCGAACGTGCGGCAACACCACCTGAAGCGCTGCCGCGTATGGCTCGAAGTGATCTTCGAAATCCGGAGGATCTCCACCACTGGCCTTGGCACGCCGCATCGCCTGGATAAGCCTCGTTCCGGACTGGTTTTCTTGAGCCAGAAAATACTTGATCCATTCGTCGTAGAGTGTACTCGACGTCTTGTAGGATCTACCTCGCGTGTACTCGATCCCCGCCCAGTCAATCTCATACGCTTGTGCGACTTCATTGAAATTGAAGTTCTTTTTCGGATACGCACGATCCGCGTCTAGGGACAAAAAGTGAACCTGCTGTGACCCTCGCAGGGCTTTTACCACTCGTGTCGCAAATTGGGCTGCCTCGTTTTTGTCAGCTAAACCTCCAGCTATTACCCTGCTAACTTCTGGGGCTGCTCCTCGGCGGTCCTCAATCGTCAAAGTTCTGTCCCATTGCGCATACAAAGGTTGATTTCCCAACCCCACGTCGACAGCGTCACTGACACCCTGCGCAAGAAAGAATCGCAGTGAGAAATCATGCGGATCATTGAACGGATCGCCCCGAGGTATCTCGATACCTTGAGATAGCCCGAGTTTGTGTGCGCAAGCAGCAACGAGTTCAAGCAAATGACTTTTTCCAGTGCCGTTGGCACCTACAACACATACTAAACTCGCATCGTCCGACAATTGCAGTTCGATGTTCTCAAAATGGCGCCAGCGCGTGACTTTGATGTGCCTGATTCGCACCGGGTCTACTCCTTACGAGCAATCATACAATTCTAAACACCTTCATCACTTCATCACCCAGATGGTTTATGACCTTGACGGCGATGCGGCCGCTCTTGGGTCGCTCGAAGGGGCGCGAGATATCGCTGTTGAGGCTTTCTCACGATTCTCGGTCTATCTCCGCTTTTAGCGTCGTTTTCAGGGCCTTGTAGGGGTCGTTGGCGCCGAGGAAGTAGGCGTGGCGGACGAAGAAGGATTCCATGTTGTAGTCGGTGTCGATGAACCAGCAGGCGATGCCGTCGGTGTCGTCCGAACGGATGTCGCCGGAGCTGGGGTCGAACACGTCCACGCCGTTGATGCGCACCTGGATGCGCCCATTGTCGGCGTCCAGCAGGTCGATGTCCGGCTCGCCGAAGATCACGAACAGGTTGCCCTTGCCGGTGTTCTTCAGGTTGTCTGCCATGTGCAGGTCGGCGTTCATACGTGCCTTGAGCACGGGGATGCGGCCGAGCTTCTCGAACTCGGCTGCGTGAGCCTCGTAGTTGAAGGCACAGGCGATGAGCACGTCGAAGTCCGCGTCACCGGCCTCGCGGGCGGCCTCCACCAGGTCGGGGCGCGAGACGGTGCCGAACTCGGGGCCTATGAAGATGGCGGCACGTTTTTCGGTGCCCGTTTCCTCTTCGCCCTCTATGTACCGCCCCTCGGCGCAGATGAGATCGCCGGGCCAGGCGGTGAGCGCGGTAAAGCGGATGTGGTCCTGCTTGTGGGCCTGTTGGACCCCGGCGGTGCGCAGGTTCTCCAGGATGATCTGGGTGAAGTCGCGGGCTGAGTATTCCCCACTCCCCTCTGCAACCTGGCTCAGTGGGTCGATCAGCTCGTCGTTCTCATCCACGCCCAGCATGCGGTGGGGCGAGATGGATTCCACGGTGAAAGGGCCGGCAACCCGGACGCGCTTCTTGTCCTCGTAGGGCTTATCGTAGCGGTACTCGAAATCTGCCTTGGCCGCGATGGAGGCGTCGATCTCCTGCTGGCGCGCGATGCGGAGATCCCACCATTGTTGGTGAACCGCGAATGGACGCGAATGCACGCTAATGTTCTTCCCCGCAGGGGCTTCGCCCGCCGATGAAGTCTCTTGTGCCTGCGCCTTCTTGTCTTTCATTCGCGTCCATTCGCGTCCATTCGCGGTTCCAATCTCTTCACTCAGCTCGCGCGGGATTTCCCATTCCTGCCAGTCGGTGCCCAGCAGCTCGTTCAACTCTTGCCTCAGCGGCTCCAGTTGTTCCTGAAAGCGCTCCCAGATCACGTCGATCTCGGCGTTGTTGGCGATGGATTTCAGAGTAATGTGGGGAACGCGCTCGTAGACGAACCCGTGGCTGATGTTGCCATGGGTGAGCGACGACGATGGAACGGAGCGGGTGACTTCTGCCTCTTTCGCCTGGCCTTCAGGGGAATCCGCCAGCAAATAGAACGGATAGCGGGCACCCATGATGCGAGCGCGGGCCAGCGCCAAAGAAACGCGGGAAGTATCGATGGTGATCCAACGGCGGCCCCACTGTTCAGCGACCATTGCTGTCGTACCCGAGCCACAAGTGGGATCGACAACTAAGTCGCCAGCGTCAGAAGACAGCAAA
>Ga0210096_1000164_pt1 | contig 26956 bp, 21 predicted proteins | sample China_Galinas_PW_4_FD_184864 | JGI IMG/M metagenome (GOLD analysis project Ga0210096, IMG submission 184864) | Wetland microbial communities from San Francisco Bay, California, USA, that impact long-term carbon sequestration - China_Galinas_PWA_D2... | ecosystem: Environmental > Aquatic > Marine...
ACGTAGATGCAGCTTCTTCGTCGTCACCACGGGGAATCCCCGCGACAGATCGTAGCGCATCTGATAGCCGAACACCGAGTGCGTGCCGGTCCCGGTCCGGTCTTCCTTGCGCTCCCCGTTCTCCAGGACATGACGCATCAGGTCGAGATACTGGCGCATAGTGGCGTGTCCGTCAGGCAGTCCGAGACGACTGCGGCTTCCCCCGGGCCCAGGCCATCAGCGCCACGCCGGCAACGATCATGGGCAGGGTGAGCACGTGTCCCATCGTCAGCCAGCCGAATGCCAGGTAACCGATTTGCTCGTCCGGCAGGCGGAAAAACTCGACGAAAAAACGGAAGACACCGTAGAGGATCAGGAACAACCCGGACACCGATCCCACCGGACGCGGCTTCGAGGAATAGACCCAGAGCAGGACAAACAGCACCGCGCCTTCCAGCGCCGCCTCGTAAAGCTGGCTGGGATGACGCGGTAGCGGTCCCGCCCCCGGAAACACCATGCCAATGGGGAAATCCGTCACCCGTCCCCAGAGCTCACCGTTGATGAAGTTGCCGATCCGCCCGAAGAACAGGCCGGGTGCGACGAGCGGCGCGCCGAAGTCCATGGTGCGCCAGAAGCCCCACCCCTTCTTCCGTTGAAAGAACCAGATGGCGACGATGGACCCCAGCAGCCCGCCATGAAAGCTCATGCCACCCTCCCAGACGCGAAAGAACATCAGCGGATCGTCGAGGAAGCGGCCGAGGTTGTAGAACAGGATGTAACCGATCCTGCCGCCGAGTACCACCCCGAGCATACCGTAGAACAGCATGTCACCAATGTCTTCGGGGGACGCCACGGTATCCGCCCGGCGCGCACGAATCCTGCCGAGCCACCAGAAGGCCAGGAAGCCCAGCAGATACATCAACCCGTACCAGTGAATCTTGAGCGGACCGATGCTGAGCGCAACGGGGTCGATCTCGGGGTAGGTGAGCATGGCGCGGTATGGTATCACGCCGGCCATGACTCACACCGTCCTTATCGCCTGCGATTTCGGCGGCTAATCCGCCGGCGGATTAGCCGATAGCGGGGCCGCGGAGCAGCCCCGCTGCCCTAGGAGCCTGTCGGCCTTAGGAACAATCTACTGCGCTGATGGGATAGCGGCCAAAAAATCCCCGATTTCTCGTTGCGTAGGCCCACTATGCGCCTCGAAATCGTAAACTTTTTGTCTCGTTCTCCCACCATGCTCGCTACGATCGCCTAAGTCCGACAGGCTCCTAGCGGTGGAAGCCGTTGAGTTCGTTGTGCAACGCCCGGAATTCCTCGGTCAGCTTGTGATTGGGCGCGTAGTGCACCAGCGGCATCGATTCACTGTGCGACTCCCTGACCTTGACCGACGGCGAGATTCGCGATTCGAGGATGGGGTGCTCCTCGGCGATCAACTCGTCCACCAGTCGTTGCGGTAGATTGGCGCGGCTCTGGAACTGATTGACGACGATTCCGTCGATCTGGAGCGTCTTGTTATGGTCTTCCCGCACCTCCCCGATGGACTCGATGAGCGTATACAGGGCCTCGCGCGAGAACGCATCGCAATCGAACGGTATCAGGCAGGAGTCCGCCGCGATCAGCGCCGAGCGGCTGTAAAAGTTCAGTATCGGCGGGGTGTCGATATAGATGGTGTCGAAATCATCCAGGGACGAAAGCGCCTCCTTCAACTTGTAGATCTTGTAGCGGGACTCCAGCCTTCCCTGCAAAGGCTCAAGATCCGGGTGGGACGGGATCAGGTAAAGATTCGGAAACGGTGTCTCGTGGATGATGCCGTCCACCGTCGGCCCCTGAGCCTTGCCGAACGGGTTCAGACTGAGTGTCGTCTTGAAAAAGTGCGCGATCGTCAGATCAGGATTGTCGATCTTCCTGCCCATCAGGTACTGCGTCGCGTTTCCCTGAATGTCCAGATCGAGCACCAGCGTCTGCTTGCCCTCCGCGGCGCCGATGGCTGCCAGGTTGCACACAATGGTTGATTTCCCGACGCCGCCCTTCTGGTTGAACACAACCCTACGCATGTCACTACCCTCCCAACAGCATGTGGTGAAGAACAGTTGCGAAATGCGGATCGCCGCCGGCGGGGTTACTCATAGTGGTCCGCGTTATCGATTTCTCGCCGGATCGACCCTCAACCGCGCCATTCATCGGTATGGAATCCCGGTGGCCACGGTTATTCGCAGCCTGATGATATAACAAACAATGGCATACGGCGTGTTTTTTCCAAATAAGATTCATATTTCGGTCATAGACCCCGTGAATACAGGTCACCGACAAGCCGGGATTCAGACTACGCGAGCCACGATGCATTTGAGATAGGCCGACTCGGGGACGGCCGGATGAACGGGATGGTCCGGAGACTGGGTTCCTGTGGCGATGATCTGCAACCTGCGTCCCACCGACCGGCACGCCTCGCGAATCTGCCGGACCAGAGAATCGTGACCGAGATGAAAGGAGCAGGAGCACGACACCAGGATCCCGTCGCGCTCGATCAGTCGCACCCCGGCCCGGTTGATTCGGCGGTAGGCCTGGATACCGATTTTCGCGTCCCTTTTGCGCTTGATGAACGCCGGCGGGTCCAGCACCACGACGCCGAATCGTTCCCCCGCCTCCGCCAGCGACCGCAGCGCCTGGAATGCCTCGTCCCGGCGCACCTCCACGCGTCCGGCCAAGGAATTTCGCTCTGCGTTGCGAAGCGCCAGATCGACGGCGGAGGCAGACTCGTCCACGCACAACGCGGACTCAGCACCTCCCCTGACGGCAAGGATCCCCCATGCCCCCACGTAGCTGAAGACATCCAGGACCCGGCGCTTCCTGGCAAATCTCGCCACCCTGCCCCGATTCTCGCTCTGGTCGAAGAACCACCCCGTCTTCTGCCCTCCCGCCAGCGTCACTTCGAACTGTCCCCCGTGCTCGGGCACCACGACGGTCTCCGGCACCTCGCCCTTCAGGATCTCCGAATAGCGCGGCAATCCTTCCAGTTCCCTGACGGCGGTTTCGTTCCTCAATAGGATCGATTCCGGGGACAGCAACGTATCGACGGACGCGACGACGGCATCGCGCAAGCGTTCCATCCCGGCGGTGGTAATCTGGATGACTACATGGTCGCCGTATCGATCGACCACCAATCCGGGCAGGCCGTCACTCTCGGCATAGGCCATGCGATAGAAGGGTGCCTCATACAGCCGCTGGCGAAGCGCGTGCGCCTCTTCCAGGCGCCTGGCGATCAGTACCGCCGTCAGCGGAGTCGAAGGCTTTCGGCTGACCAGGCGCGCACAGATCAGCGAGTGCGGGTTGACATACCCGGACCCCAGACAACGCCCGCCCGAATCGTGGATCTCCACCGGATCACCGGCCTCAAATCCCGACAGCGGCGAGGCGAGCGTATCGACCTCGTTGCTGAATACCCAGGGATGGCCGGCCCGCAGCCGCCGTTCTTCGTGCCGCTTCAGCTTGAGTATCTGCATGATCCGTCCGAGACGCAGGATGGGGTGGAAAGGCGCGGGGAGTATATACCCGCAGCTCGCTGTGGTTTCGAGACACCGTGGCGGTCAAGGTCTATATTGGCGCGATCACGTACGGAGACTTCAGGATGTCCACGACAGGAAACCGCCTGGCCGCGCAAACCAGTCCCTACCTGCTTCAGCACGCCGACAATCCGGTCGACTGGCACCCCTGGAGCGAGGAGGCACTGCGACTGGCCCGCGAACAGGATAAGCCCATCCTGCTGTCCATCGGCTACTCCGCCTGCCACTGGTGTCACGTCATGGCCCATGAGTCCTTCGAGGACGAAGAGACGGCCCGTCTGATGAACGCGCACTACATCAATATCAAGGTCGACCGGGAAGAACGGCCCGATCTCGACAAGATCTATCAGGCCGCCCATGCACTGCTGACCCAGCGCACGGGCGGATGGCCGCTGACAATGTTCCTCTCGCCCGAGGACCGCACACCTTTCTTCGGCGGGACCTATTTTCCCGACCGGCCGGTACACGGCCTGCCGGCGTTCCGCGACCTGCTGGTGCAGGTGGAACAGTGGTTCCGTGAGCACCGTGACGATATCCGGCGCCAGAACCCACGCGTGGTCGATGCGCTTTCGGAACGGGACTCCGGGGGTAACGGCAGGATGCAACCCGCCGACGCCGCGACTGCCGCCCGCCGGCAAATGGAGGCGAGCTTTGACAAATCGGAGGGCGGTTTCGGCCATGCACCGAAGTTCCCGTACCCGGGCAACATTGAATTTCTGATGCGCTACTGGAACGAGCATCGCGACGAACACGCTCTGGAGATGGTGACGTTGACACTGACTAAGATGGCGCAAGGGGGCATCTACGACCACCTCGGCGGCGGTTTCTGCCGTTATTCGGTCGACGATCTGTGGATGATCCCGCATTTCGAGAAGATGCTCTACGACAACGGGCAACTGCTGGCCCTGTACGCCGAGGCATTCGCGGCCACTGGCGATCCCCTGTTTCGGCGCACCGCGGAGGAAACCGCGGCATTCACCACTAGGGAGATGCAATCCCCCGAAGGGGGGTATTACTCCAGTTTTGACGCCGACTCGGAGGGCGAGGAGGGCAGATACTACGTCTGGGACCGGGAACAGGTCCGGGAGATCGCCGGAAACCTTTACCCACTGTTCGCCCAACGCTTCGGCCTCGACCAGGCGCCCAACTTCGAGGACCACTGGCACCTGCATGTTTACGCGGATCTTGCCCGTCTGTCAGGGGAGACTGGACAATCCGCCGAACAGATCACAGCGGATCTGGATTCGGTACGTGCCGCGATGCTCACCGAGCGGGAGCGGCGGGTCAGGCCCGGGCGCGATGACAAGATCCTAACAAGCTGGAACGCCTTGATGATCCGGGGGATGGCCGTCGCGGCACGCCGCCTGGGGAACCCCGGGTTTGCCGACTCTGCACGGCGCGCACTGGAGTTCGTCCGGACCACGCTCTGGCGAGACGACAGGTTGCTCGCCACCTGCAAGGACGGACGGGCGCACCTGAACGCCTACCTCGACGACTATGCCTATCTTCTCGACGCCCTACTAGAGTCATTGCAACTACAGTGGCGCACCGAATATCTCGAATTCGCGATCGGCCTGGCGGAGGTCCTGCTGGAACACTTTGAGGACCGCGAGTCCGGCGGGTTCTTCTTCACCTCGGACGATCATGAATCCCTGCTGCAGCGACCCAAACCCGTGATGGACGAGTCGACACCCGCGGGAAACGCAATCGCGGCCCTTGCCCTGAACCGCCTGGGACTGCTCCTCGGCGAGACACGGTATATCGCAGCCGCCGAACGATCCGTGGCATTCGCCGGGGCCCGCATCGCCTCCGCCCCGCATGCGCACGCATGGATGCTGATCGCCGCGCACGAGCTGTCGTTACCGCCTGGGATCGTTATCCTGCGTGGTAGTCCCCGGGAAATGGCTGCGTGGGAAACGAGTCTGGCGGAAATCTACATCCCTCAATGCCTGGTGCTTTCGATACAGGAAGGGGTCGCTGGTCTCCCCGAGTCCCTGGCGACCAAGTCGCCACGCGGTGAAATTGTCGCCTATCACTGCACCGGCACTACCTGTTCACCACCGATCGCGCACCTGGCAGAACTACTGGAACGGCTCGGGGTGGACCCGGGCAAGACCAACACGTCACGCCCGGTCTGACAGACAACGGTTACCAGCCCGCCGACCGAAATCGATACGGTTTAACCTCACCCATCGCCAGACATTGCGACGAACGGGCGTATTTGACGAAAATAGTAGTTGCTTTCATTAACATATTATTATATTCTACTATACATCGTGGGGCGTCGCCCCGGAATCGGATTCAACATCCACCCCCTTAAAACTTTTATTAGGAGACTCTCCATGAAACTCAAAGTAGCAGCTCTTTCCAGCGCTCTGGTTCTTTCCGCCGCCGCCGGCACCGCTTCGGCATGGTGGGGTGGTCCCGGTAATGGCAACGGCTGGGGTGACGGGTTCGGCGACATGTTCGGCGATTTCAACATGAGCTTCTCCGGACGCGGCAGCGGCTACGGCCGGGGCCACGGCTACGGTTACCCGTACTACGGCGGTTACGGCTATGCGCCTTACGCTGCTCCCTATGCTTATGGTGCCCCCTATGGAGTCCCGGCCGCTCCGGTTGCTCCCCGGGCTCCCGCCGAGGCGCAGTAAGTCCCGATAGCACCGATTTGGCGGTCGCAACGACCGGAAATCGGGTCAGGGACGAGAAGACTGAGCTGTTCGCACGATCAGCCCAGTTTTTTTCCGGTCACAGAAACGAAATTGGACTGCGATGAGTGCTCAACCAGTAGGGCTAGGACCCCGTGACGAGGATGTGTACGCGCTGATGTCCACATTCATTGTGGGCCGCGCTTTCGAAGGTCTGGATGGCGACCTCGCGAATGCCCTGCGGCCCTATCTCGGTTCGCTCGATGGATACCTGTCGGATACCTTTATCGTCGGGGAGCCTGGCACCGATGCCGAGGGCAGTCTCATCTCCATCAGCCTGTGGAACTCCAGGGAGACGGCGAGGGAAGCAAGTGCTTCGATCGCGAGACATCTCCGGTCGGCCGGCTCGCGCCAGAAATGGGTCGACCCCATCGTCTATCTCTATCAGGTCCATCCCTGACACGGCCAGACCGTATGGCGCATTCGCGTGGGACGCCGGGACCTGGAATCGTCTCACACTGTTGTCTTTATTCCACGGAAATCGCCATCAACGGCGGTCGGTGAACCGATGACACACCAGGCACGATACGGTTAGAATCAATCCGCGATCCGATCGCGGCCCGCGCCTTACCGCCACGAAGGCACTAGCAATCCCGATCGGTGATTCTGTCTCCCCACACTCCGCGGCCCTCACGTCACCCGCCGGAATGTCGTCCCTATCGCCTGATCGACGGGTGACCCGACGTGGGCGTGGACACATCGAACGGATAACCACATGCCCCATCGCAGACACCGTCTCCGACTCTCGTCTCTTGCCCTGATTGCGACCCTCTTCTCGGGCCTGCCCGGCCCCTCGCAGGCAGCGGGAAGCCATGCGATATCGCTGCACGGCGACCCGAAGTACGGGCCGGACTTCCAGCACTTCGACTACGCCGATCCCGAGGCGGTCAAGGGCGGTGATGTCAGGCTCCACGCCATCGGAACCTTCGATACCCTGAATCCCTATACACTCAAGGGTGTGTCGGCCGCGGGTCTGAACGGCTTGTTCGACACCCTCACCGAGCATGCCGCCGACGAGGCGTTCACCGAGTACGGCCTGCTGGCCGAGTCCATCGAACTTGCAACGGACAATTCCGCCGTTACGTTTACCCTGCGGCCCGAGGCGCGATTTCACGACGGCAGCCCGGTTACCGTCGAGGACGTCATCTTCACCTTCGAAACCCTGAAGACCCAGGGGCATCCCTTCTACCGCTCCTACTACGCGAATGTCGAACGGGCGGAGAAGACCGGGAAGCGCAAGGTCACCTTCCGATTCAGTTCGAACGACAACCGCGAACTGCCCCTGATCATTGGCCAGATGCCCGTGCTGTCCCGCGCCTACTGGAAAGGCCGGGACTTTCAGAAGACCACCCTGGAGGCGCCGCTGGGCAGCGGACCCTATAGGGTGGAGTCCGTCGACCCGGGACGTTCGATCACCTACCGAAGAAACCCGGACTACTGGGGCGCGGACCTACCGGTCAACCGGGGCAGAAACAATTTCGACCGGATTCGCTACGACTACTATCGCGACGGGACCGTCGCGCTAGAGGCCTTCAAGGCCGGGGAGTACGACTTCCGCCTGGAGAACGTGTCGAAGGACTGGGCGACGGGTTACGACGGTCCGGCGCTGCGCTCAGGCGTCATCATCAAGGAGAGCATTCCGAACCGGCAACCGACCGGCATGCAGGGCTTCGTCTTCAACACGCGGAACGAGCTGTTCGCGGACCCCCGCGTGCGCGAGGCGCTGACCCTGGCATTCGACTTCGAATGGACCAACGAGAACCTGTTCTACGGGGCATACGACCGGACGAAGAGCTACTTCTCGAATTCCGAGCTCGCCTCGCAGGGATCGCCAACGGAGGCGGAGCTCCGGATTCTCGAGCCGTTTCGCGGCAAGATCCCGGACGCGGTCTTCGAGGGCAACCCCGAGCCCCCCGTCACCGACGGTTCCGGCAACACACGCGCCAACCTCCGCAAGGCCGTAAAACTGCTGAAGTCCGCCGGATGGGTCGTGCGGAACGGCAAGCTCGTCAATGCGTCCACCGGAAAGCCATTTGAATTCGAACTCATGCTGGTCAGCCCCGCCTTCGAGCGCGTTGCGCTCCCCTATGCTCGCAATCTGAAGCGCCTCGGCATCGACATGCGGGTCCGCACCGTGGACAGCGCCCAGTACCAGAAGCGCCTGGACGCCTTTGACTTCGACATGGTGGTGGCGACGTTCGGGCAATCGCTGTCGCCGGGCAACGAGCAGCGGGATTTCTGGACCTCGGAAAAGGCGACGGAGCCGGGCAGCCGCAACCTCGCCGGGGTCAGGGATCCCGTGGTGGACGAACTGGTCGAGGCGGTGATCAATGCGCCGGACCGCCAGAGCCTGGTCGACCGAACGCGGGCGCTGGACCGAGTGCTGCTCGCGGGACACTACGTGGTTCCTCACTGGCACCTGCGCAGCTTCCGTGTGGCCTATCGGGACCGTTTCTCCCGCCCGGCCACCTCCCCTCCCTACGCGCTGGGATTCGATACCTGGTGGGTGGACCCCGAGAAGGACCGGGCGCTTGCCGAGAAGTCTGGTCGAACAAGACCCTGACCCGCGTATCGCATGACCGCCTACATCATCCGACGCCTGTTGCTCATCGTCCCCACATTGCTGGGGATCATGGTGATCAACTTCGTCATCGTCCAGGCGGCCCCGGGGGGGCCGGTCGAACGGATGATCGCCCAGCTCAAGGGCCACGGTGTGGAGGCCACGGCCCGGGTCGGCGGCGGGACCGGCAGCGAGACGGGGAGCACGAGCGGACCGGCCGCATCCGCCGCGGGATCAGAGAAATACCGCGGTTCCAGGGGCCTGGATCCCGAACTGATCGCGGATATCGAGCGACTGTACGGCTTCGACAAGCCGGCGCACGAGCGACTGCTGACGATGATCGGCAACTACGCGCGATTCGACTTCGGCGACAGCTTCTACAGCGACCGCTCGGTCATCGGTTTGGTGCTCGAGAAGATGCCGGTATCGATCTCCCTGGGGCTATGGACGACCCTGCTGGTCTATCTGATCTCGATCCCGCTGGGCATTTCGAAGGCCGTACGCGACGGGTCGACCTACGACGTGTGGACCAGCACGTTGGTGATTATCGGCTACGCGATACCCGGGTTCCTCTTCGCGGTCCTGCTGATCGTGGTGTTCGCCGGTGGCAGCTACCTCGACTGGTTTCCCCTGCGCGGGCTGGTCTCGGAGAACTGGGAGGCGCTGAGCTGGCCACGCCGGATCCTGGACTACTTCTGGCACATCACGCTACCCGTCACGGCCATGGTCATCGGGGGATTCGCGAGCCTAACCATGCTGACCAAGAACTCCTTTCTGGACGAGATCAACAAGCAATACGTCGTCACCGCCCGCGCCAAGGGCTGCACGGAACGACGCGTGCTGTTCGGTCATGTCTTCCGCAATGCCATGCTGATCGTCGTCGCCGGCTTTCCCGGCGCCTTCGTCGGCGTGCTGTTCACCAGTTCGCTGCTGATCGAAGTGATCTTCTCCCTGGACGGTCTGGGCCTGCTCGGGTTCAACTCCGCGATCAACCGCGATTACCCGGTGCTCTTCGGCACCTTGTACATATTCACACTACTGGGTCTACTCCTGAATCTTCTCAGCGACCTCATGTACGTTGTCATCGATCCCAGGATCGACTTCGAGACGCGGGAAGTGTAGTGCCGCATCTCAGCCCCCTGAACCATCGAAGGCTGCATCATTTCCGCAGCAACCGTCGCGGCTACATCTCCCTCTACCTGTTCGGTCTGCTGTTCATCACGACGCTCTTTGCCGAGGTCATCGCCAACGACAAGCCCCTGCTCGTCTCCTTCGACGGCGAACTCTATTTCCCCTTGATCCATGCCTATCCCGAAACCACCTTCGGCGGCGATTTCGAGACCGAAACCGACTACCGCGACCCCTATGTCAAAGACCTCATCGACGCGAAGGGCTGGATGCTCTGGCCGCCCATCCCGTATAGCTACGACACCATCAATTTGAACCGCCCGTCGCTATCTCCCCCGAATGGTGAGAACCTGCTGGGGACCGACGATCAGGGCAGGGACGTCCTCGCCCGCGCAATCTACGGCTTTCGCATCTCGGTCCTGTTCGGGCTCGCGCTCACCCTGTTCAGCTCGGTGATCGGTGTGATCGCGGGCGCCGTACAGGGCTACTTCGGCGGCTGGACGGACCTGCTGTTCCAGCGCTTCATCGAGATCTGGTCCGGGCTCCCGACGCTGTTTCTCCTGATCATCCTGGCCAGCGTCGTGGAGCCCAACTTCTGGTGGCTCCTGGGTCTCATGCTGCTGTTTTCGTGGACCGCGCTGGTCGGCGTGGTGCGCGCGGAGTTCCTGCGGGCGAGAAACTTCGAATATGTCCGGGCGGCGCGCGCACTCGGCGTTGGGCATCTCACCCTGATGCTGCGTCACCTGCTGCCGAACGCGATGGTGGCGACCCTGACCTTCCTGCCCTTCATCCTGAACGGTTCGATCACGACGCTGACCTCGTTGGACTTCCTGGGATTCGGACTGCCGCCTGGATCACCCTCCCTGGGCGAACTGCTCGCCCAGGGCAAGGCGAACCTGCAGGCGCCCTGGCTCGGTATTACAGCGTTCAGCGTGCTAGCCGTGATGCTGAGTCTGTTGATTTTCATTGGTGAAGCGGTCCGCGACGCGTTCGACCCGCGCAAGACGCTCGCGGCGTGGTGAGTCCCCAACACCTGCTCGAGATCCGTGGCCTGGAGGTCACCTTCGGCTCCGGCAAGGACACGGTCCGGGCAGTTCGCGGCGTCGATCTGGACATCGGCAGGGGAGAGATCGTCGCCCTGGTCGGCGAGAGTGGATCCGGCAAGTCGGTGACGGCTCTGTCCGTACCACGATTGCTGCCATGCCCGCCGGCCCACCACCCCGCCGGCAGCATTCGCTTCGACGACGCGGCAATGCTCGAGGCCGACGACAAGACGATCCGCGAGATCCGGGGCGGGCGAATCGGGATGATCTTCCAGGAACCGATGTCGTCTCTAAATCCCCTGCACACGATCGAGAAGCAGATCGGCGAGATGCTGTCGATCCACCGGGGGATCGCCGGCGCCGAGGCGAGGGACCGCATTGTCGCGCTGCTCGACAAGGTCGGGATACCTGATGCCGCAGTTCGGCTGGGAGCCTATCCCCACCAGCTATCCGGCGGACAGCGACAGCGCGTCATGATCGCCATGGCGCTGGCCAACGATCCCGAACTGCTCATCGCCGACGAACCGACCACCGCACTGGACGTCACCGTGCAGGCCCAGATCCTGGACCTGCTGAAGGACCTGCAGCGCGAGACCGGTATGGCCATGCTGTTCATCACCCACGACCTCGGGATCGTGCGCCGACTCGCCGAACGGGTCTACGTCATGCAATCCGGTGTTGTGGTCGAGGAGGGTACCGTCGGGGAGGTCTTCGAAAGGCCGGCGCACGCCTACACGCGGCAACTGCTGGACGCTGAACCTGGTGGCCATCCGGTGGAGGCTGCCCCAGATGCACAGGTGGCCATGGCAGCAACGAACCTGAGGGTCTGGTTCCCCGTCAGGAAGGGTATTCTGCAACGCACGGTGGATCATATCAAGGCGGTGGATGAGATCACCCTGAATGTGCGGGAAGGACACACGGTGGGGGTCGTCGGCGAGAGCGGCTCAGGCAAGACCACGCTCGGCCTCGCATTGCTGCGGCTGTGTTCGAGTCGCGGCCGGATCCGGTTTCTGGGAACGGACATCCAGGGGATGAAGTCCGGAGCGCTGCGGCCGATGCGCCGACAGATGCAGATCGTCTTCCAGGACCCCTATGGCAGTCTCAGCCCGAGGATGTCGATTGCCCAGATCATCGCCGAGGGGATCGATCTGCACGGACTGGCGTCTACCCGGCAATCCCGCGATGCCCTGGTCTGCCAGGCGCTCGAGGAGGTGGGGCTTGACCCGAACAGCCGCCACCGTTACCCCCACGAGTTCTCGGGCGGCCAGCGCCAGCGTATCGCCATCGCGCGCGCGATGGTGTTAAAACCGCAGTTCGTGGTGCTCGACGAGCCCACATCCGCGTTGGACGTTTCGGTGCAGGCCCAGATCGTGGACCTGCTGCGCGATCTGCAGCGCCGCCACCGGCTGGCCTATCTGTTCATCAGCCACGACTTGAGGGTGGTCAGGGCGCTGAGTGACGAGGTCGTGGTAATGAAGGACGGGCGCGTGGTGGAGCAGGGTCCCGCCGACCGGATCTTCGACCAACCCACTCGGGCATATACGCAAGCCCTCATGTCGGCGGTATTCGGCGTAAAAGGTCCCGGCGGTTTCTCGGGGGACCCTTGACCACACTCGCACTTCACCCAAGGCTGGCGGTAACATATCGCAGCATGTGGCTTCCGTTGTCGGCCCACTTCAACGCCCAATAGCGGGACGGTCATGACAAGGGCATCCGATTCACGCAGAAGCCACTCTCCGTTGAAGCTACTGTTCGACTTCCTCGTCGTAGGGACACTCGTCGGATTCGTCCTTTACGCCGTCAATGAATGGCGGTCGACAGAGCGCGACACGGAAGCGGAACTGCAGTTTCTTAACCGGTTGGTCAGCCAGACAACCGACGAAAACTTCAATCGCTACCAGACCGTTCTTCACATCCTGGGAGACCGGCTCGTCGAAACGGACGCCGTCAATCACCGTGAGCTCGCCAAGCCTCTGATGGACGGGCTGGTCGAGCTAAATCCCGCCCTGGTCGGATTCGGACTGGCCAAACCCGACGGCCAACTCGTGCTCGTCTCCGGCATCGGCTCCGAGACCGTGCTTCCCAACCTATTGCATGAACCGAAATCCTCGGACAGCTTTCTCGAGACGCTGGAAACCGGACAGATGACGGTCGGGCGCACCGAGTTTCTACCGCTGCTGGACACTTGGGTCATGCCCATCCGGCTTGCGATCGGCGGCGACACAGACGCACCGGAGCTGGTCTTGGCTGCGGGGGTCGACATCACTTCTCCCGCCACGACCTGGAGCGACATCGAGCTCCCGGGAAAGATGGAGGTACGTATCCTGCGCCCGGACGGGTACTGGCAGTTCGTCGTACCGCTGGCGGAAAACATGGCGGCCGCGACCTATGACGATCCGGTCGAGGCTTCCCGATTCGAGCGAATTACCGAACAGACCCGCCTTCAGAGCGATTCGCAGGGCGCAGCCTACACCATGGACGAGTGGTTTTACGTCAGCAATTACCTGAAACGCTGGGGGCTCTATGTCACGGTGAGCCTCCCGCTGGCCGAGATCGCGGCAAGTTATCGCTATCGAATGGCGATTCCAACGGCGTTTTTTCTCACCTTCCTGGTGGCCTCGGTCGTGTTCTATCAGCTTTCTATGCGCCAGCAGCGCAGCTTCGAGTCCAGACTGATGCGCCTGGCGCATCATGATCCCCTGACCGACCTGCCCAACCGGGCGCTGGCCATGGACCGACTACGTGTGGCGATCGACGTGACCCGGCGAGAAAACCGCGTAGCGGCGGTCGCGTTTCTCGATCTCGATCACTTCAAGCGTATCAACGACAGTCTCGGTCACCCGACCGGGGATGCGTTGCTGACGCAGTGCGCCTCGCGCCTGAAGTCGGTCCTGCGCGCCGGGGACACGGTCGCGAGACTCGGCGGCGACGAGTTTCTGATCGTCCTGTCACGAATCCGCGATGCGGCGAGTGCAGAGAGGGTTGCAACCAAGATCCACGCGGTGTTTCAGGACCCGTTCGTGCTCGGAGAGGGTGAAGTGAAGGTGACCTGTAGTATCGGCATAGCGCTCTACCCCATGGACGGTGAAACACCGGGCGCGCTTCTCAAGGCGGCCGATATCGCGCTCTACGACGCAAAGGACGCCGGCCGCAACACCCACAGTTTCTACTCCAGCGAGATGAACCTCGCGGTTCACAGACGCATGGAGGTGGAATCAGCGCTGGGACATGCCATCGCAAACGGGGAGCTGAGTCTGGTCTTTCAACCCCAGGTGCTCCTGAACACCGGTGAGTGGACCGGATGTGAGGCGCTGGTTCGCTGGCACAACCCCCGTCTCGGGGACGTCTCCCCCACCGAGTTCATCCACGTCGCCGAGGAAACCGGGCAAATCGAGGAGATCGGTGGATTCGTGATCAATCAGGCATGCGCGGCGCTCGCGGAGATTCGGGCGGCGGGATTCGAGGAATTCACAATGGCGGTCAACATCTCCGCGGTGCAGCTGAGACTGACCGATCTACCGTCGCAGATTCGTAGATGTCTGAAGCAAAATGACCTGCCCTCAAAACTGCTCGAGATCGAGATCACCGAGAAAACAATGGTCGAGAGCGCGATTCAGCTCGATTCCCTGCACGCGCTCAGGCTGCTGATCGCGGTGGACGACTTCGGCACCGGGTTCAGTTCGCTTAGCTATCTGCAACGTTTCCCGGTCTCGACGCTGAAGATCGATCGCTCCTTCGTGAGAAACATCGAGTCCGATCCCCAGGAGGCGGTCCTGGCCCGGGCGATCGTCCTGCTGGGGCAGGCCATGAATCTGGATGTCGTGGCCGAAGGGATCGAGACGCCGGGTCAGATTGCCCGATTGAAGGAGATGAACTGCCACCGCGGCCAGGGGTTCTATTACTCGCACCCGCTGGCCCTGCCGGAACTTCTCGCCCGACTGCGGCAACGCGGGCAGGATTCCTGGCGTGCGAACTGAAGCGCAGGCATGAAAATCATCGAGGTGATTGCGGACAAGGGTCACGAGGCGACCATCAACGGGATCGCCGAACAATACGCCATCAACGACATCTGGTGGGGACCCGATATCGAGGACCATCATCGGTCCGTGCGGCTGCTGGTCGGTCCCGACAAGCGCCAGAAGGTCATGAACGCTCTGCAGTCCGTACTGCAGAGTGCGGACTACTACCGGATCGTCATCATACCGGTAGAGTCGACCCTGCCCCAGCGAGAGACCGGCGCCGCGATCCAGGAGCTGCCGGAACCACCGCGAGCCATCACCATCAGCCGCGAGGAGCTCTATTACGAGATCTCCCGCGGGTCGATGCTCGACAGCAGCTACCTGCTGCTCGTTGTCCTGTCGACCATCGTCGCGTCGGTCGGACTGATCGAAGACAACGTCGCCGTTGTCATCGGCGCGATGGTCATCGCCCCACTGCTGGGCCCGAACCTGGCGCTGGCGCTGGGGACAACGCTTGGCGACACAGAATTGATCCACCGCTCGCTGACCACGAGCCTGACTGGCATGGGCCTTGCTTTGGCGCTCTCCTTCGGCACCGGCCTGTTCTGGACCGTGGAGCCCGTCAGCAGGGAATTGATGCTGAGGACTGAGGTCGGGCTTGCCAGCATGGTGCTGGCCCTGGCCTCCGGCGCGGCCGGGGTTCTGTCACTCACCAGCGGCACCCGGAGCGCCCTGGTCGGCGTGATGGTGGCCGTTGCCTTGTTGCCGCCTACGGTGACGATCGGCTTGATGCTCGCCATCGGCCGCTGGGGTGACGCGGTCAATGCGGCGCTGCTGCTCTCGGTAAACGTGGTATGCGTCAACCTGTCTGCCAACCTGGTGCTGATGTGGCGCGGCGTGCGGCCGCGCACCTGGGCCGAGACGCGCAGGGCAAGGTTCTCCCTGTTCGTCTCGATGCTGATCTGGCTCGCCGCCTTCGTGACCCTCGCCGTATTTATCCTGTCTCCAGAGACCTGACCGCGCCCGGGATGGGACTTTCGTCCCCCTGCGGCCTCTCATCAAATCGGCCAGGCGCTTCGCAATCCCGTTGCCGGACGCTGCCTTCCCGCCACGATATAATCCCAACGGAACGATCTGAAAATGCAATCGGCAATCACCCTGTAACCGGACAGCCTGGATGAGAATACTGACCTTAACCCTGCTGATGCTGGCTCTCGGTGCTGCGGGGTGCAGCGAGGACGATGCCGGATTGAATAATCCGCTTGAGGACGGTCTGTTCGGCGGCAATATCTTCGATATGGGGCTGTTCGGCGGCGGAGAGATCATCGATAACAGCGTCCCTAAGGTCCTGATCGACGAGAGCAACACGACCCAGACCGTGACCCGCAGTGACCAGTACGATCTGACGGTGTCCGGTTCGGAGAACGTAATCACCATTGCCGCGAACAGCAAGATCCGCAACATGCTGGTTTCGGGTGACCGCAACACGATCGATTTCAGAAGCGGAACAACGGTTGAGGATCTCGATATCTCGGGGAGAAACAACACGATCACCGTGCCCGACGGATCCGGCATCGAGGTCGACAGCAACAGCGGCTCGGACAATACCTTTAATGGAGGGGTGATCGAAATCGACGTCTCAGGCGGGTAAATCGCCTCCCTCATGTCATGCGTGCGGCATGATGCCCCGGCGGGACTCCGCCAGACAGAAGTCGACGATCTCGCGTGCCTCCGGGCACAGTTCCTCGCGCGCCAGTTCCTGTGCAGCGTCCCGGATATTGCGCCCGGACAGATAGATCGCCCTGTAGACACGCTTGACCTCGGCCCGGGAACCGGTGTCGATCCCGGCGCGGCGCATACCGATGACGTTCAGCCCGCGCACCGTGTTGCGCCCCTCGACCAGCATGAACGGCGGCACGTCCATCCCGACACCCGACCCCGCGCTGAGGATCGCGAGACGACCGATCCTCACGAACTGATGTACCCCTACGGGCGAGGAGATGTTCACGCGATCTCCGATGACGCAGTGGCCGGAGACGAAAGCGCCGTTGGTCAGGATGCACCCGCTGCCGACGGCGCAGTCATGGGCGACGTGCCCGCCGGACATGATGAAATTCTCATCGCCCAGTACCGTTGGGGCCCCGGCCGTGATCGAGCGGTGTATGGTAGAAAATTCGCGGATCACGTTCCGCTCGCCGATCACGACACCCGTATCCAGGGGAAACTCACCGATGCTCTGAGGGGCGGTACCGATACAGGCGTGCGGACCGATGGTGTTTTCCGCCCCGATCTGCGTGTTCCCGGTCAGATAGCAGTGCGCCATAAGCTCGTTACGCGGGCCGACGCGAACCGGGCCATCGACGATGCAATAGGGCCCAATCACTGCCGCGGCATCGATTTCCGCCCGGCTGTCGACAATCGCGGTGGGGTGGATCATGGATGCACACCTGAGGGCTCTGCAAATGAGCAGACGACTGTAATTCAGAGTCGCCACCCCCTTCAACTGTCTTCCGATCCGTGACGAACGCCGTCGCGGCCCGGCGCGAAACCCGAATTGCGGTGGGTTGAATTCAGACGCCTGTTCGGGGAACGTATGACTGGAGTACTGAAACGTAGGAAAAGGATTGCATATGAGTCGATGGGTTGAAGGGGAAGTGGTCGGGAACCGCCATTGGAGCGAGACCCTGTATTCACTCCAGGTGAGCGCGGCCATCGCCGGGTTTACCGCAGGGCAGTTCGGACGTCTGGCGCTGGACATCGAAGGACAGCGTGTGGGCCGACCCTACTCGTTCGTCAATGCCCCTGACGAGCGTCCCCTGGAGTTCTACTCGATCATCGTCAGGGACGGGCCCCTGTCGCCGCAACTCTACAATCTGGAACCCGGGGACCGAATCTGGGTCTCGCCGAAGGGCGCCGGGTTCTTTACCCTGTCCGATATCCCCGATGACCCGCGCTGGATGTGGATGCTGTCGACGGGAACAGCGCTGGGACCCTTTCTGTCGATTCTGAAGACGCAAGAACCCTGGGAGCGATTCGACGGGATCGTACTGGTCCACGCGGTCCGCACCGAATCCGAACTCACCTACCGCGATACCATACAGTCCTTCACCGACGCATACCCCGAACGCTTCACCTATGTCCCCTTTGTCAGTCGCGAAGTTTGCGATGTCGCCCTACCAGGACGCGTACCGGCGGCCATCGTCGACGGACGCCTCGAAAGCGCCGGCGGGATGCCCCTTACACCCCAGGAGTCACATGTCATGATCTGCGGTAACCCGGGTATGGTGAAAGACACAAGCGCGGTACTCGAGGAACGCGGGTTCACGCGGAACAAGCGCCGGGAACCCGGCCAGATCACCACCGAGCAGTACTGGTCCTGACCCCTGTCCCAGGGAAAATCCCACCTTACGCAGGTTTTTCTGTTTAGTTTTAATAAGTTGCGCGCAAGTATCCACGCCTGGTATCCGATCGCGGATTTCCAGGCTATCATCAGACAATAGAGGAACCGCTGGTGCGATGTGATCAGGACGAATACCGTGCGCGGCATAGCAAAACCGGGTCCAGAGCCGTCAGACCATTCAGTGGCGCCTGCTAACGTTATCAGTCATCTGAGTAGGAGGAACGTCGTCATGACGATGGCAACTACGCTGCGTGATTACCTGGACAGAGAAGAGGTTTCGTACGACCTGGTGGAGCACGCTTACACGCGCACCGCCGATGACTCGGCTCGGGCAGCGCACATCCCAGGCGACCAGGTCGCCAAATCGGTGCTACTGGAGGATGAGGACGGGTACGTGATGGCCATCATCCCCGCCACCCACAGGGTGGAGATCGGAAAACTTCACAAACAACTCAACCGCAATCTCGGACTGGCCACGGAGCGCGAACTCGACCTGTTGTTCGACGACTGCGAGTGCGGCGCGATCCCCGCGGTCGGCCAGGCCTACGGGGTCGATGTCGTCGTCGACGAGTCCATCGAAGAGAATCGCGACGTCTACTTCGAGGGTGGGGATCACGTGGGACTCGTCCACGTCAGTGGCAGGGATTTCGAGCGTCTGATGTCAGACGTCCCTCATGGTCACTTCAGTCATCATATCTGAACATCCGAGCACACTAGGCTCTGTTGACAATTATCTGGGCGAGTGGATTTTCGAGGGATTTTTCGTCCTGACAAGGCAGATTCGATGCGCAATGCCGCCCCATTGCAAGTCGAATCCAACGCCGTCAGGGCGGAAAAGATCCGTAAAGCCGCCGCCCACGATGAATGTCAACAGAGCCTAAGCCATCGCCCCGGAGATGCCGTTGCCACGCCGTACACCGTACACGCCGTGAGGCGGTATCTGCCGGGAGAAGGTGCCCGGGAATGGCGCGCATAGCGGCGGGATCATGACGCGGGCGCCGGCACGGCGCATCAGGGAAGAGCTCCTTGCGCGTCTGGACAAGATGCTGGCCGAGCGTCTCCCCCCACACCTCAAGGAGCCGGTAAGGCGCTTCGCGTCGCGCTACTACCAGCGCGTCTCGGAAGAAGACCTGGCTGCCATCCCCCCCGAAGACCTCTATGGCAGCCTCCTGGCCCATTGGCGACTCGCCTGGCGACGCGAGGCGGGTATCGCCGGCATCCGCATCTACAACCCGGTCCATGAGGAGAACGGCTGGCAATCTCCACACACGTTGATCGAGATTGTCACCGACGACATACCGTTCCTGGTCGACTCGCTCAGCATCGTGCTGATCCGGCACGACCTTTCCATCGATCTCGTGATTCACCCCGTCGTCCCTATCCGGCGCGATCGCCATCACCGCATCGTTGATATTCCCAAGGAGGGGGTCACCAGTGGTGATGTCGTCCCCGAGGCGCTGATCCGGTTCGAGGTCGACCAGATCACCGAACGGGCGAAGATCGCCAGAGTTCGCCGCGAACTCGGCGCCGTACTCAATGACGTCACGGCGGTCGTCGAGGACTGGTCCGCCATGCGCGAAAGGATGCAGGCCGCCATCTCGGAGATCGAGTCGCGAGCGACTGCGCTGCCGGTCTTCGGCGAGGAACTGCGCGAAGACCTGGCGTTCCTTCGATGGGTCGACGATCACCACTTCACCTATATCGGTTTCCGCTGCTTCGACCTGGTATGCGAGAAGGGCAAGGCCTCCTTGCGGCAGGTACCGGAGTCCGGGCTAGGCGTCTTGCGGGGCAGGCAACCGGGTGAAGTCCGTACGCTGCCGAAACGACTCCGGAACAAGGCCCTGGACCCCACCCTGCTGACCCTCACCAAGTCGATCAAACGCTCCACCGTACATCGCCCAGCGCATCTGGACTGCGTGGGAATCAAACGCTTCGACGACCATGGACGGGTGACCGGCGAGTGGCGTTTTCACGGCCTGTATTCCTCGGCAGCCTACGACACCCACCCCGGCGAAATCCCGCTGCTGCGCCGCAAGGTGGCGCGCGTAATCGATCGCGCGGCGTTGTCTGCGCAGAGTCACGCGGGCAAGGCGCTCGAGCACATCCTGCACACCCTGCCACGCGACGAGATGTTCCAGGCCACCGAGGACGAGATGCTCTCGATCGCGTTGGGGATCCTCAGCATCGAGGAACGCCAACAGCTCAGGGTGTTCGCCCGCCGCGACGCCTACGGGCGTTTCGTTAGCGTACTGGTGTACGCACCGAGGGAGCGTTACAACACCGAGCTGCGTCTGCAGATGCAGCAGATCCTCATGGATGCTCTGCAGGGACTCAGTTCGGAGTTCAATGTGCAGTTCAGCGATTCGGTCCTGGCTCGTGTCCACTTCATCATCCGCACGGACCCGAACCAGACCCCGGATTTCAATCCGCACCAGATCGAGTCCTTGATGGTCGAGTCCATGCTCTCATGGGGTGACCGGCTGAGGATCGAGCTTCAGGCCTTCCACGGAGAGGCGCGGGGCAACCTGCTGTATCACCTCCTGGGCACGGCTTTTCCGGCCGCCTACCGCGACGACTACACACCCCGGACCGCCGCGGCGGACATCCGTCATCTCGAGGATACCCGCGACGGCGGGCGACTGGCCATGCATCTCTACCGCCACCCGGAGGGCGGGGAATCCGTGCTGCGTTTTAAGGTCTTCGGCCGGCACAGGCCGCTGGCACTGTCCAACGCGCTTCCGATCCTCGAGCGAATGGGTCTGAGGGTCCTGGGTGCGCGTCCCTACAAACTCTCGGCATCGGACGGAGTCGGCTACTGGATCATCAACTTCGACATGTCACCGGCCCGTGGCATCGATGTCGATGTGCTGACGGTTAAGGACGACTTCCAGGAAACCTTTGCCCGTGTCAGCCGGGGGGAAATGGAGAACGACGCGTTCAATGCGTTGACACTCACTGCTCGCCTGCATCCCCGCGACATCATCCTGCTGAGGGCGCTGTGCAAGTACCTGCTCCAGACCCGCGTACCTTTCAGCCAGATCTATATGGAACAGGCACTCAACGGCAATCCGTCGGTCGCGCGCAAACTCGTGGGGCTGTTCGGACACCGCTTCGATCCAACCCGCGCAGACCACGGGACGGATCCCGAAACGCTGCTGGCCCGGATCGAGTCGGAGATCGATGAGGTTACTAGTCTCGACGAGGACCGTATCCTGCGCTGCTTCCTGGACGTGATGCTGTCCATTGTCCGTACCAACGCGTTCCAGAACGACGACAGGGGAAACCGGAAACCGTGGCTGTCGTTCAAGGTCGATGCGATGCGGTTGTCGCTGCTGACCCTGCCCTTGCCAAGGTACGAGATATTCGTCTATTCGCCGCGATTCGAGGGCATCCACCTGCGAGGTGGCAGGGTGGCCCGCGGCGGACTTCGCTGGTCCGACCGTCGCGAGGACTTTCGCACCGAGGTCCTCGGCCTGATGAAGGCACAGATGGTCAAGAATGCAGTGATCGTACCGGTCGGGGCGAAGGGGGGATTCGTCCCCAAGCAGCTTCCTGTCGGCGGCACCCGTGAGGCGATCCAGGAAGAGGTCGAGGCCTGTTACCGGACCTTCATCCGGGGGCTGCTGGACCTCACCGATAATCTTGACGCGGAAAAGGTCCTTCCACCGCCCGGTGTGGTCCGCCACGACGACGATGACCCGTATCTGGTCGTCGCCGCCGATAAGGGGACGGCGACGTTTTCCGATATTGCCAATGAGATTGCCGCCGAATACGGATTCTGGCTCGGCGATGCCTTCGCCTCCGGGGGTGCGAACGGCTACGACCACAAGAAGATGGGCATTACCGCGCGTGGCGCCTGGGAATCGGTCAAGCGCCATTTCCGCGAGCTGAGCACGGATATCCAGAAGACCCCCTTCACGGTTGTCGGCATCGGCGACATGTCGGGTGACGTCTTCGGTAACGGCATGCTGCTTTCGAGGCAGATCACACTGGTGGCGGCATTCGACCATCGCCACGTGTTTATCGACCCGGAGCCGGATCCGGTGCGGTCATTCGAGGAGCGTTCACGGTTGTTTGATTTGCCGCGCTCGGCATGGTCGGACTACGACCCGGCGCTGATCTCGCCCGGCGGTGGAGTATGGTCGCGCAGCGCGAAGGCCATTAGGTTGTCCGAACAGGCCCGGGCGGCGCTCGGCGTCGACACCGAACGTCTCACACCGAACGAACTCATCACGGCGATCCTGAAGTCCCCGGTCGACCTCTTGTGGAATGGCGGGATCGGTACCTGGGTCAAGGCGAGCGGCGAGACCCACGCGGAGGTCGGAGACCGCGCCAACGACGCCGTTCGCGTCGACGCCAGCGACCTGCGCTGTCGGGTTATCGGCGAGGGCGGCAATCTCGGCCTGACACAGCGCGCCCGCATCGAGTTCGATGCCGGCGGAGGAAAGATCAATACCGACGCCATCGACAACTCGGGCGGGGTGGATTGTTCGGACCGGGAGGTCAACATCAAGATCCTGCTCAACAAGGTGGTGTCGGAGGGAGATCTGACCTGGAAGCAGCGCAACGACCTGCTGGTATCCATGACAGAGGATGTCGCCCGCCTGGTACTCAGGGACAACTATCTACAGACCCAGGCGATCAGTATCGCAGCGAATGCCGCGGGTTACTTCCTGAGCGACCACATGCGGCTGATTCATGTCCTGGAGAAGGAGGAACGCATCGATCGCAGGCTCGAGACGCTGCCGGGGGACGATGAACTCACCGAAAGGCAGGCCGAAGGCCGCGGCCTCACACGCCCGGAGATCGCCACGCTGCTCGCGCACAGCAAGATCCGTCAGTACGACGAGTTGCTGGCATCCGCTGTCAGCGAAGACCACTGCCTGTCCATGGAACTGCAAAACTACTTCCCTCCCGTGCTGCAGACACGTTTCACCGAACAGATCGAACGTCATCCGCTGCGACGCGAGATCATCGCAACCTCCCTGACCAACGACATGATCAATCACATGGGCAGCACCTTCGGGATCCGCTTGCAGGAGGAAACCGGGGGTGGGGCGGAAGACGTCGCACGCGCTTATCGGGCGGGTCGGGAGATCTTCGGGCTGGATGAGATCTGGAGCGCCATCGAGGTGCTGGACGACCGGTCGACCGCAGCGACACAGATGGACATGATCGCGGACACGCGACGCCTGCTCGATCGCGCCACACGGTGGTTGCTGCTGAATCGCGCACAGCCACTGGACGTCACCAAGGCGATCGGGCAATTTTCTCAGGATATCAGCGAAGTCGCCGGACACCTGCAGGAGCTCCTGCATGGCGAAGTGCAGGAGCGGTTGGAGGCGCGCACTGCCGCACTGGCGCAAGCCGGTGTCCCGGAGCCTCTGGCCTGGCAAGTCGCAGGCCTGAACGCCCTATTCTCCGCGCTCGACATCTCCGAGGCGACCCGGGCCACCGGGGCGAGTCTGGTGTTCACGGCGGAGATCTGGTACGAACTCGCCCGGGTCCTGGACATAGACTGGCTCAACGAACGTGCGCGGGATCTGTCCCGATCGAACCACTGGAACCGGAGCGCACGCGCCCTGCTTCGCGATGAGATCGCCGTGGAACACCGCGCCATGACCGCCATGCTGGTCCATCGCGCCGGGAGTCGGGTCGACGCCGCAGCCGAGGTCGCGGCATGGCTAAACGAAAACGCCAACGCCGTGTCACGCTATCGCTCGGTACTCGCGGAACTGCGTGGAGCCACCTTGGTGGACATGGCGATGATCTCCGTGGCGCTGCGGCAACTGCGCACGCTGGCCCATCACGAGTCCCCGTCCGTCGACGAAAAGGTGGCTCCGCAGGGATAATTCCGGATCGGGTTACTTGAATCCGATTCCGCGCTCCGCTACGCAGCGGAATCCGGTCCCTGACCACAGGAGAGATTGCCCGGCACCGCCTCGTCGATAAGTCGCGGCTTGGGAAGATCCATCGCGTTCATGATGGCGATGTATTCCTCGCGGGTCCTCCCCCCACCCAGGCACGGGTTGCTGGCCTTCTCCTCGCCGATGGTCGAAGCGGTCTGTCCGCTGTAATCGTGTCCCGGATAAACCACTGTGTCCTCCGGCAGGGTGAACAGCTTACCCGTGATCGAATCCCATGCCGCCCCGGGGTCTCCTGACTGGAAATCGGTCCGCCCGCTCCCCCGAATCAGGAGCGTGTCCCCCGTGAACACCGCGCCCGGGATGCTGAAGCTGACATCGGTGTCGGTATGTCCAGGGGTAAAGAGCACGACGATAGAGTGACGTCCCAGACGGATCACATCCGCTTCATCCAGCAGTACGTCGGCACAACGGCTGGCGCTGTTGCGATGTACGGCCACCTTGGCGCCGAAGCGATTGCGCAACGTCCCGGAACCGGTCACGTGGTCTGCGTGGATATGCGTCTCTAGCAGGTACCGCAGGTTCAGCCCAAGCTCATTGATGATCCGTGCGTCGCGCTCGACCTGTTCCCGAACGGAATCGATAAGCGCCGCCTCGTGGGTCTCGGGGTCCCATAAAAGGTAGGTGTAGGTACTGGATTTTGTATCGAAAAGTTGTCGGATATTCATAATTCTCGCCTTTTCCCTTGACTCAACAACAGTGCAGGTTGTGCATGCCACCCAGGTCGTGAACCCTGGCGAATCCCGCCTCTCGGAGCAGTCTGCACGCAGCCTCACTTCGCAGGCCGGTGCCGCAGTAGAGGACAATCGGGGAGGCCTTGTCGAGCAGGCCGTGTGCACCGTTTAGGTTCTGAAGCGGCAGATTCAATGCCCCATCCAGGGCACCATTGTCGTATTCCTCCGGGGTCCGCACGTCGACCAGCCGCGCACCTTCGGCAAGCAGCCTCCGTGCCTCTTCGCAGCGCATGGCTTGATCCGTCATCATCGATACTCCTCGAAAGGTAATTCACAGCCTTGTTGTCGTTATAAATTAGACTCAGTCTAGACAAAACCAGTATATTAGTCAATATTAATATTCGTCGGCAGTCATGTCACACCGGATCGCAGGCGCGTCACGGTGTCACAAATGTTCACGGAACCGTTGCTTTGGCGTCATGTTAGGCGTGCACCCTGACCTCGGTTCGAGCCACCGACGGGGTATGTCATGAACCATGTCTACCCGATGCGGCCACCGCGGTACCGCACGATCTGGATCTCGGACGTGCACCTCGGCAGCAGGGGCTGCAAGGCCGCGTACCTCCTGGACTTCCTGCGTTCGACCGAGTGCGAGCGTCTCTATCTCGGAGGCGACATTATCGACCTTTGGGCCATGTCCCGAAGCCGTCTCTACTGGCCACAGGACCACAACAACGTGATTCGAACGATCCTGGGAAAGGCCAAGCACGATACGCATGTCGTCTACGTGCCGGGCAATCACGATGAACACTTCAGGACCTATGACGGAATGGTGTTCGGTAACCTGGAGATCCGCAACTCCTTCGTCCACGAGACCGCGGACGGAAAACGTCTGCTGCTACTGCACGGCGACGAGTTTGACGCCGTCATCCGCTGCAGCCCTCTCATCGGCGTCATCGGTGATATCGCCTACGGGAACCTGCTGCGCCTCAACCATCTGGTGCACCAGGTGAGGAAACGCTTCGGGATGCCCTACTTCTCCGTGGCGGCGCATCTGAAGCACAGGGTGAAGAATGCGGTCAACATGATCAGTCGATTCGAGGAGGCGCTTTCCCGGGAGGCCAGGCGGCGGGGGGTTGACGGCATCGTCTGCGGACACATCCATCACGCGGAGATCAGGGAGGTCGGCGGCGTGCTCTACTGCAACTCCGGGGACTGGGTGGAGAGCTGCACCGCGCTGGTCGAAGACCTGGACGGCCGATTGCAGATCCTGCACTGGTCCGACCAGAGCTTCTCCGTTAAATCCGCCGATGCGATCGATGCGGCGCGGCTGTCCGCCTGATTGGCTCCCCCGGCGGCACTGCCCCGAGCCGCCGCGTCGAATCGAACATGAGAATCGCCATCGCCACCGACGCGTGGCACCCGCAGACCAACGGCGTGATCGTCACCCTGAAGATGACCGGCAGGGCGCTCGAGTCCGCCGGCCACGAGGTTAGGTTCCTCAATCCCGAGGGATCCCTGACCGTACCGATGCCTACCTATCCCGATATCCGTCTTGCGGTCAGACCCTACCGGCGCATCGCAGCCACCCTCGATGAATTCCGTCCTCATTCGATCCACATCGCGACCGAGGGTCCGGTAGGCCGGGCGGCCCGGCGCTACTGCATCCGGCACTTACTCGACTTCACCACCGCCTACCACACCCGATTCCCGCAGTACATCAGGCTGCGCGCTCCCGTTCCCGAACGACTGACCTATGCGCTGCTGAGGCGCTTCCATTCCCGGGCGGTCAGAACCATGGTGCCGACCGAGTCGCAACGACAGGACCTGACCGGCCAGGGATTCCGCAACATCGTGATCTGGTCCCGAGGCGTGGACACGGAACTGTTCAGGCCGCGCGAAACGGGGTTCCTGCCAGGTCCGAGACCGCTGTTCGTGTACTCGGGCCGCGTTGCCGTGGAGAAGAACCTCGACGCATTTCTGTCCCTGGACCTCCCTGGCACGAAATACGTGATCGGCGA
>Ga0210096_1000165_pt1 | contig 26729 bp, 26 predicted proteins | sample China_Galinas_PW_4_FD_184864 | JGI IMG/M metagenome (GOLD analysis project Ga0210096, IMG submission 184864) | Wetland microbial communities from San Francisco Bay, California, USA, that impact long-term carbon sequestration - China_Galinas_PWA_D2... | ecosystem: Environmental > Aquatic > Marine...
CGGCTTCTCGCAGATCAGAAAAAAACTGCTCTGCGGTTACACTCTCATGATATTCCCTTTGAATTTCTTTAACCGTATCAAAAAAATCTTTGTCATCTAGGTTCATAGCTTCACCCCGATTCCTTGGGAAGTTCTCATGAACTCCTTGATCCAGGAGCTCATGATTGCTCCCAGAGTTGTAGGCGCTAGCAGAAGACTCTCGCACGCATCCAGATCTTCCAATAAAAACCCGTATTGTTTGTTTCAGGATGTTCATGCCTGTCAACTACCTATAATATTTTACTTTATAATCAGACAGTTACAAACATATTGGCTGGAACTAATGTCCTCGGGAACCCTAAGACATGCACTTGACAACTACACAATACTCTTCATAGTAGACGCTATGTAGACTAGTGTCTATACAAAATTTGTATGGAAACCGTCACACACTTTGTTGATTTCTATCAAGTAATTTTCTCGATCGCTATAGTCCACCAGAAAGCATGGGAAATCCTTGATGCTTGTCGCTCTATGGAGTGCCCCATTATTAGGCTTTTTAGGACTATGGTGGAAAAGTGCGGAAATGGTTACCTCGGAGTATTATTTTCGAGAAGGAAACGAGGTATGAGAGAGGTAGCCGCGCCAGGCCGAACCCCTTTGCGCGCAAAATCGGCACTCCACGGAACTAGAAGCCAAAAACCCAGTGTGCTGAGGATGCCAAATGCGACAATCGCCAAAGAGACTGTCAGTACGTTTCCAAATCGCATGTTGGTTTCTTTGTCTCTTTTCTTGATCCCTCACGCTGACAAGCGCAGTGTGGAGCTATCGTGCCTAAATCTGTCAAGGTGAACATTCTTAGAACTGCCGGAAGAGAGGAGAGTGGTGTGCAGTGAAACCAGGCATTGACGGTCGAAAAGAAAAACCGCTTCCGGGTCGACTCAGTGGTTCTAAGTAAGAAGCAGCTGCTGTCAGCTGCTTCTTACGCCTAGCACCTTCTGAAATGCCACACACGATCAGTAGCCGAAAAAGTGGGAGAAATAGTAAATGGCCATAAACAAGTGGCCGATTACCCCGATCGCATTAATGAGCTCATCCATAACACACCTCCAGTAACAGAAAGCCCCTACTGTGAGAGTACGAGCTTAGTTGCTGTCAGGTGGTGTGCACCAGATGCTCATGTCTTTATGAAATGGGTTTTCTGACGACTGCGGCTTGCTTTCGTCCACAGATCTGATTCAGCCGAATCGCATCTATGACTGTAAGAGCGGCAAAAAAGACTTGGCCTGGAAAACTCCTCACGGCATCTTCTTCCTGTATTTCATACAGCCGCTCATGAAAGTAATTATCGTTGGCTGTTGTGCTCCCCTCCTGTTCGTCACAGCATGGAAGATCGATATCTTCGTGCAAGACCCTATATGCGGCAAACCGTAATATTGCCATAAGAAACTCGAATCTTCTGGTGCTGTTCTCAAAGGTGACGGGCGCTAACCATTTCAACAAAGTTTTCATTTCAATCTCCCATAAACGTGATTTGTACCAAGAAAAATAATCGAAAGAACTAATCCCTGTCTTAGGGCGGATTCCATCTGCCGGGTCAAGTTGAGATGCGTATCGTGATCGTCGGCGGCGGAATCAGCGGATTGTCGACCGCCTTTTACGTCAAGCAGTACCGTCCCGAGTGCGAGGTGACCGTGCTGGAGAGACATGATCGGCTCGGCGGCACCGTGGGTACCCGGGAGATCGGCGGTTTTCGCTTCGAGCAGGGCAGCAACGGTTTTCTATCCAGCAAGTCAGATACCCTCGATCTGGTGAAGGCCAGCGGGGGTGAGCATCTGCTGTTGCCGAGCTGTGATGTGGCACGCATCCGTTACATCTACAAGGATACCCTGCACCGACTGCCGGAGAGCCCGCCGACCTTCCTCGGTACCGGGCTGCTCAGTTGGCGCGGTAAGCTGCGGACACTCGCCGAGGTCGTGGTTCCTGCACGCAGGGACGGAGCCGACGAGAGCGTGCAGAGCTTCGGCTATCGCCGGGTCGGCCGGGAGTTTACCGATACCTTCCTCGACGCCATGACGGCGGGGATCTATGCTTCGACGCCGCAGGCGCTCTCCGTGAAGGCGGCTTTCCCGCTGGTGACGGCGCTGGAGCGTGACTATGGTGGACTGTTCCGCGGCATGATCGCGAAGCGCAAGAACAAAGCCGGTCCCGGCGGCATCCTCATGAGCTTCGTCGGGGGCATGAGTACCTACATCGGGCATCTTGGCTCGGTCTTGGATGCCGATGTGCGTACGGGTGTCGAGGTCGAGGGTGTCAGCCATGAGCGGGGCCGGTACAGGCTGCACACCGATGACGGCAGTCTAGAGGCCGACAGGCTGGTGCTGGCGACGCCGGCCTATGTCGCGGCAGATCTGATCAGGGACATGGACGCCGGTGCGGCCGGGCGCCTCGAGCGGATCGACTATTCGCCGATCTCGGTCGTGGGGTTTGGGTTTCACCGGCTCGAACATCCGCTTAACGGATTCGGACTGCTGACCACCGCCTCAGCCCGCAAACCGGTCCTCGGTGTGCTGTGGGACAGCGCGATCTTCCCCGATCGCGCGCCGCAGGGTGCAAAGGCCCTGCGCGTCATGATCGGCGGTCAACGTCAGCCTGAACTGGCCCGACAGGAAGACGATCGGCTGATCGATACCGCAATTCGCGGGATTCGCGAGACCATGCGAATCGATGTTGCGCCGGACGTGACCTTCGTCAAGCGATGGGACCGTGGTATCCCCAATTACCCGGTCGGCCATCTTGCCAACGTGGATACCCTGTTCGAGCGGCTTCGTGTCCATCCGGGACTCTATCTGAACTCCAATGCCTACTACGGCATCGGCCTGAACGACTGCGTACGCAATAGCCGGGAAGTCGCCCGGAAGGTCGTCGAAGAAGCCTGACTACACACCCCCGTGTTACGTCTTGAGAAGGGCGCACGCTGCCCAAGGCATCGTCGGCCATACCCTCGATGCGGGGGCCGAGCGCCTGCGCCGGTGTGGGCGGGTGAGCGATTCTTCAGGATCATCGTTTGATCTGAGTCAAGGCAGGCGCAAAATTCTGGGGTGTCGAACGCCACGCAACTCGATCCGCTGGTGTGGGAAGATCTATTATCTATTTGAAAAATCGTTAATTAACACCGTGATCTGTGAATGTGACAATTATTTGACAAACTGGAAACAAATATTTAAAGATTGCATACTTAAAAGGAATGATATCGTCTTGCGGCTAACTCGCCACCTCGTCGATAAAGAGTGCGGGTGAGGTCGCAATGTCTCAGGAGAGAGCGGGACCCACGGCAGAAATTCTGCCGATAAACTGCAGCATTCGAGATTGGCAGCCCGCCGGGGTGTAGTCGCCAACATGTCTCTCGAATCAGTTGACGCCTGTCACAGGTGGGATTCCGACGTTGCAGAGGTCACACTGCATGTATCGGATCTTTCTGGCTTGCTGTTGGTCTCCAGGTTTCGGGTTGTCGCCCCAGTTGAAGCGGATTGTCGTCCCGAATCTCGTTAGGACCGTAGTCTGCACTTCTCTGGATTCGGACGAGCCTACCAGTCCCGGTAGGCGTGGTGATCGAACGCGCATCGCGCCCGCGATGGCGTTTCCCGCTACGACAAGCTCGATTCACGGACAGGTCTCACTCACTCATCATCAATGCCGACTATGCACTTTGGGATGGTTGGGCGGAGATGATTCAGGGTCTGAGCGCCATCAAGGGGACGGCGGCAATGTTTCGTAAGGATCACTTGGGATCGGCCGCCGGGGCGCAGATGCAGCGCGATTCCCAATGAAGCCCTCGCCCAGATCGCACCTCTATCGGCTGTTGCTGGTGCTTGCCGTCGCCGGTGCGGGTTTCGTCGGGCTGCGACAGCTCGCCATACCCGACAGTTGGAACAAAGAACACTGGTACCGGGGCGATGCGCTGGATGAACTGGCGGCACAGCCCTCACGTTTCGGCGGAAATGTCTCCTGCGAGGGTTCCTCGTGCCACGAGCCGCCGGCGAATCACAAGGTCAACTACGATGCCCTTTCCCAGGGGTTGCACGCCGGGGTCGCCTGTGAGAGTTGTCACGGCCCCCTCGCACGGCACGCGGCGGACGGCGAGAAGCTTGATCACGCCCGACTGAATGTCGCGAACGCGCTTTGTTTCGGCTGCCATCAGGAACTCGTTGCGCGGCCGGAGACTTTTCCTCAGTTCAGCGAGACGCTGCTGTACCACGAACTGCTCAATGTGCGGGAGACATCGCCCTGCCGGGCCTGCCATAACCCCCACGAGCCCGCTTGAGGTGAGGCAATGAAACAACCAGAGACCAACGGTAGACGCGTGTTTCTGAGCAAACTGCTCGGCGGGGGGGTGGCGGCCGCGGGTGCACTCATGGCCTTGCGTACCCCCGCGTTGGCGAGGGTTCTGGAGGATAAGGACGAGGGGTTCGACCCCGGTGAGCGCGAATACGTCTTCGTCGTCGACGTCCAGAAGTGCATCGGCTGCGGGAATTGCGTGCGCGCCTGCGGGATCGAGAACAATGTTCCGGAAGGTCAGTTCCGCACCTGGGTCGAGCGCTATGTGGTGACACACGAGGGCGTGCACGTCGACTCGCCAAATGGTGGTATGAACGGGTTCGAGGCGATCGATCCCGCTTTGCGCGAGCAGGCGATCAACGCGTTCTTCGTGCCCAAGCTCTGCAATCACTGCGCCGAGGCTCCTTGCGTACAGGTGTGTCCGGTGGGAGCGACCTTCACCTCACCCGAGGGCTTTGTGCTGGTGGATCCCGAGCACTGCATCGGCTGTGGCTACTGCATACAGGCCTGCCCCTATGGCGTGCGTTTCTTGAACAAGGAGCGACGCGTGGCCGACAAGTGCACCTGGTGTTACCACCGGATCCGGCGGGGTCAGCAACCCGCCTGCGTCACGGTCTGCCCGACCGGATCACGCTCATTCGGAAATGTCAGAGATGAGAACGATCCCGTGACACAGGTACTGAAGGACGATCAGTGGGACGTGCTCAAACCCGGAATGCACACGCAGTGTCAGGTGCTCTACGTCGGTCTGCCGCGAGTGGTGGTCTGAGATGCTTCCCAACGAGTCGCTGGTCAATTACATCTTCCCCAACAACGCCCATATCGAGTGGTCCCTGATGATCGTCATCTACCCCTACATCACGGGGCTGGTGGCAGGGGCGTTCGTGGTGTCTTCGCTCTATCACGTCTTTCGTATCCGAGAGTTTGAAGGAATCGCCCGATTCGCGCTGGTCGCGGCCTTCTGTTTCGGCCTGTTCGCCGCGGTGCCGCTTCTCGTCCACCTGGCCCAGCCGCAGCGCGCCTTCAACATCTTCTTCACCACCCACCTGACCTCCGCGATGAGCGTGTTCGGCTACGTCTATTCCAGCTACATGGTGTTGCTGATGGCGGAACTGTGGCTGACCTATCGGGACTACTTCATCGAACGCGCCAGGGAGACCAGCGGACTGCAGCGGGTCGTGTGGACGGCACTGACACTGGGCGTGACCGAGTACACGCCGGAGGCCGCCCGCATAGACTACAGGCTGACGACCTTCCTGGCCGCGATCGGTATTCCCTGGGCCTGCGTCCTGCACGGCTACGTGGGCTTCATCTTCGGCAGCGTCAAGGCCAACGCCTGGTGGGCCACCCCCCTGCAGCCGATCATCTTCCTCATGTCGGCCATCGTCAGCGGCATGGCCATGCTGTGCCTGATGTACAGCTTCGTGCGCTGGCGTACCGGTCGGCCCTACGACTACGCCATGATCCGCAAACTGATGATCTTTCTCTGGGGGTTCGTGATCGTCGATTTCACCATCGAGGTCCTTGAGGTGTTCTACTCCTACTACGAACACGGTCACCACTGGTCGCTGATCGGGCCGCTGCTTTCCGGCCCTCTGTACGACAGCTTCGTCATTACACAGCTGCTGACCCTGTCCGCGATACCGTTTCTGGTGCTTGCGGTCGTGGTGATCCGCGGCGTCGACGGGAAACCGCTTCTGTATCTGGCGAATTTCGCCAGCCTGCTGCTGGTCCTGCAGGTGCTTGTCATGCGTTTCAATGTAGTGATCGGCGGACAATACATCTCAAAATCAGATCGGGGTTTTGCAACCTTTCATTTCGAGATCCTGGCCAAGGAGGGGGTCCTTCCGGCGCTCATTATTCTGGCGGCGCCGTTTGTCGTCTACTACATCCTGAGCCGCTTCATTCCGATCTTCGACGATGACGAAAGGCTGACCGCCCGTTGAGATCAGGAGGACAGGTATGCTCAAGGTGTCACGATTAAGGGGACCCTTCATCACGCTGGTGGCCGGACTGGTGGCGGGACTGTCCTGCGCAGCGGTGCAAGCCCAGTCCCCCTCGGCTCCCAATCTCTCGAACAACTGCGCGGGTTGTCACGGCACCAACGGTTACAGCGCCAAGCCCATGCCCATCATCGCCGGTCTGTCGCAACCCTATTTCTCCCGGGTCATGCGCCAATTCAAGAACGGTGAGCGTCCCTCGACCATCATGGGTCGGTTGGCGAAGGGATACACCGACGCGGAGATCGATGAGATGGCCGCCTTCTTTTCCTCGCAAATCTGGAAGTCCCCGGAGCAGGAGCTCAACCCGGCGAAAATAGCGAAAGGGCGCGAGATACACGAGGAAAAATGCGCGGTCTGCCACAGGGACAACGGGCGCTTCCAGAACGCGGAAACACCCAGGATCGCGGGGCAATGGAGTCACTACCTGGAGTTTGTTCTGCAGGAATACTGGCGCGTGGGACGCAAGATGCCGAATCGATTCATGACCATCGTGGTTCAACCACTGACGACCAGCGACATTTCGGCGTTGTCGCAATTCTATGCGAGCGTCAAATGAGATTTTCGACTCGGATCGCGGTTTCACGGGGAAAGGGCGAATGTTGACTCGCAGACGGTTCCTGGCGGCACTGGGGTATTCCGCGGGTCTTGGGCTCGCGCCGGCGACTGCATTGGCGGGGGAGGTGAGGTACAAAGCGCGGGTCGTCATCGTCGGCGGCGGGTACGGGGGGGCGACGACCGCCAAGTACCTGCGCCTGGCAGATCCGCGCGTGGAGGTCGTGCTGATCGAGCAAGACCCGGAGTATGTCTCCTGCGCCCTGAGCAACGAGGTACTGGCCGACGAGCGGACCCTGGAGAGCCTCACGTTCAGCTACGACGGGCTGAGCGCGTTCTACGGGGTCAAGATGGTGTATGACGAGGCCACCGAGATTGACCCGGTCAACAGGAAGGTTAAGACCGCCGGCGGGCTGAAGCTCGACTACGATCGTCTGGTGGTGTCGCCCGGTGTCGCCTTGCGGTGGGACGCGATCGAGGGTTACGACGAGGCCGCGAGCCAGATCATGCCCCATGCCTGGTTCGCCGGTGAGCAGACCCGGTTGCTGCGCAGTCAACTCGACGATGTCCCTGAGGACGGCAAGGTATTTATCGTCGCCCCGCCCAATCCGTACAAGTGTCCGCCCGGGCCCTACGAGCGCGCCGGGTTGATTGCGCATTTGCTCTGGCAGCACAACAAGCGCCAGGCGAAGGTGATCATTCTCGACGCCAAGGAGAACTTCACCAAGAAAGCGCTGTTTTTCCAGGCCTGGGAGGCACACTACCCCGGCATGGTCGAGTGGGTTCCGGGCAGCAAAGACGGCAGGGTCCTTGCGGTCGATCCGCAAAAGCGTACGTTGAAGACCGAATTTGACGAACACCGCGGGGACGTCGTCAATGTCATCCCGCCGCAGAAGGCGGGGCGAATCGCGGAGGTGGCGGGTCTGACCGACGATACCGGCTGGTGTCCCGTCGATCCGATGACCTTCGAGTCCAGGCTGCAAGACGACATTCATGTCATCGGAGATGCCTGCATCGCGGGCGCGATGCCCAAATCCGCCTACGCGGCGAACAGTCAGGGCAAGAACTGCGCGTTGGCCATACAGGCCCTGATCAACGACAATACGCCCCCGGAACCCTCCTTTGTCAACACCTGCTACAGTATCCCCGCTCCTGGCTACGGAATCTCGGTGGCTGCGGTCTACCGTCTCAGGGACGGAGAGATCGTCGCGGTGGAGGGGGCGGGGGGTGTCTCACCCCTGGAGGGATCGGACTGGGACTGGGAGCGGGAGATGGAGGCCGCCTACGCCCGAAGCTGGTTCGTTAACATCACCTCCGACATCTTCCTCTAATAGGAGGGCGCTGCATCCGTGCTCCGCCTGACATGGCTGGTGTCACAGGGCGGTATATGATGGCTCAACGCGCAATCACAGGAATCCGACTGACATGAAAGAGATTAAGAACATCCTGCTCTGCACCCATCCCGAGGTCACCGACAGTAACATCGTTGACAGGGCGGCGGAGCTCGCCAGGGTGTACGGGGCGCACCTCAAGGTGTTCCATGTGATCGGTGGTTATCCGGAAGACCTGAAGCAGTGGTGGAACGTACGCAACCCGCAGAAACTCCACGACCAGATCCAGAAAGAGCGGGAAGAGTTCGTCGAGGGGATCGTCGAGCAGATCCGGGGCAGGCAGGTGGAGGACGTGACCTCCGAGATCCGTTGGGGAAAGGAGTATGTGGCCATTACCGAAGAGGTTATGCGCAACTCCTATGATCTGGTTATGCTGACGGCGCGAGAACGGACCCAGATCGCAAAGGTCGTGTTCGAGTGTCCCTCGCGGGACCTGTTCCTGCATTGTCCCTGCACGCTTTGGATCTTCAAGAGCAAGAAGCAATGTACAACCAGGCGGGTTGTCGCGGCCCTGGGTGGTGAGGGTGGACACGTGGAGTGCGATGGCCTGAACGCGAAGATCCTGAATGCGGCGGCCGCCGTCGCCCAGGGTTTCGGCAGTGAGCTGTACGTCGCTCATGCGATGCAGCTCTACGGCGGCAAGGGAATCAAGAAGGGAGGTGGATTGCGCTCCGATCTCGTCGATGTGATGAAACGGCTCCGCGAAGACATCGCCAGGCAGTGTGAACCCATCTTGCGCGACTACAAGGTGAAACTCGATCCCGGGCGGATCGAGCTGCTGGTCGGTAAGCCGATGGAGGCTGTTCCGCGGTTCGCCAGCGACGAACGGATCAACCTTGTGGTCATGGGCACGGCGGCGCGTACCGGTTTGCCCAGCCTGATCCATGCCAATGCCGCCGAGTCGGTGCTGCAGCAGGTGGACTGCGGCCTGCTTGTGGTCAAGCCGGACGATTTCGTTTCGATGGTCGAGACCGCGGAACGCGACGGCTCCTGAGACGCGGGGAGCCGGAGATACGGATTATCCGCTTCGGTACTGTTCGACAAGTGACATGGGGCCATCGGGCGGCGATGATTTCCGTTAAGAGATAGTTTCCTGGAGCCAGTCACCAAAGGAGAATGAATCGATGAAACGTATGATCGTTGTCACGTTGATCCTGAGCCTGTTGACAGTGACGGGTACGGCCGTCGCGGCGGATGCCGAGGCAGGCAAGGCAAAGGCGGCGGCATGTTCCGGTTGCCACCTGACCGGGAACCCAGTGGTGCCAGTGCTGGAGGGTATGCCGGAGCAGTATTTCATCAAAGCCACGAAGGCCTATATGAGCGGGGAGCGCAACGACGCATCCATGAAGGCCATGGTCATTAACCTGTCAGATGGCGATATCGAGGATCTCGCGGCGTTCTACGCAACACAGCCGTGCAAGTGATGCTTACGGTAGCCCGCGGGGGAGTCGATAGAAGATGAATACGTTTAGGAATCTGCTTGCGATCGTCGGGCTTGTCGCATTGATCGCGGGCGGGGCGCTGTTCTACAAAGTCTGGTCTGCGACGCGAAGTTTCGACCCGGAGGCATTCGGTCTTTATGGGGAATTCATCGGCAAGCTGCTGGAGACCGGAGACCTCGCAGACGCCTTCGTTTGGGCGGTCCCGGTCGACGACGGAATTGAAGTGGACGATGTCAAGGAGTCCTTGAAGAGCCTGGCTGTACAACGCCAGTTCCTTTTCGTCAATGATTCACCCTTCTACAAACAGGTAAAGGCGGTCACTGGCGAAGATTACCGTCACGTCTCCTTCATGCAGTTCTGCGATGTGCTTGTAGGCAAGGAAATGCTGGAATACAACAACGCCTATTCAGCGTTCATGCCCTGCGTGATCAGCATCGTCGAAGACAAATCCGGCAAGATATGGCTCTATGCCCTGAACATGGATTTCCTCATACACGGGGCAAAGGAACTTCCGCCCGACCTCAAGGAATCGGCACTCAAGGTTCGCAGGACCATGCATGAGATCATGGAAGGGGCCGCAAAGGGCGAGTTCTGATCTCCGTGCGCTTCCGACACCCTTGCAGGCCTACAGCCAACCGAAGGGCTTGAACTCGAGAAAGCTAGCCTAAGGCGATTTCTGTCAAATGACAGTCCATCCTGCTTGTCTTTTCGTCCGTCCTTCAGTGTTGCGCTCAACCGTTCCATCGTTCGACGATGCGCCTGATGTCGCGCCTTGATGACGAACGATCCCGGCGCGGCACTGTCCCTGCTTTGCTTGGGCACCGGTCTTGGGCTTCCTGCCCAAGCCGTTCACTGCTTCGCAGTTCACCCGGCGCTCTGGTATATCATTTTCCGGCAATCGCCTTCAGGGAACTTCGCAGGAGACTGATGCTGTCCCGGGGTATTCGAAACGAGGGCGACTGCAGCATGGATGCTGCCGTCGCTCCGGAATTGTTGCAGCGCTCGAGGTCGGGTTCTGCGCGAGATAAACTGTCGCCACACCGGGTGGTCGCGATGTTAAACTAGTAGGCGAGTTGAACGGATCGCGGGTCGGTATATCGCACCCGTAGCCGCGGCCATCAGCGTTCGATGGTGGCTCGTGCCGGTTTCCTCGCGACGATATGCCGTGAATCCCGCCAGGCCCGGAAGGGAGCAACGGTAACGGTGGACTCGGGCGCCGGGGTCTGGCTGGTGCGAGCCACCGCCTCTGATCAGACGCACGGCGCTGGTCTTCGAGTACTCATGCGCAGAGTACCGATAGATTCCCGCCGCGCACCGTGAGACTGCGAGAACCCGGATCCCGCACGTGTCGCGCAGTTGTAAGGGCTGGTGAGTCCCGATGGCGCCGGTTCCCCGTCTTACCTGCAACCCTTTGGCAATGGTTCGATCGATGGCCTATCAGGTTTTGGCTCGCAAGTGGCGACCGGCGACATTTGAACAGATGGTTGGGCAGGGGCACGTGCTGCGTGCGCTGGCGAACGCGCTGGAGCAGGAGCGGCTGCATCACGCCTATCTGCTGTCGGGAACACGCGGTGTCGGCAAGACGACTCTCGGGCGGATCTTCGCAAAGTGCCTGAACTGCGAAACGGGGATTACCGCGAAACCCTGCGGTGAGTGCGAGACCTGCCGCGACGTAGATTCGGGTCGTTTCGTCGACCTGATTGAGGTCGATGCGGCCTCCAGAACGGGCGTGGACGATACCCGCGAACTGCTCGACAATGTGCAGTACACACCCGCGCGCGGCCGTTACAAGGTGTATCTCATCGACGAGGTGCACATGCTGTCGATGCACAGTTTCAACGCCCTGCTGAAGACGCTCGAGGAACCCCCGCCCCATGTGAAGTTCCTACTGGCGACGACAGACCCGCAAAAGCTCCCGGTCACCGTGCTGTCGCGCTGCCTGCAGTTCAACCTGAAACGCCTGCCTGCGGCGATGATTGCCGATCATCTCGCGCGCGTCCTCGAGGCAGAGGGCCTGCCCTTCGACCGGGCGGCACTCGAGGCGCTGGCGCGGGCAGCCGACGGAAGCATGCGTGATGCGCTCAGTCTCTTGGACCAGGCCATCTCGTTTGGAAACGGTGCCGTTCGGGAGGGTGAGGTCACGGAGATGCTCGGATGGGCGCCGCGCGTCGTGCTGCTCGGCCTGGTACAGGCGCTGGTCGAGCGGGATGCGGCGGGGGTGCTCGGGGCAACTGCCTCGCTCGTGGAGCAGGGTGTCGATCTCGAGGGTGTGCTTGCAGATCTGGCAGATTCCCTGTATCGCGCGGCAGTCATACGCCAAGCGCCGGAACTCGCTGCGTCGATCTTTTCGGACGATCCCCTCGCGAGGCCCCTGGCGGCGGCGTTCCCCGATGAGGATATCCAGTTGCACTATCAGATTGCGCTCCACGGACGCCGTGATTTTCCTTGGGCGCCTGACCCGCGAAGCGCGCTGGAGATGACCCTGCTGCGGATGCTGGCGTTCCGGCCCTTCGAGCGTGAGGGGCAATACACGGGAAAACAACCGACGGCGTTGGAGTCAGCGGTGAAAGAACCGGCCGGACCGGAGGATCGTGCAAAAGCTCCGGGTTCTGTCGAGGGTTCGGCCCCGCTCCGCGGGGACGCCTTGGGCGGCCCGGTGCCGGATTCGCATGGAGCGTTCAGCGGTTCACGGGCCGGGCCGGGACAGGATATCGCTTGGCACGCCCTGATGGACCGACTCGGGCTGAAGGGCGTCGCCTACGCACTCGCGAGCAATTGCAGCGCGGCGGGACGCGAGGGCGACCTGTTTCGGCTCGTCCTGGAGGAGCGGCACGCGGGGCTGCGCACCGCGAACGCGGAGCAGCGGCTCGCGCAGGCGCTGTGCGAGCACCTGGGCGAGAGCGTCCGACTGCGCATCGACATCGGCACACATGTCTCGGACACGCCCGCGGAGGTGACCCGCCGCGCACAGGAGGCGCGTCAACGCTCCGCCGAGCGTTCGGTGGAAGACGACCCCCTTGTCAAGGGGCTTAAGGCGTCATTCGGAGCCCGGGTCGTCCCGGATTCCATCGAACCGATCGGTTGACGGCGAGGGTTCGACTCGATGACGTACGAATTGCTTGGATCGGGATAAAGGTGAAAGTATGAAAGGTGGACTCGGCAACCTGATGAAACAGGCGCAGAAGATGCAATCCGAGATGGCCAAGGCGCAGGAGGAACTCGCCCGGGCTGAGATCACGGGACAGGCCGGTGGTGGTCTTGTCTCGGTGGTGATGAACGGAAAGCACGAAGTCAGGCGTGTCAGCGTGGACGACAGCCTGTTGCAGGACGACAAGGACATGCTCGAGGACCTGATCGCCGCGGCGATCAATGACGCCGTACACAAGGTCGAGCAGGAGATGAAGGACCGGTTCTCCGGGTTGGCCTCGGGTATGGGTCTACCGCCCGGCATGAAGTTGTTCTGAGGCGGTTCGGCGTGCGTCAAGTCGCGTTCCACATGCCCGATGTTTCCCGGTGTAACGACACACCGTGAGCGGTTCCTCGCTGATACAGGACCTCATCGAGGCGTTGAAATGTCTGCCGGGAGTCGGGGACAAGACGGCGCAACGCATGACCTTCCACTTGCTGGACCGGGATCGCGAAGGGGCGCGCCTGCTCGCCGGGCGGCTCGCCGAGGCTGTCGAGAAGGTCGGTCACTGTGTGCGCTGCCGGACCCTTTCCGAACATCCCACCTGCGCGATCTGCGCCAATCCGGGCCGTCGCCGGGAACAATTGTGCGTGGTCGAGAGTCCGGCCGACGTCGTAGCGATCGAGACCAGTACAGCGTTTCGCGGGCAATATTTCGTACTCATGGGGCGTCTCTCGCCGCTTGACGGAATCGGTCCCGAGGAGATCGGACTCGATGTCCTGGAGGCACGCCTCGAAGGGGGCGAGGTGGAAGAGGTGATCCTGGCGACCAACCCGACGGTTGAGGGGGAGGTGACAGCGCACGTGCTGGGCGAGATGGCTCACCAGCGTGGGATCCGTACCACGCGCCTGGCCCAGGGGGTGCCCGTCGGCGGAGAGCTGGAATACCTGGATGGTTCGACGCTGGCGCAGGCGCTAGCGGATCGCAGGGACTACTAGACATACCCTCAAGTGACTGAGGGGCATCGAGTCCGCGGTCCTCTCATCCCGGCTCCCGCAATGTGGTGAGGCATTCCTGATAGCTCGCCAGGCGGTCGGCCTGGATCCTCCCCTCAGCGGCGGCGCGCAGTACGGCGCAGCCCGGTTCCACCGTATGGGTGCAGTTGTGGAATCGGCAGTGTCCGATGCAGGGCGTGATTTCCCTGAATCCCCTCTCGACCTGCTCCCGTGTCCGTAGCGGCGGATCGAAACTTCTCACACCGGGGGAATCGATCAGGCGCCCGCCCGCGGCGGAGTGAAACATCACCGAACGGCTGGTCGTGTGACGGCCGTGACGGCCTGACTTGCCCAGCGTGCCGATACGGATGTCCAGGTGTGGGTGCAGCGACTTGATCAGTGAGGATTTCCCTGACCCCGATTGTCCGACGAAGATGCTCGTCCTGCCGGCTACCAGATCCCCGAGTTCCCCCGTCCGTAGCCGATCCCGGGCGCTGCAACGGATCACCGGGTACGCCAGATCGGCATATAGGGAGAGCTTCCGGTCGGTTTCGGCATCCGCGGGTCCGAGATCGATCTTGTTGTAGATCACGGCGCAGCTGGCATGCAGGTTTTCGGCGCTGGCGATGTAGCGGTCCACCAGTTTCCAGTCCGGACCGGGAGTGTTGGCGGTGACGACCAGCAGTTGTTCCACGTTGGCCGCCACGACACGCTGGCGACCACGTTTGTCCGTGCGCGCCAGTTCATTCGTCCTCTCGCGCACCGCGGTGACGACGCAGTCGCCTCCGGGGGTATGATGCCAATGCACCACGTCTCCGCAGACGACATAGTCCAGACGCCGCTTCGAACCACATCGGTGCGATTCGCCAGTTTCGGTCATCACGATCAGCTCGGCGCCGAAACGGGTGACTACGAAACCCGTGAGGTCCACGACGCCCGGATTTCCCGGGGCCCGATGCGGCGTTCGGGACACCGGTGCGCGGGGGGTCAGGGCGATGGAAACTTGTAGTAGGTGCTGTTGAGATAGGTGACGAGATCGTCGACGTCCTCATTGGACAGATTCAGACCCTGTGCGATCTCGCAGCGTTTGACCTGCTGTTGGAGTGCCTGCATGTCGTTCACTCGCCTGTCCTTGCGCGTATACAGGATCGAACCGTCACCGCCCGTCATGCCGATATGACAGGCGGTGCAATGCGCGTCGTGCAGCTGCTTTCCCTTTGCGGCGTCGGCCGCCCATGCGGCGGACAAACTGGCGAGGTTCGTGATGGCCAAACCCGCAATCGCGAGGCGCATCTTCATCAATATTCACTCCAGAGTCGGTAAGACTCGATCATGGATGAGCGGGGTTTCATAATATTGTACGCTGTGACGGTCAGTGAGGAGTGATCTACGGCACGGGCATCGACGGGGCGCGCCGAGCGGCTCGCGATGGCACATTCCGAAATCCGGGGTGATCTTCCCCCCGACCATTCCCGGGAGGAACTTTGGATTCCGAAAATCTGATCTGGATCGACCTGGAAATGACGGGGCTGGACACCGTCAGGGATTCGATCATAGAAATCGCGACCATTGTGACCGACAAGCGTCTGAACGAGGTTGCCGCCGGACCGGTCATCGCCATCCATCAGGAAGCGGACGTCATCTCGGGGATGGACGAGTGGAACACCCGCCAGCATACCGGCTCGGGCCTACTCGACCGGGTTCGGTCCAGCCCTCAAAATCATGCCGATGCCGAGTCCGCAACGCTAGAGTTTCTCAGCCGATTCGTTCCCGAGGGCGCATCGCCCATGTGTGGCAACAGCATCTGTCAGGATCGCAGGTTTCTGGCGCGCGAAATGCCCTCCCTCGAGGCCTTCTTCCACTACCGCAATCTGGACGTCAGCACAGTGAAGGAGCTGGCTAGGCGCTGGGCCCCGGAGGTCGCGCGGGGCTTCAATAAGGATTCGCAGCACCTCGCACTGCAGGATATCCGTGACTCGATCGCAGAGTTGAAGTACTACCGTAAGCGTTTTCTCAACGTCGCGCTGTAGTCACCGGGCTGTGCTGCCCGCGATGGGATACGGATGACCCGGCGACAGCACGGTATCGACCTGATCCAGGCTGCCGTCGCGTTCTGGGAAATCCAGAGTGTAGTGCAGTCCCCGGCTCTCCCGGCGGCTTAGCGCCGAGCGGATGATCAGGTCGGCGACCAATGCGAGATTGCGTAACTCGATCAGATCGCTGCTGACCCGGAAATGGCTGTAATACTCGTTGATCTCGCCGAAGAGCAGATCGACCCGCCGTTTGGCGCGTTGCAGTCGCTTGGTGGTCCGCACGATGCCCACGTAGTCCCACATGAACCGTCGCAGTTCGTCCCAGTTGTGCGAGATGACGACCAGTTCGTCGGAATCGGTCACCCTTGATTCGTCCCAGGGCGGGATGTCGAGCCCGGCGTTCGGTTCGTCGAGCCGGGTGGTGATATCCTCGGCGGCATTCTTAGCGAAGACGACGCACTCCAGTAGCGAATTGCTCGCCATGCGGTTCGCGCCGTGCAGCCCCGTGTGCGCCGTTTCGCCCACGGCGTAGAGGTGATCCACGTCAGTGCGTCCGTCGAGTCCCGTCATCACGCCCCCGCAGGTGTAGTGCGCCGCAGGTACGACGGGAATGGGTTCCCGGGCGAGGTCGTAACCGAACTCCAGGCAGCGCCTGTACACGTTTGGAAAGTGGCCGGTAATGAAGTCTGTACTGCGGTGGCTGATGTCCAGATACACGCAGTCGGCGCCCAGCCGCTTCATCTCGTGGTCGATGGCGCGCGCCACGATGTCTCTGGGCGCGAGTTCTCCCCGGGAGTCGAACCGGTTCATGAAGGGTTCTCCGCCGGGCAGCAGCAACCGTCCTCCCTCTCCACGCAACGCCTCGGTAACTAGGAACGACTTTGCGCTCGGGTGATACATGCAGGTGGGATGGAACTGATTGAATTCCATGTTCGCGACCCGGCAACCGGCGCGCCAGGCCATTGCGATCCCGTCGCCGGACGATGTGTCGGGATTGCTGGTGTAGAGATAAACCTTGCTGGCGCCGCCGGTGGCAAGCACGACGAATCGGGCCGCTACCGCCTGGACGACACCTTTCTCACGGTCCAGGACATAGGCGCCGATGCAGCGGTCCGCCCGGCTAGTCAGCTTCAGCTTGTGCGTAGTGACCAGGTCGATCGCAATGTGATCTTCGAGCAGATCGATGTTCGGGTGGTTTCGGGCCTGGGAGACCAGGGTGTTTTCGATTTGCCTTCCCGTCGCGTCGGCGGCATGCACGACGCGCCGATGACTGTGACCGCCTTCGCGCGTCAGATGGAACCGTCCCGGCTCTCCCGTGAAGTTTACGCCGATGTCGACGAGCCAGCGCACACTCTCCCCGCCGCGCGACGCGGTCAGTCGCACGGCGTCCTCGTGGCACAGTCCCGCGCCGGCGCTGATGGTGTCGGCCGCGTGTGCCTCGACGGAGTCGTCCGGGTTGATCACCGCGGAAATTCCACCCTGGGCGTAGTAGGTGCTCCCTTCGGTGATGGCTTGCTTGGCGATCACGGTCACCCGGGCATGTCCGGCCAGATGCAGGGCGATGGACAGCCCAGCAGCGCCGCTGCCGACTACGAGAACATCACACGGAAACATGGTCACGGTGCGGATCGGGGTTGAGAGCACGAACTATTTTGGCACAATCCTCCGGTGCGCACTATTCGCGAGGCGGCGGTCCCAGGTGGTGACGACGCCTCGTATCGTTCATGTCTGTACAATAGTCGGGTCCGGATGGGTCGATCGCACGCCGATGCCGAGGTCAGATGATGGAAACCGGACCCCGGCAAACGGGCTCCCGGACCTTTGCGATGCAAATCAGTCCTGCGGGGAGCGGGCGGAAATAATTGCGGTAATGTTGAGAACTCAATCCAGGGTGATCTGTCAATTAAGTGTAGGCGCAGGGACGCGCCCGCTTGTGAGGGGGCATGGGCGAGAAGAGCAATGACCAGATGCTGGTCGAGCGGGTGCAGGGTGGAGACACCACGGCTTACGATGTGCTGGTTCGTAAATACCAGCACAAGATCATCAAACTGGTGTCGCGCTACGTGCACGATCCGGAAGCGGCACTGGACGTCGCGCAGGAGGCGTTCCTGAAGGCATACCGTGGTCTGGGTTCCTTTCGGGGTGACAGTGCTTTCTATACCTGGCTCTATCGTATATCGATCAACACAGCGAAGAACTATCTGGTGCAGCAGAGCAGACGTTCACCGGACCTGGATGTCGACCCGCAGGAGGCGGAATTCTACGAAGGCGCATCGGCGCTGAAGGAGAACGATACGCCGGAGCGTCATTTGCTAACAGAGGAGATAGAACGTACAGTATACCGCGCCATCCGGGAGCTTCCGGATGATCTCAAGACCGCAATCACCTTGCGAGAGCTCGAAGGAATGAGTTACGAGCAGATCGCCGAGGCGATGGACTGTCCGATCGGGACGGTCCGGTCCCGAATCTTCCGCGCGCGGGAAGCCATCGATCGAGTCATCAAACCCCTTATTCATTAGGTCCTCTGCAATCGTGGGCAGTATGGCGGTACACCGCGTCGGTCGTTTTTGCGTAGATCGTGTATTCGAGGCGTGTACTCGTTGCGAACTCAATGACATTGGGATGCGTTGGCCAGGACACGTGGCGAGTGCATCGGGAGCGGGGCGGATCGCTGCGCGGCCGGACCTACCCTGTAAGGGCCTATTTTTGTAGTCAGGGATACTGGTTGCCATGAGCGAAACGGCGAACGACAAAACCCGCGAGATTCTCTCCGCATTTGCGGACAACGAATCCTCAACTTTCGAAGAAACGCTTTCAGTAAAGGAATTGCTGGACAGCGAGGAACAGCGGGCCCGTTGGGCACGTTATCACATCATCGGTGACGCCCTGCGCCGGGAAATCCCCGAACGCATCGATCCAAGGTTTTCCGGGCGGGTAATGCGGCAGGTCGCGCGACTGCCGAGGCAGTCTGGGGCACACTCCGTGGGTAGCCATCGGTCCGGATTTCTGAAACCGGTCGCGAGTCTGGCAATAGCCGTCACCGTCGCGGTGGTGACGATCCTGGGAGTGCGTGCGCTCAACAGCCCGGGTGATGCTGCTGTCGAAGGGCCGCTTGTCGCATCCAGCGCATCCGAAGTCATTTCGGAAACAAATTCTTCCGCCGCGACGGACCTCCGCGCGGGAGGTCTGCCTCCGGAGACCCAGGTCAATCTCGACCGGTATCTGGCGCGGCACGCGGGATATGCCCCTTCCAGTGGAATGATGCCATATGCCCGGATCGTGGGTTATGACATGGACGGAGACTGACGCTGTCGCCGCCATGCGTTACCTGGCCATGCGTTTCCTGGTAATAGCAGTTTTTCTGGTTCTTCCAATCGCCAGTATTTGCGATACGGAAGTAAAGCACTGGCTGGATCGAGCCGAACAGGCGATCGATACACTTAACTACGAAGGCACGGTGGTGTTCACGCATGGTGACGACGTGGATACCTTCGAGGTGTTGCACGGTCATGAAGCGGGTCTCACGAGGGAGCGGGTGGTTTCCCTGAACGGCAAGGCGCGTGAGATCAGTCGCAGTGGGGATCTCGTCAGTTGTGCGTTGTCCGGTACCCGTTTCATCCTCGTGGATCCCGGCCGCAAGCGCCGCGGTCTGCCGTCGACCATTCCCTCGAACCTCGATGCACTCGAATCTTACTATGTGTTCAGCATGGCTGGAGTCGATCGCGTGGCCGATCGTAGCTGCCGGTTGATCAGGATAATGCCGCGCGACGATTTCCGGTTCGGTTACGAAATCTGCGCCGACGAGCGCACGGGTATGCCGCTGAAATCCGTGGTGATGGACCGTCAGGGTGTCGTCGTCGAGCAGAGCATCGTGACCTCCCTCGTCATTCACGAAGAACCCATACCCGGCGACCGATTCCGGACCCATGTCATCAGTGACGGCCGGGACGCGTTCGCGACGAGTCCCTCGCACCGGGGTGTGGACGCACTCGAAACGGGTGAGCCGGACGAGGGCTGGACGATTGACAGAATCCCGCCGGGTTTCCGGGTAACGGAAAACGTACGCTATCCCCTGACCGCGGATTCCGATCCGGTGCAGCATATGGTCCTTTCCGACGGGGTAGCGACGGTGTCGGTGTTCATTGCCGATCCGGGGTCCGAAAGCGCCGCGTTCGAGGGTTTGACCGAGAGCGGTGCGATGCATGTCTTGGCGCGTGTTTTGGATGACCGACAGATCACGGTCGTGGGGCAGGTCCCGAACCAGACGGTCAGCCTGATCGGCGAATCGGTTCGCTATCGTGGGGGCATGGATGAATAAGGAATCCGGCACAGTGGTCGGGGTGGATGGCCTCTGGGCCTGGGTCGAAACAGAGCGCATGTCCACCTGTGGGAATTGCGCGGCGCGAGGCGGTTGCGGGACATCGGTCCTCTCGAGTGTGCTGGGGAAGCGGACAACGCGCGTTCGGGCGATAAACAAGGCCCAGGCCGAACCGGGTGATCGAGTGACCATCGCGGTCAGGGACGGCCAGATCATCCGGGGATCGATTGCGCTATACGGTCTGCCCATCGTCCTGATGATCGTGTTCGCCATGGTCGGAGAAGGTATGACGCAGGGTGAGGGCGGCCCCGTTGTGATGGGACTTGCAGGCCTCGCGATGGGGTTCGCTTGGGTCCGACACCTTTGGCGACGGGTCTCGCAAGATCCCGAACACCAGCCGGTCGTCATCGGATTCGCGCCACTGGGCGGATCCGGGCTGGGCTAATTCCGTCGCACAGCGTTCCTTTCCCGTGATGCACTTGCCCCGCTTGCACCGGTACGGGCATCGGCCCGCTCAATTGCGCGGTTGACTTCGTGTAGACTCACCCAAAGCCCACCCGGGCGACGCACCGGTTCCCGTACACTGCGGTTCGGACAGGGAGGCGTCGGAATCTCCAATCCAAAGTGGTCCTTGTCTATGTTTGTGGAAAAGTTACTCACGTATCCCGTCCTTTGGTCGATCGCAGTCCTGAGCGCGGTCACCGCCGTCACACCGGTTTCCGCGGAGTTGCCGGACTTTACCCGACTCGTAGCCGAGAACGCCCCCGCTGTGGTGAACATCAGCACCACGAAGCAGCGCGCCGTCGTCGAGACCTTCGATGTGCCGGACCTGCCGGAGGACCATCCTCTGTCCGACCTGTTTCGACGTTTCTTCGGTGACCCGGAGGGTGGTGATGATCCGGACATCTTCGATACGCGGTCCCTCGGTTCGGGTTTCGTGCTATCCGCTGACGGCGACATCGTGACCAATTACCATGTGATCAAGGACGCCGACGAGGTCATCGTCAAGTTGAGCGATCGGCGGGAACTGAAGGCCGAAGTCCTGGGAACGGACCCGCGCAGTGACATCGCCCTGTTGAAGATCCCTGCCAGGGACCTTCCGGTCCTCAAGATCGGGAGTGACGAAACGCTGAAGGCGGGTGAGTGGGTCCTCGCGATCGGTTCCCCGTTCGGTTTCGAGCACTCCGTGACGGCGGGTATCGTGAGCGCCAAGGGTCGCAGTCTAGAAGGGGAAAACTACGTACCGTTCATCCAGACCGACGTGGCGATCAACCCAGGAAATTCGGGCGGGCCGTTGTTCAACCTCGATGGCGAGGTCATCGGCATCAATTCCCAGATCTACAGCCGTACCGGCGGTTTCATGGGGCTGTCCTTCGCGATCCCCATTGATGTCGCGATGAATGTCGTCAAGCAGCTCAGGGACACGGGCCATGTCTCCCGCGGGTGGCTGGGTGTCTACATCCAGGAGGTCACGCGGGAACTGGCCGAGTCGTTCGGCATGAGCAAACCCTACGGAGCGCTGGTCGCCCATGTGGTGCCGGACGGGCCCGCGGACAAGGCCGGGATACGGGTCGGAGACGTGGTTCTGATCTTCGATGGCAGACAGGTCACGGATTCGGCTTCCCTGCCGCCCATGGTCGGGCGCACGACCGTCGGCAAGCAGGTGGCGGTGCAGGTCCAGCGCAACGGCCGCCCGGTAAGGTTGAAGCTGAAGGTTGGGGAACTGCCGGATGAGGACGCACAGGTCCTCTCCCGAAGAACTCCCGAACCTGCCCGCGGCGCGGACGTGATGGGGATGGAAATCGCCACCCTGACCACTGCACAGCGTGAACAACTGGGCCTGGAATCCGGTGGCGTGTTGGTCGAGAAGGTGTCCGACGGTGCGGCGCTCGATGCCGGGATTCGCCCGGGAGACGTGATTCTCAGCGTCAACGGTGATTCCGTGGACAGCGCCAACGAATTCAGGGAAACCGTCGGTGCGCTCCCCAAAGGCAAGTTTGCCCGCATGTTCGTCAGACGCGGGGACGGATCTTCCTTTGTTGCGATCAGGATCCCGGACTGAGTCGTTCACCGCATTTGCGCTGATCACGTATAATCGCGGCCCTTGCCAGTCACCGAGACCCGGCGCGGGGGCCGATTGCTCCCCACCGGGTTGTCCCATGGAGAATATCCGAAACTTTTCCATCATTGCTCACATCGATCACGGCAAGTCTACCCTCGCGGACCGTTTTATCCAGCACTGCGGCGGTCTGACCGAGAGGGAGATGGCAGAGCAGGTTCTCGATTCCATGGACCTGGAGCGTGAGCGCGGCATTACGATCAAGGCGCAGAGTGTCTCGCTGAAGTATCTCTCACGGGACGGAAAGACCTATCGGCTCAATCTGATCGACACCCCGGGACACGTGGATTTTTCCTACGAGGTTTCGCGGTCTCTGGCGGCCTGCGAGGGGGCGTTGCTGGTCGTCGACGTGTCGCAGGGGGTTGAGGCGCAAAGTGTGGCGAACTGCTACACCGCGCTCGAGCAGGGGCTCACGGTGCTGCCCGTGCTGAACAAGATCGACCTGCCCTCGGCCGACCCGATCCGCGTGATCGGTGAGATCGAGGACGTCATCGGCCTAGAGGCGGATGATGCCGTGCTGGTCAGCGCGAAGACCGGAGAGGGTGTCACCGATGTGCTGGAGCGGATCGTCTGCCGGGTCCCGCCCCCCGTCGGTGAGCCGGAGGGGCCATTCAAGGCGCTAGTGATCGATTCCTGGTTCGACAGCTATGTTGGGGTGATCGCGCTGGTCCGCGTCGTGGACGGGGCGCTGTCCCGGGGCAGGAAGGTCGTGGCAATGTCTACCGGACGCAGCTATCAGGTAGAGCGGGTTGGTGTTTTCACACCAAAGCGCGAGGACCGCGAGGGACTTTCGGCCGGGGAGGTGGGTTATGTGATCGCCGGCATCAAGGAGATAGACGGTGCGCGCGTGGGTGACACGTTTACCACCGCGGACAGGCCGGCCGAGGAGGCGCTCTCAGGGTTTGAGGAGGTGCAGCCCAAGGTCTTCGCGGGGATGTACCCGATCAGCGCCGATGACTATACCGCGTTTCGCGAGGCTCTGGAAAAACTCAGGCTCAACGACGCGGCGCTGGCGTTCGAGCCCGAGTCGTCGCAGGCTCTGGGCTTCGGTTTCCGCTGCGGGTTCCTCGGCATGCTGCACATGGAGATCGTCCAGGAAAGACTCGAGCGGGAGTACGATCTGGACCTCATTACAACCGCCCCGACCGTGGTCTACGAGGTATTGACCTCCAAGGGCGAGGTGATAGAGATTCACAATCCCGCCGACCTGCCGCCAGTCAATGCCATCGAGGAGATACGCGAACCCTTTATCCACGCCTCCATCCTGGTCCCCCACGATTACGTCGGTGCGATTATCAAACTCTGCGTGGAAAAGCGGGGCGTACAGAAGCGGATGCAGTACTACGGCAAGCAGGTCTCGCTGAGTTACGACCTGCCACTGAGCGAAACAGTCCTGGATTTCTATGACCGTTTGAAATCGGTCAGCCGCGGGTATGCATCGTTCGACTATGAGCACTCGCATTTCGAACCCGCGCCCCTGGTTAAACTTGACGTACTGATCAACGGCGAACGGGTCGATGCGTTGTCGGTCATCGTGCACAGGGACAATGCGCAGTCACGTGGCAGGGACCTCGCCGTTCGGATGAAGGAAATCATTCCCCGCCAGATGTTCGACGTTGCGATCCAGGCGGCGATTGGTTCCCAGATCATCGCGCGCACCACCGTCAAGGCCATGCGCAAAAACGTTACCGCCAAGTGCTATGGCGGCGATGTCACGCGTAAGCGGAAACTGCTCGAGAAACAGAAGGCCGGCAAGAAGCGCATGAAGCAGATCGGCCGGGTCGAGATTCCCCAGGAGGCGTTTCTGGCGGTCCTGAAGGTGGACAAGTGATCTGTGCGTGGTCACTCGAACGGGCGACCCCATCCCCCCTGCATTCGTATCCGGATATGCTGGCAGGGCACGATGGATTTCTGAATATACCAGTGGAACGATATGAATATAGATCTTGAGCTGATTCTGGTCATTGGCGTCGTGGTTACCGGCGTGATCTGGTTCGCTTACGCCTTGCGCCATCGGCGGCGATACGCTGAAGCGACCGCGGGAGAGGGGCGGGTTGGTGCGGCCGGAACCGGGGACCGCATGCCCTGGTACGTGGAGTATTCGCGATCGTTCTTTCCTGTGCTGCTCATCGTGCTGGTGCTGCGCTCGTTCATTGCCGAGCCGTTTCGCATTCCGTCGGGGTCCATGATGCCCACCCTGCTGGTCGGGGACTTTATCCTGGTCAACAAATTCGCCTACGGGGTGCGGCTCCCGGTCCTGAACGCGAAGATCATCGAGACGGGTGAGCCCGCGCGCGGCGACGTCGCCGTTTTCCGCTTCCCCAACAATCCGTCCGACGACTACATCAAGCGGATCGTGGGGCTGCCGGGTGATCGTATCTCCTACGAGAACAGGGTTCTTTACATCAACGGAGAACCGATGAAGCAATCCGCTGAGGGGGCCTACACCGGTGTGGGAACCGGGAAGGTCATGACCGGTGCCGAGGTTCGGGCCGAACACATCGAGGACGTGAATCACGAGATCCTCGTGCAGCCGGGACGGTTCAACATGCGCGGTGAGTGGTTCGTTCCCGAAGGCCACTACTTCGTAATGGGGGACAACCGGGACAACAGCAACGACAGCCGATTCTGGGGATTCGTCCCCGAGGAAAATCTGGTAGGTAAAGCGTTTATAATATGGCTTAATTGGGACATCAACGGCAAGGTTTTCGATGTGGGTCGCATCGGGAACGCAATCGACTGATCGGGGAGCCGAATAATGAATTCAATGCAGCGCCAGCGTGGGGCCTCGTTTCTGCTGTGGTTGGTTCTCATCGGGATACTCGGATTCGGCATGGTAGTCGGATTCAAGCTATTTCCCGTGTATCTGAACGGCTATGCAGTAGAGAAGATCCTGAACGAAGTGGCGCAGGACTCCAAGGGCAAGGGCTACACCAAGAAGATCATCTGGAAGTCCATCAGCAAACGGCTGGATGTGAACAGCATCAGCGACGTGACCTACGACAATCTGACCTTCAAGCGCGAATCGGGCAACTCGACGATCGGTATCGACTACGAGGTTCGCAAGCACCTGTTCGCGAATATCGACGCCGTCATCGTCTTCAAGTTCTCGGAGACGTTCAAGACGTGACCCCAGCGGGCGTCGTCGAGGGCCTCCTCTGGGAGGGCGTGAGCGACGCGGACCTGCTTACCGAGGCATTGACACACCGTAGCGCCGGTAGCCGCAACAACGAACGGCTGGAGTACCTGGGTGATGCCGTACTTGAGCTCGTCGTTTCCGAATACCTCTACCGCCGTTTCGATCGCCTGCGCGAGGGTGATCTCAGTCGTCTGCGCGCCTACCTGGTGAGAAAGGAGACGCTGGCTGAGGTGGCCGTGAGCATCGGGGTAGGGGAGCGGGTGATCCTCGGCCCGGGAGAACTGAAGAGTGGTGGCTCCCGCAGGGAGACGATTCTGGCGAATGCGATGGAAGCGCTGATCGGGGCTGCCTATCTCGCCCGGGGGTTTCAGCACGCGCGTACGCTGATCATGGAACTCTGGCGCGGGAAGATCGATGCCCTTCCCACCGCGCAAGCCCTGAAGGACCCGAAGACGCGCCTCCAGGAATGGCTGCAATCCCGAAACCTGGGGCTGCCCGAGTACGAACTGGCCGAGATAACCGGTGAGACGCATCGCCAGCGATTTCAGTCGCGCTGCCGCGTTGCTGCGCTGTCGCTCGAGGCCAGTGCCTGGGGCGACAGCAAGAGGAAGTCCGAGCAGGCGTGCGCGGGTGAGATGCTGCGCCTGATCGATGGTCGGTACACCTGAGCTGGGATCACGGCAGTGAACGCTAATGTGGAGCCTGAACAAGGCACGCGTTGTGGAACTGTGGCCATCGTGGGCCGGCCGAACACCGGTAAGTCCACGCTGCTCAATGCGTTGGTCGGGGCGAAACTCGCCTCGGTCGCGCGCAAGCCGCAGACAACCCGCCACAATATCGCCGGCATACTGTCATGTGGTGACAGCCAGATTGTCTTCGTCGATACCCCGGGCCTGCACCTGCATGGCAAGCGGCTGCTGAACCGCATGCTGAATGACAGCGCCTGGGCTGCTCTGCAACAGGTTGACCTTGCCCTCCTGATCGTTGACCGTGACCATTGGGGCGAGGAAGACGAGTTCGTGTTGAATCGGGTTCGGGAGGCCGCAAGGCCCTGCATACTGTGTATCAACAAGATAGACGGTTTTCGCAGGGAACGATTGTTGCCGATCATGGCGCGCCTTGGGGAAAAGCACGATTTCGAGGAGATCATCCCGGTATCCGCCACCAAGGGAGAGAACCTCGAAGCCCTGGTACGCGAGGTCCGTCGCCGCATGCCCGCTGCCCCGTTCCTATTTCCGGAGGATCAGATAACGAGCCGCAGTCAGCGGTTCATTGCCGCCGAGCTGATACGCG
>Ga0210096_1000166_pt1 | contig 26689 bp, 21 predicted proteins | sample China_Galinas_PW_4_FD_184864 | JGI IMG/M metagenome (GOLD analysis project Ga0210096, IMG submission 184864) | Wetland microbial communities from San Francisco Bay, California, USA, that impact long-term carbon sequestration - China_Galinas_PWA_D2... | ecosystem: Environmental > Aquatic > Marine...
TGAAATATTTCGTACAATCGGCTCGTGAATGCTTCGCATCGCCCGGACGTGCAGGACCAAAGGTAATTTCCCCCGTGTAATTAGGGTATTGCTCCATGAGCATATGAGCAAGCTCTAAAACGGTTAAACTTTTACCCGTGGCGATATTAAATACACTTCCCCGCATAAGATCAGCTCCAAGCATGGCACATTGAAGGTTTGCGTATGCGACCTCTTGCACCGGAATGAAATCACGTGTTTGGCTGCCATCTCCCAAGATGGTAATCGGCAGGTTATTCTCCAATTGTTGGGTGAATTTTGCGACTACTGCCGCATAGGGATTATTGGGATCTTGCCGCGGTCCATATACATTAAAATAACGTAAACAGACTGTTTGAATGCCAAAATGTTGTGCATATTGTTCGCATAATAATTCACCTACCCGTTTACTCATGCCATACGGAGAACTTGGCGTAGGGAATTGATCTTCTTTGCTTGTGCCATCAGTATTGCCATAAATTGCTGAAGATGAAGAGAAACAAAATCGCGTTACGTTATTCGTGCGCGCTGCTTCAAGTAGGCGTTCCGTACCGTTGATATTAATTTCATGGCAGGCATGAGGATCAGCAACCGATCCTGGTACTGAAATAAAGGCAGCTAAATGAAAAATAATTTCTTTATTTTGTGTTGCTTGAATGCACATTTCATAATCAGTAATATCGCCAACGATAAGATTTACCTGATCACTCACATGTGCAATATTTTCTTTTTTACCCGTAGATAGGTTATCTAAGATAGTAACCTGTGCCCCATAGGCGATAAGTTTTTCTACCACGTGAGAGCCAATAAAGCCACACCCACCAGTTACCAAAACCTTTTTTCCTGCATAAAACTGTTTCATATCTTCAATCCTCTTTTGTGAAATGCCATGGTTGCTGACTGTTATAAAGATGAGAGCGAGTAATATCCTTTTCATATATTGTTTGTTCCTTTTTTTCTTTTGTGCGTGCAGGAATCAATGTTATTTTTTCAGCCATGGATTTTCCATCAAGTATGGCTTCTTGCATACTCGAATATTTCCATTCACCATACCGGCCTACACTATGAATATTATATGCACGCAGTTGTTTATGTATGCGTGGTAAATATTTTTCTCGCCAGAAATTATAAATTACGTAGGCATGGCTGATATACAGTATTTTTTCAGTTGTTATCTCGTGATCAGAAATACCAAGTAATTGTTTCGTATGTTTCAATGCTTGATTAAGAGTACGCGTTACCCAACGTGATGATTTGCCGATATGAGCAAATTCGCCATATAAAGAGCTCTGCCCTTGTGGGGCAGAATAACGAGAAAAGTTGTGAGGGAAACCAATGCGATAAAAAGGATATTGGTTTTCAGGATAGTAAATCCAATGTTTATCTGAGAGATCGGAACGGGCGATACCAAGATTAAAATTAACTACCGAATTACATTTTAAATAAGCGATTGCTTTTCTGAGTGTAGTATCAGATTTTTCTTCTAAACAGTTTAAAAGATTATCAAGTGGCATTGTATTGATAAGAATATCATATGATTGCATATGCCCATTAGTAAAAGATAAGATCTTTTCTTTGGTATTGATTGTTTCAACACAATATCCGGTATGGATTGGCTTAGCAATGGCTTGAGCAAGCTTATCAACCCAAAAGAAAATACCACCTTTTTTGGGATACAAAAAATTTGAATTATATCCTACTGAATCTTGCTTATCAGTTAATGCCCCTTCAATGATTTGTTCTAATGAAGTTTGAGGCACAAAACGGCCAGTCCAACTTGCCGTAATATCACGCAAATCATAGGCAAAAATTTTTCGTTGATATGGTTTAAAAAAATAATCACTAAACCCAGAACCAAACTGTTTTTCAACCCATTCAAGAAAGCTTTTTGGTTTTTTTAGTGAGGTGTTTCGTGTTACAAATCCGTGTATGCAATCGGCAATTGTTTTGGTGGGCAATCCATACAAATTTATTTGATAGGGATAGCGCGTATATCGCTCTTGTGAATAAATGAATGACTGCCGATGTATCTGATTGAAATCCTGTGGATGCGTAATGGTGTAAATAAATTCTTGAAAGTAGGGATCACTTGCATGCAAAAGATGTCCGGTAAAATCAAAGGTAAAGCCATCTTGTTGAATAGTACGGCACAATCCACCGACTGATGATTCTTTTTCAAACAGTTCAAAATCGGTGTAGCCACGTTGTTCGAGATGATATGCGGTGGATAAACCGGTTAATCCTGCACCAATGATTGCAATGCGTGCCATACGCTCTCCTGTTGATAATCAATTGGCCACAGTTATAAAATGAAGCGCAAAAAATGTCTAGTTTACGAACGGCGCGTAGCTGAAGAAACAACCGGTATATTTAATGCAAGTTCAGTGGGAGATACGCATTTTTTAAAGGGTGCTGGTAGGCATGTTTTTTTAATAATAAAAGCGCCACTTTTAAGAATTGGTTCTAACTCTTGCGGGATAGTAAGTACTAAATAAAATGGATTATGCGCGCTTAATTTTTGTGATTCTTCAAATAATAAAGAAAGGTATTGTTTTGATTCATTCCAGATGCCATCACATATCAGGTTTTCTTCAATTGGAATGAATTTACCTTCAGGTTTTTTGATATATAATGAAGCACTTAAATTCTGTATATGAGGGCCGTCCCATTTTAAGACTATTTCTTTTAAAAGAACTGGCTCTTTTGCTTTTTTCTTAAACGTGATAGTACCGACTAATATCCATTTACCGCCAAATTCTGAAGCACGAGTGCGATCTTGCTCAAGATCTTCCCAAGTTGGTTTAAGATGAATGGTAAAATTACGCTCCATAGTTGAACCAAGAGTGATACCGATAAGTATGGTGCACCACAGTGCTTGAAAAACGTGTTTCATTACTACTCCACGATCAAATAATCTTTATTGATACGTTAGCACATTTCTAACTTAAGCGTGAAGCATTATGCACCAGCAAATTGACGGTGTAAGAAATAACGGCCCATTCCCTTTTCAAGGTCGATCTTAATGTATAATGAAAAGGTTGCGCGGTCTGCATTAAATGATTGGGGAAGTGGCGGGAATAATCCAACTTTGTGGGCAGTAGTAATAAATAATTGTTCCATATTTTGCAGTTCGGGGGTTTTGCGCGGATGTTGTAATTCAATATGAGCAAGACGCCCATCTTTTTCTATAGAAATAATGAGAAGTGCTTTAGTGCTAATTGCGCGCGGGCTAAATAAGGTTTCTGATTCAGTTTTAAACGCCTGAGAGAGCATATTAAAAATTTTGCTTGCATATATTTGTTCAGACATTTTCTTAGTATCTTGTTCATATTTATCGGTACCTCTTTCATGATGCATACTTTTGATAAAACCTTGTGCAATATCAGCAAGGGAAGGAAGTTTTTGTTGGTGTGTCGGTGATTGTTCATCAGATGGCTGTTGATTTTGTGCAGGTTGTGATGAGGTAACTTGCTCTATGGGTTGTTGAACCGGTTCTGTGGACGGTTCAACCGCTTCTTCTTTTTCAATAGATTTTGTTTGAGTATCTTGATCTGTGATCTTTTCTTGTACTAATCGGGTAGGCTCTAGTGATATGATTTGCGGTTCAGTCTCTGGAGAAGGTTTTTGTTGTTCAGCAATTACCGGTTTTTCTTCGGTTGATTTGTGTGCAGCTGGTGGGCGTGCAGAAGGGTGCTGCATAATGTTTTCTTGTTGCGGTTGAGCGTGTGTGATGGGAGATGATTGTTCAGGAGCAGGTTCGTCAACTAAAATTATCTGTGCTTCATGGGGTGACCCACATGAATACCATGTATCTACGGGAATTACTTTTTCTTGTTCTTCAGGAAGAAGGCTTAATACTAAAGCATTTTGTTCATCATTAGGGATAAATAGAATAACTGCAATACCAAGATGTATTAAAAGAGAAAGCAACACAACTAATGATTGATACCGTTTATAGCGGTTGCTGCTCATTCATACTCCTTTGATTACAATTGATGTCTGCACTAGGATATCACAAAAGAGGGTAGGGTACGAAGGGAGCTACAGAAATCGTTATGATTTATGAGAAATTTCAGCTAATTCCTGCTTCTTAATAATAGACCAAGCATGATGAATCTGATGTGTTTTGCTGCCAGGTTGTGAAAGAAAGCGATACAACTCTTCAAAGAATTTTTTACTTGGTATAAATGGCACCTGTGCTTTTTTCAACCAAATAAGCACGACGCGATGGCGCAATATTGGATGTAAGTTCAACAATTTGTTTATGTTTACTTGATTCTTTTCATTCGCAATTTCATGCCACATATGATGAGCAAGTTCTTCAAGTAGATCGTCTACCTGTTGAAGATTATTGATAGTATGAGGAAAGTTTTTTTCAAAGCGATTATCGCAGGCGTTAATGGCTGGTATTACATCTAAACGAATACAATTGCGGAGAAACTCACGTGAGAGATTGCTCGGATCTTGAAGATAGGAAATGCCATGATGATCAAGATAGCTTACAATTTCTTGTTTTGAAAGTTGCAACAATGGCCGAATGTATCTGCCTTCTTGAGCCCGCATGCCAGTAAGTCCTGAGATGCCGGCACCACGAATCAATCGAATGAAAAATGTTTCTTGTTGATCATCTTCATGATGAGCAAGTGCAATTTTTGCAGCATGATATTTTTTTGCAACTGATTCAAAAAATATTCGCCGTACTCGACGTCCATATTCTTCTTTTGAGCCATCAAATTTCAACGAAGAAGAAAGGTTTGATGTTTTCTCGACACACAACTCAATACCATATACATCACATACTGAGCGGCAAAATTCTACATCTTTTTCTGAATCAGGACGCCATTCATGATCAAGATGTGCGGCAATTAGCTTAATACCCATTGTTTGTTGTAAAGGTAGAAGGCATTCCAGTAAAAATATAGAATCTGGCCCACCTGATAGTCCCACGACAACTGATGAATTAGGTTCAATAAGTTGATGATCAGTAACGTACTGATAAACTTGTTGAATTAACGTATCTTTATCTTTCACAATTATTTATGATGCCTTTTGTCTTGTATCTTCTTCATAATCTCTGAGTTATTCATCGATTGCAGAACGAAATCCTGCCTTTTTTTGTGTTCTGCAAGGACGAGCATCTTTGTCACAGTTAGTAAGTTTTGCTACCCCTTTAAACAGCGTGGTAGAACCAGTATTATTGGATTTTTTATGCTCTCTACATGAATTTGCTATTTGTTGAGCTAGATTTTTTGTTTTATTAGCCTCAACAGGTACATAAAATAAACCAATAATAACAGCACACAAAACTATTTGTAGATTCATACTATGACTCTTCTTTTTTATATAGATTGATTTTTTTATATATCGAGATTTTTTACAAAGTGGCCATACTCTTCAATGTATTGACGTCTTCCTGCAACATCATCGCCCATCAGTGTGGTGAACCATATATCTGCCTCAAGGGCATCTTCAATGGTTACTTTAAGCAATGAACGTGTCTTTTTGTCCATCGATGTTTCCCACAACTGTTCAGGATTCATTTCACCAAGACCTTTGTAACGTTGTACGTGCATGTATGGTTTACTGATCGCACTAATTGCATCAATGAGTTGTAAGATACCTTTCTTGCTGATTGAGCGATCCTTATCAATAATGCTTAAGGTCCATTTATGTTGCGTTAATGCTTTGAGTGGTGTGAGAAGTTCGATTAACCGATGCAATTCAGCACTGCTAAAGAAATCAATAGGTACGGTCCATTCATGATTGAGCAGTTTAAATCGAAGTAATTGTTCAACGGGTTGATCTTTATCAGGGTTTTCATCCAAGGTAATAAGATATTGTTTAAACAAATACTTTAAGTTTTTAATTAATGCTTCAATGCCATCTTCTGGTTTCCATGGATGCTGCTGTAAGCATAATGCATATTTATGACAGTTTTCAGCTGAAACTCTAAAAATTGAACTTGTATTGCTTAAATGTACGTTATATATGAGTAAATGAGTGAGCAGTTTTTCCCAAATAGCCCCCTCAATTTCTTTATCACCAATGATGAGCTTAGTGTGCTCTTTAGCCCAATTAAATAGAAAGTCTCGGAATGTTTTTTCATCTTTGAGATATTCTTCTTTTCTGCCAATTTTCACTTTATAGAGCGGTGGTTGAGCGATATAGAGATAACCTTTTTCAATAAGTGATTTCATATATCTAAAGAAGAAGGTAAGCAGAAGGGTGCGAATATGAGCCCCATCAACGTCAGCATCAGTCATTAAAATAATTTTATGATAGCGTGCTTTTGTTGGATCAAATTCTTGCCCAACGCCAGATCCTACTGCCGCAATTAATGCTTTAATTTCATCGTTTGATAAAATACGATCTACACGTGCTTTTTCAACGTTTAATATTTTACCTTTCAATGGCAAAATTGCTTGAAATTCGCGATCACGTCCTTGTTTTGCAGAACCACCTGCCGAATCACCCTCAACAATGAACAATTCAGTTTTGCTTGGATCTTCGCTTGAGCAATCAGCAAGTTTTCCGGGTAGCAATCCAGATTCTAGTGCTGTTTTACGGCGTGTAAGCTCACGTGCTTTACGAGCAGCTTCACGAGCACGTTTGGCAACATCAGCTTTCTGTAAGATTTTTTTGATAATTTGAGGATGTTCTTCAAAATAAGTATCAAAGAATGCAAACGACCATGAATCAACTAAACCTTTTATCTCAGAGTTGCCAAGCTTTGTTTTAGTTTGGCCTTCAAATTGAGGCTCTGGTACTTTCATGCTAATGACGCCAATCAAACCTTCACGAACGTCATCACTTGAAAAACTTTCACCTGGCTTTAAAATTTTAAATTCTTGTGCTTTACGGTTGCAAATTTTAGTTAATGCAGATCGGAAACCAGAAACGTGAGTTCCACCTTCAGCTGTATTAATATTGTTTACGAATGAATAGAGGTTGCTCCCATATCCTTCGTTATATTGCAGAGCAAATTCAAGGATATATTTATCATCACTTTGATCAAGGTAAATAATATCTTTAAAGAGAGGATTTTTCTTTTTATTGATATGTTCTATAAATGAAACAATACCACCTTCATAATAAAACGCATTTTCGCGATTATGAAGTTCATCAATAATAGTGATGCGTAATTTTTTATTTAAGAACGCTAATTCACGTAGCCGTGCTGAAAGTGTTTCAAAGCTAAATTCAGTAGTATCAGTAAAGATACTTGAATCAGGAACAAAACGAATTAGCGTACCGTGTTGTTCTGTTTCGCCAACTACTTTCAATGGACTAAACGGTTTACCCTTTTTATATGATTGTTGATAAATTTTGCCATCTTTATAAATGGTTAAATCAAGCTCAGAAGAAAGGGCGTTCACGACTGAAATACCAACTCCGTGCAAACCACCTGAATATTTATATGAATCTTTATCAAATTTACCGCCTGCATGGAGCTTTGTCATTACTACTTCTGCAGCAGAAATTTTTTCAGTCGGGTGAATATCTGTTGGAATACCACGTCCATTATCTTCAACCGAGCACGCGCCATCTTTATGAAGGATTACTTTAATCGTATTACAATGGCCAGCAAGAGCTTCGTCAACTGAGTTATCAACAACTTCGTAAACAAGGTGATGGAGTCCTTGGGGGCCAGTCGACCCGATATACATTGCTGGACGTTTACGAACAGCTTCTAAGCCTTCCATCACACGGATGGACTTTGCTTTATACTCAGAATTTTTGTTTGCCATTTGATGATTCTCCGGATGAAAACATGAATGTCGCAACGAATAGTGCTAAGCTTTACTTACGTACTAGTTATTCTATAATCTTGCTTTCAGTGTAAAGGATAACGATTATTTTTTCCACTTTTGCTCAATTTAAAGGATTTTGTGTCGTCTATTTTTGGTAAGCAACAAGATATTATTTTTATGCAAAAAGCATTAGCGCAAGCACAGCGAGCATTTAAAGCTGATGAAGTTCCTATTGGGGCAATAGTTGTTGATCAAGAAGGAAAGATACTTGCGCGTGCCTATAATCAGATGCAAAAAAGATGTACCCAGTTGGCACATGCTGAGGCACTTGCTTTACAAAAAGCAGGTAAAAAGCGAGGAGATTGGCGGCTTAATGGGTGTTGGGTATATGTTACGTTGCAACCGTGTGCTATGTGTATGAATGCGATCCTTCTTTCCCGGTGTGCTGGGGTAGTATATGGTACTGAATCTCATCTTTTTGGATACCATCTTGACAAGGGTATTCCGGTTCAGATATACAAAAGTGACATTGTCCAGATTGTACCTGGAGTATGCCAATCGCAAGCGATTGATTTGTTACAACAATTTTTTCAAAAAAAGAGAAAAAAAAAGGGTGAGTTACATGAAGAACAATGATCTTCAACTTGAGGAAGTACGCCAGCATTTGCTTGAGCGTAAGACGGATCTTGAACAAGAGCTTGAACGCTTGGGACGAGAAAAATTTTCTGATGATCAAGTGCAAGATGCTGGAGATCAGGCGTTATCATCAACCATGGAAGCCGTAAAGACATCGTTTCAAAATGCCAAGCGTAAAGAATTAGGTATGATTACAAAGGCGCTAGAGATGATTAAAGAAGGTACATACGGCGTCTGTGAGGATTGTGGGTTACCAATATCCCCGCGGAGACTCAAACTATTTCCCAATGCTGCACGCTGTTTGGCATGCCAAGAGGTGTTTGAAGAAGGCACTGATTAACCTAGTTTTTTTACCGTATTATGCTATATTTACCCTATATTGGGCCGATGTAGCTCAGTTGGTAGAGCGATTGATTCGTAATCAGTAGGTCGTCGGTTCAAATCCGATCATCGGCTCCATCCGCCGTCACTCTAACGAGCTATGGCGCGATTTAACCAGGCTGAGATGGAATGAAGTCACGTCGAAGCTGAAAAACCTGAGATTTATGCGAAGGGTTCAGCGTAGACGGATTGACTTTTTTTGCGCTAAACGGTAACTTTTTATTAAAGATAGGACTCAGGTACCCTGATCATTTATAAAGGTTTAATAAACGGATGAAAAATACACCTAAAGCTTCAAAAGGTTCACCACTTGCTCATGGCGTTGGACGCCGCAAATCTGCTATAGCTCGTGTTTGGCTACGTCGCGGTAAGGGCAATTTGGTGGTAAATAACCGTGATTTTCGAGAATATTTCGATACTGAATTTACCCGTAAAGATGCATATAAAACATTTAAAGCTGTTCCAGTTGCTGCTCAATATGACGTCCAAGTAAACGTCAAGGGTGGCGGAGAAACGGCACAGGCCGATGCAATTAAGCTTGGTATGGCGCGGGCATTAGTGTCTCTCGATGAGTCTTTACGTAAGCCATTGCGTGATCAAGGTCTTTTAACGGTAGATGCGCGAAATAAAGAGCGTAAAAAACCTGGTCAGCGTGGCGCTCGACGTAAGTTCCAGTTTGTAAAACGTTAATATATTTAGTACCGGTATTTAGGGACAGAACTACTGGGGGTATATACCTTTCGATTGAAAAGGATATACAATGTGTAGTGTCGTGGGTTACATTGGCACAAACCACAGCAGAGATTTTATCATTGAAGGATTATCTCGTCTCGAATACCGGGGATACGATTCCGCAGGCATTGCGTGCTTGCAGGGGAAAAATAATCGGGTGCTCTATGCAAAGGCAAAAGGGCGTCTAAGCAATTTAACGAAACAGCTTCAACAGACACCAATTGATGGGCCAGTTGGCATCGGACATACCCGTTGGTCAACTCATGGTGCCTCTTCTTCAGAAAATGCTCACCCACATTTTGATTGTGAAAAAACAATATCTTTAGTTCATAATGGCATTATAGAGAATCATCATCATTTGCGAGAACAACTTGAACAATCTGGGCATATTTTTCATTCAGGTACCGACACTGAGGTAGTTGCCCATTTGCTTGAATCATTACTGACTGCCCATAAGACATTTAAGGCAGCACTTATCGATTTGGTTAATCAAATCGAAGGAGCTTATTCTTTTGTTGCTATTTTCCAAGATTTTCCAGATACGATGGTATTGGTTCGCAAACAGTCGCCATTATGTATTGGTATTGGCGATAATGAGATGTTTGTAGCTTCAGATCAAATTGCATTTGCTGATAAAACAAAAAAAGTCATTTTTCTTCCGAATGAGAGTTTTGCATTAATAAAAAAAGATCAGATTGAGTTGTATGATTTTACGGGACATGCGTTGCCACAGCAGGTACAAGAAATAGATGTTGATTGGCAACATGTGTATAAGGGGGATCATAAGCATTATATGCTTAAAGAAATTTATGAACAAAAAGAAGCCATTCATAATACGGTAGATTTTTTGCAAGCACATACTGATGACATATGGAATCATATTAATCTTTCTCCTGATCAGGCACGTGAGCTTGAATGTATTAATTTGATTGGCTGTGGTACTTCTTGGCATGCCGCACGTATTGCACAATTTTTCTTTGAATCGGCGTGTAAGATTCCTACTCGTGTACATTTGGGCTCTGAATTTCGATATATGCCTTTTTTTCCACAACCGAAAAGCTTATACATATTTATTTCTCAATCCGGTGAAACGGCAGATACGTTAGAAGCATTACGCATGGTTAATGAGATGCAATTACCAACTGTTGCGTTAACAAACGTTGCTTCCAGTACGTTAGTAAGAGAGTCAGGTGGTTTTTTACTTACACAAGCAGGACAAGAAATTGCGGTTGCTTCAACAAAAGCTTTCTCTACGCAACTGACTGCTTTATATTGGTTAGCCTATCGGCTGGCATATGAAAAGAACTTAATTGATCAAGATCGGATGATACTTGCTGAAGAAGATTTATTGGTAGCAGCAGAGCATTTAGAAAATAGCATTGAAAATTATAAACGTGATATCATTCATTTGCTTGCCAAGCGGTATGCAAAATATAAAAAGTATATTTTCATTGGCCGGCACATTAGTTATCCATTCGCTCTTGAAGCAGCTTTGAAACTTAAGGAAATTTCATATATTTTTGCACAATGTTATCCAGCGGGTGAATTAAAACATGGTCCATTGGCGCTTATTGATGATGAAACACCGGTCTGTATTTTTTCTCATCAAGATCCACTTGTTTATCAAAAGCTAGTTTCAAATGCGCAGGAAATTAAAGCACGCGATGGACATCTTATAGCGTTTGTATTTGAAGGACAAAAAGAATTAGCACTGATTGCTGATCAAGTATTTGTATTGCCACGAATCGAACCGCTCTTAGGACCGCTTGCCATGACAGGACTCATGCAATTTTTTGTATACCGCATTGCAAAAGAATTAAAGTGTCCTATTGATAAACCACGTAATTTAGCAAAATCAGTAACTGTTGAATAAAACGTGAAAAAGAAACGGGTATTAGTAGTTTGTCCCACACAGCGTGATAAGCGAGAACTTGCGTGTATTCAGGCTCATCATACTTATGATATTATTTTTCATGATTATGATCCCTATAGCCGTGAAAAAATTACGATCCCAAATGTTGGGTGGTTCGGCGAAAAATTTGATCCTGCAGCTATTACACGTGAATTGATTGAGACGTGTGCTACCCATCACATAGATGGGATATTCAGTACGCAAGATTATCCCGGGAGCATATTTGTACCATTTATTGCGCGACATACCCAATTGTATGGTCCAACGCCGCAGGCTTCGTTATTGTGCCATCATAAATATTTTTCACGGCAGGTGCAGCAGCAATATGTACCTGAAGCAACGCCTACATTTGCATTGGTTGAGAATATTGTTAAAACGTGTCCACTTTCGTTACCAGCATTTATTAAACCGGTAAAAGCAAATTTTTCGATGCTTGCATCAGCAATTACAACACAGGAGCAGATGAGATATGCAATACAACACTATAGCTTGCCAATAGATTTTCTTAATCAATTTAATTGGTTTGTTGCGCAAGCTGGGTATCAGCCCTATAAATCATCGTTGCTAGTTGAAGAGTTATTATCAGGAGTGCAAGTAACATTAGAAGGATTTATATCTCAAGGTGAAATTACCATTATAGGTATTGTTGATTCTATTTTTTATCCTGCCACTATCTGTTTTGAACGTTTTGATTATCCTTCAGAATTGCCTGATTCAGTGCAGGAACGGATGCATGAAATAACGAAACGATGTATCCGGGCAATTGGGCTTGATAATACCTTGTTTAATATAGAATTTATGTATAATCCTACAACAGACGCGATTCATATTATCGAAATCAACCCACGTATGGCATCTCAATTTGCTGATTTATATGAAAAAGTTCACGGAACTAATAGCTATCATATAGCGCTTACATTAGCAGTTGGAGAAAAACCTTGTATGAAGCGATCAGGTAATTATGCAATTGCAGCAAGTTGTGTGTTGCGCGTGTTTGAAGATTATTTCGTTCAATCGATTCCCACAAATGAGCAGATGCAAAAGGTATATAAAGAATTTCCTGATGTCCGCGTTCAGATATGTGCACAGCCAGGAGTACGTTTATCTGAAGGTGGGCAGGATGGAAAAAGTTTCCGCTATGCGGTGATCAATTTAGGGGCTGAAACTAAGCAAGAGTTGTTTCACAATCTGGAACGATGCAAACAACTCTTGCCTTTTGATTTTATACCTTAACTTCGTTCATAGTCAGTTCTTTATTAGTTACATGTTGTTTATTCATAAAATCTACTGCTTTTGTGCGATTGCACACTTCAGTAGGGCAATGATTACGTGATAAATGATAGAGGTTTACGAGTGATATAGCTTCACGCAATTGATTATCTTGCTGCAATCGTTCTTTTGCTCGTTCAGACCAACTTTTATGATTGTTTTCTTTTTCAGTTTTTTTCTTATCTTTTTTAATATTGTTATTAACTTTTATATAATTATTTAATGTTTGTTCACGGCCATAATGTTTTTCGAACCATTCAACTTGTTTTGATGGAGGAAATTGACGTTCTACTTCAAAATCAGGTTGAATACCAACTCCTTGAATTGTTAGGTCACCTGGCAAGAAATATAATGAGGTAGTGATTTTAATAGCACTATTATTGCTTACCGGAATTACTTCTTGAACTGATCCTTTACCAAATGTTTTGGAGCCCACTAAAAATACCATCAACTGTTTTTGATCATTTTGTTTTTGTGCTAATTGTTGCGAATGAAGTTTTAAACATCCTGCTAAAATCTCAGCTGCTGATGCCGTATAGTTATTAATTAAAATAAAAATTGGTACCTGAAGATCAGCAATTGGCTCGCGTGTTGTATTATAACGGCCAGTTTCTTGGGTTTTGTTATTTTTAGTGGTTACGACCAGGCTACCTTTTTGGGTGAACAATCCAACAATATCGATGGCAGAATCAAGCAGGCCTCCTGAATTATTGCGTAAATCAAGAATTAATGCGCGTGCTTTTTTATCAGCAGATTTTTTTAATAAATCCTCAATCTGTTTTGCTGAATTACGACTAAACATAGTCAATGAAAGATAATAAACATTATGTTCAGGAAGATAAAAACTAAGTGAACTTTGTTCTTTAATTTCATCACGTGTAATATCAAATGGTATCGGATCTTGGGTATCTTCACGCATTACTTTGATATGTACTTTTGTATTGCGTTCACCTTTTAATTTTGAGGTTGCTTCTTCCGTAGACATTCCTTGAAGTGCTTCTCCCTCAACCTCTATAATTTTATCAAGTGGTTTTACGCCTGCTTTATCAGCAGGTCCCTCGGGAATCGTATCAACAATAGTTAGATATTTATCATTTGCGTTGCGCGTATTATCGATTACAATACCGATACCAAAAAATGAGCCGGTTGTTTTTTCAAAAATACTTTTTGTTGCTTCTGGGCCAAGAAAATTTGAATGAGGATCAAGCGTATTTAAAAAGCTGTTGAAGGCTTGTACAAAACTATTTTGTGCATTTTTTATTTGATAATGTTTTTTTTGTGTGGTTTCAAGCATTTCAGCAAAGGTGCGTGACCAATCATATACTAATTGATCAAAAGGTTTTTCAGGTTCATTCTTGGATTGTTGGACTTGAGCTTGCAGGCAAAAGTGACTCAAAAATAATAACATGAGTGCTATTTTCTTCATGGCGTCTCCTTATAATGCATGAATCAGGTGTCATCAAAATACTAGTGAGATTCGCTCCAGATGGAAAGGGTATAGCATAACAGTTTATCGGTGTGTAGAATAATTCTATAGCTTGAGCTTAAAAAGGGAGTTATTTATGAAGGATAAGAGTAAGCAGTGGGTGATAAAACTTGTGTTATTCACCGAATTGGCTGTTTTTTGCGGTGTATACTTTTTTGGTCAGGAAGGATTGCCTCAGGTAAATCGACTTAAACAAGAAGGAGCTGAAGTTGCTCAAGAGGTAATGCAGCTGACACAAGAAGTTGAAGTATTGGAATCAAAAATTGTAGCGTTTGAAGAACATCCAATTCATAAAGAAAAAATTGCACGAGAAGATTTGCAATTAGCTTATGAAGGTGATGAAGTATATTATATCAGTTAAAAATGAAGGGATTACTTATGGTGCATTATAAATACGAACTTCCCCCATTACCTTATGCCTATGATGCTTTAGAACCATATATAGATGCATTAACAATGAAAATTCATTACACTAAACACCATCAAGCATATGTTAATAATCTCAATAAGGCATTAGAAGCGCATACGGATTTACATAATATTCCGCTTGAACAGTTGCTCAAAGATCTTAATTCATTGCCTGAATCAGTGCGCACTGCTATTCGTAATAATGGCGGGGGTGATTATAATCATTCGATGTTTTGGCTTATTATGAAACCAAATGGTGGTGGTGAACCAAATGGAAAAGTTGGACAATTGATTACGAAAAAATTTGGGGATTTTAAAAGTTTCCAAGATCAATTTAATTCAGCAGCAAAAACAGTATTCGGCTCTGGTTGGGCGTGGCTATGTGTAACCAGGGATGGTGACTTTGAGATTGTTTCTACCCCAAATCAAGATTCACCACTTACTGATGGCAAATTCCCCATTATGGGCCTTGACGTGTGGGAACATGCATATTACCTTAAATATCAGAATAAACGACCCGATTATATTAATGCCTGGTGGCATGTAATCAACTGGGATAGGATCGAAGAAAATTATCGCCGTTTAATAGAATAAACACTTTTCTTCAAGGGGGACTATCATGAATATCAAAGTATTGATCAGTACACTACTTATGTTTAGTTACATTGGCATACAAGCCATGGAAATTGAACAAGCAATCAATGTTTCTAATGAAACTGATTTTGATGCAGAGTTACTATTATCAAATGAAACTAATACAAATCAAGTATTAGTCCATGCATACCAATCTAAAGAGATAGATATAAGTATCGGATTTGATACTGTTAATGCAACTCTCTATGGAAGTTTGGTAGGAGGAACTATACGAAGGGGATCTACGGGAAATCTTGCTATTTCCTCAGGTATGGATATACAAATTACTCAAGATTCAGAAGCAGACAAGTTTATTCTTGCAGGAAGAACATTTTTGTAATTTCTCCGACTCATAGTATACTTAAAGTAGTTTCTATAAGTATTTTAACTCAGTTTTAGAGAGTGTTATGGCCAATTCAAATCGTCCTCAATCATCTCATCAACCCGTAGGAAATGAGCACGAAATCCGTGTAGAAAAAGTTCATGAGTTGCGCAAGAAGGGTATTGAGCCATGGCCAGCTTCTAAAGAAGTAACGGCAACTTGTGCTCAAGTACACGATGAGTTTAAAGAGAGCGCTGATTTTAAGTCGCCTGAATATCAGGTGGCCGGCCGTTTGATGACGATTCGTGAACATGGGAAAACAATTTTTGCCACCATTCAAGATCCTACTGGCCAATTGCAGATCTATATTCGCAAAGATGCGATAGGAGATGAAGCTTTTGATTTAGTCAAAAAATTCATCGATACTGGCGATATTGTATGGTGTGAGGGAACAAGTTTTAAAACAAAAATGGGTGAAATTACGCTCAAAATTTCACACATTGTTTTGCTGAGTAAATGTTTATATCCGTTACCAGAAAAATTCCATGGATTAGCTGATATTGAAACAATTTATCGACAACGCTATCTTGATTTAATTTCTAATCCTGAAAGTCGTGAGCGCTTTAAAAAACGATCTGCAATGATCAAAGCTGTACGTACATTTTTAGAAGATCATGGATTTATGGAAGTGGAAACGCCAATGTTGCATCCAATTCCAGGAGGTGCCACTGCAAAACCATTTATTACTCATCACAATGCACTTGATACTGATTTTTATTTGCGAATTGCACCAGAGCTCTATTTAAAGCGCCTGGTAGTTGGCGGTTTTGAGCGGGTGTATGAGATAAACAGAAATTTCCGTAATGAGGGAATTTCTACGCGTCATAATCCTGAATTTACCATGGTTGAATTTTATATGGCGCATAAAAATTATCTGTATGGCATGGATTTTGTTGAACAATTATTGCGATATGTAGTGAAAAAATCATGTGGCACCTTACAGATACCATATGCTGATCATCCGCTTGATTTTGAGCAACCATTTATTCGTCTAAGTGTAAAAGATGCAGTGCTTAAATATGGCGGGTTAACTGAAACAGACATAGCACCAGATTCAATTGATGCAACGCTTAAAACGCATAACATCAAGCTCATGAATAAAAAGGCAAGTGTTGGCGAGAAAATATATGCATTATTTGAAGAATTAGTTGAACCGAAATTGATTCAACCAACATTTATTACTGATTTTCCTATCGAAGTTTCGCCACTTTCAAAACGTGATGAAAATGATCCAACTCATGCAGCACGCTTTGAATTGTTTATTGCCGGCATGGAATTATGTAATGCATTTAATGAGCTCAATGATCCATTTGATCAAGCAGAGCGCTTTAAGCAACAAGCACAGGCACGAGAAGGGGGCGATGTTGAAGCGCATCATTATGATGCAGAATATATTCAAGCACTTGAATATGGATTGCCACCAACAGTTGGTGTTGGTATTGGTTTGGATCGATTAGCCATGCTTATTACAAATACCACCTCTATTAAAGACGTAATTTTATTCCCAACCTTGAAAAAAAAGCAATAACAAATTAGGATCAAAAACATATTTTTCTTCAAGGAGGATAGAATGAAGAAAAAAGTTTTTGGTTTTCTGTTCTGTTTGTTTTTTATTTCTTTCTCATTACATGCAATTTATGTAATAAATCATACGTATGAACCCTTTTTTGTTGCGGCCTATTCATTTAATGAAGAACGAGCAGTGCGTTGCGCAGATACTTTCTGTGTAGCCCCCTGGGATACGCAAGAAATTGAATGTAATGAAAATGATGGAGTTATCCGTATTTTATTCTCAGAAAATAAAAAAGACCTTCCGCCAATAATGGATAAAGATGGGCATTATCTGGTGCCTCATCGAACACTTTCATGGTTAACAAACGGTAATTATTTATATGTTGCCCGATTTGGCGGCTATTTAACTGCATATACTCCATTAGAATGGACCTATTATCGGCCATTGGTTAAGGCATATAATAAATTAAGTTATCACTTTAAAGAGCAGTTATACGAATTATTATTTGGGATACGTAAATATTTATCGCAGCGGTTGGCTGCTATTCAAGATAATCCGTATAAAGATATGCCGGCACAGGTGCGCGTAGGTAATCAACTGTGTGCAGCTGAAAACGCATGGATAGAAAAAAGGCATCCAAAAGTAAAAACAGCGATAGAAAAATTGATTGGATATGAAATATCAGATGAACAGGTGCCAACTATTGCGCTTGTTTCCAGTGGTGGGGGATATCGAGCGCTTATTGCAACGATTGGTTCATTGATAGGGGTAGAAAAAATTGGCTTATTAGATACGGTTATGTATCTCGGTGGTGTATCAGGATCAACATGGGCTATTGGAAGTTGGATCTCTTCAGAGCAACCAGTTGAAGAATTTAAAACTCAATTATTGGAAAAAGTTGATGATGGGTTAGTGCATATTGATATTGATGGTGCACAGCTGATAGCAGAAGCAATTTTAGTAAAATATATTTGTGATCAACCGGTTACCTTAATTGATTTTTATGGAGGCTTGCTGGCTAACACGTTATTACGTGATTTTGGTGATATGCGGCAGCAAATTTCACTTTCTTCTCAGCAGAATATTATCAAAGAGGGGGATTATCCATTACCAATTTACAATGCAGTACGTGGCGATAAATATGCGGCACAAAATTGGTATGAATTTACCCCGTATGAAATTGGTGGTGCATGGTTAGGAGCATATGTACCAACATGGGCATTTGGTCGTTTTTTTGAGGGAGGCATATCGCGCGATACTAATCCAGAGCAAACATTAGGATATCATTTTGGGATGTATGGTTCCGGTTTTGCAGCACGGCTAGATCGCTTGTATGAAGAAATGAGAGATTCTATTACCAGCGATATGATGCGCACTATTATTCAAAAGTTACTTGATCAAGTTGGTGAAAAGCGATTAGTTACTGGTAAGGTACATAATTTTACTGCCAATATGCCCAAAAGTTCGATAATAACAGATCAAAAAAGTATGCGTATAGTTGATGCAGGGATGGAGGTAAATATAGCCTATCCTCCAATAAGTGGTGAACGTGCGGAACGTACAGCTGATATTATTATTTGTTTAGATATATCATCTGATGCACATGAAGCAACCAATTTATATAGAATGCAAAACTATGCGCTTGAGCGTTCACTACCATTCCCGCCAATTTCAGGAATACCGGGGAGTAATACATTAAACATTTTTAAAGATGAACATAATACTAATGTTCCACTGGTTATTTATATGCCTCTTATTCGAGATAATGCAATACTGGAAGCAATGAAAGATCAATTTCCTGAATTGATTCAAAAAATTGGCGATTTCAATCCCATAGATTGTTCCTTTGATACATTTTGTTCAACATTAGATTTTAGCTATACGTTTGAGCAATCTGAAATGGTAAGCTCGTTAGCTGAATTAAATATGCGAGTCCATGCACAACATATTATTGAAGCCATTAAATATAAGATAGAGCAGATTTATTGATTTGCTTTTTTCTCCACTGGTAGGCTAAATGCAACCAAAGTTTTTAGTGGAGAAAGGTATGAAGAACTATATACTATTGATCTTATGTTTGTGCATAAATGTGCTTTATGCTGATACAATTAGATTGCATAATGAATCGTCAGATGATATCTATGTTGCGGTCTATTATATTAATGGTGAGGCACAGCGATGGGGGAAAGTTCACGCATTTCCTGCTGATAGTACGATTAAGATTGAACGTCCGAAAGCCAAACGATTGCCTGTTGCGAAATGGAATCAACGATACTACGATAGACGCGTTGCCATAGCTGAAGATCCTCTTGCATTAAAGCCAGAACTTTCTCGGTATGAATTTGCTCGATTAAGCTCTAAGGGAATTGGTTCAACGTACGGTAATTCATTTTATATTACGCGTAGCGGTACTCGATTTGTTGGGTATGATAAAACATTATGGTATACCTATCGTCCATTAATAAAGGCAAGTAATAAACTTGTTGATCAAACTATAAATCTTGCGCTTAAATCACATAAAATACTAAGTCCGCTGGATGCCAAAATACGAGAAGAATTGCGTAATACTTTGTCTGCGATAGTGAATAATCCATATAAAGGAGTGGTAGCAACAGTTCGAAAAGGCAACACATTAAGTGCTGGTGAACAATCATATGTTGCCAAACGTATGCCAGTTATCCATCGATCAATAGAAAAAATGATCGGAGAAAAGGTTGCTCAAAAAGATATACCTAAAATTGGTATAATTGCCAGTGGTGGTGGCTATCGTGCCATGATTGGCACCCTCGGATTTTTATTGGGAGCAGATGATATTGGCTTATTAGAGAGCCTGTTATATGTGGTTGGCCTTTCTGGTTCAACATGGTGTTTATCAACATGGCTTTCAAGTGGTTTATCGATTCAATCATTTGCCATACAATTAATGGAAAATCTTGATGAGGTTAAAAATATCACTAATATTTCGTCGCCAAAATTAATGGCCGATGCATTGTTAGTTAAATATGCGTATAACCAACCACTTACCTTAGTTGATATTTATGGTGCGCTTTTGGCCAACTCATTATTAAGAAACTATAAAGATAAACGACATCAAGTATATATGTCTGATCAAATTAATATTATTCAAAATGGTCAATTCCCGATGCCTATTTATACAGCAGTAAGCGCTGATAAAGGACAGAAGCAGTATAAGTGGTATGAATTTAGTCCCTATGAAGTGGGGGCTTCTTGGTTACTTACTTCATATGATGGTGCCTATATCCCAACATGGTCTTTTGGTAGAAGATTCAAAAATGGGTTATCACAAGATTTTGCACCGCCACAAAGTCTTGCTTTTCTGCAAGGAGTATTTGGTTCAGCGTTTGCTTTTACATTTAATAAAGCATATGAAGAAATTGCCGGAAGTCTGCAAACACGTACGGGTAAGATTCTTATGAATAATTTAATTAAGATAGCAGGTAAACGTATGATTACCAATGCGCAAGTGAATAATTTTACCTATGCGATGCCAGAAAGTGTTAAAAAAGAATTGAAAGAATTACGTATGGCTGATGCTGGTATGGCATTCAATTTACCGTATCCTCCATTAAGTGGTGAGCGTTCTGCGCGTTCCATGGATATTTTAATTTTCTTAGATATTTCAGCAGGAGTTGATGGAGCACCAGAACTACGTGGGGTAGAAAAATATGCACGCACGCATAAACTTAAATTCCCGGTAATTGATTATACTGATATTAGTAAGAAAGCAATCAGTATTTTTAAAGATGATAAAGATCCTGAAGTGCCGATAGTTATTTACATGCCGCGTATACGGGATCAAGTGTTATGGGAAAAAGAGCACAATAATCCAGCGGTTGCAAAATATGAGCAACAAATTGAAACATTCGATCCAGAGAGATGTTCAGCTGAAGGATTCTGTGGCACAACCAATTTTGCATATACTATAAAACAGGTCCAAAAATTGAGTTATCAAATGGCCTTTAATATGGTGACATCAAAAGATATGATTATTGATGCTATTACATTCAAGATAAGTCAAAAAGCTGGTATTGCTTAATAAAATTTTAAGAGTAGGTATACTATCAAGCAACGCAAATGGTTTATACAAAAGGTTTGTTGATGAAAAAATGGTACGTACTCTTGTTTAGTTTGGTATCAATGGTATCAGTGCATGCTATGAATGATTATCGATGGCTTTATGATGCACGCAGTGAAGAGTTGCGTCATAGTCCCGTATCTTTTTGTTTAGGTATAATTCATAGTTCAGATAATATAAGAATTATAGACCATATTTCAGGTGGAGATCGGATTTTTAAGATTAATACTCAGGGTCAAGATCTACTACTTTGTTTGTGGCCTCATCAGGAGGGGGATCATGGTCTTGAATATCATATTATCCCAGCGAATAAAATATTACATGTTTTTGATAATTCAGTTGTATTAAGAGATATCATTTATTTAGTAGAAGATGATTATTTTGATTTATATAGTGCGATAGAAAATTATGAATGATATGATTCAGGGGGCAAAATATGTATGGCTTTATCCTGAATTAGAACATAAAAAAGTTTTGCAAATTGCTTCTACGTATAATATTTCTATTCCCATTGCCCAAACATTAGTAGCTCGTGGCTATAATTCGCCTGATACTATTGAAGAGTTTCTATTTAGTAGTTATCAAAAGGATGTTGCGCATCCTTCGCTCATGAAAGATGCACAAAAATCAGTTGATCGAATTTTAACTGCCATACAAAAAAAAGAAAAAATATTAGTTTTTGGTGATTATGATGTTGATGGCATTACTTCTTCAGCTTTAATGATGATGTGTTTAATGCCGTTGGGTGCTGATATTAATTTCTTTTTGCCTCATCGAGTAAGAGATGGATATGGCATATCTTCGAAAATAGTAAAACGCGCTGCTGAGAATAAGTATGGGGTAATTGTTACCGTTGATAATGGTATTACTGCATTTGAACCAGCACGCGTTGCCAAAGAATGTGGCATTGATTTAATTATTACTGATCACCATCGTCCACATGGTGAAATCCCTGACGCATATGCAATTGTAAATCCTAATCAAGATGATTGTTCCTATCCGTTCAAAGTATTGGCTGGTGTAGGTGTTACCTTTAAGATACTTGCATTGTTGTATGAACAACTAGACAAACAATTGCCGCAAAAAGTATATGAACTTCTTTTATTAGGAACTATCGCGGATGTAGTGCCATTAACTGGAGAAAATCGTTTTTGGGTGCGCTATGGACTGCAATTGGTGAATAAATCTGAAAGTATTTCACTTAAAACACTTAAACAGAATGCAAAGCTTATCAAGCCAGTTCTTTCTTCTACTGATATTGGATTTGGGCTGACTCCACAAATTAATGCATTAGGACGTTTGGAGGATCCGCGAGATGGGGTTGCATTTTTAATTGGGACCAATCAAGATCGTATCAAACAGGTGGGTACGGTATTATTTGAACTGAATCAAGCACGTAAAGATATCGAACGTGGAATCTTTAACGAAGTTCAACAACAAATTGAAGAAAAAAAGATCGATCTTGAAAAAGAAAATATGATTATTGCTGCAAGTGATTCATGGCCTCCAGGTGTAATTGGCTTGGTTGCCTCACGCTTGGTAGGTGCCTACGGTAAACCGACAATTTTATTGCATCTTACTAAAAAAGGAGTTGCGAAAGGCTCCTGTAGATCAATTCCAGAATTTAATATGTTTGATGCTCTTGAATCGAATAAAGAATTGTTGATACAATTTGGAGGACATTCTCATGCAGCAGGTCTTGCATTAAAAACAGAACATATTGCACTTCTTAAAGAAAAACTTGAAATACGGATTAGCGAACAACTCACGCCGTATGATTTGCAACAAAAGGTTACATTAGACGCATTTATGCATCTTTCAGATTTGAACAAAAAATTTATGAATGATATGCAGCATTTGGAACCCTTTGGACATTGTAATAAACAGCCACTTTTTTATCTGCCTGGTGCAGTACTTACGCAGCCTCCACGATTGCTCAAGGATCTGCATGTAAAATGTATGGTATTTGCTGATGGAGTTATAAAACCAGTTATGTTTTTTAATCGACCAGAATTATTTGAACAGCTTATGAATCAAGGTAATGAACCATTTGATCTGGCGGTACAGGTAAGTGAAAATCATTGGAATGGTAGAGTCTCGATTGAATTAATGGGTATAGACGTAGCAAAATTAAGGAGGTTGTAATGATTATAACAATTGATGGACCAACCGCGAGCGGAAAATCTACTGTCGCACGATTACTTGCAAAACAATTAGACTATTATCATTTATGCTCAGGTTTATTATTTCGTGCATTGGCATATATTCTTCATACTCGCGTTGGATATGAACCGGATGATTTTTCAAATGAGCACAAGGACATTTGCAAAGATATTGATTGTAAGTATATAGAGTATACCTATGATCCTAAAACGGGCGCACACGTATTTTATAAAGGTGTGGATGTTACCCCCCATTTGAAAAATAAAGTTATTGATAAATATGCATCATTAATTGCAACAAATAAGGGAATTCGTGAATCATTAAAAGAATTTCAACGAAGTCTTGCGAAAAAACACAATATGATTGTTGAGGGGCGAGATAGTGGATCAGTTGTATTTCCTGATGCTGATCTTAAAATATTTTTAACTGCATCGCCTGAAGCTCGTGCGCGTAGATGGCTTACCGATCAGAAACGTAAAGGAAAAGAATATACTTTTGAGCAGGCATTGATGATTGTCAATGAACGAGATGCGCGCGATAAAAATCGTAAAGTAGCACCATTAGTTGTGCCAGATGGGGCGGTAATCGTAGAAAATTCTGGGATGACTCTTGAGCAGACCGTGGATACGATTATTGATCTTATAAAAAAGAAACAAAAATAAGACAAAAAAAATACGCTCGGAGTTGGTATACCGAGCGTATATTCTTTTAATAACGGTTATTATTAGTAGCCGTTACCTTTATCCATTGGCGCTGCTTTTTTGCGACGGCATGATCCACAGCTTCTTTTCTTTTTCATAGGCTTTTCTTTTTTCTCTTTTTTGCCACATGGTGAGAAGCAGCTATCACCGCAACAGCCAGGAAGTAAAGCGAGTACAAACACAGCAGAAAGAAGTGCTAAGCTTGAACGCTTAATGAATACAAGAGTTTTCATTACCATCTCCTTAAGGAAAAAACAGGTACATTAAACTTTCTACTAGCCTAACCTACCTATTTTATAAATTTCAACTATTTGAAGATATTTGCTTCAAACTGGCTTAATAGAAAATATATTCAGTTGGTTTCTAGTTATCTATCTGAATACATTAAGCTCTCTTAGCTTTAGTCGCCTTTGTTGTTTTTTTACGTTTGATAGCTTTTTTCTTCTGAAAAGGAGTTTTCTCAAAGGCATGTGCAAGTACTTCATCCATAGTATTTACATACTTAATTTGGAGGTCCCCTAAATCTACGCCTTTGAGGTCATCTTCAATCTCATCAACATTTTCTTTCGGTACGAGCACCATCGTTGCACCATGTTGTTTTGCAGCTAAAAGCTTATCTTTGAGACCACCAACAGCAAGTACGCGCCCACGGAGCGTAACTTCACCAGTCATGGCAAGATTTTCTTTGAGAGGTTTTTTAGTAAGTGCAGATACCAAGGCACTACAGATAGTGATACCAGCAGATGGCCCATCCTTCGGCGTTGCTCCTTCAGGAAGATGGATATGAATATCCTTACTATTATGGAATGAAGGTTTAAGTCCCAAGTCAGCAGCACGTGAACGAATATAGGTCATTCCCGCTTGTGCAGATTCTTGCATCACTTCGCCAAGTTGTCCAGTCAGTGTTAATGCCCCCTTACCTGGAATGATACTGGTTTCAATTTCAAGTACGTCACCACCTAGTTCAGTCCATGCCAATCCAGTGGCAATTCCAACCTTACCTTTTTCAGTATTAAGGCTTGTTTTTTTGAATGTTGGATTCCCAAGCCATTGTTTAATGCGCTCTGGGGTAATGGTTAAACTTTTCACTTTTTTATGTTTAAGCATATGTTGAATGGCTTTACGCATTAATTTAGCTAAAATACGTTCAAGTTGTCGTACCCCAGCTTCTTTCGTGTAGTGGGCGATAACATGCTGAATCATATTTAATGGTATTTTAAATTGAGTTGCTGTTAGACCATGTTCCTTGAGTCCTTTTGGGACCAAGAATTTTTTGGCAATCTCAGTTTTTTCATCATCGGTATACCCAGAAAGAGAGATAATTTCCATACGATCAAATAATGGATAGGGAATACCCTCCATCATATTTGCAGTGGTAATAAACATTACTTTTGAAAGATCGTATTCAACATCTAAAAAGTGATCAACAAATGATTTGTTTTGTTCAGGATCAAGTACCTCAAGTAATGCTGAAGCAGGGTCTCCATGCACATCACGGCCCATTTTATCAATCTCATCAAGCAAGATGACTGGGTTTTGTATTTTAGTTTTTTTCATTGATTGGATAATTTTACCCGGTAATGCACCAATATAGGTACGGCGGTGTCCTCGAATTTCTGCTTCGTCTTTTACCCCACCCAAGGAAACGCGTGCAAATTCTCGACCAACACTTTCTGCAATTGAACGAGCCATTGATGTTTTACCAACTCCTGGCGGACCTACTAAACAGATAATAGGTGAACGTTCACTTTTTTTAGCAAACTTTTTAGCAGCCAAGAATTCAATAATACGTTCTTTTGCTTTTGCTAATCCGGCATGATGTTTGTGTAAGATTTTTTCTGCTTGTACCAAACTAATGGTATCTTTACTGGTTTTATTCCATGGTAAAGAAATCACCCAATCAACATAGTTACGGCAAACAACTGCTTCTGATGAAAGAGGTGGCATTTGTTCAAGCCGACGAAGCTCTTTTTCAACTTTTTCTTTTGCTTCAGCTGAAAGGCCAATACTTTTTATTTTTTCTCTCATATGAGAAATCTCAGCTGATTGATCTTCACGTCCTAATTCTTTTTGAATCGCTTTCATCTGTTCAGTTAGATAATATTCACGTTGACTTTTCTCAACCTGCGTTTGAATATGGCCACGAATACGTTGTTCAGTTTGCAAAATCTCTATCTCTTTCTTGAGTGCAGTGCAGAGATAGATCATACGATCTTTAAGATTGGTATTTTCCAAAATTGCTTGTCGTTCATCAAATGAAAGATTGATATGGACTGCTAACGTGTCAGCCAAATAGTCCATTTCTTGGACCGTTTTTACCATACCAATTAAATCAGCTGGTGCTTTTTCATTAAGCTTTGCATAGGTGGTATACAGAGATTTAAGCTGGCGCCAGGTAGCTTTGAGCTCAACCATATTATCTACCCCAGTTGTTGGCAGATCAATACAGGTTACTTCAGTAAAGCCATCTTCGTTTTTAGATTCAACCACACGGGCGCGGCAGACCCCTTCAGCTAATATTTTAAGGGCACCATTTGGCATCCGCATAACCTGGAGTATGGTTGAACGAGTTCCATAGGTAAATACGTCATCGATAGTAGGATTCTCT
>Ga0210096_1000167_pt1 | contig 26501 bp, 28 predicted proteins | sample China_Galinas_PW_4_FD_184864 | JGI IMG/M metagenome (GOLD analysis project Ga0210096, IMG submission 184864) | Wetland microbial communities from San Francisco Bay, California, USA, that impact long-term carbon sequestration - China_Galinas_PWA_D2... | ecosystem: Environmental > Aquatic > Marine...
AGGCTTTCGACGCCCCGCTCGGCCGCAGGGATCTCTCCCTGAGACTGGGGCCTGCTACCGGGCGCTGCGGCGCTTACCCGGACGGGACTCACACCCGTTGGCCTGTGCCAGCTTTCGTGGCGCAACATCGATCCAGTGTAGGCAGGCGCCTCGACGGGGCGGGCGACGACGTGGGGACGAGGCCGCTCAGCCGATCGCGTCGGCCCAGTCGCGCAGGCGGCCGGAGAGCTGCGGGACGCCTGGCCCGACCTCGACGATCTCGTCGACCGGGACGTCGGCGCGGCGGGCGGCGGCGCGGATCGAGCAGAGCACCGAGCCGCAGGCGTAGCTCGTCCCCATCACCCGAGCGCCGGGCGCAGCGCCGCGAGGAACTGCTCGGGGCGGTCGCGCGGGGGATCGTCGGCGCAGTCGTCGACCACCCGCAGCGGCCAGCCGTAGCGCTCGGCGGCGCGCTCGGCGACCCGCAGCCGGTTGGCGCGGTCCTCGCGACCCCAGATCAGCGTCGTCGGCACGGCTATCCGCTCCAGCGCCGCCGGCGGGATGCGCGGCAGGCCGACCTGTTTGAGCATCCGGCCGCGCAGCTTCGAGGCCGGGTCGGAGGCGAGCTGCACGTTGTAGGCGACGAAGGGGCCCCAGCGCTCGCCCATCTGCCGCTTCAGGCCGTCGAGGTCGTAGGAGCACTGATGCATGAAGCGGTCGAAGCTGCGCTCGCTCGGCCGCGCCGTGAAGGTGAGCAGCCCGAGCGCGAAGCGCGGCGCCGGGCGGAAGCGGGCGAGGCCGAGGCTGTCGACCAGGACCAGGCCGGAGAGCCGCTCGCTCCGCCCGCTCGCGTAGCGGGCGGCGATCGCCCCGCCGAGCACGTGCCCGACCAGCAGCGGCGGCCGCTCGCAGGTCGACTCGATCAGCTCGTCGAGCCAGGTGAGGACGGCGTCGACGCCGGGCGCCTCGCCGGGGACCTCGGTCTCGCCGTGCGCCGGCAGGTCGGGGGCGATCACGCGGTTGCTCGCGGTCAGGCCGGGCAGGATCGCGCGCCATTTGACCGCCGACTCCCCGGGGCCGTGCAGGAGCACGACCGGGGCGCCCTCGCCGCCCGCGAGCAGCGCGGTCTCGAGGCCGCCGGCCCGGAGCCGCCGCTGTTCGACCGGGAGGCCGGCCAGCAGCCGCTCGCGCAGGCTCGCGGCGCTCGCGGTTTCGCTCGTCGCGGTGGTCATCGTCGCTGAAGCTACGCCGCCGCGTCCCTGTACGCATCGCCTGGAATGACCAACTCAGGCGCGCCGCCGCCCGTGGTCATTTCTGACCAAGCGTGGTCGAGCTTTGGCCCGCATAGCGGCACAAAGCTCTACCACGCTCAGGCGATGCTCTACCACGCTCAGGCGAGGCCGTGCTCGAAGGCGAAGGCGCCGGCCGCCGTGCGCGAGGAGACGCCGAGCTTGGCGAAGATGTTCTGCAGGTGGCGGGCGACGGTGTGCTCGCTGATCGTCAGCGCGGCGGCGATCTCGCGGTTGCTGCGGCCGGCGGCGACCAGCCGCAGCACCTCCAGCTCGCGCCCGGTCAGCCCGGCCGGCGTCCGCTCGCCGGCGCCCGCCAGGCGCGCGAGCTCGGGCCGCGCCTCGAGCTCGGCGAAGGCGGCGCGGGCGGCGTCGAGCTCGAGCCGCGCGGCGTCCTCGTCGCCGAGCGCCGCGCAGGCGCGCGCGGTCAGCGCCCGCGCCCTGGCCGTCTCGTAGGGGGCGTCGAGCTCGCGCCACCCCTGCGCCGCGCGGCGCAGCGCCGCCAGCGCCTCGCCGGGCGCCCCGCCCGCCAGCCGCACGGCGCCCTCGGCGTACGCGGCCTGCGCCGCCAGCGCCTCGCTGCCGAACTCGCGCGCCAGCCGCTCCAGCTCGGCGCTCGCCTCGCCGGCGCTCTCGAGCTGCTCGCCGGCGAGCGCGATCTCGACCCGGGCGGGCAGCAGGCGGGCGCGCTCGCCGGGCTCGGCCCGTTCGCCGAGCAGCCGCTCGATCGCCCCGGCGGCGGCGCCCCGGTCGCCCTGCGCCAGGCGCAGCAGGGCGAGGCCCGGCTGCGGCTCGTGGCCGTGCTCGCTCGCCGCGCGGTAGGCCGACTCGGCCGCCGCCAGCTCGCCGCGCAGGCGGTGGATCTCGCCCTGGCGGTAGCAGGCCTCGCCGGCCGCCCAGCGGTTCTCGCCCTCGAGGCTGCGCTCGGCGGCCCGGCGCGCCTCCGCCAGCGCCTCCGTCCAGGCGCCCTGCCACTGCATGATCTCGGCCCGGTGGATCAGGCAGCGGCCGGTGAAGGCGACCATCTGCGGCTGCTCGTCGCACCAGCGGCTCAGCGTCGCGGTCCACTCGCGGGCGCGGCGCATGTCGTGCGCCTGCTCGCAGGCGAGGATCACGCCGCAGTAGACGATTCCGGTGACGATCGGCGAGAGCTCGCCGGCGCTCGCCGCGACCATCGCCTGGTCGAGCAGCGCGAGGCCGCCGGCGACGTCGCCGGCGCGGACCAGCGCCTGGCCCTGCTCGTGCCCGGCGAGGGCGTGCAGGTCGGCGTCGCCGAAGCGCTCGCCGATCGCCGCCGCCTCGCCGGCGAGCGCCGCCGCCTCCGCCCACTCGCCGCCGGCCTCGCGCTCGAAGACGCGGGGCAGCATCAGGTAGCCGCGCTCGACCCGGTCGGGGCCCTCGCTCTCGAGCAGCCGCCGCGCCCGCCCCAGCCAGCCGCTCGCCGGCCCGATCTCGCCGCGGCGCGCCAGGTTGATCCCGAGCCAGAAGGCACAGCGCAGCGCCGCGATCGGCTCGCCGCCGTCGAGCCGCGCCCGGTAGGCGCGGCCGAGCAGCTCCAGGTACTCGGCTTCGCGACCGGCCATGTAGGCGGCGGTGGCGCGCCGCTCCAGCTCCGCCCCGGCGTCGTTCGGTTCGGTCACCGTGGGAGCAGTATCGCGAACGGCGCCGGTCAGGCGGCATGCCTGGCGCTGCCGCCGTCGGCCGCGTCCGTCGCCAGCCCGCGCAGCTCGGCCAGCGAGGCTTCGATCCCCTCGCGGAGGACATCGATGTCGGGGACCTCTACGCGGTCGGCGTTGATCCCGAAGGTGACCTTGCCGTCGTAGCTGACGACGGCGACGCCGAGCGCGTGGCCGGCGAAGATCGGCACCAGGGGGACGACGCGGACGAGCGGCGAGCCGAGCGCGTAGAGGCTCATCTGCAGGCCCGGCACGTTGGTGATCGTCAGGTTGAAGAGGCGCGGCGTAAAGGCGAGGCGGGCGACGGCGCCGTGCAGCAGCGGCGGCGCCGCGCCGGCCAGCTCGACCAGCGCCTCGCCACCGTGCGACTGTCCCGTCCGCTTCAGCTCCTGCGAGGCGGCGACGGTCTTGCGGTAGCGCAACAGGGGGTCGGGCTCGGCGATCGGCAGGTCGACGAAGAGCGAGGAGACGCGATTGCCGAGCGCCAGCTGCTCGCTCGCGCTGCGCACGCTGACCGGCACCATCGCCCGCAGCGCGTCGGCGTCGAGCGACTCGCCACGCGCCTCGAACAGGCGCCGCAGGCCGCCGGCGGTCGCGGCGAGGACGACATCGTTGACCGTGCCGCCGAGCTCGTTCTTGATCAGCTTCAGGTCGTCGAGCGAGGTGTGGACGGCGGCCATCCGGCGGCCGCCGCCGATCTCGACGTTGAGGCTGGTGCGCGGCGCCGGGATCAGCTCGTCGATCAGCACCTCGGAGATCTCACGCGTGCGCGAGAGCAGGGCGCCGAGCTCCCTGCGCGGGTGCCGGGCGGCGTCGACGCCGGCGCGGGCGGCGCCGGCCAGCGCCCCGAGCGGCCCGTGGCTCCCCCGCGGGGCCGCGCTCGGCCCCGCGAGCTCGCCGAGCGCCCCGAGCACTCCGCGCGAGCCGGCCTCCGGCTGCGGCTCGGCGTCGAGGATCACGGCGGTCACCGAGTTGCCGCTCATCCCGTCGACGAGGCTGTGATGGACCTTGGTCGCGATCGCCCAGCCGCCGTCGGCGAAGCCGTCGAGCAGCACCATCTCCCAAAGCGGGTGGGCGCGGTCGAGCCGGTGCGAGTAGAAGTCGCCCAGCCACTCGAGCAGCTCCGCCTCGCCGCCCGGCGGCGCCAGGGTCGCGCGACGCACGTGGTTGGCGATGTCGAAGCCGACGTCCGGCACCCAGCCCGGGCGGCTGAGGCGGCCGATGCGCGGCGAGGAGAGCCGGTGGCGAAAGCGCGGCAGCAGCCCGAGCCGCCGGTCGAGCAGCTCCCGCACGCGCTCGACCGTCGGGGCGCCGCCCTCGGGCAGCGGCGCGAACACCATCGCCCAGCCGACGTGCATGTGCGCCGACCCGTCGCCCTCCTCGAGCTCGAGGAAGGTCGCGTCGAGCGGCGTCAGCTGTTCCTCCGCTTCCGGCATGAGCCAACGCTACGCTCGCGCGGCGGCGCCGGAATCCGTGCTCGCTACTGATCGCGGGCGCTCTGCACTACTTAGCGGCGCGCACCGCGGCGATCGTTTCGCGCAGGGTCTCGCGGGCGTCGTGGTGGGGCATCCAGTGCAGCTTGCGGCGCGCCCGCGAGGTGTCCATCAGCACCGGGCGGCGGACGGTCTCGATCCAGGCGGCCTCCGCCGGCAGCAACGGGTAGAAGGGCGCCATCGCCTCGGCCGCGACCCCGACCGCGAGCTGCGGCGCCGGCGCCGAGTGCCAGCCGAGCTCCGCCGCCAGGTCGGCGACGGTCAGCTCGCCGGGGCCGGCGAGGTTGTAGACGCCGGGCTCGCCGTGGCCGATCACCGCCGCGGTCAGCGCCGCGGCGACGTCGTCGTGGTGGACGAGCTGGAAGGGCACGCCGGGGTCGGGCAGCACGGGCCGCAGCGAGGGCGCCTTGCCGAGCGCCCAGCGCACCGGGCCGGGCAGCTTCTGGCCGAGGCTGAGCAGCGGCACCAGCTCCAGCAGCAACGGCGCCTTCGGCCCGGCGACGATGCAGGGGCGGAAGACGAAGGCGTCGGTCTCCGAGCCCTCCAGCGCCTGCCACAGCTCGGCCTCGACCTCGGCCTTGTCGGCCGAGTAGGGGTGGCGGGCGGCGCCGCGCACCGGCTCGTCCTCGGTGAGCAGCGAGGGCAGGCTGCGGTGGAATCCGTAGGCGGCGACCGAGGAGGTGTAGACGAGCCGCTTGGCGCCGGCCGCGACGGCCGCGTCGAAGACGTTGCGCGAGCCGGTCAGGTTGATCTCGCGGCTCTCCCCCTTGCCGGCGACGATCACGAAGGCGAGGTGGGCGACGACGTCGGCTTCGGCGACCAGCCCGTCGACCGCCTCGCGGTCGAGGATGTCGCCGCGCCTGTACTCGGTCTTCTCCCAGCCCTGGGCGCCGAGGTCGAAGGGGCGGCGGGCCATGCCGATCACGCGCTCCACCTCGGGCGCGCGCTCGAGCGCGCCGATGAACGCTTTGCCGATCTCGCCGGTCGGGCCGGTGACTGCGACGGTCAACATCGCGTCCATTTTCCCGAAATTGCGGGCTCGATGAATACAGATGGCGCCATAGGCACCGCTTTGTCACACGAAGTCGACACGATTGAGCAAACATATCCGACTCAACAACCCAGTTCACTCGAATCCACCCCGAGAGGAGGAAGCATGTCAATAGAGGAAATGGGGGACCTCCGCCACCCGACGAAGGCGCGGATCGCCGAACTGCTGGAGTCCGGACCGGCGTTCCGCTCGGAGATCATCGCAAAGGCCGGCTGGCCGCCGGAGGAGGTCTCCTACCACTGCAGCGCCATGCAGCACGCCGGCCGCATCAGGTACGCCGGGTTGTCCGGCCGCGACGCCATCGACCCGCTTTTCGAGTTGAACTAGCCCCGACCCCGCACACCTGGATGACGCGCCCCCGCTCACACGCGGCCGTGAAATCGGCCGCCTAGACCCCTGGCCGGGCCCGCGTCCACGTCCGTTCCGCGAAGCCGGTCCACCTGCCGGGTGGACAGGAGGCGCGGTTCGTTGTTACACTCCGAAATTATTGAATAGTTACCTCGTTATTCAATAAGAAATACGCACCAGTACCTCAATCGGTTAGAGGATCGGGTTTGTAAGCCGAGGATCCGGGTTCGAGCCCCGGCTGGTGCATCGGCGCCGGGTTGCGTCGGGGTTATGGACATCGATCTCTTCGACAGCTTCGACCAGATGGGCGGCGAGGACGGCGCCGGGCCGCGCTGGGCCCTGCGCGCGCCCTACCGGCCGCACCAGCGCTTCGACCTGATGCTGGTGCCGCTCTCGCGGGGCTGGCGCGAGGACGCGACGGCGCTCGCGGAGCTCGAGCGGATCGAGTCGCTGCCCTGGGCGGCGGCGGTCGAGCGCGGGGAGAGGCAGGTCTGGTTGCGGCTCGACGACGAGTGGGTGGCCCGGCGCGGCGCCGCCCTGGAGCAGGGCGCCGACGCCGTCGCCGGCTGCGGCGAGCCCGCCGCGGGGCGGCGCTTCGCGCTCAACTTCTGGGACGCCAACTCGACCAAGGCGCTGCACATCGGCCACATGCGCAATTTGGCGCTCGGCAACGCGCTCGGCAACGCGCTGGCCGAGGCCGGCGGCGAGGTCGAGCGGCGCAGCATCATCTGCGACATCGGCCGCAGCATGGGCGAGGCGATGGCCGGGGTCGTGCGCAGCGGCAGGTACCCGCAGGGCTCGGAGAACGGCGGCGGCGTGAAGAGCGATCACTTCGTCGGCCACTGCTACGCCGACTACGTCCGCAACGGCGCCGGCGGCGGGCTCGGCCTGGCCCCCGACCACCCCGCCGACTCGCTGACGCGCGAGGTCGACGTGCAGGACGACTCCGCCGACGAGCTGCTGCAGCGGGTGCTGCAGGGCGACCAGACGGCGCTCGAGCTGTGGTCGCAGACGCGCGCCTGGGTGATCTCCGGCCAGCGCAAGACCCTCGCCCGGCTCGGCATCCGCTTCGACCGCGTCTTCTTCGAGTCCGACTTCCTGCCCGAGGTCGCCGAGCTGACCGAGCTCGGCCTGCAGGAGGGAACGCTGGAGCGGCGCCCCGACGGGACCGTCGTCTACATGACCGGGCGCGAGGAGCTGGAGGAGATGCCGCTGGTGCGCTCCGACGGCGTCCCGACCCAGCACATGCGCGCGCTCGCCTACTGGCTGGCGGCGCCGGAGCTGGACGGGACGACCTCGCTGCAGATCTGCGGCCAGGAGTGGGTGGCGCACATCACCTGCCGCCGCCAGCTGATGGCCGAGCTCGTCCATACCGACAGCGGCAACGGCTTCCACCCCTACCACGACGTCTTCCACGGCATGGTCGCCAAGGAGCAGGAGAAGGTCTCCTCGAGCAAGCAGGACGCGCTGCTGATCGACCACCTGGTCGAGTGGGTCGAGGAGCAGCTCGAGGCCGGGCCGGACCGCGCCGCGGTGCGCGGCGGGCACCCGTCGGCCGACCGGGTCGCCGCGCAGATCGCCCTCGGCTACTTCCTCCTGCACCCCGCGAACAAGCGAATCGAGTTCGAGCCGTCGCGGCTGCTCGCCGCGGGCGACGCGCTCGGCTGGGACCTCGCCCGCGCCCGCGCCCGCAGCCGCGACGGCGTCGCGCCGGCGGCGGCCGATCCGCAGCTCGATCCCGACTACCGCTTCGCCGTCGTGCAGGCGGAGACCTACGGCCGGCTGCTCGGCCGGGTCGCCGAGAGCCTCGACGTCGCGCCGCTCGCCCGCTGGGCCTCGCACCTGGCGCGCTGGCAGCTGGAAGCCGAGCGACCGCCGCATGTGCGCCGGGTCGTCGGCGCGACCCTCGACCGGGCGGCCCGCGGCCTCGGCCTCGAGGAGGCGAGCGCATGAGGACGCTGCTGGTCGACAACCACGACTCCTACACCTACAACGTCTTCCACCTGCTGGCGAGCGTCTCCGGCGAGCAGCCGATCGTGGTCGACAACGACGCGGTCTCCTGGCGGGCGCTCTCGCGCTGGGACTTCGACGCGATCGTCCTCTCCCCCGGCCCGGGCAGCCCGCGCCGCTGGCACGACTTCTGCGTCTGCAACGACATCCTCCGCTACAGCGAGATCCCGGTGCTCGGGATCTGCCTCGGCCACCAGGGGCTCGGCCAGCTGCTCGCCGGCAAGGTGACGAGCGCGCCGGAGGCGATGCACGGGCGGTTGAGCCGCATCCGCCACGAGGGCAGCGGCCTGTTCGCCGGCATCCCGCAGGACTTCCCGGTGGTGCGCTACCACTCGCTGGCGATCAGCGACATGGGTCCCGACGGCCGCGTCACCGCCTGGGCCGACGACGGCGTGGTGATGGGGATCGCGCACCGCCGGCGCCCGCTGTGGGGCGTCCAGTTCCACCCCGAGTCGGTGGCGACCGAGCACGGCGCCCGCCTGGTCGAGAACTTCTACGACCTCGCCCGCCGGCGGCGCTCGCCGCGCTGGCGCGGCGCCAAGCGGCCGCCGCCGGCCGCCGCCGGCGACCGGGCGCCGTCGAGGTTCCCACCGGATGGCGGCCAGGAGCTCGACGGCAGAGCAGGGCGGCGCGGCGGAAGCGGCGAGCGCTCCGGCCTGCGGCTGCGCACGCTGCCGCTCGAGCCCGAGACCGAGCCGCTCTTCGAACGGCTCTTCGGCGCCGCCGAGCACGCCTTCTGGCTCGACAGCGCCGACGCGCCGACGCGGCTCGCGCAGCGCTCCTTCCTCGGCGCCAGCGCCGGCCCGGCGCGCTGCGTGCTCGAGTACGACGTCGAGTCCGGGACCGCGATCCGCCGCGGCGCCGGCCCGGCCGAGACGCTGCGCGGCTCGATCTTCGACTTGCTCGATCGCGAGCTCGCGGGGCACGCGCTCGAGCCACCACAGGCCGACCTGCCGCCCGGACTGATCGGCGGCTTCGTCGGCTATCTCGGCTACGAGCTGAAGGCGGACTGCGGCTCGCCGAACGCGCACCGGTCGGACATGCCGGATGCCGTGATGATGCTCGCCAACCGCCTCGTCGCCGTCGATCACGTGCGTAGACGGACGCACCTGGTCGCGCTCTGCCACGGCGACGAGGCGGAAGCCGAGAGCTGGCTGGAGGAGGCCGAGGCGGCGGTGCGCGAGGTCGTCGCCGAGCCGCCCGAGCCGGCGACGCCGCGGGCGCTCGCCGCCGGCCCGCAGGCCGAGCACGTCAGCTTCGAGTGCGGCCGCGGCCGCGAGCGCTACCTCGCCGACATCGAGCGCAGCCAGGCCGAGCTGGCGGCCGGCGAGTCGTATGAGGTCTGCCTCACCGACCAGATCTCGACCGCCGCCGAACCGGACCCGTTCGACCTCTACCGGCTGCTGCGGCGGCGCAACCCGGCCCCCTTCGCCGCCTACCTGAAACTGGGCGAGGTGGCCGTGGTCAGCTCCTCGCCGGAGCGCTTCCTCTCGGTCGACCGCGAGCGGCGGGTCGAGGCGCGGCCGATCAAGGGGACGAGTCCGCGCTCCGAGGATCTCGCCGAAGACGAGGCGCTGCGCGCCGAGCTGACCGAAGACGAGAAGACTTACGCCGAGCACCTGATGATCGTCGACCTGCTGCGCAACGACCTCGGCCGCGTCTGCGAGGTCGGCAGCGTCGGCGTTCCGGAGCTGATGATCGTCGAGGACTACGCGACCGTGCACCAGCTGATCTCCACCGTCAGCGGCACGCTCGCCGCCGGCCGCACGGCGGCCGAATGCGCCCGTGCCTGCTTCCCCGGGGGCTCGATGACCGGGGCGCCGAAGGAGCGCACGATGGAGATCATCGACGAGCTCGAGGACGAGGCGCGCGGCGTCTACTCGGGGGCGATCGGGTGGTTCGGGATCGACGGGGCGATGGACCTGAGCATCGTCATCCGCACGATCGTGATGCGGCCGGGACGGACGACGATCGGCGCCGGCGGGGCGATCGTGATGCAGTCCGACCCCGAGGACGAGTTCGACGAGATCCTGCTCAAGGCGCGGGCGCCGATGGCGGCGATCGCCGAGGCGGCGACCGGCTCGCGCTCGCCCGAGGCCTGGTCGGTCGAGCTGCAGCCGGGGCGCCGGCGGGAGGCGGCCGCAGCGTGAACGTGCGGGCGGGGACGGCCGACGACGCGCCGGCCGTGGCGAAGGCGGTCGAAGAGCTGCTGATCGAGCTCGGCGGCGAGCGCCCCTCGGCGACGGCGCTGGAGGAGGCCGTGCGCAGGCTGGCCGAGGACCGCGATGCGGGCGCGCTGCTGGTCGCCGAGGACGACGGCGACGTGGTCGGCGTGCTGGCGGCGAGCTGGCAGTACGCGATCCACGTGCCGGGGCGCTACGGCACGATCCAGGACCTCTGGGTGCACCCCGAGTGGCGCAGCCGCTCGCTCGGGCGCGAGCTGATCATGGCGCTGGTGCGCGAGGCGAGCGAGGCCGGCGTGCCGCGGCTCGAGGTCGGCCTGCCGCAGGAGAGCTTCGCCAACCTCGGCGCGACCGAACGCTTCTACCGCGAGAACGACTTCAAGCCGCTGGGCCCGCGGATGCGGAGGCTGCTCTCATGACCGCGCGGTTCCCCTTGGACGCATACGGCGAAAAGGGAACCACGCGATGAGCGCCGGGCTGCTGATGGTCGAGCAGCGCGGCGCCCAGCGCGAGGGCCCGACCTGGATCCTCGAAGGCGGGCGGCGGCTGCGCGGCATGGACGACCGGCGGCGGATCGCCGAGCTGCGCAGCGGGCTGGTCTGCCACGGCGGCGTGCGCGCGGTCGCCGCCGACGCGGCGAGCGAGGAGGTCGAGCGGACGCTGGCCGAGCTGCACGAGGAGGATTACCTGCGGGCGCTGCGCGAGCTGCGCTCCTCCGAGCCGGTGACGATGCCCGAGCTCTCGCCGCCCGGGCTGCCGCCCGACGTGCCGGTCAGCGCCGCGCTGGTCGCCGCCGCGGTCGAGGGCGTGCGCACGGCGATCGCCGCGGCGGGGCGCCTCGCCGCGGGCGCGCGCTTCGCCTACGCGCTCTGCCGCCCGCCCGGCCACCACGCCGGGCCCGCCTGGTTCGCCGGCTACTGCTACCTCAACTCGGCCGCGGCGGCGGCGCTGACCCTGCGCGACCGCGGCCTCGGCCCGGTCGGCATCCTCGACCTCGACCTGCACTACCCGAACGGCACGGCGGCGATCGTCGCGCGGCTGGGTGACGTGCGGCTGCACTCGCTGCACGCCTGGCCGGTGACCAACGTCGCCGCCCGCACGGTGACGCCGAGCAACGAGCGCGAGCGGGTGGTCGAGTTCAGCGGCAGCCCCGGCGCCGACACCTACCTCGATGCGGTCGAGCGCGCGGTCGCGACACTGGCGGCGGACTGCGAGTCGCTCGTCGTCTCGCTGGGCTACGACACGATCGCCGGCGACCCGCACGGCAGCTGGGGCTTCTCGCCGCCGATCTTCGCCCAGGTCGGCCGCCTGCTGGCGGCCGGCGGCCGGCCGATCTGCATCGTCCAGGAGGGCGGCTACGCGCTGCAGGCGCTGGCCGCCTGCAGCTACGCCTTCGCCGCCGGGCTGCTCGACGAGGCGGTGGTCGCGGCATGACGCTCCAGTGCGAGTTTCCCACTCATACGGTGGCAAAGTCGCACCGGAAGGGGGAGCCGTGAGCCTGGAGCCATACCGGCGGCGGCTCGACGACCTCGACGACGAGATCGCCCGCCTGCTCGGCGAGCGCTTCGAGGTCTGCCGCGAGATCGCCCGCTACAAGCTCGCCCACGAGATCCCGATGATGCAGCCGCAGCGGGTCGACGCGGTGCGCGAGCGCTACCTGGCGCGCGGCGCCGAGGCGAGCCTGCCGGCGGAGTTCACCGGCGGGCTGTTCGAGCTGCTGATCGCCGCAACCTGCAAGGAGGAGGACGAGCTGATGGCGCAGCTGGACGGAGAGCGGCGATGACGCTGCCGCCCGGACCGCGGATGCCGCGGGCGCTGCAGGCGCTCGGCTGGGCGACCCGCCCCTACCCGTTGATGAAGCGCTGCCAGGAGCGCTACGGGGACGTCTTCACGCTGCGCATCCTGCACAGCGGGACGTGGGTCTTCCTCTGCGACCCGGCCGACGTGAAAGAGGTCTTCACCGCGCCGGCCGCCAGCCTCGGCGTCGCGCTCGCCAACCCGCTGCTGACGCCGGTGCTCGGGCCGCGCTCGGTGATGCTGCTGGAGGAACCGGAGCACATGACGCGACGGCGGATGATGCTGCCGCCCTTCCACGGCCGGCGAATGGCCGCCGACGCGGAGATGATGGCCGAGGCGACGCGGGAGATCGTGCGCTCGTGGCCGGTCGGCGAGCCGTTCGAGCTGTGGCCGCAGATGCAGGCGATCACCCAGGAGGTGATCACGCGCTCGGTCTTCGGCGCCGAGGAAGCGCAGCGGCTGGGCGAGCTGCGGACGCTGCTGCGCCGGCTGACCGCGGCGCTCAACGACCCGGGGCGGCTGCGCAAGGCGGCGGCCCTCGGACCGCGCTGGCTGGCTCGCGAGGGCGGCTTCCGCGGCGCGATGGCGCCGGTCGAAGCGGCGCTGCTGGAGGAGGTCGACCGGCGCCGGCGGGCCGGCGAGAGCGGCCGCAAGGACATCGTCTCGATCCTGATCGACGCCCGCCACGAGGACGGCTCGCCGCTGGACGAGCGCGAGCTGCGCGACGAACTGATGACGCTGCTGACCGACGGCCCGACCTCCTCCTCGCTCGCCTGGGTGTTCGAGCGGCTGCTGCGCCACCCGGCGAAGCTGCGCCGCCTGCAGCGGGAGGTCTGGGCGGGCGAGGACGGCTCCTACATGGACGCCGTGGTCAAGGAGACGCTGCGCCTCTGCCCGCCGGTGCCGGTCGTCGTCCGCGAGCTGCTCGAGCCGCTGCGGCTGGGCGGCCACGCGCTGCCGGCCGGGACCGTGGTCGCGCCCTGCGTCTACCTGATCCACCGCAACGAGGAGATCTACCCGAACCCGCGCCACTTCCTGCCCGAGCGCTTCCTCGAGCAGCCCCCCGGCACCTACACCTGGATCCCCTTCGGCGGCGGCACGCGGCGCTGCCTCGCCGCCAGCTACGCCGAGCTGGAGATGAAGCGGGTGCTGCGCACGGTGCTCGGCGAGGTCGAGCTGCGGCCCGCCGACGAGGACTCCGAGCGGGCGCGGCGCAGCGCGATCTCCTTCAGTCCCGACAAGCGCGCCCGGGTGATCGCCGAGCCGCGCGCCCCGGTCCCCGTTCCGGTCCCCACGCAGGACGAGCCATGGCAGCCGAGTCCGATCTACTCGTAGTCGGGGCGGGCGCCAAGGCCGCCGCGCTGGCGGCGAAGGTGCACACCATCAACAGCGTCGGGCTGGGCCCGCTCTCGCTGAAGACGGTCGAGGCGAGCGAGACCGCCGCCTCCTGGCTGGGACGCAACGGGATGACCTCGGGCGAGGAGCCGCTGGCGGTGACGCCGATCAAGGACATCGGCTTCCCCTACCAGAGCTGGCGCGAGTTCGGCGAGGCGGGCGAGGCGATCGACGACGCGGTGATGCAGTTCACCTGGCAGCGTTTCATGGTCGCGCGGCGCCGCTACGCGCGCTGGATCGACGCCGGCGCGCCCTCGGTGCGCCACCGCGACTACGGCGAGTACCTGATCTGGGTCCTGGGACGCGCCCGCGAGGGGGTCGGCCACGTCGACGGCCGGGTGACGCGGGTGACGCTGGAGGACGGCGAGCGCTGGGCGGTCGAGGTCGAGGAGGCCGGCGGCGTGTCGCGGCACACGGCGGCGGCGCTGGTGCTCACCGGGCCGGGCGTGCACCGCGAGCTACCGCACGAGCCGCAGGTCGCCGACCGCGTCTTCCACTGCGACAGCAGGCGCGAGGACTTCGCCCAGCTACCCGAGGAGAGCGCCTGCGACGTGGCGATCGTCGGCGGCGGCGAGAGCGCGCTGAGCTGCATGATGTTCCTGCGCGGCTTCCGCCCCCGCTCGCGCTTCACGATCTACACGCCGATGGTTCCGATGAGCCGGGGCGAGAGCTTCCTCGAGAACCGCGTCTTCTCCAACCCCGACGAGATCGAGTGGGAGGCGCTCGACCGGACGACGCGGCGCGACTTCGTCAAGCACTCCGACCGCGGCGTCTTCGACCCGCCGAGCCTCGCGGCGATCGCCTACGACGACCGCTGCCGCTTCGTCATCGGCCGGGTCAGCGAGGTCTTCGCGGCGCGCGGCGGCGCCGGCGTGCAGCTGCGCCACCACTCGCCCCACGGCGAGGCCGGCCCCGAGCACGACTTCGTCGTCAACTGCACCGGCTTCGACCTGCTGGCGCAGCTTCGCGGGCTCTTCCCGGCGGCGACGCGGGCCGAGATCGAGGAACGGGTCGGACCGCTCTGGGACGCCCCGGCCGGCACCGAGGCGCCGATCGGCCGCCACCTGGAGCTGCGCGAGATGTCGCCGCGCCTGTACATCCCGGGCCTCGCCGGGCTCAGCCAGGGGCCCGGTTTCGCCAACCTCGGCGCGCTCGGCCTGCTCGCCAACCGGGTGCTGCAACCGCTGCTGACGGAGCGCAACCAGACCAAGCGCTTCATCCGGACTTCAGTTACTACTTGACAAGTTTTTATCTATCGCATAGGGTCGGCAGCGATGGGAGACGGGCGAACGGCGGGCAAAGGCACGTACGCGGCGGTCGCCACGACGGCGATCGCCGCGTTGCTCGCCGCGCTGCTCGTCGCCGGGTGCGGCGGCGGCGACTCCGCCGCCGAAGTCAGCTTCACCGGCGCCGCCTACCCGAACGGCGACCCGGCGAACAGCCGGCGGACCGGCGGCCCGATCAAAGCGGCGAACGTCGCCGAACTGGAGCAGGCATGGACGCTGCCGCTGACCGCGCAGAGCAGCTTCGGCGCCTACGCCTCGACGCCGGCGGTCAGCAACGGCGTGCTCTACTCGCAGGACCTCGAGTCCAACGTGCAGGCGATCGCGCTCGACAGCGGCGACGTGCTGTGGACGAAGAAGTACGAATTCGCCGACCAGGGCCCGAACGGGGTCGTCGCCGGCGGCGGGCGCGTCTTCGGCGGCACCGCGACCGCGGCCTTCGCGCTCGACCAGGAAACCGGCAGGCAGCTCTGGACGACGCAGCTGACGCGCAACGAACAGGAAGGCATCGACATGGCGCCCGGCTACGCCAACGGGATGGTCTTCATCTCGACCGTGCCCTGGAACGCGGCGTCCTACTACGAAGGCGGCGGCGTCGGCACGCTGTGGGCGCTGGACGCGAAGACCGGCAAGAAGCTGTGGCACTTCGACACGGTGCCCAAGAGCCTCTGGGGCAAGCCGCAGGTCAACGCCGGCGGCGGCGTCTGGTACACGCCGGCCTTCGACGGCAAGGGGTCGATCTACTTCGGCGTCGGCAACCCGGCGCCGTTCCCCGGAGCTCCCGGGGAACCCTGGGGCGCCAGCCGTCCCGGCCCCAACCTCTACACCGACTCGATCGTAAAGATGGACGCGAAGAGCGGCGAGATGGACTGGCACTTCCAACTGACCCCGCACGACCTCTACGACTGGGACCTGCAGGGGCCGCCGATGCTGATGACGGTGGGCGGCCGCGAACTGGTCCTCGCGAGCGGCAAGTCGGGCTTCGTGGTCGCGCTCGACGCGAAGAGCGGCGAGCTGGTCTGGAAGCGCCCGGTGGGCAAGCACAACGGCCACGACGAAGACGGGGCGCTGGCGATGCGCGGCGAAACCTCGAAGCTGAAGCCGCCATTCGAAGTCTATCCCGGCACCCTGGGCGGCGTGATCGCGCCGATGTCGACCGACGGCTCGCGCGTCTTCGTCCCCGTGGTCAACCACCCGGTCTCGGTCGATTCCGCGGGCGAGGAAATCGAAGAAACGAGCCCTGAAAACGCCGGCGAGCTGGTGGCGCTGAACGTCAAGGACGGCTCGCTCGCCTGGAAGCACGAATTCGCCACGGCGCCGGCGTTCGGCGCGACCACGGTCGCCAACGACGTCGTCTTCGCCACCACCTTCGACGGCAAGGTCTGGGCCTACGACACGCAGAGCGGCAGGCAGCTCTGGCAGGGGCAGCTGCCGGCCGGCAGCAACGCCGGGGTGACGATCTCCGGCGAGACGGTGGTCGCGCCCGCCGGCGTCGCCTCCGCCGAAGGGCAGACGCCCGAAATCGTCGCCTACCGCCTCGGCGGCTGACCCGCCCCGAGACCCGTGGTAGAGGTTTGTTCCTCTATCCGGTTCAAACCTCTACCACGCTCCGCCTTCGGAGTCCAACCGGGTCTATAGCCTGCCGCGTGTGAGCTGGGGCGAGCTGCTGCGCAGCAGGAAGGTCTGGGTCTGGGCGGCGGTCTGGCTGGCGACGCGCTTCCTGATCGTCGCCCACGTCGGCTTCTGGAACGACGCGATCGGGCCGCAGTGGGAAGACGTGGGGATCTTCGGCGTCTGGTCGCAGGAACTCGGCCGGGGCGTGCTACCGGCGGGCGAAGCCTGGCAGTACCCGCCGGGGGCGGCGCTGCTGCTGGTCCTGCCGCGGGTCGGCTGGGCCGCCTTCGGCTACGACTTCGTCGCGGCGATGCTGCTCGTCGACCTGGTCGGCCTCGCCCTGCTGGCGCGGCTCGGGCAGCGCGAAGGCAGCGACGCGGGGGTCTGGGTCTGGCTGCTGGCGATGCCGATGCTGCGGGCGCTGCCGGTGCTGCGCTTCGACCTGGCGCCGACCGTGCTGGCGATCGGCGGGCTGCTCGTGATCCACCGGCGGCCGGGTCTGTTCGGGGCGCTGGCGGGCGTCAGCGCGATGATCAAGGCCTGGCCGATCGCGCTGCTGTTCGGCGAGTGGGATCGCCGGCGGCTGCTGCGCGCGGCGGGCGGCGCGGCGGCGGCGATCGCCTTCGTCTTCGTCCTCTCGGCCTTCTCCTTCAGCGGCGACCAGCTCGGCTTCTTGAAGGAAGAGAGCGGGCGCGGGCTGCAGGTCGAATCGGTCGCCAGCCTGCCCTGGCACCTGCGCCAGTACGTCACCGGACAGGAAATCGACGCCGGGATCCGCTACCGGGCCTGGGAGATCGAAGACCGCGGCGCCGACCTGACCGCCGACGTGCTCGAGCTGCTCTCGCTCGCGGTCCTGCTCGCCGCCGGCTTCTGGTGGCTGGCGCGCAGCCGCGCGATCCGGCGCGGGCGCGAAGCGCTGGCCGACGCGGCGGTCAGCCGCGACTTCGTCTTCACCGTCGTCCTGCTGCTCGTGGTGACGAGCCGCGTGCTCAGCCCGCAGTACATGATCTGGATGCTCGGCCTCGCGGCGGTCGTCCTCACCGCCCGCCGCAGCAACCTCGCGCGCCCCGCCTGGACCGTCGTCGCCGCCGCGGTCCTCACCACCGCCGCCTACGGCCCGACGGGCGCCTACGGCGAAACCTACAACGTCTACGGCCCGGCCTTCGTGATGCTGATCCGCAACATCGCCCTGCTCGTCGCGGCGCTGGACGCGACCCGGACGATGGTGCGGCTGGTGCGGGAGCGCGGCCGGGAGACTGCGCCCGCCGCGGCTTGATGGCGACTCGGCTGGGCCTATCCCTCCCTCGGCACGGTTTCTTCGGGCTCCGGCAGCCCAGGACGCGATTCAGCTTCCTCGTTCATCGCTTCCACGGCCCGGTAGAGCTGCTCGAAGTTGCTCGGCGTCCAGACCTTCGCGTAGGCGCCGCTGCGCTCGAGCGCCCTCCCGAGCGCATGCAACTGCCGCCTTTCCTTCGGCGACAAGTTCAGTCCGAAGAGCTTGAATTCGCTCCTCGCCCGGGCCGGGCCGGATCCGCCGACGAGCTGCTCGAGTTCTCCGACCGGGTCGGGCGCGCACCGATCGAGCCCCGCGGTGAATACGAGCACGCGCTTGCTGGACGGCGGATCGTCGTCATAGGGCGGTTCGGCCAATTCGGCCATCGCCGCGGACACGGCCGCGATCAGATTCGACTTACCGCCCGGCCTCTGGGCCTTCGCGACCGCATACACCTCGGCGGTGTGGTCGGTGTCGAAGGGAACGAGCAGATCACTCGTGTCGTCGCCGCATCCCGGCTCGGTGCGGCGCAGCGCAACGCCTTCGTTGGGCCAGAACCTGGACGCCCTGAGAGCTTCCAGGCTCGCTTCGCGCCGCTTTTCACGCCCATCGAAGGTCTTCCCCATCGCTGCCGAGGTGTCGAAGATCACCTCCGCGTTGAGGGACGGGGGCGTCCCGGCGGGAAAGAGCCCCGAGACGGCGCTGCGCAGCGGGCCGGCGATCGCCAGCAGGGCGGTGATCACGCCAAGCACCGCGACCGCGCCTTTGAACTGTCGCCGCTCATAGAAAGCGGGGCTCTTCTTCTCGTCACCATTAGCCATCTCGCGCCGCCGACCCTCCAGCCCATTGAGCCAAGTTTTCTTAGCTTATTTGGCGCGAGGCAATTCCGTCAAGTCTGATTGCTCGAAGCAATGCCAGTCGGCTCAAGACGAGGTAGGGCCGCGCAGCACGGAGACGCCCGAGTGCGCCGGGTCGCCGTTGTCCTCCTGCAGCGAGAGGTCGAAGTAGCGGTAATGCGAGGGGGCGACCGGGATCGGCAGTTCGACCTCGGCGCGCCCGTCGGCGCCGACCTGGAACGCCCCGAGGCCGACCATGCGGCCGTCTTCGTCGAGCAGCCAGAGCTCGTAGAAGCGGTCCGAGCCGCTCGGGTCGAGGCCGGAGACGTCGACCCGCGCACGGTGCCGGTCGCCGGCAACGAACACGTCGCCGTGAGCGCCGGCGGGGCCGTCGCCGATCCGCCTCAGCACCAGATCGGTCGTCCCGGCGCCCGGCCCCCCAGCGCCGCCGCCCCCGCCGATCAGCAGCCCGCCGGCGACCCCCAGCGCGAGCAGCAAGACGACGAGGCCGGCAGCGGGCAGCGGGCGCAGGGTCAGGGTGGGAAGCCGCAGGCGTCGCCGGCGGGCGGGCTGCGCGGCGCTCGCGGACTGCGCCGGCAAAGGCTGCGCGGCGTCCTCGGGAAGGACCAGCGGCGGCGGCTGCGGCGCCTCCCAGACCTCGGCGGGGAGTCCCTCGAGCCGGACGACCAGAGGACGCAGGCGCTCGACCTCCTCGCGCAGCCGGGGGTCGGCCTCGACCCGGCGCTCGAACGCCGCCGCCTCGCCGGCATCGAGCTCGCCGAGCAGGTAGGAGGAGATCTGGTCCCTGGCTTCGCTCATCTTCCGTTCTCCTCCTCGATCATCTCGCGAAGCCGCCGCAGGCCGCCGACCATGCGGGTCTTCACGGTGCCGAGCGGGATGTTCTCGCGCTCGGCGATCTCCGACTGGCTGAAGCCGGCGTAGAAGCGCAGGCGCAGCAGCTGCGCCTGCGTCGCCGGCAACCGATCGAGCAGCGCGCGCATCCGCCACTGCTCGGCGAGCGCCTCGATCTCGTCGGCGCCGGATGGCGCCTCGACGCTCCGCACTGCGACCTCCGGGTCGACCGGCTCGGGGACGCGGCGGCGCATGTGATCGATCGCCCGGCTACGCGCGATCGTCATCACCCAGGTGAGGAGACCGCCGCGCTCGGAATCGAAGCTCTCGGAGCGCCGCCAGACTTCGAGGAATACCTGCTGCTGCACCTCCTCTGCCGCGCCGCGGTCGCGGAGCGTCTTCAACAGGAAGCCGAAGGTGGCCCGCCCGAAGCGGCCGTAGAGCTCATGCAGCGCCCCCGGGTCGCCGTCGCGCAGGCGCGCGACCAAGCGATCCTCTTCCCGATTGGGCGTCGCCTCGGCGGGCATCGAGCATTGCATCTTGACGCAGCGAAGCGCGTCCGTCCACAGGGCCGGGGCGAGTGTCGTCGCGTCGCTCATCCAAGAACACTACGCGCGGGACCGCGAATCGGGATTTCGGCGAACCCGAAAGCCGCGGGAGCCCAAACCGGCAAACCGAGCCCCGCGCTGGGCCCGTAGACAAGGCAACCGCCCCCCACGAGAGGAGTATCGAGATGAAGCGAATACTGGCTGTCATCGCAGCGATCGCCGTGCTCGCGGTCCCCGCCACCGCGAGCGCCGCGCCGGGCAAGAACATCGTCGAAACCGCGGCCGCGGCGCCGCAGTTCTCAACGCTGGTCTCCCTGGTCGAACGCGCGGACCTGGTCAACGCCCTGTCGGGCAAGCGGCAGCTGACCGTCTTCGCGCCGACCAACGCCGCGTTCGACAAGGTCCCGAAAAAGACCCTCAACGCGCTGCTCGGGAACAAGCGGCTGCTGCGCAGGGTCCTGCTCTACCACGTGGTCGCCGGCAAGGTCGCCGCGAAGCAGGTGGTACGGCGCAAGGGGGCAAAGACCCTGACCGGCGCCCGGGTCGCCTTCGAGGTCAGGGGCAAACGGGTCTACGTCAACGACGCGCGGGTGATCACGCCCGACATCCGCGCCAGCAACGGGATCATCCACGCGATCAACCGCGTCCTCATCCCGCCCAGCCTGCGATAGCGGGCACGCTCGCCCGGGCCCCGACCGAAGGCCCGGGCGAGCCCCTTCAGCTTCCCGCCAGCGCGCCCGCGTAGACCTGCCAGGCGAGCGCGCTCTTGGCGACCAGGCTGAGGACGAGGTAGGCCTTCTCGGCGAACAGCGGGTCGCTCCAGGGCCCGCGGCGGCGGTACTGCAGCCACATGTTGACCGCGAAGCTGTTGAAGAGGATCAGCAGGGTGACGAAGATCGCGATGACGAAGCCCGGCACGTCGCCGGTCTGGCCCTGGGAGACGGCGATCTGCAGCCCGATCGCGATCCACGGCACGGCGCCGACGACGCAGCCGTAGACGAACGGTCGCCACCGCACCTCCTCGCGGCCGAGGTTGACCCGCTCCATGATCAGGCCGAAGAGGATCATCGCCGCGTTGGCGCCGAACAGCGCCACCAGGGCGGTTCCCTCGCGCACCCCGGCCAGCATCGCGATCAGCACGACCATCAACGAGGCGCTGAGCGAGTACTCCCACCACCTCGCCGGGTTGATCCCGCGCGCCACCTGGCGCTCGTACCAGCGCCGTCCCCACGTTCCCACCGAGAGGTGATCGACCGCGGCGAGCAGCAGGAAGGCTGCCACGGCGATATCGACGCGGAGGTCGAACAGCAGCTTCGGGCCGCCGTATTCGCCGCCGCCGGGCGGGCCGGTGAGGTAGCCGATCGAAACCGGCAGCGAGACCGCTCCGGCGAGCAGCAGGATCACCGCCGCCTGGGCGAGGTGCGCTGCTCCGACGCCGAGGTTCCAGCGCCGGAGACTGACGAGGGCGTCGCGACGGCCGGTCGCTGCTTCTCGCGTCGAGGAATTCAAGTCACGACAAGCGTAGCCACGGGAGGCCGCCGGCCCCCGTGCCGGGGCCTGAACATCCCCCCCGCCCATCGACCCCGAGAGCTACTTGGGGTAGATCGCGGTATCCGATGTCCTCTTCCGGCACAGTCGTTAGCGCGGCGACAGGCCCATGAGGTCAGCTGCCTCCGACACGACCGGATCGTCGATCGTCAGCTCCTCCAGTCCCTGTAGCGCAAGCTCCCCGGCAGCACGGTCGAATAACGTCCAATTGATCCAGCTCGCCTCCAAGGTCGACCACCAGCGGATCGCGATCGCGTCGGGGTGAGAAGCGTGGATCTCGGCGGCTTGGCTCTGTGTGGTGCGTCGCCGGCGGGTTGCGACCTGTGAGGGCCGCAAACGCTCGGCGTTCAAGACGAGAGGATCGTCTAGATCGACGATCGCCGCCTCGACTGGCAACTCCAGCGATGCGAGTGCCAGCGGCAGGCCGAAGCGAACGAGCATCGACGGCAGGAGGGTCCCGGTGCCCCGAAACGGAGCGAGCAGCTCGGCCACCGCCGAGACCTGCTCCTCGGAGGCGTAAAGGCAGCCGTAGAGATCGGGGTTGTCGTGCCTCCCGGCGCCCTGCCGCTCGCGGGGAAACCAGAGCGGGCCGCCCGGGCCGTCGACCTTCGCGCCCCTATCGAGCGCCAGCGCCCGCCAGAGCCTCACGCATAGCCGCCGGAACGCTCAACCGCGAGGGCGCCGAGAAGCTCCTGCGCTCTGCCGGCGCGGACCAGGTCGATCGGGCGTCGATCGCCAAGGTTGGGATTGAGCCCTTGCAGCCACTGCTCGGCGGCCTCCGCCGGGTAGAGACGCAGGAGACTCGCGAGGACCAGCTCGAGCAGGTCGACCCGCTCGGCGTTGGCAAGGTCGATTCCCCCGCCACGGCGCCAACGGGTGATCTGCGCCGGGCTCACCCCCAGCAACTCGGCCAGATGTCGCTGCGAGCCAAGGTCATGGCTCAACGCCGTGATCTTCTCTGCGGTCGCTATGGGCATAGATATCAGTCTAGCGCAACGATATTCGTTGCGCTAGCGCACCCGCGGCGTCTCGCCGGGGGGATCTACTCGGTCTTGCCGAGCAGCGCCTCGTGGCGGCCGGCCTTGATGTCGGCGATCTCGATCGCGGGCAACTCGCAAACTTTATGGGCCTAACCGGACGGCATCTGAACCATGGGAGGACAGCCGCCATCCAACAGCTGCACCCCAGTCTTGCTTGAGGTATACTGAGGCCGTATGACTCAGCGAATCGGTGCCAAGGGGCAAGTGGTGATTCCCAAGGATCTCCGGGAGCGTGCAGGGCTCGGGCCAGGCTCGGATGTCTCCTTCGAGCCGGTCGACGACGGGATTGTCGTTCGGCGCGCGACTCCCCGTTCGACGCTGCGGGGAAGATTCGCTGGTAGCGGCATGGCGGCGCGGCTACTTGAAGATCGCGGCAAAGAGCCCCGGTAGACGTTGTCCTTTTGCCTGGATTCCTGGCCTGTTCTGTCCTGGCTCGATGGAGACGAACCGGCGGCAGATCTGGTCGATGAGATTCTCAATCGGGAGCGCCCGGGGATGAGTTGGATCAATCTGGTCGAGGTCCACTATCGAACGAGCCGGGATCACGGCAAGGAAGAGGCAGACCGCACGCTAGAGGAACTCCGTCCTCGGATCACCGAGCATCTCCCCGGTGTCTCGGCGATGCGGACGGCGTCGAACCTAAAGGCCTCCCACCCGATGGCGTTGGCCGACTGTTTCGCAGTCGCACTCGCGGCCTTTGAGGGCGCGGTGCTCCTGACCGGCGACCCGGAGATCATCGATCGGGCGGGAAGCCTGCCCTGCGAGGTTCAAGACCTTCGACCGTAGCCGGGTGCGAATGGGCCTAACTGGACGGCATTTGAACCACGCGCTCCGAGCGAGAGTCAACGGCTTGATTCACCAGGCCCATCGGAGTAACACCCATGAGATACACTTGACCGTGCGATGCCTTCCAAGCACCCCCGAATCGCCGTGACCGCAGACCCCGAGCTGGGCGAGGCGTTGGCGCGGGTTCGCGCCGCCACCGGCACCCGCGAGCCCGACGCGACCCTGCTGCGTCGCCTTGCCGTCGAGGGCGCCGAGACAGAGCTGGAGGCCGGGCGCAACCGTCGCGTCGCCGCTGAGGCACTGTTCGAGGCTATGGACTCTGCCGAATTCGACCTCGACCTCGGCGCCGTCGACCGCCTCAACACGCTGCCCGCACCTTGACGGCGAGTCGCCTCTGGGACGGCGCCGGGCCGGTGCTGGTGGATACGTCCGCCTGGATGCAGGCACGCCGCGACGCAAGCGCTCGCGATCTCCTGTTGGCCGCGATCGAGCGCGGCGAGGTGCGGTGGTGCTGGCCGGTCCGCTACGAGCTGATGGTCGACGCACGAGGCAGTGACGGGATCGCGGCCATCGAGCGCACGCTGGACACCCTGCGCGAGGTCCCGCTCGATCGCAGCGTGCAGCGCGCGGTCTCATCTCTGATGCGCGAGCTGGCGGCCAGTGGCTCCCACGGCGCCCACCGCTTTCCCCTCGCCGACCTCACCGTCGCCGCCGCTGCCCAGCATGCGGGGGTCGACATCCTCCACTTCGACCAGCACCTAGAACGGCTCGGTGGCCATCTCGGCGTCGAAGCCCACTGGATCTCCCAGCCCTCCTAGAGGAATGCTGCTGATAATGCGGCCCAACATGGACAAAGTGGGGCAGCTTGCGTATGTAATGAGTGAGTGGGACCAGTCGTGGGTCCACTACCGCCACCTCGAGTCCATGCGAGGCCAGTACCTCGGTTTCTTCTTTACCGCTGTGCTTGGGGTTACGGCAGTTGCGGGGCCCCGGCTCATTGATGACTCTCTTCGCACAGCGGGCTCTTTGGCTGTCGTCACCGCGCTGTTGGCTGGCCTCCAAACTCTGGCGGCTTTTCTCTACCTGGCGGTTGCACGCATGAACGTCGCGATTGGGGTGCATGCCGACCGGATCAAGGCCATCAGGGACCAGATGATCCCCGCCAGCAGGGAGGTCGTCGACCTCGGCCCCTTCGCGGGGGCGCCGAGAGCGAATAAGCCGTGGGCAAGCACCAGCGGCGTCGCCACGCATGTCCTCGCCCTCGCCCTCTTTCCGTTTGCCCTGGCCGGCGCCCTGGCGAGATCGGTTCAGATCACCGGAATCTCGGTGCTGAGTCGGGGACAAACTTCGGGACAAAGTTTCGGAGCCGCATTCCTACTCCGGGGTTCCGTGAGCGCGAAGCCGAGGGGTCGCCGCTCTACCCTGCCATTCGCAGATCGCCGAGATCGAAGGCGACGGCGTGGCCGAACTCACCGTCCCCGACCGTGCGGCGCAGGGTGCGCAGGACGTAATCGGGGTCGTCATCGGGACCGTTGATGTAGTACGGCCGTCCGTCGCAACCGAAGGTGATCGCACTTTGCCCCTCCCAGGGGCCGAGGTGCGAGCGGGCCCGCTCGAAATCGGGATGCGGCTCGAATCCCAGCCCACGGGCATACTCGGCGGCCCCCAAGACAAGGTCGCGGACGAGATCGATCGGGGCGCTCACCGGCGGCGCCGCGTAGGCGGCGAACACGAAGCCGGAGAGCGAGCGCAGACTCCGGTCGTCCACCTCGTCGGGGCCCATCGCGTTCTTGACGCCGAGGCAGTAGGCGTCGACGAGGTAGGTGCAGGCCGTGATCTGACGCCGGTGGCGCCGGCGTCGAGCGACGACCGCGGTGAGTAGGCCCTCCGTCCCATCCTCGGCGCCGGGGTCGCGCCAGTCGGCTCGATCCGGCACCCCCAAGCCGGTGCTCCACCCGGCGTTGAGCCAGCAACCGAACAGATCGGCGTCGGGGTTGGCGCTGTCGCGCTCGGCGGCGATCTCGCGGACGAGGGCGGACGCCTCGGCGGTCCGGATCCCGAGGCTGCGAGCAATCTCCCTGGGCGACAGGCCCTCGCCGCGAAGCTCGCGAACTTTCTGCGTCACGCCGTCATCGGCCATCGGCGTCTTTTAGCGGGCCGAGCGGACGCCCTTGACGCCGGTCGGCTTTACAGAATGGCGTCGTGCCCGCTGACCGCGCCGTTGCCGCAGAGATTCTCGCCGAGGAGGCCCGGCTCGACGAGCTCACTCGCCTTCGCGACAATTCCAGTCGCCGCCTGGATCAGTTGCGCGCAGCCCAGGACGGTGCGGGCGAAGCAGGGGGGGGATACCGCTACGGGGATTCGAACCCCGGTTTCCGGACTGAGAATTGGCTCTGGGAGGCCGTTTGCGGTCGATCTAGATCTACTCAGTCAAAGGAGTTCGATTCCGTTCGGTTGAGTTCGGTGGAGTCGGGGACAAAGTTCGGGACAAAGTTTCGGGGCTGGACGCGAAGCCATCGGACTCGCAAGGTAGCCTTGTCGTGATGCCTCTCCTTCCCAGATCGAAATCGGGCCATGTTCAAGGCAAGCTGCGTCGCCTTGAAGAGCAGATGCAGGCCATGAATACGAGGATCGACGAGATGGCCGAAGCCTTCGAGTCCCGCCGCGCCGACGACGAAGCGGCTGCCATCGCCGCCGAGCGCATCCGCAGCGGCGCCGCCGATCACAAGGAAGACGGCGCCGAGGCCCTCAGAAAACTCGGCATCGAGATTCCTGAGGGATGACCGAAAAAGAGGCCGGCAAGGTGCCCGTCACCTTTGCCAAGGGCCTCCTCGACGACGTCGCCGAACTGACTACGACAGCCGCCGAGGACGATCAGGCCGCCAAAGATGAAGCCGAGGCGTTGAAGCACCGCATCGCCGAACTGCTGGTCGAATGCAAAGGCAATCCCTTCATCGGCGAGCTGATGGGGTCAGGCCTCCACTCCGAGCTTGCCAACTGTCGCCGGCTGCGATTCGACATCACCTCTCACAAAGGAAAGCCTCGGTTTCGCCTGATCTACCGCAACGACCCCAGCGACGGCGCCCCAGCTGAATGCCACTGGCTGACCATCGCACCACGTGCCGGACTACAAGCTCATCGCCGCGCCCAGCAACGCTCAAGAGGCGAATAACGAGTCAAGCCGAACGCAGTCCGGGTTAGGTGCGGATCGCGCGAGAACCGCCCAGCCTTCGTGACCCCAGGCAGTTGCTACTCGCCGTCAACCCGGTAGATCAGACCTCGCGCGAAGTAGTCGACGAGGCCGAGGGCCAGGTCGAATCCGGCCTGTGCCTGCTCGACGGTGACGGGCGGCGCCGGTTCGTCAGAACCGTGCCGCTCATAGGAGAACCTTCCCCTCGTTCTTCTGAGATCTAGATATGGAGGCCGAGCGAAGCGAGGCCGTCGAAGATCCCAGTTGAACGCATAGAGAAGCCGACCCCCGCCGGGAGAGCGCCTGTGGC
>Ga0210096_1000168_pt1 | contig 26341 bp, 28 predicted proteins | sample China_Galinas_PW_4_FD_184864 | JGI IMG/M metagenome (GOLD analysis project Ga0210096, IMG submission 184864) | Wetland microbial communities from San Francisco Bay, California, USA, that impact long-term carbon sequestration - China_Galinas_PWA_D2... | ecosystem: Environmental > Aquatic > Marine...
GTCAGCTGATGGGCACTGCCGTTTCGTGGCGCTTAGGTCAGGCTGCGACACTGCCTGACCTTTCTACGTAACTCGCATCTACCTCACGGCTCTAATACAGGATTGCAGTTCACCCCTCTGCGTCCTCAGCGTCCTCTGCGGTTCAGCTTTGATCTTGTTTCTTTCCTAATGGTCCGGCCGGTCCCAGATCAGCATCCGGGCCGGGGTGGGGTTGTAGGCGTTGCAGGGGTTGTTGAGCTGGGGGCAGTTGGAGACCAGCACGATGACGTCTATCTCCGCGCGCAGCTCGACGTATTTTCCGGCGTCCGAGATGCCGTCCTCGAAGGTCAGCTGTCCCTCGGGGGTCACGGGCACGTTCATGAAGAAGTTGATGTTGCAGGTGAGGTCCCGCTTGCCCATGCCGTAGGGCGACTCGGCCAGGGCCAGGAGGTAGTTGTCCCGGCAGTTGTGCATGGGGCGCTTCTCCAGGGCGTAGCGCACCTGGTTGGATTCGGCCGCGCAGGCCCCGCCCAGGGTATCGTGGCGTCCGCAGGTGTCGGCCACGATGGTGAGCATGGGGTTGCCCTCGCTAGAGAGCAGACGCGTGCCCGTGGTCAGGTAGATGCCCCCCTGCTCACGGATGGTGTCCACCGAGCTGTAGCGCTCGGCGGGGTCGTGGGCATTGTAGAAGAGGGTGTCCACCGCCTGGTTGCCCCCCAGGTCCAGGATGCGCAGCACCTGTCCCTTTTTCAGCTCGTGCAGCCAGGGCTCGCCGGCGGGGACCACGAAGTCGTAGACCGCGTCTTTCGCATCGAGGGTGCTTTCGGTCAAGGTCTGAGCGTTCATATCATTGGCCTCTTCAAGTCAAAACATTTTTGAACCGCAGAGGCGCAGAGGGCGCAGAGGGTTTCCTCGTTCCCCCGGTCCGCCGTGGGAACGGGTACCTGGGCTTGAGCCATTGATCGATGCTCGGTATGCATTCCCACGGAGGACCGTGGGAACGAGACGATAGCTCCGCAACTTGACGATCTGGTGCGTTCCCGTTGGGTGATTATCTCTTTTCACCTCTGTGTCCTCTGCGCCTCTGCGGTTCAAAAGTCTTCTGTCTCAGTATTGGCAGTGGTAGATCGCCGTGTTGGCGAAGCCTCGGCCGTTCTCTGGGCAGGCGTTCATGCAGACGTCGTCGTCGGTCATGGGCTCGGAGGGGCGGATGGCGATCTCCACCGGACGGGGCGCCCATTCGGTGGACGGGTCGAGCGGATGGGGGCAGGTGTTGAGCACCACCAGGGTGTCCATCTCCGCGCGCAGGTCCACGAAGTCGCCGGGCTTGGAGCTGTCGGGGACGAACCGCATGGCACCCTCGTCGTCCACCACCACCTTGCTGAAGAAGTTGATGTTGGGCACCAGGTCCTTGCGGCCGAGCCCCCATTTCCCCAGCTCGATCAGGAAGAGCTCGCGGCCGTTGCGGTGAAAGGCGTTGCGGTGCTCCTGGTAGCGGGCCTCCCCGAAACGGGCCTTCACACCCGCGGCGTTGCTCACTCCGCAGATGGTGTCGTGCCATCCGCAGCTGTCCTCGACGATGGAGAAGAGGATGCGCCCCATGTCCGAGTAGCAGACGTTGCCCCGGGTCAGGAAGGCGGTGTGCTGCGCCTTCAGGGTGTCGGCCATGTTGTAGCGCTCCAGCGGCTGGGCCGCGTTGAAGAAGAGCGCCGAGCAGTTGGCGCCGCCGCGCGTGTCGGTCAGGCGCAGGGTGAAGCCGCGACGCACGATGAAGGACCCGCTGCGCGCTCCGGGCAGCAGCTCGGTGTACACGGGCGTGGGCAAATCGAATGGGGGGGAGGTCATGGACGTCTGTCTCCTCTCAGTTTGTTCACATCAGCAGCACTCCGCCTGGACGGGCTCCGGCTCGGGTTGCTCCACGTCGCGCCGGATCTCCTCGAAGAGGAGACGATCGGCCTGGCCCACGGGCAGGTCGTAGGTGATGCCGGCACCGTAACGATCCGGGGCCTGGGGGTCGTGACGCAGCTTGTCGAAGACCAGCAGGCGGGTCCCCAGGTAGAAGCCCTCCTTCAGGTCGTGGGTGATCATGAGCACGGTCAGGTCGTTGCGTGTCCACAGATCCAGAACCAGACGGTGCATGTCTCGTCGAATGCCGGGATCCAGGGCACCGAAGGGCTCGTCCAGCAACAAGATCCGGGGATGCATCACCAGCGACTGGGCCAGCGCGAGCCTCTGCTGCATGCCCCCGGAGAGCTCGCTCGGGTACTTGTCCAGCGCCTGATCGAGGCCGACGGAGGCGAGCATCTGGTGCGCCTGCTCCCGGGCTCGCCGCCGGGCGGCGCCGAACAGGTGCCCGGTGAGACGTGCGCCCTTGAGCTCCAGGCCCAGCATCACGTTCCTGAGCACCGTCAGGTGCGGGAAGACCGAGTAGCGCTGAAAGACGATGCCCCGATCCGGGCCCGGCTCCGCGCTCAACCGCCGGCCATCCAGCAGGATCTGTCCGCGGGTCGGCTCCTCCACGCCCAGCAGCATCCGCAGCAGGGTGGTCTTTCCGCAGCCGGATGCGCCCACGATGGTGCAGAACTCGCCGGCCTGTACCTTCAGGTTGAGCCGTTCCAGGACCACCTGATCGCCGTACTCCTTCCACACGTTCCCAAAATCGATCAGCGCGCTCACGTCCCCTCCTTGGCGCCTTCGCCGTACCAGGGGAAGGCGAGCCGCGAGACCAGCCGCAAGATATAGTCTGTCAGATAGGCCAGCAGGGTGATCCAGGCGACATAGGGCAGGATCACATCCATGGCGAGGTAACGGCGCACCAGGAAGATGCGGTAGCCCAGCCCCTCGGTCGAGGCGATGGCCTCGGCGGCGATCAGGAACAGCCAGGCCGCCCCCAGGGACAGGCGCACCGCGTCGACCAGGCGCGGCAGCACCTGGGGAAGGATCACCCGTAGCACGATCTGCCAGCTGTTGCCCGCCAGGGTCTGGGCCTTGACGAGCAGCTCCCTGGGCAGCTCCTGCACCCGTTGCTGCATGTCTCGGACGATGAAGGGGGCGGTGCCGAACACGATCAGCACCACCTTGGACAGCTCACCCAGCCCGAACAGAATGAACAGGATGGGCAGCAGGGCCATGGGGGGTATCAAAGACAGGCTGGCCACCAGGGGCGCCAGCCCGGCCCGGGCCAGGGGCAGCGCCCCCAGCGCGATGCCAAAGACCAGCCCGATGAGCGCACTGAGCCCCACCCCCGTCGCCAGGCGCCCCAGGCTGGCCCAGGTGTCGGTCCAGAGCAGGATCTCGCCCGTGCGCTTGTTGGGCTCCATGGCCATGCGATGGATCGCCTCGCCGAAGCTGGCGAACGAGGGCAGCAGCTTGTCGTCGGCGTTCTCGGCCAGGCGCGCACCCGAGGCGACGGCGTAGACCACCACCAGGAGCACGAAGGGCAAGAGCCCCAGCGTCACTCCCAGGAAGCGGCTTGGCTGCTGGTTGATCAGGCGCTTCATCGGACGGGTCCCGGGTTACGGGCTGCGGCAAGAAATAAATATCCCAACTTGCTGGTCTCTGGCCCGAGCTTCGGCGTTGCGGCAAGGGTTGCAAAAGTTCGGGCGATGCGCCCCTTGCCCCGCCTTGAATCCCGGGTCTCCCGACGCGCCGCTTGGGCATCGGTGTTGGGCCTCCTGCCCAAGCCGTTCGCTGCTGTGCCGCTAACCCTGCGCCATCTTGGGACATTGATTCCTCGCCGCAGCCCTGACCGCAGGCCTCAGAGCTTGCCCTCGGCGGCCATCTCCATGTAGTCGGCGCCGAAGCGCAGCTTCAGGTTGCCCTTGTCACCCAGGGTCTTGCCGCCGGGGAAGGCGATGCCGATGAAGCCCGCGTCGGGTGCGCCCTCGCCCAGCAGCCCGTGGTCGAAGGAGAAATCCGCCACGCTCTTCATGGTCGCGGGCAGCTTGTCGCCCTTGGCGAAGGCGACCGCCTCCTGGGGCGTGTAGAACATCTTGGTGGAGGCCAGCTGGGCGTCGTAGCCCGCCAGGTCGGTGCCCGAAGCCTTGCCCATGGCGGTGCGCGCGGCGCGTCCCGCCTCGTCGTCCTTGGACATGATGGACATCGTCTCGTACCAGGCGCCGGTCAGGGCCTTGCCCAGGGCGGGATTGGCGGCAAGGGTGTTGGTATTGACCACCATCAGGTCGATGATCTCACCGGGGATCTGGCTGGAGTCGAACACCTTGTGGGTGTCCGGCATGGCGAGGATCTCCGACACCAGGGGATTCCAGGTCACCACGGCGGTGAGCCTACCGGACCCGTAGGCGGACACCATATCCGCGTCAGAGGTGTTGACCACGGTCACGTCACGCTCGCTCAGGCCGATGTTGTCCAGGGCCCGTGCCAGCAGATAGTGGGAGACCGACAGCTCGACCAGGTTGACCTTCTGCCCCTTGATGTCCTCCAGCTTGTCCTTTCCCTTGAGGATCACCGCGTCATTCCCGTTGGAGAAATCACCGACGATGAGCGCGGTGGAGTCCACGCCGCCGGCGGCGGGGATGGTCAGCGCATCCATATTGGTCATGACACAGCCGTCGAAGGCCCCGGCGGCGTACTGGGTGATCGACTCGACGTAGTCGTTGATCTGGATCAGCTCGATGTCGATGCCGTACTTGTCGGCCCACTTCTTGACGATGCCGGACTGGTCGGCATAGTCCCAGGGCATCCAGCCGACGTAGATGCTCCAGGCCACCCGGAACTTGTCCTTGGCCATGGCATTGCCTGCCAGCAGCCCGCTGGACACGGAAAGGACGACAAGAAGGATGAGAAATCGGACGAAGGAGCGAGGGCGCCTGGCGCTCGGGGACATAGGGCTTCTCCCGTGATGGGTTGACGACGAAGACACAACAGAAGGACCCGGACAGGTGACCTCCCGGGCTTTTGTCCCGCCGTGTAACCCCCCGTGGAGAGGTCGGCAGCTCTCGGACCAGTCACCCGCTCGATGCGGGCCGGAACCCTAGCCGCCCATTTATACCCGTCGCACACAGATTTCCGGTCGCGACGCACCCCTCTCGCACCCGATAGCGGCGTTGCGGCTCCTCGCAATAGAGCTGGCTATTACTCGTCGCCGCGCCTTGCTCTCGGGCGCGAGAGACGCACCTCGCTCGCCGGAAACCCATGTACGACGGGCATCGACCGAATTGTCTTGCCAAGTCGGTCGGGTGCTGCGCGAAGCCACCCTGCCGGTTCTCCCTACCTGCGGATTTTAGCGAGAAGCGTGCCAAAGCGCCAGCTGCGCCGTCAGGCGGCCCACAGCCCGGGCTCCCGTCGCCAAATCGCCGGGAAACGCACCAAGAAGGTCACTAGGTTTCGGGGCCGAACCAAAACAGTGCATCTTGGGAAGAGTAAGCGCCGGGTTCGGCAAGGCGAGCCGTTTCGAGGATAGACTTCCGTGGTTGCAGACAAGGCTCGGACCTCGGTCGGTCAGTCACCACCTGACAGGCACGGGACTTGCGCCCGCGGCCCCATTCCCCGAACAGGCGCCAGGAGAGCACTTCCCGAACATGCCAAGCAGCAGAGATTCCAGGGTCCGACCCAGCGCAGTGCCCACCCTGGTAGGCGCGTCCATTCTCTGGGGCCTGTCCTGGCTGCCCCTCAAGGGCCTCGAAGGGCTGGGGATGGACGGCGTGGCACTGATTCTGGTGGCCTACGGAGCGGCATCGATCCCGGCCGTCGGGTGGATGCTCCGGGAGCGCCGGGCCTGGCGCGGCCAAGGTCGCGGGCTCTGGGCCATCGCCCTGCTCGGGGGCTACGCCAACCTGGCCTTCTCCCTGGCCCTGGTGTACGGCGAGGTAGTGAGAGTGATGGTGCTCTTCTACCTGCTCCCGGTATGGGGCCTGCTCGGGGGGCGGCTGTTCCTCGGCGAGACCATCGACCCTCCACGCCGACTGGCGCTGGCGCTGGCGCTCGGGGGCGCCTTGCTGGTGCTCGGCGGGCCCGGGGCGCTGCATGGCTCACTGACCTGGACCGACCTGGTCGCGCTATCCAGCGGCGTGGCCTTCGCGGGAAACAATCTGCTGTTTCGAGCCCATCAGGGTATACCGGTTCCGAGCAAGGTCGCCGCTATGCTCTCGGGGTGCACCCTGATTGCGCTGCTGCTCGTTTTGAGCGGTGCTTCGCGACCCCCGCCAACGGAGGACCCCGTGTCCTGGGCCTGGGCCGCCGCCTATGGGCTCACCTGGCTGTCGCTTGCCAATGCGGGCACCCAATGGGGGGTCACGCACATGGAGGCCGGCCGGTCCTCGATCATCATCATCCTCGAGCTGCTGACTGCCGTGCTCTCCGCCGTCGTCATTGGAGCCGAGACCATGAGCGCTCGCGAGGCCCTCGGCGGCCTGCTCATCCTGGCCGCAGCGGTGATGGAAGCGCGCCGCTGACGCACTTCATTCGATTGAGCGTCGGAACCCAGAGAGCGCTTGGCAGCGAGTTGGGGATCACTCTCAGGGAATGATCAGACCACCGGTCTTGCCGGGATCGACTCGGCAGCCAGAGGCAGCCTGGCTAGGGAGTGCACCCGCATCGATTGAGGGATTCCCCGGCTCACCGCACCTCCGCCTCCGCCTCCGCGGCCAAGTGTCTCCCGGATCAAACGCTTGTTGCAGAGGATCGACGCATTGGCTAGGATTCTATGGAGCGGCTGTCACGAATACAAACGGACATGGTCAGGGCCGTGCGGCCGCCGTGAAGCTGACAAGCGGGACTTCACGGCGTTGCTCGATTACGGACAACTAGAAGATGCCGGCGGGGGGCATACTCATGCGCCCTCTGTCCGATGGTCCGATCGTACAAAGTAAGATTTAAGAATACCGCAGGTACGCGGGCTGCCGACGCAGCGGCGACGAGATAGAGCTCGGGGTCGGCATCTCGGGGTTGCAGCTTCTTCCGACCTCTTGGTGCGTCTGGCCCCATTGGACTATTCACGCGCTGAGGCACCAGCATGCGCCTTTCAGAGCGGCCTCGCTGCAGAAGGGTTCCAGCTTGTCTGGACTATGAGGCCTACGTGTTCGATATACCCGTCGATCAGGACCGCCTCGACCGTCAACGGATTCACCGATCGCTCGAGCCGCTCGGCCGGGTGGACGGTGAGCGCCTGGGAGTCGTCTATATTCGCTCCGATTGGGGCCACATGGTGCTCCCTCCAGTTGGATTCCCGGAGCTGAAGGTCGTATTCCATCACGGCACGTCAGCCAGAACAAGGCAGAGGATTCTGGATCTCATGGCAGCTGCGATCGCCGAGATCCCGGACGACCGGCCAGAGTGAAGAGGCGCGTCCGTAGAAATGTGCCACTGTAGCGATTTGATGGCAGATGCTCTCGGACCCACGCGACGTCCAACACACCAGCCATTCCAATCTCTTTAGCCCGGAGGAAAACATGGACCAGCCCCAAGCTCATTGGACCATCACGCCGGAGACCATGTTGAACATGGTCAACGACAAACGTCGGGAGCACGGCCGCGCACCGATCGACCACACCGTAATGACCACCCGACTGGTCTTGCGCAGCCACGTCATTTGTCCCGGCGTCTTCGATTTTCGAGCCCCCCAGATCAGGCTCGAGGGCGAAACCTTGCCTGTCTTGGAAGAGCTCCTGAACGAGCAATTCGACCTCCATCTTCGCAACGAGCTGCGCCGTCGATCCACATTTCACCCGTTAGCGGCCCGCGAACCTTCACCGAGTATCGGCACTGAGGCGAAGCTACGCGGCAATCCGATAGACGAGCCGCTGGCCGGCCGACTGAAGCGCCTGTTCGGTCTCAAAAAAGGCAGCTAACCCGATTGATCTTGGGCCCGGGGCAAGGGCACCTGATTAGGAGACGCACAATGACCCCTGAGATCACTCATCGGCACGGCCACACCCTGGTGGGCGGCCTGGGCCGGGTGTTCCACTGCAACCATTACAACGCCTACCTCCAGACGGCAGTCATGCTCTCCGATGGAGTCGGCCAATGTCAGCCGAGAACCTTGCTCCGAGATGCGGTGCCCCCCTTGATCGGCCGGCTGAAAGAGGCCGGCTACACGACGAAGGACCTGCAGCAAGAGTTCTCCTTCTGCGGTTTCGGCAAGCTTCGCTCCCTGTACAAAGGCGAGTGGGCAACGCCGAACTCACACTACGGACAAGCGGCCATGATGCACGGGCGCAAAGAGTGCCGCTGCCACTTCACCGCCGGCTACATCGCCGGAATCACCGATGAAGAGATTGTGGAGACCCAGTGCAAGCAGAACGGCTCCCCCGTCGATTGGTTCACCCCCCAAGGAGCCATCGCGCCCAACAGGGACTATCTGGACCGCAGGTTCGAGACCAGCCCGGCCCCGCCGCGATTTCGATTCGACGGCTGCGATCCCTTCTCCACATCCATAGACGAGACGGCTATCATCCAAGCGGTATCGGGACTGCCTCTGTACGGCAAATCCGGGCCCGACGACACGGGATTGATCGACGCGTTCGGCGTCGTACTGACCAACCACTTCGCCGACTACTATAATTACATCTCCTACCGCACCTATTTCGACATGATCGCGGCGGGCATGCCCGAGCGGGAGACCCAGGACGTATTCGTTCAGGGGGGACATGTCTGCGCCTTCCATACATTTGGCGGCATCATGTCGAGCCCGGAGTGGTATCAGCTGATCGCACCCCACTGCAAGAATGACAGCGACTGGATCCATGGCATGGTGGCCGTGGTCAACGCGCTGGGCTGGGGGGTATGGCGAGTGGAGAAGATAGAGCCGGGAAAGAACCTGACCATTCGTATCTATAACTCTTATGAGGGGGTCGGATTCCGCAGGATGTATCCCGTCAGCCGCGAGCGCCAGCTGTCTTTCCTCAATATCGGCGGGGTCGCGGGCCTGGCACACCTGTTGTGGAAGATCGACATCAAGCAACGCCCCACACTCAGTCACGAGTTCTATACGGCCGTGTTCAACAACCCCGAAGGCAGCTTCAAAGCCGAGCAGACTCATGCCATCGCCGCCGGGGACCCGTTCGACCGCGTGGTCGCATCGATCGAATAACAAGACGTTGGGCACCGGCTCGGCAGATCGATTCCACGGCGCGACGCGCTGACGCGTCGACTTGATCAACCGGCTCGGCAACATGTTGCTGCAGAACGAGTGTGAAGATGGCGAGCTGGAGCGGGAGTGGCAACGCGCGCCGTGCGTGACCAGCCCCCCCTCCCTCGCGAGTCTCCTGGCCCGAACGGATAAAGCGCTGTACGCGGCCAAGACCGGCGACCGCAAGCGCATCGCGGGCTGATGGGCGGCTGTGCCGGCCAGGCAGCAGGTTTCGCGCGCGAGGTCTCTGGGGGACTATTGCGCCGGCTTGCATGGAGACGCACATCCCTGTGCCTAGAGGAAAGCTACAAGGCCGCCATCCCATTCAGGGTGGTGGGCAGTCCGGCCACTCCTGGGAGGGGCACCAACCACCTGTTGGCGATCAGCGCATAGGCCAGGATGGTTCCGTTGCTTGCGCTCAGCGCATAGAGGAAGCGGCCGTTCCGGGAGCGCGCGAGATCGATCGGAGAGCTTCCCTCGCCAGTGGTCGCCGCAACACCGTCGTCGTTGGTCAGCATCAGGCTGCCGTCAGGCTCGCTCTTGAATTCGGAAATGCTCGAGGAGCCCGTATTGGTGGTGAAGGCGAAGCGACCGTTGCGCGAGGTCTCCACCCAACAAGCGGCCGTCTCGGTCGTGGGCACCGAAGAGGCGAGCGGCGTCAAGGTCCCGTCCTCCATCATCTCGTAAGAGGATAGGCTGCTCGCGTTCTCCGCACCTCCGGCCGCCTCGCTCACCAGGAGGTGGCCGTAGCGGTCAAAGGCGAACCCGAAGGGGGTGGGGCCCTCCGAGCTGTTGACCACCGCGGAGCCGGGCACGCCATTGTCGTCCAGCACGAAGGTGGTGATGGAGTTGGTCGCCTTTTCGGTGACCACCAGCATGTCACCCAGGGGTGAGAAGCCGATCTGGGCGGGGCCAGTTCCCATGCCGCTCAGCTCACGCTCGGAGTCTGCGAGGGGAGTCAGCTTGCCATTCCAAGCCATGGTGAACCCGGCGATGGAATCGCTGCCCGCGTTGAGCACGTAGACCAGGTGGTGATGCTGGGTGACGCTGATAGGCATCTCCCCGCCCGAATCGACGGTATCCACCAAGTGGATTCCTCTCCGACGCACCAGAAACACCGAGATGCTGTTGCTATCGGCATTGACCCCAATCAGCCAGTGTCCGTCGTCGCTGAGCACCAATCCACCTTGGTTGCCGAGCCCCGCTCCCGTGCCATCACCCCCGGTGTCCACTGTGTCCGTCTGGATCAAGCCCTGGAACGGTTGGTGGTCGAAGACCAGGATCTGGTTGCCGTCGGCGGCATTGGTCATGGTGAACACCTTTCCGAGCGAGAAGCCGATGGCCCAGGCCGGAGTAACGAAGCTGGTCGACAGAGCGACCAGCGATACCAAGAGGATTCTTCGTAAGCGATTCATGGCGGTTTCCTTTGATCGGTTTATCAGCTCTTGGAGGACGACTTCCCCCTGAGCGCCATACCCACACCCCATCCGGGCGCATGCGCACTCGTGCGGTCATCGGGCGAACTCGCAAGACGGCCGGGCCAGCGGGTCGCGCTTGCAGGCCAGTCTTTCACTCACCGACCGTCCAGTCCTCACCAAATTGCTAAAGATTCATCACAAAACTGTCCCCGCGCGGCGCGCCCGGACAGGATTCGAAAAGGACTGCGGGTGTTGGGGGGCAAGCACTGCCGCGCCGATCAGCGAGGCAGGGTCAGCTCGGCGATCAGGCCTCCTTCTTGGAGGTTGCGCAGCAGCAGGTCACCGCCGTGGGCGCGGGCGATGTTGCGGGCTATGCCCAGGCCCAGCCCTGTCCCCCCGGTGTGCTGGGCGCGGGAGGACTCGACACGGAAGAAGGGCCGGCGAATCTCCGGGTCGTCGTCCACCACGAGAATATGGTCCTGGCTCATGCTCATGGCACTCAATCTACCCCTAGAGGTCTCGAGCTACATCAAGGAAATGGTAACCGTCCGTAACCCGCGGGATCGATCTTACACGGGGTTACAAATCCGCCCCGCGCCGACATCGAGTGCTTACACGCAGGGCGTGCAATGAACCTGAGGCCGAGAGGCTGACGTGAAATATCCCTGTCGAAGGAGACAGGCATGAAGCAGACAACGAAGCGATTTCTGGGCATAGCCGCGGCCTGCGCGGTTCTCATCGGTGCAGCCGGCGGCGCGTTCGCCCGCGGGGGCTACGGTCCGGGCTGGGGGGGACCCGGCGGGATGATGGGTAAAGGTTTTGGTTTCGGATTTGGTGGACCGGGCCTGGGCTTCGGCACCCCGGGCCTCGGCCCGATCCTGGTTTGGGCCCTGATCATCCTGGTGGTGATCTGGATGGTCCGTGCATTCTCCGGAAAAGATCCCGGCAACTGCAGGAGCGCCCGGCAGATCCTGGATGAGCGCTTCGCCCGGGGCGAGATCGACCGCCAGGAATACGAGGAGAAGAAGAAGGCGCTCGGCTGATACCATGGCGGAGACGGAGTGCGCATCCAATCGAGAAGGTCTATCCATGGACATCATGCTTATCCCACCCCTGATCTCCCTGCTGTCAGGCATCGCCATCCTGGTCTGGCCCCGCCTGCTCAACTACATCGTCGCCTTCTATCTGATCCTTTTCGGCCTGGTCGGGCTGCTCAGCCAGGTCCAGCTCGGGCTCTGAGGCGACCCCCCCAGGCAAGGGACCCGGGGGCGGCGAAACGGCTCTCATCTCCGCCAGGGCGCTTTCAGCGTTGGACACGGCCACGGCTCAACCGGCCTCCTGGGACGCCGCCGCTAGGGCCTGTCGCGCAACGCGGCGACTGGCGGTCGCGCGCATCAGCGTATAGATGACCGCCAGGGTGAGGCCGTAGAAGAGCAGCTGCATCCCGCTCGGCCGATCGTTGTAGCCCACCAGGATATGCAGCAGGGTGCCCAGCCAGCCGTCCTGACGCAGCAGCCCACTGCTGTCCCAGACCTGGTGGATGAGGGAGGGCAGCAGCCCGGCCTGGCTCAGGTAGCCCGCGGCGTTCGCCGCCAGACCCGCCGCCAGCAGCAGGACCACCCAGCCGGTGACACTGAAGAAGCGTCCGACAGGGATCGCCAGCAGGCCCCGATAGATCACCACCCCCAGGGCCGCTCCCCCGGCCAGTCCGAGCAGGCCCCCGGCGAGCAGCGCCCCGTTGCCCGCACCGCTTGCGGCCAGACTGTAGAGAAAGAGCGCCGTTTCCGACCCTTCACGCAGCACCGCCAGCAGGGTGACGACGGCCAGGGCCGCGAGCGGCTTGGCCCCGACACTCACGTCGTGCCCGACCCGTTTCATGTCTGCTGCCAGCTGCCGAGCATGGCTGCTCATCCACACGTTGTGCCAGCCCAGCATGACCACTGCCGCCAGCAGCACACCGGCATTGAACAGCTCCTGACCCCGACCCTGGACGGCATCGGAGATGGCCCCGGCAGAGGCGGCCACGCCCACAGCCCCGAGCACCCCGGCGCTGATCCCGGCGAGCACCCAGCGCCCCCGGCCGGCCACCCCGCGACTCGCCCCGAGCACTATGGCGATGATCAGGGCCGCCTCGAGTACTTCGCGCAAAACGATCAATGCAGATCCCAGCATGGCGGCCTCCTCACTCGACGACGATCAGCTTGCCCTGGGCGGTGTCCTCATGGAACTCGCCGAAAAACCCGTACTCGCCGGCCGGCAACGGACCGACCCACAGGCTCACCTGGGCGTTGGCAGGCACTATCTTCTCTCGCCGCAGGTCATGGCTCTCGAACTCCTCGGGCGTGTCGTCGCGATTCTCGATCACCAGCTGGACCCGCTCCTGCGCCGGGAGCTGGAGTCGATCAGGTTGAAATCTATGGCCCTCGATCACCAGCCGATAGTCTGAGGCCCCCGCCAGACCAGGGACCCCGCTGACCACCAACACCGCCACCGCCGCTCTCGTCGCAATCGATCGCATCACTTCTACCTCATCTCTTCGCAGCTGTCGTCTGGGCTGCGCGCCGTGGCTCGGGGCAAACACCCACGCGCCCTGGCCGCAACTGGAGACGAATCGTAATGCGAGCGATTCTCATTGTCAATCGCGATCTCGAGGAGATACACTTGCGACAGTCGACTCGCCCTTACGTCTTGCGCTTGAAGAGCCTGGCCAGGATCCCGCCCACAACGACGAACAAGAGCACGATCAGCTTCTTTCCCGCCAACAACAGGGCACCCAGCTTGGCGAGCAGGCCGGTCTTGGCCGCCAAGGCACCCCCGACCAGCGCGGCGAGACCGTAGGCCGCCACATGATCCTTGTCTGGGTCGTAGTCTTCGTAACGATCGCCGGCGGTGAAGTTCGAGAAGGCTGTCACCTCCCCCATACGGTCGCGAACGTGGGCCAGCTGGTCCATGGTCGCCACAGCATTGAGCACCAACACACCCTCGCGCCCGAGCACGCGCACATTGTAGTTGAGGGTATTCACCTCGGAGGCGCCGAACTTGAGTTCCTTCGCCCAGTACATCTTCTTGGTCGCCTTGTCGTAGCGAGGCGGCTCCGCCCAGCCCACCAGAGCAAAGGCATCGAAGCCTTCGCGCACCCGCACCTCGCTCGCGTCCGCCACCTCATCCTGCATGTCGCCGAGCAGGTCGTCGTAGTCGATGGCATCCGCATCCTCGTCGAGCACGTGCCCGTCTTCGTCGTAAGTGATCACCACTGCCCAGCCGTCACCGTCCAGGACACTGACATCGGTCGGAACCAGCATGCCGAGGGTCCCTGTGCCGTCGGGATTTCCCCAGGCATCCTCCAGCACGCGCCGGGAATCGTCCGGATCCAGATAGCGAAAGGCCGACGACAAACGCAGGCTCGCTTTGCCGCCCGGCAGATCAATGGAGCCTTGCTGGTACCTCAGGGACGCAGTGAACTCCTCGACCGTCATGCCTTGCTGGTCCTCGGCCGTGGCTTGGATGCTAGACCAGAGCAGAAAGAGTCCCAGAAGGGTCCGCTTCATCATTTGAATTCTCCCGTGAGTATCGTCCAGTTGAACGCCCGCCCCCTGAGTATCGCCCCGAATGCTGCCGGCACCCCGGTGCGGGCGTGCCGGGGGCAGGTCAAGGGCAAAGAAAGGCTCGCACAAGCCATCGACCGGCGAGCCGGGCGAGAAAAGGCCGACTTGCTCGTTCCTGCGCCGAGCGAGATCGAATGCCTAAAGGAAGAAAGAAGACGAACTCGAAGACTGAGCTTGCGCCCGAGGAGACCCCCGAGGTTGTCTCGGGAGCACTTCGACGCATCCAACTAACAGCTCTTCTCGACGTCCCGCCACCCATTGTTTTCTCAGCGTCCTCTGCGTCTCTGCGGTTCCTTCATGAAATATCCGGGCTAGGTTCAACCCTGCAGCTTGTAGCGGGCCCCGCAGTAGGGGCAGGTCGCCTCGCCTGTCTTCTCGATGGGCAGATAGACCCGCGGGTGCATGCTCCAGAGCTCGTCGCCCGGCATCGGGCAGGCCAGAGGGAGGTCGCTGCGAGTCACTCGGCGCACGGCACTCGGGGTCGGCTTGGCGGTGGTCTCGGGCATCTAGGCGCTCCTGACGGGATCGGGGTCTGTCATCCGAACATCAACCCGGGTCCGGTGATCGGTCAACAAAGGTCGCCGATCTGTCCCGCGACCGACGCCTAGGCGGACGTCGACGGGCAATCGGCTTGGCGCGGCAGGATTATACCAGGCTGAGCCATTCGGGATGCTCTTCCCGGCGACCGTGGACCTGGTCGAAATACATCCGCTGGAGCCGCTCGGTGATGGGCCCGCGGGAGCCGTTGCCGATCTTCCGACCGTCCACCTCGCAAATGGGCGCGACCTCCGCGGCGGTGCCGGTGAAGAAGGCCTCGTCCGCCACATAGACTTCGTCGCGGGTGATGCGCTTCTCGGTCACGGGGATGCCCAGCTCGGCAGCCATCTGGAACAGCGTGTTGCGGGTGATGCCGTCCAACGCGGAGGTGAGATCCGGGGTATACAAACGGCCTTCGCGCACCAGGAAAATGTTCTCGCCGCTGCCTTCGGCCACATAGCCCTCGGGGTCCAGAAGCATCGCCTCGTCATAGCCGCAGGAGATGGCCTCCTGCAGGGCAAGCATGGAGTTCATGTAGTTGCCGTTGGCCTTGGCCTTGCACATGGTGACGTTCACGTGGTGGCGGGTGTAGGAGGAGGTGCGGATGCGAATCCCCTTCTCCATGTTCTCCGCCCCCAGGTAGGCACCCCATTGCCAGGCGGCGACCATCACGTGCACTTGCAAGTTGTCGGCGCGCAGCCCCATGCCCTCGGGGCCGTAGAAGCACATGGGGCGGATATAGGCGGAATCCAGGCCGTTCTCCCTTACCGCGGCGCGCTGGGCCTGGTCCAGCGTGTCCTTGTCGTAGGGCATGGGCATGGCCAGGATGTGCGCGGAGCGAAACAGCCGGTCGGTGTGCTCACGCAGCCGGAAAATGGCGGTACCCTGCTCGGCTTTGTACGCCCTGACGCCCTCGAATACCCCCATGCCGTAGTGCAGCGTATGGGTGAGCACGTGGGTCTTGGCCTCGCGCCAGGGCACCAGCTCCCCATCGAGCCAGATCACCCCATCCCGGTCCGCCATAGTCGACATCTGTCTCTCTCCGGTAGGTCTCGATAATCTTCGGTCGTCACCCTTAGGACTCCATCAGCCGGCGCCAGGCCGATTCCACCCACTCGCGCTCCTGCACCAGCTCGTCTTCGACCACCAGTCCGGGCAGCTCCTGGAGGGTCTGGCGATGGTAGACCGCGCGGAAGGCCCGGTAGGCATCGGCCAGCCGCTGGGGGGTATCGCCTTCGAGGAGCCGGTGGCGCGCCAGGGCCTCCAGCAGGCGGATGTTGTCAGTCCAGTCCGCGAGATCAGGATACTGGTATGCCCATCGCAGAACAGCGCATTGGACCATAAATTCAATGTCTGCGATACCGCCAGGGCCCTGCTTGAGATCGAAGCCGCCCGGGCGACTCTGGTCCAGCTGATCGCGCATCTTGGCGCGCATTTCGCGCACCTCTCTGCGCAGGGTCTCGGGATCACGCTCGCGGCACAGCGCCTGCTTACGGATCGCCTCGAACCGCTCGGCAACCAGCGGGTCCCCCGCCACCACTCGGGCACGAATCAGTGCCTGATGCTCCCAGGTCCAGGCACTCTGGGTCTGATAGTCCGCAAAGGCGTCCAGGGAGCTGACCAGCAGACCGGACTTTCCGTCCGGTCGCAGCCGCATGTCCACCTCGTAGAGCACCCCTGCGGGGGTACGCGCGGTGAACAAATGAATGATGCGCTGACCCAGACGGGCATAGAAGACATCGTTGCCCAGGGGACGCGGCCCATCGGTCATGGCGTTGAGATCCTGAGAGCCGTGCAGGAAGACCAGGTCCAGGTCCGATCCGTAGCCCAGCTCCAGGCCCCCCAGCTTGCCGTAGCCGATCACCGCGAAGCCTGTGTCCCGCCCGAGGATGAGAGTAGGGCGGCCGTGGCGAGGCTCCAGGTCCCGCCAGGCCTGCTCCAGCGCCCGTTCGGTCACCACCTCGGCGATCCAGGTGAGGTAGTCGCTCACCACCATCAAGGGCAGTACGCCGGAGATATCGGCAGCGGCCACCCGCAGCATGGTGTACTGGGCGAATTGGCGCAGCCGGTCCATCTGCTGCTCTAGGTCGTCCGCATCGGCCCGTCCGAGAAAGTCGCCCAGCTCGCTCTTCAGGCCGGCACGATCCAGCGGGGCATAGAGGCGCCTCGGGTCCAACAGCTCGTCGAGCAGCAAGGGGTGGCGCACCAGCAGCCGGGCGATCCACGAGCTGGCGGAGGTGAGCTTGACCAGCTGCGCGAGGGCTTCCGGGTACTCGACCAGCAGCGCCAGGTAGGCGGTGCGCCCGGCAACCGCCGCAAGCAGCCCCAGCACGCGCTCCAGGGTGACATTGGGATTGTCCGCCGCGGCGACCGCCTGCAGCATCGGGGGCACGAGCTGAAGCAGCCTCTGGCGACCCCGGGTGCCCAGACTGCGAAACGAGGAGGTCTTCCGAAAGCCACGCAGCCGATCCAGCGCTTCTTCGGCATCCGTGAAGCCGGTCTCGTAAAGCAGATCCACCGCGGCCTGCCCCTCCATTGCCCCACGCCAAAGGTCTCCCAGAGGAGACGGCTCGGACGTCTGCTCCACCTGGGGTGCGGCGAACACCTGGTCGAATTGGCCTTGGACCCGGCGACGATGGGTCTCCAGTGCCTCCGAGAAGCCTTCCCAGTGCGCAAATCCCATGGCTCGGGCGAGACGGAGCCGGCCCATGGGGTCCTGGGGCAAGACATGGGTCTGACGGTCCTGCCACGCCTGAAGGCGGTTCTCCACCAGGCGCAGAAACTCGTAGGCCTCGATGAGCTCACCCACCGCGGTCTCCGGGAGGTGGCGCTTGGCCCTCAGACGCTGCAGCACCGTAAGGATGGGTCGAACCTGCAGACCCGGCTCTCGGCCCCCGCGTACCAGCTGGAAGGCCTGGCCGATGAACTCGATCTCACGAATGCCCCCCGCGCCCAGCTTGATGTTGGCATCCATGCCTCGGCGATGCAGCTCCTTGCCGATCAGCCGCTTCATCTCGCGCAGAGAGTCGATGGCGCCGAAGTCGAGGTAACGGCGGTATACAAAAGGGCGCAGCATCTCCATCAGCTGGCTGCCCGCCTCCCGATCGCCCGCCACCACCCGAGCCTTGATCATGGCGTAGCGCTCCCACTCGCGGGCCTGGGATTCGTAGTAGTCCTCCATGGCCGCAAAGCTTACGGCCAGAGGACCCGCCTCCCCGAAGGGTCGCAGTCGGGTGTCCACCCGGAACACGAAGCCGTCGGCGGTCTGGGCATTCAAGGCCTGCACCAGGCGCTGACACAGACGGATGAAGAACTGCTCGTTGGTGAGCCGGCGCCCCCCCTCGATCTGTCCGTCCTCCGGGTAGACGAAGATCAGATCGATATCCGAGGACAGGTTGAGCTCGCGGGCCCCCAGCTTGCCCATGCCCAGCACGATCAGCCGCTGCTGCTCTCCCTCCTCATTGAGAGGGATGCCCAGCTCGCCCGTTGTCCAGTCGTACAGGTGGGTCAAGCTAGATGTTATGCAGGCATCGGCCAGGGCGGTCAGGTCCTCCAAGGTCTCGGCAAGCGGGGCAATCCCGGCCAAGTCGCGCCAGACGATGCGCACCATCTGGCAGCGGCGAAATACACGCAGGACCTGGGACAGGGCCGCCTCGTCGGCTATCCCTGCCAGCGCCGCCTCCAGCCGTTGCTCCAGCTCGCCCGGCTGCAGCCGGCGCGCCAGGTCGCCCGAATCCAGCAAGTCCAGGAACATCCGCGGCTGCTGGCGACAGGCCCGCACCACGAAGTCGCTGGCCTCCCAGACCTTGAGCAGCTCCTCGGCCAGCCCAGGGGCCAGAGACGGCATATATCCGTCGGCATGCGCCCTCTCGCACCAGTCTTGCCATGCGCGCTCTGCCTGCTCGGCTGGGGTGGATGGCTCGGACATGGGGGGTCTCCAGCCCGGAGCCCCCGGGCGCATGGGGGCCAAGCTTACTCGGCGGGCCGCCAGAGGGGCAATCCGGGGGGCCGGCGGAGACGGACTCCTAGGATCAATGATTGGACGGATGGGTCTTCCTGGTCTGATTCGGGCGCTCCCCCCAGGTCGCCTCGAAGATGTCGTCGTCGATCTCCCTGATGAGTGCATCCAACATCCCCTCGGCGTACCGTCTTCCGTCTATTTCTACGACTCGGGGCTCATCCTCGCTGAGGAATCTCGCTCCAACGGCAAGCAGCAGCTCCTGGGACGGCCAACCCGGCTCCGCCGGAATCCCGTCCGGTATCGGCAAGACCTCCTCGGCATAGGCATCGCCGTTCTCGTAACCTTCGAATTCCTCATGCATTCTGGCCGCGTCGACCCGAGTCGAAGCGACAATGAACCAGTCTTCGTGATGGTCCGCTGTTGTGACCCAATACAGATTCATCCGACTCTCTACTCCAGGCATACACGGTCACCGAGCCAGAGGCCCTTAGCTTTCCGTCTAGAATAACGAGTGTAGCCTCCCGCAACGTGGTGCGTCATGAAAGGAAGGCCTGTTCCCTCCGCCATCGCCGGGAAGCATCCGCCGGCTACCCTTTGTCTCGCTACGCTGTTTCTTCTCTGCGCCCCCCTGCCTTCGGTAGCGGCCGATGATCCCTCTCCTCCTTCGACACCCGTGAAGCTGGTATTCGTTCATCACTCGGTCGGAGAGAACTGGCTGGCCGACGGCAACGGCGACCTCGGGGCAGCACTCGGGCGCAACGACTATTTCGTCAGTGACTCCAACTACGGCTGGGGTCCCGACGCTATCGGCGACAGAACGGACATCACCGACTGGCCGAGCTGGCTCACCGGCCCACGCAGCGCGACCTACACCCAGGCGCTCTACCGGTTGAGCAGTGCCAACTCCCCTTACACGCGGGCGATCCCTGATCCCGGGGGCGAGAACCGGATCGTCATGTTCAAGTCCTGCTTCCCCAATTCCGAGCTGGAAGGCCATCCGGGCGATCCGCCGCGCCGCGAAGGAGGTCTCACGGTCGGCAATGCGAAGGCGATCTACAGGGAGCTGCTGGGTTATTTCGCGAGCCGCCCCGACAAGCTGTTCATTGCGGTCACCGCCCCTCCGGCCCTCGACCCTCGGCTCGGACACAACGCCCGGGCCTTCAACAACTGGCTGGTCGACGACTGGCTGAAGGACTACCAAGGACAGAATGTGGCGGTCTTTGATTTCTACAACGTCCTGACCGGACCGGCCAATCACCACCGTTACCACAACGGCAGGATCGAGCACCTAGTCGCAGCATCGCGCAACACCCTCTATTATCTCCCGGGCGATGACGCCCACCCCACGCCTGAAGGCAGTCGCAAGGCCACGGCCGAATTTGTGCCCCTACTCAACGTCTACTACCATCGTTGGCAGGCATGGCTCCCGTCTGCGCCCGCTGCCACATCCGCTGTCCCCGCGGCAGAGCCCATAGCCAACACGGCAGAAGAGGAATCGGCGCAAGAGCCGCCCCCGCCGCCAACTGCTTGCGAGCCCTGCACAGGCTCGATACCCGTCGAGCCCGGCGGCCTGATCGACGACTTCGACGGCACGCCCAAGGGCTGGGAGGTCTTCTCGGACGAGGGACAGCCCAAGACCCGACTCACCTGCGGCGCCGAGCCAGGAGAATCCTTCAACGGCGAGACAGCGCTGGCCATCCGTTACGAGATCGCCCCTGGGAGCTGGGCCATCTGCAGCCTGGTCTTGCCGACGGTCGAGAGCTGGTCCCAGACGAGAGGCATCTCCCTTCGGCTGCGGACAGAGCGCCCCGGCCAGGCGCTGGCCATTGTGGCCTATGGCGGCGAATTCAGCGACAGGCTGACCCATTACGAGCATTCGGTAGTCGCAAGCGCCGACAACATCGGTCGCTGGCAGAAGCTGGATCTGACGTGGGATAGGTTCGTCCAGCCGCCCTGGGAAGGGGACGGCACCGCCAGATTCGATCCCGCCAAGACCAAGGGACTGGCCTTCGGCTTCAGCGACGAGGAGGGCAGCCTCCACCAAGGGGCCCTCTGGGTGGATGACATCCGATTCCTCGAGTAGGGGTTACCTTACCTAATAAGCGATTGAATCCCCACCCAATTTGTTGAAATCCATCCGAAGATAGCGATTTTCCACTGGGACTGAGGGCCCTATAGTGCGTCGCTCACACCAGAATGACCGGGGCCCATTGCGAGAGGTGGGACCAGCTTGTCCCAACTCCGGTCGTCGTCCTTGTCCCCTCGGAGGATGTCATAAGATGTCGATCTCCAGAAGAGAGTTCATCAGGCTCATGGGCTTGGCGGGGGCCGCCGGACTCGTTCCGGGCTCGGTGTTCGCCGGCTCGCGCCGACCTTCAGACCTGTACGAGGTCCCCAAGTTCGGTAACGCCACCATCCTGCATTTCACGGACTGCCACGCCCAGCTCAATCCCGTCTATTTCCGCGAGCCCAACGTCAACATCGGCGTGGGCAGGGCCATGGGCCAGGCACCCCATCTAGTCGGAGCCAAGGTGCTCGAGCACTTCGGCATCCAGCCGGGCACCCTGGAGGCCCACGCCTTCAGCTACCTGAGATTCGCCGAGGCCGCCGAGAAATACGGCCGCGTCGGTGGCTTCGCCCATCTGCGCACCCTGGTAAACCGCCTGCGAGACGACCGCGGCGACGGCAACAGCCTGCTGCTGGACGGCGGCGACACCTGGCAGGGCTCGGGCACCGCCTTCTGGGCCCGCGGAATGGACATGGTGGGCGCCTGCAACCTGCTCGGCGTGGACGCGATGACCGGCCACTGGGAGTTCACCTACAGCGACGCAGAGGTGATCAAGAACGTGCTCGCCTTCAAGGGGGATTTCGTCGCTCAGAACGTGAAGGTGCGCGAGGAGGCGCTCTTCGATTACCGTTTCGAGGACTTCAAAGACTTCGACCCGGACACCGGCCTGGCCTTCAAGCCTTACACCATCAAGCAGGTGGGCGGTGCGCGCATCGCCGTTGTCGGCCAGGCCTTCCCCTACACGCCCATCGCCAACCCCAGGCGTTTCATCCCTGACTGGACCTTCGGCATCCAGGATGACCGCATGCAGGAGATCGTCGACGCCATCCGCGAGAACGAGAAGCCCGACACTGTGATCGTGCTCTCCCATAACGGCATGGACGTGGACCTCAAGATGGCCTCGCGGGTGACCGGCATCGACGCCATCTTCGGCGGCCACACCCACGACGGCATGCCCGCCCCCAGCGTCATCAAGAATCCGGGCGGCAAGACGCTCGTCACCAACGCGGGGTCCAACGGCAAGTTCCTGGGCGTCATGGACCTGGACATCCAGGGCGGCAAGGTCGCCGATTTCCGCTATCGCCTGCTCCCCGTCTTCTCCAACCTGCTGCCCGCCGACGCTGAAATGCAGGCCTATATCGACAAGGTTCGCGCGCCCTTTAAGGACCAGCTCACCGAGGAGTTGGCAGTCACCGAGGGAGTGCTCTATCGGCGGGGCAACTTCAACGGCACCTTCGACCAGGTGATCTGCGATGCCCTGCGCCAGGTCAACGACGCCCAAATCTCCCTGTCACCCGGCTTCCGCTGGGGCACCAGCGTGCTCCCGGGCCAGGCCATCACCCTGGACAACGTCATGGACCAGACTGCGATCACCTACCCGCAGACCTATCGGCGGGAGATGTCCGGGGCCGATCTCAAGGCCATCCTGGAGGACGTCTGCGACAACCTGTTCAATGCCGATCCCTACATGCAACAGGGCGGCGACATGGTACGCGTCGGTGGTCTGGACTTTGTCTGCGACCCTACTGCAGGAATCGGCAGCCGCATCAGCGACATGACCCTGGACGATGGCACCCTGATCGACGCGTCCAAAATGTACGTGATCTCGGGCTGGGCCTCCGTGGCCGACCAGCCACCCCCGGGCCCACCCATCTGGGACCAGGTTGCCGACTACCTGCGCTCCAAGAAGACCATCCGGGTGGACAAGATCGATACGCCCAAGCTCAAGAACGTCAAGGGCAACCCGGGCCTGGCGGATTATCCCAGCATCCTGTCTTAGTCCTGGAAAAGCGGTTGGCCATTAGCTGTTAGCGATTCGCTTAGCCCAATGCGCAAGTTAGCTCGCTCGGAGCGCGCCGCAGGTCTCACCCGCCGGGTGAGCGGCCGGGGTCGCCATTTTTACCATTCAATCAACAGCTAACAGCTATCTGCGCTTTTCAGGTTAATCCTTCCGAGCTTCTCCGCTCAGCCAAAGGCGCCCAAAAGGCGCTTTCTTGTTGTCCGTCGACCCCCCGGACCCTGGACATCGACGTCCAGCCCGGCGCGTGCGGCGGCTTTCGCGACGGCCCAATACCACACAAACATTGCAAGAGATATTCCTATACAAATACTTGACATATATGCGCGTATATAGGATATTTATGTACAACTACTGTATAGCTATGACCCCTTTCGCGCCGACCCGGGCCACTCCCTTCGGAGACCGGATCGAAAAGCCGGAATGGGTCCCGAGCCATACGGTGGAGTGGTGGGCTCAAAGGCCCGAGAGACCTTTCAATCTGAGTGAGGAAAACCGATGAAGACCCTACGCGCTAACATGATCTCCGTTTCCTTGGGTGCAGCCTTGGCCATTGCTGCCCAGTCCGCCCTGGCCGGTGCCGCCAGCCGTGTACACCCTTTCCCCGATGAGTCCCTCGGCGGCCAGTGGCCCGGCCAGCGGGTCGAGCCCGACATCGTCGAGGTGGCTCGGTCCGCGGGTGCCTTTAACACGCTGATCCGCGCAGTCCAGCAGGCGGGCCTGGTCGACGTTCTCAAAGGCGACGGCCCCTTCACCGTATTCGCCCCCACCGACGAGGCCTTCGCCCAGATCCCTGCCGACCAGCTACGGGAGCTCCTCGCCGACAAGGACGCCCTGACACGGGTGCTCACCTATCACGTGGTCCCCGGCCGGGTGAAATCGTCCGCCGCGGTCAAGCTGAGTAGCGCCAAGACCGTGCAGGGCCAGCCAATCCGGATCGACGCGTCCTCCGGGCTGAAGATCAACGATGCCAAAGTCATCAAGGCTGACATCATGGCCAGAAATGGCATCATCCACGTGATCGACAAGGTGATCCTGCCCAACTGAATGTGGTCAGCGGCGCGGGATTAAGAGCGCCGCTTTGCCCGTGCCCTGCAGTCCGGGGCGCGGGCATTTTCGTGCGGAGCTGGCCTGCCTGGCCAGGGCAGGCTTGACCCTAGAAACGGCAGTTGACCGCTTCGTGCACCCGGCAAGTAATGGGATTGCCGACGGACTCGGACCAATATGGCCCTCACCCGTTGGATGAGGGGCGCTGGGACCACCAGCGCACACACGGCGCGGCGCCTGGCCGCGGTTGCTATCTCGGTGGACAGAGATTGTTTTTTCTAATTTATTGATTTTCTGCGCTTCAAAAGCGAAAATGGGCGGCTGCGCAGGGGCCGATCCCAGCCGGACGGGATAGGGTCGCGGCAAACTTTCGGAACCCTTCCATCCACCGCAAGAAATCCGAGGGAAAATCCATGCGACTGATTCTTCTGGGCGCCCCGGGCGCCGGCAAGGGCACCGTAGCCAAGCTGCTGACCAAGCTCGACGGCTCGGTCCAGATCTCCACCGGCGACATCCTGCGCGGCGCCGTTCAGGCCGGCACCGAGCTGGGCAAGCGGGCCGAGGCCTTCATGAAGGCCGGCGACCTGGTGCCCGACGACCTGATCATGGGCATCATGGAGCAGCGCCTTCAGGAGCGCGATTGCCAGCAGGGCTTTCTCCTGGACGGCTTCCCCCGCACCATCCCCCAGGCCAACGCCCTCAAAGGCCTGCTCGACAAGCTGGGCATTGAGCTGGACGCCGCGGTGGATATCGATGTTCCCAGGGACGTGATCCTGGACCGTCTGACCACCCGCCGCACCTGCTCCAACTCCGGCTGCCAAGCCATCTACAACGTCAAGAGCAGCCCGCCCAAGGTCGAGGGTGTGTGCGACAAGTGCGGCAGCCCGGTCATACAGCGCGACGACGAGACCGAGGAGGCCATCAGCAAGCGCCTGGACACCTACAACGAGAAGACCGCGCCCCTGGTCGACTTCTACGAGAAGGAAGGCCTGTTGATGAGCGTCAGCACCACCTCCAGTGACGACGTGGTCAACGCCGTCAAGGCCAAGGTGGGCCTCTGATCCGCCCCGGGAGCGGGTGGTCCGCACCTGCGGGTCGCCCGCTCTCTGTCTTCACCATCCGAACCGCCTAAGAGTAGAGCGCCATGACTGAGCGGCACTTCCGGATGCGGGTGTCCTGCCGCTACCGGGACCCCGACAACGCCGTCTGTGACCCGCAGGTCTATATCCGCGAAAAGACCGGATGGACGGCGTTGCATCTCGGTATAGAGTCACCGGGCTTCGAGATCTTCGTCTATGGGATAATGGCCTGCCAGCACCTCTATGTGCGCGCCAACTGCGCCGAGCGGGGCCTGATGCTGGACTCCGCCGAGGGTAGCATCCATGTCGTCGTCGCCGAAGACTGGACCATCCAGCGTCTGCATGTCGCCTTCGATGCACGCCTGAGATGCGGCACACCCACCGCCGACGACATCGCCTACATCGTCGAGCGCATGGGCAAATGCCCCTCCACCATCAACCTGCGCGACATCCCGGATCACACGTCCGAAGTAAGGTTCATGCCGCAACACCCTGGATGACCCCCTCCCGGCTCGCCCAAAGGGAGCCCACAGAGAGTCGCTCCAAAGGACCTCGCCCATCCGGGGCCCGGAGACCTGTATTGGTCATTTGTTTTGGGAGCTGACCCAGCTGACCTCCTGTGGCGGTCCGTAAGGCTTGTCCTCACTTCTGCGGGATAAGCTGAAGCCCGAGCTCATCGAAGTTGAGCGTGACATTCTCCGTCAGACGATCTTCACCGCCGCTACCGCGCTGCCAGGCCTCCCAGTAGGTCGTCCAGCGCTGAGGCATGACACTCTCCCCTTAGATGACTAGCGTGTCGCAAAAGCCTGACCGTAGGGTGGATCAAGCGCAACGGATCCACCAATGATCAGTAGCTTTCCGGATGCGCTTCGCTTCGTCCGGCCTACATTTCGACCCTGTTGCGACACCCTCTTACAGGCAGCGGGACGAGACAGCCATCCCACTTTGGCGATCTGGACTGCCGGGATGCATGTTGCCGCCAGTCCCCAACACGGTCTTTTCAGCCTTCCGCTCGAACGCCCTCCCGGCCCCACAGCCAGGCGGCACCCCGGACCCCGCTGGAATCACCGTGCAGGGGCGGCAGGAGTCGGGTCGCGACCCGGTCTGAGAACACATAGCGTCCCCACCGCTCGGGGACCCGATCGTACAGGCGCTTGATGTTCGACAGGCCTCCCCCGAGCACGATCACCTTCGGATCGACGATATTGATCACCCCGGCCAGGGCCCTCGCCAGGCGGTCCTCGTAACGTTGCAAGGCCGCCTCCGCCCTGTCATCCCCCTGCTCGGCGAGGCTGACGATCTCCGGCACCGTCAAGTGCCTGCCGGTCTGCTCGAAGAAATGCATGGCGAGTCCCGGCCCGGACAGCCAGGTCTCGATACAGCCCCGATGGCCGCAATAGCACTGCGCCCCCGGCAGCTCATCCGCCTCGGGCCAGGGCAAGGGATTATGGCCCCACTCCCCGGCTATCGCGTTGGCCCCTACCAAGGGCCGCCCGTTGATGCAGAGTCCGCCCCCCGTGCCCGTGCCGAGAATGACGCCGA
>Ga0210096_1000169_pt1 | contig 25906 bp, 24 predicted proteins | sample China_Galinas_PW_4_FD_184864 | JGI IMG/M metagenome (GOLD analysis project Ga0210096, IMG submission 184864) | Wetland microbial communities from San Francisco Bay, California, USA, that impact long-term carbon sequestration - China_Galinas_PWA_D2... | ecosystem: Environmental > Aquatic > Marine...
TAATCCCTCCCTCAAGGCCTATAGGATCTTCGCTGATGAATCGTCCCATCTCCGGACTATACCACCTAGCCCCTGAATCTGCTGTAAATGAAAGTAATGCAAGGACTGTGGTCAACATTATACATAGCTTTCTCATTTACCTTCCCCCTTCGCCTGTCTTCAAGCCGCCTAAGCTTTCTCCTGCTCTTCAATATAATTCTTGTTAGAAAGTCGATTGATATCTGATTCGGCCACTTCACACGAATGCTATAGGGAATACGCCATTACAATAGACTCTTAACTGTTGATTCAAGCTTTGATATGAAAGAGTTAATTAAATCGTCTTCGGTATTATAGGCCGCCATTTCAAACATGGGGCCATCTTGTCCGTCAACTGAATAATCGGCCCCATCATTATATACATAAATCTTCATTATATGGCCGTTTAAGTTGAGTTCGGAAACGTAATATATTTCTTTCTTTCCTTCCACTTGTTTGAAATTTACTTCAGTTATTTTATCAATAGTATCAAGCATATCTTTACATTTCTCGATACATTTAGCTCTAATGTCAAAATCGTCCTCATTATTAGCTATCATAATGGTCCGCCTTTTTCGATTATAATATGGCCATTCTTTATGAGCTCTTTGAATACCGGATATTGTTCTAGTTTTTCTAAAACCTCCCCGGCGATTCTAATGACCCTTTGTCCATGTAGTTTTGATACACCTATGCGAAGATATGGGTTTGAATTCAAGAGTCCACTTCCCCTACCAAAAAGAAACTCAGGTGTGACTATAGAAGCCATTGATATCAATATGACTGCTTGCGTATAGTTCTCTAATGGGTCGTCATGAGGATTAACGTGACAACGCAGAGTTGAATTAACTCCACCTTGAGAAGGAGAAACTAGAATACCATCCGCTGGAAATGTTATAGCATTATTTTCATCTATCGTCACATTTACCTTGGGCCATTCTGGAGGATCCAGACCAAAAGGATCAGTGAGGTTGACAGGATTGTTATTGGTGTATGCATATTGATTTATCCCACCAGCAAGGCCTATTGGGTCTTCACTCAGGAAACGTCCCATAACCGGGCTATACCAGCGAGCCTCTGAAGCTGTCGTGAATACAATCAGTGTTAGGATTACAATTAATAATGCACGGAGCCTTTTCATTTGATTTCACCCTTCGCCTGTCTGTAAGCCGCCTGAGCTTTCTCCTGCTCTGCTACATAGTTTTTGTTAGAAAGTCTCACCACACCCAGGTCAACCGATTCCTGGAAATACTCCTTTGATACTCTGGAATGTTGCCTGTCGAATGGTGCTACTGCTGTTTTGGCTAATTCCCTGTACAACTCACCAAGGGTATAATGGATATCAGCGGATTTTGGATTGAGCTTGAGCGCCCTGTCAAGGTATATGATTCCCCTTACAACGTCTCCCTGTCGTGCCCAATAGATGCCATTTTCCGCTATCAGGTCGCCAAGAAATTCTCTGTATGTCATAGTATTCAGATAAGCCCCGCTCTCGATTCCCTTGTCCGAGACCTTTAGGACGTGTTGGTATTCGTCGTCCGGCACATATCCTCCCCCGGTGGTCGCCTCGATATTCTGGAGCTTGAGCTTCGGGTCTACATACCTAAGGAACAGGTGGCTGGGTGCAGCTACTGGGTATACGGGATAGCCTAACCGCTGCGCAACCGCCAGATACAAAAGCGGCATAGTGATGCAAGAGCCTTTCTTGGTATCCAGTATGCCAGTGATGAAGTGGTTTTCAAGTTTTTGGGCATCCGGGTCGGATAAGTCATATTCGAGCTTGTAATGCTTGTAGAGGTAGGTGTTCAAGGCCCGGATTCTGAAGTCGGGGTCGGTGCTGTATCTGGTTAATGCCCTTACCCCCACCACGATGCCGTCTATCTTCTTAGAGTATTCAGCGATATCTATTTCAGGATATACCTCTTTAGCCAGTCGGAGGGCTACTAAGCCGATATCGATTTGCCCTTCTTGCAATGTAATGAGATCATCAACGATGTAGCCGCTTTCGGAAAACGCCAGACTGATGGAAGGAGCCATAAGTATGGCGAGAATAGATATACAGCATATTACAAGACCGCTTTTCATATTCATATATCCCGCGTTAGGTTAGTGATATACCGCAGAGTGAATCGCTCCCAGGCCAAATGAGCCCCCCTCAATGGCTGAGCCAATATACCCCAGGCCGAGGACAAAAGGCAAGCATAAATTACCATTTGTACTCCGCAAAAATATAGGAAAATCATTTTGTGTGATACAGGAAGTACTCTCCCCTCCATCTTCCCGCTTCAAGGTAGCACAATCGTTCGGCGGGGGTCAAGAATTCGGGAGTTGAAACTGTATGCCGTAAGAGCGTGACGCTTCATTGGCGGAATGAAGGTGGCTGCGCCTCAGAGAATCTTGCGGAATATCCGAGGGTCGATTGCCGCCGCCGCGAGCACCCCTCCCATCATAGCACCTGTTATCCCGGGGCTCGCCGCGTCCTGTCCCGCCAGATACAACCCCTCCACCGGGGTCTTTAGCCAAAGGCTATGCGAAAGGAAACGCTCGGGCGTGGTCGCAAGCCCATAGGAGGTGCCCTTCTGCCTCCCTATATAATGTTGCATCGTGAGCGGAGTGGAAAGTTCATGGTATACGATCATTGGCGCTATCTCGGGGAAATTCTGTTTGAACCGGAGCAGCATTTTCTCCTCGATATGCTGCTTGAGCTTCCGGTAGCCTTCGGGCCTGTCCCCGTGTCTCGACTTTCCCCATTCGCTAAACGCGTCCCAGTTTGTTGCGGTAACGACCTGGCCTGTATGCCTCAGTTTCTCGCCCGCAACATGTTTCGGATCTTTTAATGAAGGGAAAGATACAAAGAATGCCGGAATTTCCGTTTCTGCCGGATCGCTCCAGAGGGCCGCGTTGGTGTCCCATGATCCGTGGAACCAGTGGTTTGCCGCCGTCGCCCCTGCCGCTCTGATGTCCCCCTCAAGGCCCAGGAAGAGGCAGAGGTGGCTAATCGAAGGTTTTAAGGTCATAACTTCCCGCGCCCATGGGGCGGCCTGCACATCCGCCGGCAGAAGGTGATTGACGGTGTCCTGTGAGCCTATTGCGGATACCACCCTCCCGCAACGGTGTTCGCTGCCGTCTTCGAGCCGTACGCCGGTGGCCCTGCCGTTTTCGACAAGTATCTCCGTGACGGGTGACTTCACTCTTACTTCTCCCCCCGCATCATGGATAACCGGCACCAGCGAGTCGGCGAATATCTTAGCCCCGCCCTCCGGATAAAACGCCCCGTTCATATAATGGTTTGTGATTCTCGCTTCCATGGCGAAGCTTCCCTCGTCCGGCCGTCCCCCGTGGTCCGGCCACCGTGCCGTCAGCACCGAACGCAGCTTCGGGTCGCTGATAAGGCCGCCAAGGGCTTCTTCGGTCGTTCTTCCCCACCATTTTTGAATTGACCCCGCGGCCCATAGAGAATATATCCATCTCAGCGGCTGCGGGAAACTGCGTGCCTTGTAAAGTGCAAACGACTCCCGGTCCGCCTTGCCGAGCTGCGAGAAGAGTTCCTCGATCTCTTCGGCAGAATCCGGGAACTTATCCTTAAGGCTCGTCTTGAGTGCTTCGGCAGGACTGTTGAAGGCAATTTCGAAGTTCTCGGGAAAGTGGATAATATCGTAAGGCCCTTCGATCGGGGCCATTTTAATTGCGCCGCCCGAGAGCCAGTCGAGAAACCGCCGCCCTGAGCTCCCGGGCCCCATTTCCCCAAGGTAATGTATGCCTACGTCCCAGGTGAAGCCATTTCGGGAAAATGTTTGGGTCAGACCGCCCGCTATGTAGTGCTGCTCCAGGACCAGAACCTTGTGGCCGTTTCTTGCCAGCGCGCATGCGCACGAGAGGCCGCCGATGCCCGAGCCGATAACTATGGTGTCATAATTCGCTTCCATGTTGATTTTTCGTACACCCCCGACTATCTAACTCTTAGCACAGGGAGACACGTCTGTCAATTGAATGTAAGGGATGACGGGATTACGCGCACTAATGCCGGGACAATACGGTTCTGAACTGTTAGTGTCGCCTTACGCCCGCTGGAAGGTCTTGCGGAAGTGGAAGCCGTAAATCGTAAGCGTGATGGCCAGAGGGAAGAGCCTCGGTCTCGTGAATAGCGACCAGAAGAAGAGCTTCCAGTACTGGAACCTCTCTTTACCGAGCACTCCCAGATAAACCATGGAGCGTAAGAGGGCCTTGAACCCCGTGAGGTCGAAGTGGGTGGCGGACTTGTTATTGGCAGGACGGTGGTATTCCTTGAGGAAACTCTTGACCCTCGCGTAATAATGCTTGGGCGAGTAGATGGTGTCCACTATCCTCTGGTAGCCGGTGATGAGGGCGTCCTTGTTCATCTTCGGTATGAAGTTTATGGAGTAGTCCGTGTTGTCGCCGGTGGCGTCGTTGAGGAGCCTTCCCTCGTTGCTCAGGCGCTGGAAGAGCTTGGTGCCCCTGGGGGCATTAAGCAGGCCCACCATGGCCGTGGCTATGCCGGACTCCTGAATAAAGGTGATGACCTTGTCGAAGATGTTGGCCGGGTCGCTGTCGAAGCCCACGATGAAGCCCGCCTGCACCTCGAGCCCCGCGTGCTGCATCTTCTTGATGCAGGACATCATGTCGCGCGTCTTGTTCTGGGTCTTGGAGCACTCGGCAAGCGACTCCTCGTGAGGGGTCTCGATGCCGATGAACACGGTGTCGAAGCCCGCGCGGGTCATGAGTTCCATGAGCTCGGCGTCGTCGGCCAGGTCTATGGAGGCCTCGGTGTTCAGCGAGAACGGATAGCCCTTGCGCTCCATCCAATCTATCATGGCGGGCAGGGTTTCTCTCTTCAGTTTCCCGCGGTTGCCGATGAAATTGTCGTCCACGAAGAAGACGCCCTCGCGCCAGCCGTGGTCGTAGAGGCTGTCGAGCTCGGCTATTATCTGTGCCGTGTCCTTGGTGCGCGGCTTCCTTCCGTAGAGCACGGTGATGTTGCAGAAGTCGCATGCGAAGGGGCATCCCCTCGAGTACTGTATGTTCGCCGATGCGTACCGTTCCATCTTAACGAGGTTCCAGTCGGGGATGGGGATGCCTGTCATGTCGCCCCATTCGCCGGATGTATAAGAGTGTTTCAGCTCGCCCTTTTCGAGGTCGGCGAGGAACTCCGGAAGCGTGATCTCGGCCTCGTTGAGCACGAGGTGGTCGACGTGGTCGTATTCCTCCGGGCCGCTCGTGAAGTGCGGGCCTCCGGCCACGACTTTTACGCCGAGGTCGTTGCATTTCTTGATGACCTCGTCGGCGGATTTCTTCTGAATGGACATGGCGCTGATGAATACGAAGTCCGCCCACTTGATGTCGGCGTCGCTCAGCGTCTCGACGTTCATGTCCACGAGCTTCTTCTCCCAGGTGTCGGGGAGCATGGCGGCCACGGTCAGCAGTCCCAGCGGCGGCAGAGAGGCCTTCTTGGAGATGAACTTCAGGGCGTATTTAAAGCTCCAGAATGTATTAGGGTACTGCGGATATATAAAAAGGACTTTCATCGGATGGGTGACTCCTTAATCAAACCTTATTTTCGTAACGTATGCTATCTATTTAGTCTATAGGCCACGCAGGTAAATTGCAAGCTTTCGCCATGACTTAAGGGCAGCATTACGGCCCGTTTTTGCCCTAAAATCGGGCAAAGCCTGTGAATTAACCGTATTTATTGAATTCCTCCCGAGAGCGTGTTAATATATTGCTTTCAAGGTGCTTGCTATGGCTAAAGTAATCCCATTCAGAGGCATATACTACAATAGCGACAAGGTCAAGGGCAGCGATGTCATGGCCCCGCCCTACGACGTCATCTCCCCCGAGATGAAGGACGAGCTCTACGACCTCGGCCCATATAACGTTGTCAGGATAGACTTCGGGAAGGACGAGGACTCCGACACCGACCAGCAGAACCGATACACGAGGGCCGCCGAATTCCTCGAGAAATGGCTCGACGAGGGCGTCCTGGTCAGAAGCGAGAAGCCCGCCTACTACGCCTACAGGATGGAATACCTTTTCAAGGGGAAAAAGATGAGCATCACGGGCTTTTTCGGCCTCCTGAAGCTCGTCGAGCTCGGCGAGGGCGTCTATCCGCACGAAGACACGCACTCCAAGCCCAAGTACGACAGGCGCGCGCTCCTTGGCTCGGCCATGGCGAACACGAGCCCGATATACTCGATATACTCAAGCCCCGAGAGGAAGGCCTCGAAGGTGCTCGAGAAGGCCGTCTCCGGAGACCCCTACATACAGTCCGAGGACTCCGACGGCGTGGTGCACAGCTTCTGGCCCATAGAGGACGAGGCCATGATAGCTGCGATAAGCGCCGACCTCGGCGGCAAGGACGTCTTCATCGCCGACGGACACCACAGGTACGAGACAGCGCTTACGTTTCAGAAGTCCATGAGGAAGAATAACCCCGGCGCGGGCGACGACGAGCCCTACGACTACGTGCTCATGTTCCTCGCCAACACCCACGACGAGGGCATAACCATCCTCCCCACGCACAGGATGGTAAAGATGGAAAACTCAAGCACCATATTCGACAAGGTCGAGAAATACTTCGACATCGAAGACCTCCCGCCGGACTCCGACGTGCTCGACGCTATCGAGGGCAAGAAGCATGCCTTCGGTCTCTATTACCAAGGCGGGTTCTCGGTGCTTAAGCACAAGGGGCACGGCCTAGAAGGCCTGAACCCGGCGATAAAGGACCTCGACGTGGTGGTGCTCCATGAGATAGTGTTCGACAAGCTGCTGGGCGTCGAGGACTGGGGATACGAGATGGAGGTGAAGAAGGCCGTGGGCATGGTGGACTCGGGCCGCTACGACGCGGCGTTCTTCCTGAATCCCACGGCGGTGCAGGACATCGAGAAGGTCGCGCTTGGCGCGTCCCGGATGCCGCCTAAATCTACGTATTTCTACCCGAAGGTCAGGACGGGGTTTATCATAAACAGCCTCAAATCGTTTTGAAATTGTGTTAAATTTATATATCCAAAGAACTCGAACTTCAAGGAGGTAGTAGGATGGCAATGAAGGTAGCTATAAACGGTTTTGGCAGGATCGGTAGGAACTTTTTCAGGGCGAGCCATGGCAATAAGGTATTCGACATCGTGGCCATTAACGACCTGACCGACCCCAAGACGCTCGCGCATCTGCTCAAGTACGACTCGGTACACGGGCATTTCAAGGGAACGGTTGAGGCCGGCGAGGGCTCCCTAAAGATAGACGGCAAGGACATCAAGGTACTGGCCGAGACGGACCCGGCAAAGCTCCCGTGGAAGAAGCTCGGCGTGGACGTAGTCATCGAGTCCACGGGCAGGTTCGCCGACAAGGCCTCTGCGAGCAAGCACCTGGACGCCGGCGCCAAGTGGGTGATAATCTCGGCCCCTGCCAAGGAGCCCGACGCGACCATCTGCATGGGCGTTAACGAGGAGACCCTCGACCCAAAGGTCCACAAGGTTATCTCCAACGCATCGTGCACGACCAACTGCCTTGCTCCCCTTGCAAAAGTGATAAACAACGAGTTCGGCATCGAGCGCGGCCTCATGACCACCATTCACTCCTATACCAACGACCAGCGGATACTTGACCTCCCGCACGAGGACCTCAGGCGCGCAAGGTCGGCGGGCATCAGCATGATACCCACCACCACTGGCGCCGCCCGCGCGGTTGGCCTCGTTCTGCCGGAGCTTCAGGGCAAGCTCGATGGCATGTCCATCAGGGTGCCGACCCCGAACGTCTCTGTCGTGGACCTCGTTGCGGAACTAAAGAAGGACACTACTGCCGAGGAGGTAAACGCCGTGCTTAAGAAGGCCGCCGAAGGCCCGCTCAAGGGCATCCTTCAGTACTGCGACGAGCCTCTCGTCTCCATCGACTTCAACGGCAACAACCACTCCTCGATACTCGACGCCGGCTGCACGAAGGTATTAGAGGGCAGAATGCTCAAGGTCCTTTCCTGGTACGACAACGAGATGGGCTACTCGACGAGGCTTAAAGACCTTATAGTCTACATCTCCAATAAGGCGGCTTAGTCATGAGGATGGAAGTGCTGGATAAGCTCACGGTCGAGGACTTCAACATCAAGGGCAAACGCGTGTTCATCCGCGTGGATTTCAACGTCCCCATCGATGAAAACCTCATGATAACCGACGACAGGCGCATCCGCTCGGCCCTGCCGACCATCAACTACTGCATGGACGAGGGCGCCAAGGTGATACTGGCGTCGCATCTGGGACGGCCCAAGGGCAAGCCCGACCCGCGTTACAGTCTCGCGCCCGTGGCAAAGAGGCTGCAGAGGCTTCTTAACAAGGAAGTGCTCTTCGTGCCCGCCTGCAAGGGGCCGGAGGTCGAGAAGGCCGTGGAGAAGATGCGCCCCGGCGACGTGATGGTTATCGAGAACCTCAGGTTCGACCCCGGCGAAGAGGCGAACGACGAGGCCTTCGCAAAGGAGCTCGCGAGCTTTGCCGACGTCTATCTGAACGACGCATTCGGCGCGGCCCACAGGGCTCACGCCTCGACGGTTGGCGTGCCCAAGTTCATCCCGGGCGGGGCGGGATTCCTTCTCAAAAAGGAGATAGAATACCTCAAGGGCGCCGTCAGCGACCCGGTGAGGCCGTTTGTCGCGATACTCGGCGGCGCCAAGGTCTCGGGGAAGATAGGCGTGCTCGAGAATCTCTCGGACAAGGTAGACAAGGTCGTAGTGGGCGGCGGCATGGCGTTCACTTTCATCAAGGCCATGGGGTATGAGGTGGGCGACAGCCTCGTGGAGCCGGACATGATAGGCCTGGCCGAGAGGATAATGGAAAAGCTCAAGGACAACGGCGTGAAGTTCTACCTTCCGGTGGACTGTGTGATAGCGCAGAGCGTCGAGCCCGGGGCAGAGACCAAGCTTGTCACCACCCAGGAGGTCCCGAAGGGCTGGAAGGCCCTGGATATTGGCCCCGCATCATGCAGGCTCTTTGCCGAGGCCATCGCCGACGCAAAGACCGTCATATGGAACGGCCCTATGGGTGTCTTCGAGATAGACGCTTTTTCGCGGGGGACCTTCGCGATAGCCCGTGCCGTGGCCGATGCCTACGCGCTAACGGTAGTGGGCGGTGGAGACACCGACCTCGCCGTGCACCGCGCGGGAGTCTCCGACTCGATATCGTTCATATCCACCGGAGGCGGCGCTTCGCTTCAGTTGCTTGAGGGTAGGGAGCTTCCAGGAATAGCGGCCCTTAAGAACCGGGAATAGCCGCTATCAGGACTGAGAGAATATCCGCAGTTTGTCTTCAGTGACCTTGTGCGGATGCTTTTCGCCGAAAGGCGGCAGTAGCCCGCGCTTCATGTCCGTTATCGAGGGGTTCTTGCACTCGAACCTCTCTATCAGATAAGCGGCTGCCTCGAGCGGCTTTATCTGGTCTCCGCAGGTGAAGATGTCCACCGCCGCGTAGCCGTACTCCGGCCAAGTGTGTATGCTTAGGTGGGACTCCGCGATGATTACCATGCCGCTTATGCCGATGGGATTGAACTCGTGGAACGATACGTCAACTATTGTGGCTTTGGCCTCATTTGCCGCCGAGACCATGGCGTCACGGACTTCCTCGAGGTTATCGAGCACCTCGGGATTGCAGTCCTTCAAGTCGATTAAGAGATGGGTACCTAAAGCATGCAATCCTACGCCCCCCTTTCCAGGAAAAATTCACGGGGCAGCAAGACCCGCAAGGTAAAAAATTTACAACAAATCCAAGCGTCATGTCAAGGCGCGCGGATTTTTGTTTATTGCACGGGGATATCCCGGCGGGCTCTTGAGTGCGAGATCTGAAGTTAGCGCGCGGGTGCGCTCTACGCGCCTTCGATGAGCTTCTCGGCTATCTGGACCGCGTTGAGGGCGGCGCCCTTGAGCAGGTTGTCGGCCACTATCCAGAGGTTCAGGCCGTTGTCCACGGTGTCGTCCTCGCGGACCCTGCCCACGTAGGTCTCGTCCTTGCCCGTCACGTCGACCGGCATGGGATAGACGTTCTTATCCGGGGCGTCGAAGACCACTACTCCCGGCGCTCCGGCCAGGGCGGCCCTGGCATCGTTTGCCGTGAGCTTGCGCTCGAACTCTATGTTCAGGCTCTCGGAGTGGCACCTGAGCACCGGCACCCTCACGGTCGTCGCCGTGACCTTTATGGAGTCGTCCCCCATTATCTTTTTCGTCTCGTTCACCATCTTCATCTCTTCCTTCGTGTAGCCGTTATCGAGAAAGGAGTCGATGTGCGGCAGTATGTTGAAGGCTATCTGGTGCGGATAGACCTTCGCCGAGGGCTCCTTGAAGTTAAGTATGTCCCTCGTCTGCTCCACGAGCTCGTCCATGGCCTTCTTGCCCGTGCCCGAGACGCTCTGGAACGTCGTGACCACGACCCTCTTAATGCGGGCCGCGTCGTGAAGCGGCTTTAGCGCCACGACCATCTGTATGGTCGAGCAGTTGGGGTTGGCGATGATGCCCTTGTGCTTTTTTATGTCGCCGGGGTTGACCTCCGGCACCACGAGCGGAACCTCGGGGTCCATGCGCCACGCGCTCGAGTTATCCACCACAACGCAGCCTGACTTCGCGGCCACGGGGGCCCAGGTCTTCGAGCGGTCGCCGCCCGCAGAGAACAGGGCGATGTCTATCCCCTTGAAGGAGTTTTCGTTAAGGGTCTCGACAGGTATCTCCTGTCCCTTGTACGGGAGCGTTTTGCCCACCGAGCGCTCCGAGGCAAAAAGCCTCAGCTTCTCTACGGGGAAGTCCCTCCGCTCGAGGGTCTCTATCATTTCGTTGCCGACGGCGCCGGTCGCGCCGACCACAGCCACTATGTACTTGTCCTTCTTCTTAAGCATCTGTTTCCCTTTCAGCAGAAAATATATCTGACTATAATAGCGCAGAGCAAGTCCCGCTCGCAAGACGGCTTAACCGGGTTTTGCAGGGCGAGTCAGGCGCGGGGGCTTCATTGGCGGGGCGGGCAGGATACCTCGTACTTGCCACCCGACTTCACATACCACCTGGGGAAAAGCGCTTCCGCCAGGGTGTAAGTCTTGCCGGGAGGGTCGCCGCGCCGCGTGAGCCACAGGATGTCGTTGCCGGGGCGGTCGGGCGAAAGTCTCAGATCTCCTGAGTCGAACCGGTCGGCCTCCTTCCAGATGTTGATGCCGCGGCAGTTCCCGGAGACTGAAAAGGAAAACCCTTCCTCGCCGGAGTGCTTTTGAACGAGCTCCGAGAGCCGGGCTACGAACCTGTTTCGGGGGCGCGAGTAGTCGAGCATTTCCATGTTAGCTTTGCTTATCGATACGGCGCTCATCGCCGTTATGAGGATGATGCTTATGGCAATGCCCGCGCGGGGCATCACTCTGGCGCGGAGCCTCGGCCCCTCGAGGTCCATGGCGCTGTAAAGGGCCAGGAATGCCAGCAAATTTGAAATGTAGGTGTAGTAGGGGTTGAGGGTCATTATGGTCCAGAACCCTCGTTCGCTGACCCTGCCTATGACGATTATCGCGGCATGTGAGAGCATTATCAGGAGCACGAGACAGACGAACCCGGCGTTCTTGCGGACGTATTCGCGGCTGAAGGTCTCGCGGGCAATGAAATATGAGGAGCTCAGAAATATGCAGGCCGGAACAGTGCCTACTATCACCGTTGCGGACAGAGAAGAGTTTATGGTCATAAGCAGGCGCTCATAAGCCTTCATGTGTATCAGTGCGGGATCCAGTCCGGCTGCGAGCCAGAAAAGCGAGGCGCCAGCCGTATGAAGAATGGCAGATGGGAGGTTCGAAGGCGCGGCCTGTCCTATGGCGGAGAGGTTGCCGAACTTAGCATAAAGGTCAATAAGGCTCAGCGAGACGTATATGACCGGCACCATGCAGGTCGCGGCTATGACCCTCCATCCGTATCTGCTCCTTTTGTTAAGCCTGGATAGGGTCATGTAAAGAGCAATCAGCAGTGCCGCGGCGCTTCCTGCCTCGTAGGTGAACGCCGCCAGGAGAAGGAATAGCGAAAGGGCTATCCCGTTGCCGGGCGAGCCGGTCTCTTCGTATTTGAGGAGGTTGTATATGGAGGAAAGCAAAAAAACCGAAAACAGGAGATAGCCCGAGAGGTGGTGCCATATCACCATGTTCATGGCCACATACTGGACCGAGAAGAGAAGGGCGAAGAGGGGAGCGAATATGGTCCGGCCCTTCAGATAGAGAATTTTTAGGAGGAGCCAGACTACGCAGAGATGCAGGAGCAGGCTCGTAAGCTGCCACCAGAAAAAGCCATAACCAAAAGCCCATTTCTCGAAACCCAGTAGTCCGTAGAGAACCGGCCTGAAAAGCAGGTAGTCGTTACCGAGATAGAACTCCCTGGTGCGGTCGAGCGAATAGGTGTGCGAGACGATGGAGACGAGCCCGTCGTTGTTCGCCACGTCGGCGAGGTAAACGAGCTGGTCCGACCTCGCGGTTTGAAACAGCGACGGGGCGTAGACCGCGAAGGTGATGAGCAGGACGACCAGCAGCAACAGCCGCTGCCTGCGCAGGGATAAACTCTCGGGACTGAATATGTCGCGCAATTTCATATGGAGTTTTGTCTCGGGTACGACTTAATTCTATAGGTAAACGTTAGCGTGCGCAACCGCTTCGGGCGCGAGGGTTACAGGTTCTCGTAGCCGGGGCTCTGCGTGTGAACGGAGCAGTTCTTCGGGTCATAGAGGTAGGCGTGGCCGAAGGGGTCGAGGATGTTGCCCTCGTCGTCAAGGGCGTAAGCCTCGAGGTACTTGGTATCAAAGAACACCTTCTGCCGTATCTCGATGGAGCCTTTATTGTCCTTTTCAAGCTCTACTGGGCCGGGCTGATAGGGGATGGCGTACTTTGTGGTCATGAGTTCCTTGAGCGTTTCGGGACAACGACCCTTCACTGCGGAAAAGAGGTTGACGGTGTTTCTGAGCGAGGCGAGTTCGGAGGCCAGCGCGGTCTTCCTGCTTTCGCTCACGTTTCTCGCGTAGTGCGAGACGACCACAAAGATTAGAACGGCAACGAGGGCTACGACGATGGCGGTCTCCACCGCGCCGTAGCCCGACCGGTTCTTAAAGTGCCGTCTCGCGTCGGGCACTTTTCGTTACTTGTGCCTGCTTCGGTAGTCCTCGATGGCTTTTTTGAGCGCGTCGGAGCCGAGGACAGAGCAGTGCATCTTCTGCGGAGGGAGACCGCCGAGCTCGTCGGCGATGCCCTGCTTGGTTATGGCAAGGGCCTCGTCGAGGGTCTTGCCCTTAACCATCTCCGTCACCATGCTGCTGACGGCTATGGCGGCGCCGCAGCCGAAGGTCTTGAACTTCGCGTCCACAATCTTGTCGCCCTCGACCTTGATGGTTATTCTCATTGCGTCGCCGCAGGTGGGGTTACCCTCCTCGCCGACCCCGTCGGGGTTTTCTATCTCGCCCACGTTACGCGGGTTCATGAAATGGTCCATTACTTTTTCGGAATACATTGTCCACCTTCCTCCTGTCCGCCCCAGCCCTGCGCGAAGGGCGAAATTTCTCTTAGTCTGGTTATTATCTGCGGAAATTCCGTGATTGCGTAATCAACGTCGGCCTCCGTGGTCTCACGGCCCATGCTGAAGACCACCGAGCCCTGCGCCACCCCTGACGACACTCCCATGGAAAGCAGCACGGGCGACGCCTTGAGGGCCTTCGAAGAGCATGCCGAGCCGCTTGCCACCAGGATGCCCTTTGCGGCGAGCATCAGGAGCATGGCCTCGCCCTCGATATACTCGACGACGAAGCTCGCGTGTCCCGGAAGCCTGTTTGTGGGATGCCCGGTGAGATGCACGTTAGGCACCTTCGTGATGCCCTCGATGAGCCTGTCGCGCATCTTCGAGAGCCTCTCGGCCTGTCCGGACACCTCGTCCTTTACGAGCTCTGCGGCGCGTCCCATGCCCACGATGGCGGGGACGTTCTCCGTTCCAGCCCTGCGTCCGCTTTCCTGTATGCCGCCGTAGATGAGGGGCACTATCCTCATTCCCTGCTTGACGTACAGGGCCGCCGCGCCCTTTGGCCCACCGAACTGGTGGGCCGAGATGCTCATGAGGTCCACGCCGAGCTCATCGACGCTCACGGGTATGTTGCCCACCGAGGCCACGGCGTCGGTGTGGAATGCGACTCCCCTTTCCTTGGCCACCGCGACGAGCTCCTTAATGGGCTCGATGGTGCCGACCTCGGGGCTGGCGTGTATTAGCGAGACGAGAACCGTCTCGTCGGTTATAGACTTTTTGAGCATCTCCGGGTCCACGAGACCGTGCTCGTTCACGGGAAGGTAGCTCACGACGAAGCCCTGCTTTTCGAGAAATCTGGCCGGGTTAAGTATCGAGTGGTGCTCCACCTTCGAGACTATGATGTGGTTCCCCTGGTCCTTCTTTGCGAGGGCTACGCCCCTGATGGCGAAGTTGTTCGCCTCGGCGCCGCTTGCAGCGAAGATTATCCCCTGGGGCTTTACGCCTATGAGGGCGGCTGTCTTTTCCCTGGCCTCTTCTATTGCCTCTTTCGCCCTTGAGCCCTTGGGGTAGGGACTGAGGGGGTTTCCGTACTCTTCCTTCAGATATGGCATCATGGCCTCGAGGGCCTCGGCCCTCAGCGGGTTCGTGGCCACGTTGTCGAAATAATGCTCGCTGGTTGTCATACGCCTGCGACCTCCGATTTTTTCTTAATGAAGAACTTGTAGTAGTCTTCAGTTTCCTCTATGCCCAGAAACTCGTTTCCGGTCTTCTCGCACCACCCGGGGATGTCCTCGAGCGCGCCGTCGTAGTCGGTCATTATCTCAAGCACCTGTCCGGGCTCGAGAGTCTTGATCATCTCCTCGAGCTTCAGCAGGTGCATGGGGCACATCATGTACACGACATCCGTCGTGACGTCGGCCTTGACCCCCTCTACGAATTTTAGGGTCATCCCGCCGCACCCCAAGTTACGTCCACGGACTTCGTCGTGCCCGCTTTCTTAAGAAGGGCCTCCTCGTTCAGCAGGTCCTCGAGAGTTATCGTCTTGAGGAACCCCTCGATGGTCTCGCCGAGGCTCCGCCACATGAGGTGGGTTACGCAGGTGTCCACCCTCGCGCATCCGGTGTCGGGGTCCAGACAGTTTGTAATCGCCACCGGGCCCTCGAGCTCCCTAAGTATCTCGCCTATGGTTATTTCCGAGGGCTTTGCGCACAGGACGTATCCGCCCCCCGGTCCCTTGATGCTCTGGATGAGGCCGGCGCGCCTCAATGTGTTCAGAATCTGCTCGAGGTATGCCACGGAGACATCCTGCCTCTCGGCTATCTGGCGGATGTTGGTGGTCGTGTCGGGATAGCCCTTGGCAATTTCGAACATCGCCCTCACGCCGTATTGTCCTTTAGTTGATAGCTTAAGCATGGTAATATTAAGGATAAAATACCTTACTAAATCTGTCAAGTATTAATGCCGGCTCTTGGGAGCGGCAAGCTTAAGGCGGACAATTCGGGTGACTTTTGACCCCTTGCCGGGGTATAGAAATTTGCTTTACCCCTTGACACTTTTGAACATATCATATATTTTTAATATACGGGCATTTCTACTGGCAAACTTAAAGAGGGAGTTTAATATGAGAGCTTTCATTAGCTGTGTGGTCGCAATAATATTGGTCGCCGGGTTCTGGCTAGCGGCCGGAGCGGAAGACTTCGAATATAAGGAATACACGGTCCAGAAGGCCGATACCCTGTGGGACATCTCGCAGAAGGAGCTCGAGGATCCGTTCAACTGGCCCATAGTCTGGAGGGAAAACCCCCAGATACAGAATCCCGACAGGATATACCCGGGTCAGGTAATCCGCATTCCGATAAACCTTCTTAAGAAACCGGAGATAGTGCCCGAAGTGACCAAGCCCGTAGTGAAGGCTCCGCCTCCAAAGCCCGAAGTGAAGGCCCCGGTGGAGACTCCCATTGACGTCAGTTCGGACATAGTAGAAGTCACCGCCGACGACATAAGGGGCAGCGGATACATATCGATGGACATCCCGCACGACGGTGTCATAGCCAGTACGCCTTCGAAGAGGACGCAGCTCGGCACGGACGACGAGGTTTACCTTAAGCGCATCGTTGAAAAGGACGAAGTACCCAAGCCTTTTAAAGTGGGCGATAAGTTCTATATCGTCAGAAGCATCGAGGAAGTAATACATCCCTTCAATAAGAAGCAGTACATGGGACACCTGATAAGGATACTCGGTATAGTCGAGGTTGAGAGGATCGGCGAGGCCGACGTTACGGCAAGGATAACAAAGCTCTATGACACGGCTGTAGTGGGCGATTTCCTCGACGACTACTACGAGGTCGACCCCGTGCTTATAACCGAAAAGTCGCGGAGGCCCGATATTGACGGCGTCGTGGTGGCGACTTACAAGATGAGAACCGTTAACGCCCAACTGCAAGTTGCGTATATAGATAAGGGCAAGAACGACGGCTTTAAGCCCGGCGACGTCGTTGCCACGCTGGCCGAGGGCTCGCCCGACCGACGCAACGCAGTCTTAAGGATCGTCAGGACCGAGGACAATACGTCCACCGCGTTAGTTGAGTACGACGAGACGGAAGTGGACGTAGGCGACGGTGTTGCATCGTGCGCTAAGGTCCTGGGTTGTCCGGAAGTTAAATAGCAATCATAATTTGGAGGTAAAAAAAGCGCCTCTTTTCGGAGGCGCTTTTTTTGTTCTTTTTTTGATCCGCTTTAGGAGCTGAGCATCTTGAGGGCCTTCAGCCTGCTGGGATGCTTGAGCTTCCTCAGCGCCTTGGCCTCTATCTGGCGCACCCTCTCTCGGGTTATGGAGAGGTACCTGCCGACCTCCTCGAGCGTGTGGTCTCTGTCGGCCCCGATGCCGAAACGCATCTTGATGACCTTCTCCTCTTTGGGCGACAGCGTCCTGAGCACCCTCTGGAGCTGCTCGGAAGACTCTACCCTCTCGGCGTCGGAGTAGGGCGACGGGCTGGTCTTGTCGCCAATGAAATCTTCGAGCTCCGTGTCCTCGTCGCCGATGGGCGTCTGGAGGGCGATGGGGTCCTGTATGGCGCGGAAGACCTCTTCCACCTTCTTGACCGGCACGTCGAGCTTCTTGGCGATCTCCTCGTTGGTAGGCTCCTTGCCGAGCTTGTGCGTGAGCTCGCGCGAGGCCTTCATCACCCTGTTATAGAACTCCATCATGTGCACAGGCACCCTGATGGTCTTTGTCTGGTCTATGAGGGCCCTCGTGATTGCCTGCCTTATCCACCACGTGGCGTACGTGGAGAATTTAAAGCCCTTCTCGTATTTGAACTTGTCAACGGCCTTCATGAGGCCGATGTTGCCTTCCTGAATGAGGTCCAGGAGCGGCAGGCCGCGTCCCACGTAGTTCTTTGCTATATTGACGACTAGCCTCAGGTTCCTCGTGATGAGCTCGTTCTTGGATATCATCATGAGTTCCCGGGCCTTTTTAAGGCGGTCCCAGTGGCTCTTGAGGTCGTCTATCTTGACGCCAGTGTCGGTCTCGGCCTTCTTGAAAGCCTGGTGGACCTCCTTGTAGAGGGCCTCGAGTTTCCTCGGAGCTATGCCCTTTTTCTTGCGCTCGTTTATCGTCTTCTTGAGATTCTTTATGGTGCCGTAGCGCTTAAGCTTCGCGTCCTGTGCGTCCACCTGCACCATTATCTCCTCGAGAATGGAGTACGCCTCCATTATGATGGCCTCCGGGGTCTCCTCTTCGCCCTCCTCGTTTTCATCCGTGGTCTCCGGAGGGGCTACATCCTTGGCGTAAAAAGGCATCACCGTGAGGATGTCGGCCATTATGTGCTTGCTTTCCTCGAGCTGTCGCGCGAGCTGCGTCTCCTCGTACTTGGTTAGAATGGAGATGTTGCCCATGGAGTGGAAATACGCCTGGACGAGGTCTTCGGTCTTCTCGTATTCCGGGGCCTCTTCCTCTGTTTCCTCTTCTGCCTTGGACTCGCCGTCGTAATCCACGACCTTGACGCCCATGTCCTGGAGGAGGTCCATGAGGTCTTCGAGTTCGTCTGGAGAGAAGAATTCGGCCGGTAGAGCCTCGTTGATTTCGTCGTAGGTGAGAACGCCCCGCCTTTTGCCGAGGTCTATAATCTCTTCGAATATGTCTTTTTCCCGCATCTACTTACCCCTAAAATTTATCAAACAGCTATTATAACAAATGTCCATAAAAAGTTAAAGAGTCAGAAGAGCTGAGAGAAATTTTATATTTTTCATTATGTTATGTGGTTTATATGGGAATACCTTGAGGCCCCGAGCGATTAAGAGGTACTCCGACAAGTGGGTTCCCTGGCAGGGGCTTTAGGCTTCCACCTCGGCTTCGGGGCGGATGCACACCGCTTCCTGCACTGCAGGATCCCGTAAAACCTTTGTTCCCTCAATCCTCATTAAGCCCCAAGGTATCCCGTAGCTTACCTTGGTTAATTCTTTATTCTTTGCTTCCAACTACAGTTTATCACATGGGTTTTGCCTGTCAATAGCAAATATGTGGTGTGTTTGAGAGGGGATGCAATTTCCGTTCCCATCACCGTGAACGTGTGATGGATATCAGATGGTGGCGTTGAAAAAGTTGTCCTTTTGTTCCTGTGAGATGGTCGAGGCGGGGCCGTGCCCGGGGAAGACCTTCGTCTCCGGCGGTAATTCCATGAGGCGCTTGAACGATGCCTTAAGCTCGTTCATATTGCCCCCGGGCAGGTCTGTTCTGCCCACTGAGCCCCTGAACAGGGTGTCGCCGGAAAACAGCGCGCCGCCACCGAGCAGGCATATGCAGCCGGGGCTGTGCCCGGGAGTGTGGAGCACCTTGAAAGTGATATCCCCGATTTTGAGTTCGTCTCCTTCGTTGAGCTCGGCGTCCGGCTCGGGCATGGGGTCGCTCTGAAATCCCCAGAAAGCGGCCTGCTCGCTCACGCTTCGGTAAGCCTTATCGTCGGCCGGGTGAAATGCGATGCGTGCCCCCGTGGCCTCCTTTAGCTCCGGTACCGCTCCGGCGTGGTCGAAGTGGGCGTGGGTCAGGACTATGTGTTTTATGTCGAGCCCCTCGGCCTCATCCAGCACGCGGTCGGGCTCGTCCCCCGGGTCTATGACCATGGCCTCCTTCGTGCTCTCGTCCCAGACGATGTAGCAGTTGGTCTCAAGCGGGCCGACTGCAAGGGTGATTATCTTCATCGTCTCTCCTTATTCATAAACCTGCTGACTATGAAATCCAGCTCTTCGCATCCGAGAATGCGGGATAGTATGACATAGAGCAGCGCCGAGCCTGCGATGACGCCGAGCATCAGGGCCGCTTTGAGGCCCGTGTCCCCGTGCATTGTCCACATGGGCTGCCTGAGGACGGCCCATGCGAGTACCCCCATCACGGCGGAGGCGAAGGCCGACTTCAGGAAGGAGCGTAAAATCCTTCTGCCCTCGACTCGCTGGAGTTTCTTACGAAGCAGGAGCATGAGCATCATGAAGTTCAGCATCGAACTCAGCGCGTTGGCGAGGGCCAGTCCGCTGTGCTTGAGCGGGCCCATCAGGGCGAAGCTCAGCACGACGTTCAGGGTTAGCGCGATCACGCCGGCCTTGACCGGTGTCTTCGTGTCCTGCATAGAGTAAAACGCCGGAGCCACCACCCGCACGCCCATGTAGGCCCAGAGGCCGAAAGAGTAATACATGAGGGCCTGCGACGTGCCCACCGTGGCGACATAGGTCCAGGCGCCCCTCTGCAGGAGAAGGTTCACTATCGGCTCTTTAAGCGCGATGAGGCCCGCCATCGAGGGAAGGCTCACGAACAGGAGCAGCCTGAGGGAGAAAGAGAAGTCTTCCCTCAGGGCATCGAAGTCCTTGTTGGCCGCGTGCGTCGAGAGCGAAGGCAGCACGGCCGTGCCCACGGCTACCCCGAAAACCCCTACGGGAAAATGCGCGAGGCGCATGGCGTAAAAGAGGTACGTGACGCTTCCCTCGGGCAGGAGGGTGGCCAGCGTAGTGCTGACGACGACGTTTATCTGTGCCACGGCCATGCCTATGACCGCAGGGCCGATGAGTTTGACCATCCGTATCATCCCCGGGTGTCGGGGTTTCCATAGGGGAGCGAGCCCGTAGCCCTGCTTGTAAAACGAGGGCAGCTGGAAGGCGAACTGCACGAGCCCTCCGAGCGAGACGCCTATGGCCGCGGCGAGTATCGGCGTATCCAGCGTGTGCACCAGGGCGACCACGCTTACGATTATGGTGATGTTCAGCATCGCCGGGGCGACGGCTGAGATAAAGAACACCCGCTTGACGTTCAGCGCGCCCATGATAAGCGCCGCAAGGCTCATGAACAGCAGGAAGGGGAACATCACCCTCGTAAGGAGCACCGTCCTGGCGAACTTCTCGGGGTCGTCGATGTAACCCACGCCGAGGACGCTCACAAACTTCGGCGCGTAGATGATGCCTATGACGCAGACCGCTCCGGCCAGTGCGAACAGGAACGAGAACGTTATCCTGACGAGCCGCTTGGCCTCCTGTGGGTCCTTGACCTCGTACTCCGTGAGAACGGGAACGAAGGCGGCAGTCATGGAGCCCTCGGCAAAGAGTTCGCGAAGGAGGTTAGGCACTCTGAATGCGACGAAGAACGTGTCGGACAGGCCGGTGGCGCCGAAATAGAACGCCAGTATCATGTCCCTGGTGTAGCCCAGGAACCTGCTTATGAGCGTTGCCACCGACATGGAGCCGGCGGCCCTTGCGATGCGGCCCTTTTCGTCCATCGCGGTAATTATAACAGACCAGATAAGAAAGAAAATTAGCGATTCGTAGGGGAGTTACAAAAAAATTACGCCTGTTTGTAAAATGGTAGGTGATAAGTTATAATAATTCCTCGATTAACTAAACCTATGGGAATGGAAGACCATAAGCTTAAGGTATTCTGCACGGTTGCGGAGACGAAATCGTTCTCCAAGGCCTCGGAGATAATACATCTCACGCAGCCTGCGGTGAGCCTTCAGATACAGGCCCTCGAGGAAGTTTACGAGACAAAACTCTTCGACAGGACCTCCAGCACCGTCGTGCTCACACCCGCCGGAGAGATACTTTACAAGTACGCCAAGGAGATACTCTCGCTGTTCGCCGCGGTGGAAAAAGACATCGGCGAGATAACCGGTCTCGTCAAGGGCTCCATCAGCATAGGGGCGAGCACCACCATCGGCAACTACGTTCTGCCATCGGTGATATCGGACTTCAAGCGGAAGAGCCCGAAGATAAAGATACACCTGCTGGTGGGCAACACGAAGAGGATAGTGGAGTTCCTCAACGCCGGCAACATAGACCTCGGCATCGTCGAGGGAGAGGTCACGAAGTACAAGATCAAGACCGAGAAACTCATGTCCGACGAGCTCACCCTGATAGTCCCTGCAAACCATCCCTGGGCCAAGAAGAAGGAGGTCTCCCTGCTGGACATCCTTAAGGAGCCGTTCATATTCAGGGAGGAGGGCTCGGGCACCAGGCAGGTCATCGAGAAGTACCTGAGCAAGCGCGGCATCTCTCCGCAGAAGATGAAGATAACCACGATACTCGGTAGCACCGAAGCGATAAAGGAGGCCGTGGAAAACGGCACCGGCCTTTCCATAGTTTCCAGATGGGCGGCGCGGCGCGAGAAGAAGTATGGAAGCCTCGAGTCGGTGAAGTTCAAGGAGGGCAAGGTGCTCCGCGACTTCTCGCTCATCTTCAGCAAGAACTCGGTGACGTCCTACGCCGCCGAGGAGTTCCTGACCTACCTCAAGAAGTATTCCTACGCCAAGCTCCTTCCGTAGCGCCTGACGCGGGCCGAGCATGCGCGCGGCTTCGTGGCGAATTTATTCCGTGGCGGCGGTATAATACCGGATGCGAAAAAGTCTCTCCATAGCGGCCCTGTTCGTGCTCCTGTCGGTTGCCTTCTTTTTCAAGGCCTTTGCCCATAACCTCTTAATTACCGGCCCCGACGGCCTGCTATATTTCTACCCCTTGCAGTCGGTGATAATAGAGCAGTACAGGGCCGGGGTTCTGCCCCTCTGGAACAGCTACATGTACTCGGGCTTCCCGCTGATGGCATCGTCGCAGCACGGCGTGTTCTACCTGCCCTATATCATCCCCACGTTCTTTTTCAGCCACGGCGTCGCTTACAACATAGACATGACCCTGCACTTCGCCATGGCGGGCTTCTTCACTTACCTCTACGTGCGGAAGATAACCTCCGACACGTTTTCCGCCTTCATCGCCGGTGTGATATTCGCGTTCATGGGATATCTCATGTCCCACGTGGAGCACGTCTCGGTGCTGCACACCGCGGCATGGTTTCCGCTGTTGCTCTACTTCTACGAGGAGATAAGGCTCAGGCTGGAGCTCAGGACCGCGCTGTTCGCTTCCATTGCCGTTGCCATGCAGTTATTCGCAGGCCATCCGCAGATATATTTCTACTGCATGCTGGTAATGGCGTTTTACGTGGTGTTCTACCTGTTTTACATGGAACGGGGCAGGCGGCTCCGGTTCGTCGTGCTCTGCGCGCTGCCGGTGGCCCTGGGTATCCTGATCGCCTCGCCGCAGCTGGTCGCCACCCGCGAGCTCTCGTCCCTCGGCGTGAGGGGCCTGTTGAGTTACCAGTTCTTCTCTTCGTACTCGCTGAGGTTCGATATGCTGCCCGTTCTTCTGTATCCGAAGCTCCCGGGGGAGCGCGAGGCATTCGCGCTCTCGGTAGGGCTGCTTCTTGCGCCTGTTGCCCTCTGGCGCATGCGCACCCACGGCGTTCACGTGAAGTTCTGGGGGTTGGTGGCCGTCGTCTCGTTCGTCCTTGCCTTAGGCGGCAGCATCGAGCCCCTGAACAGGCTCATGTTCCATATCCCTCTTTACAACGGGTTTCGCGGCCTCTCCAAGCACGTGCTGGAATTCACGTTCGCCGTCTCGGTGCTGGCCGCGATCGGGCTTTCGGGAGTCCTGCGCGGCGATGACCGCAAGAGGCATCTGGACGTCCTTATCAAGGTGATACTCGTAGCGATAGCGGCCTCGGCGCTTGCGTTTGCCTTTACAGAGCCCGGGACGCTCATGAGCGCGCCGCTCTACGGTCAGCTTGCGGCCATGGGGGCGGTGGTCGCTGCTCTGCTTTTGGCGAGGCACTACGGGCGCTACGGTGCGGTCAGGATAATTCTGATAGTCGCCGTAGTGGTGCAGATAGCCGCGTTGCAAACTATGCAGTGGCCCGAGCAGGCTTTTGTGAAGCAGTACGGCACGGGAATATTCCCTAAGACCGAGATGAAGGACGGAAGGGCGGCGTTCTTTGCCAAGGACATCGTTGCCCCCCTCGCCATGATGAAGGGCGTGAGCATGATCGACGGCTACGACCCCCTTATCATGCTGAGGTACGCGAAGCTCATGGGCATGGGTAAGGTGGGCGGCCGCACTTTGGAGTGGCAGGAGATGACCATTAATAACCAGATCCTCAGTATGCTCAACGTGAGATACGTGTTCATGCCACCGGGCTACGAGCTCAATTCGATAGTGAGCGGTCGGCCCTGGGAGGCGGGCGGCGGCTTCATGCGCCCCGTTCCCGGAAGCGACGGGGCCCCGCTTTACAAAAAGCTGCTCCAGGGGTATCAGTTCTCGCTCTATGAGAACCTCAACGCCCTGCCGCGCGCCTTTAGCGTGGAGAGCCTCGTGCCCTCGGCGGATATCGACGAGACGAAGGATATGCTGTACGACTTGAGCGTCAATGTATCAAAGACGGCGATAGTATCTCCCGAAGACCTCAAGGCCATAGGCTCGGCGGAGTTCTCAAAGGGAAGCGTCGCCATCGGCAGTTACTATCACGGGCGCGTGGCGCTCGATACGGACTTCCCCCGCGGAAGAGGCTTCGTCGTACTTGCCGATCAGTACTATCCCGGATGGAGGGCATACGTTGACGGCAAGCGGACGGAGATATACAGGGCAAACGGCGTCGTGCGTGGCGTGGTCGTGCCCGAAGGCAGGCACGAGGTCGTATTCAGGTATCTGCCCATGCGAGTGTTCTTCATGATGGGCATTGCGCTTATAACCCTCCTGGGGGTGATAGCCGCGGCGTGGGCGCTCGGAAGGCGAAAGGGGGCCGCATGACCGGGGCGGATATGGCCCGTCTTATAGACCACACTCTGCTTAAGGCGGACGCGAAGCTCGATGAGATAAAGAGGGTCTGCGAAGAGGCCGTGCGATACCGGTTCTGCGCGGTCTGCGTGAACCCCTTTTATGTGTCGAGGGCAAAGCGGTTTCTCGAGGGAAGCGGCGTTAAGATAGCCACGGTCGTGGGGTTCCCGCTGGGGGCCGGGATGACCGAGGTGAAAGTCTATGAGGCCATGAGGTGCGCCCTTGCCGGGGCTGACGAGCTCGACGTGGTCATGAACGTGGGTGCCGCGAGGGACGGCCTCTGGGACGTTGTTACGAAAGACCTTTCGGATGTCGTTGCCGCGACGCCCGGCCTCGTGCATAAAGCTATCATCGAGGCCTGTTTTCTCACGGACGAGGAGAAGGGGCTTGCGGCGAAGGCCGCGCTCAAGGCGGGCATGGATTTCGTGAAGACATCCACGGGCTACGGCTCGGGCGGCGCCACGGCGCACGACGTGAGTCTCATAAAAGGTGTCGTCGGCGAGAGGGCGGGCATAAAGGCGGCCGGGGGCATAAGGAGCTTCGCACAGGCGCTTGAGATGGTCGAGGCCGGGGCCACGCGCATAGGCACTTCGTCGGGCGTCTCGATTGTGGATGGGAAGTAGTAGCCCTTACTCGGGTATCTTCACGAAGAGATAGACGCCTATGGCTCCGGCTATGAGAGGCATGAGCCACGCCGCCACCAGCGGCGGCAGTATCCCTGCATACCCCATGGAAAGCGACATCGTAAAGCCGAACCAGTAGCCCAGGCTTATCAGCAGTCCCACGGCGGTCGCCACTATGCCCCTGATGTTCCTCCTTACGGGGAACGATATCCCGATTAAGACCATGATGAGGTTGATGAGCGGGTAGGATATCTTTGACTGCAGGTCCACGGTCAGCCTCAGGTTTCTGAATCCAGCTCCCTTGAGCTTACTCACGTATTTGTATAAGTCGATGACCCCCATGTCCGAGGGTTTGCGCGCCGTCTCCTGAAGCAGCTCGGGCGAGCCGATGCCGGGATACGAGAGCGTGTCCTCAGTGGTCACGTCTCCGGTCTCGGTATGGAGGATCTTTACGCCGTCGAGTCTCCAGCTGTTCGTGGCTGGCTCGTAAACCGCCTCGTCGGCATTGATTATCTCCATGAGGTCGTTCTCGCCGAGCTTGAAGATGCTCACGTTGCCGTACATCTTCTGCGCTGGGAGGTAATGATCCACGCGAACGATGGAGCCGTCGTCGGCCCGGAACCACAGGACGCCCTGGTTAAAGAGCGTGGGCATATTGGGCCTCCCGGTAAGCTCGTTCTTGACGTGCTGTACTTCCCTGCTTGCCGCAGGCACTACGAACTCGCCGAGGGCGAACGCCAGCAGGCTGAGCAGAACGCCCGCCGATATGAACGGCATTAGGAGTTTCTTGACCCGCCCTCCGGCGGCCATCACAGCGATTATTTCGCGCGCCTTGGCCGCGTTGCTCACCGTAAAAAGCGCGCAGAGCAGGCACGCCACGGGCATCAGCGAGAGGGTGTACTGCGGAATCCTCAGCAGGGCGTACTTCGCGAGATTTATCACCGAGGGGTTGTAGGGGATGAAATCGTCGAGCCGCTGAATGAGCGCGAAGAGGCTGAAGGTGGATGCCAGCCCGAGAGCGAGTATGGCGAATAGCTTGAAGAACTCCCTCATGTACTGCCGCTGGACGGTGGTCATCTCGACGACACTTTCTTGAATATCATGAGCGACGCGAGGCTAAAGACTATGGCGGGCG
>Ga0210096_1000170_pt1 | contig 25888 bp, 16 predicted proteins | sample China_Galinas_PW_4_FD_184864 | JGI IMG/M metagenome (GOLD analysis project Ga0210096, IMG submission 184864) | Wetland microbial communities from San Francisco Bay, California, USA, that impact long-term carbon sequestration - China_Galinas_PWA_D2... | ecosystem: Environmental > Aquatic > Marine...
GATGGTGTTGCTGCCGCCGGCGCGGCGTTGCAGCTCGGCGCGCAGGTTGTCGCGCTTCCTGGCCCAGGCCGCGCCCGTCTGGGTGTCGCCGCGGGCCTGGGCGATTTGGGAAAGGATGGCATAGGTCTTCCAGGCCTCCTTGAGGCCGAGGGACTCGCAGGTCTCGCGGGCGGCCTGGGCACGCTGCTCGGCGGTGTCCAGGTCTCCGAGGAAGAGGTGAATGCGGGCGAGTTGGCTCCACGCCGAGGCTTCATCGGGCTTGTTGTCGTAGCCCTGTCTGACCCGCAGGCTCTCCTCCACGGAACGGCGGGCCGCCTCGAAGTGCCGCCGGGCCGCGGGCTCGTCGCCCCGCTCGCGGGCGGCCTCGCCCTCCAGCTGGCAGACGATGCCGAGGTTCTGGGCGGCCTGGCCTAGGCCGGGCTGGTCGTGCAGCTGCTCGGCCAGCTCTCGAGAGCGCTGGTGCCAGTCCCGCGCCTCGGCCAGGCGACCGGCCTTGCGTTCGGCCACGCCGAGGGAGTTGTAGGTTCGCATCATCTCACCCGAATTACTGGTCTCCTGGAAGCGCTGCAGGGTCTGGCGGTAGAGGCGGGTGGCGCGGTCGAGCCGGTTGCGATCAATGGCGAGGCCTCCCTGATGCTGGAGCATCAACCCTTCCAGCCCCTGGTCCCCGGCCTGACGGGCGGCGGCCAGGGCCTGGTCGTAGCGGGCATCGGCCTCATCGTAGCGGCCCGCGGCCATGAGGATGCTGGCACAGATGCCATGACCTGCGGCGGATTCGCGCAGGTTGCCGAGCTTTTCGTCGATCTTGAGTCCGTTCTCCGCCACGGCCAGTGCCTCGTCGTGCCGACCGACGTGTCTAAGGGCATTGGCCAGGTCGCCCAGGGTGGCGGAGAGGTTGCCCAGCTCGGTCGCCGCCTTGGCGTGATCTGGCGTGGCTAGCAGCCCCTCCCAGGGTCGCCCCCCGGCGCGTTCCACCAGGGCCTCCCAGTGGCCGACGGCTTCTTGCGAGATGGGGATCGCCTGGGAGGAGGCGCCGGCGTGAACGAGCACTTGACCCAACGACCGGATCGCCATTGCCAACTGAAACGCGGGGTCGAACTCGGTGGTGCGGCTCAGGCGCTCGACCAGGGCCTTGAGCCGCTGGACGGCCTCCTGGGGCTGGCCCTGGGTGAAGAAGGTCCAGGCGTTCTGGCGCTCGTAGACGGCGGCCTCCTCGGTGAAGTCCCCGTGGGTCACCGCGTCGCGCAGCCACTGCACCCAGCTGTCCCGCTCGCGCAGTCGGCCGGAGCGCTCCAGATACGTCCGAAAGGTGTCCCCCAGCCTCGCCGCGCTCAGTTGCTGGCCGTCGGCCAGGGCCCAGCGGACGGCGGTGCGGTAGTTGGTCTCCTCCCGCTCCAGGATGGCCAGGGCGGCGCGGGACTGGGCGCCGCTGAGCATCTTTTCCAGCATCCGCGCAACCGCAACATAAACGGCGATGAAGCGCCCCCGCACCCCCGGGTCCTGGGCCAGGCGGTGGTCGGCGGAGGCGATGGCAAGCGTCGGGTGGAAGCGCAGGAAGGGGCGGTTGTTGATCGGAATACCGTCCTCGCTGCGCAGCAGGGCGATCCCCTGCAGCTCGGCGCGGATGGGCTTCCAGGCCGCCGGCTCAATCTGGCACACGTCCAGAAGGTTGACCTCGAACACCCCGCCACTGAACAGCCCGACCCAGGGCAGCGCCGCGCGGGCGTCCTCGCTGAGGTGGCGTCTCGAGAATTCCAGGGAGGCGAGCAAAGAGCGGTTGCGGTCCTCGTCCGCCTGCTGCTGGAAGCCTTTCAGCAACTCGCCGAAGTCGGCACGGATCTGCTCCGGGGTGAGGCGGTGCAGGTGGGGGCCGACCAGCTCCAGGGAGAGGGGGTGGCCGGCCAGGTCGCGCAGCAGGGGGTCGAGGCGCTCCCGAGCAAGGCGCGGGTCGTCCAGGGAGGCGCCGTCCCGGCCCAGGATGCGGTGCAGCAGCCAGAGGCTGTCGGGCCGGGCCAGGCCTTGCAGCTCCAGACGCTGGGCCCCGGGCAGGCCGGGCTCTCCCGGGCGGCAGGTGACCAGCAGGCATCCCTGGCCCGGGGTCTGGGTGAGGTTGTGGAAGAGGTCGGCGAGACGGCGGCGCTCCTCGTCGGTGTAGGGGCTGGCTTGGTCGGCGCTCGGGTCCTGGCCGAACTGGGGCAGGGCGCTCTCGTAGTTGTCCCAGACCAGCAGCAGGCGGTGCCGCTGGAGAAGCTCGATGGCGCGGCGGCGCTGCTCCGAGCCGGGACGCTGGTGGAATCGGGGCCCCTCGGCGTATTCGCCCAGCAGCTGCACCACCCGCTCGGCGCTGGTGAACTGCTCGAAGCTGACGAAGCAGGCGCCGTCCGGGAAGAGCCCGCTGCGGGTCCACCAGCGGGCGGCCTCGGCGGCCAGGGCGGTCTTGCCCATGCCGCCCATGGCGTGGAGGACGAGACCGCGGCCGTGGCGGAAGCGCCGCTCCAGCTCGTGCAGCTCTTGCGCGCGGCCCTGGAAGCCGTACTGGGGCGGGCGGGGGAGGCCGCCGGGCTGGCCGAATTCAGGGGGCGGGCGGAAGCCGCGGAGGGCGCGGGCGTCCCGGGCATCGAGCGAGCGAACCAGGGAGGCGAGACGCGCCAAGCCGCTCTCATTCTCTGCGGCGTCGAGCAGGTCGACCCAGAGCAGGTCTTCGATGTGCCCCGGTAGCTCCAGTGGCTCCAGGCGTAGGGGGATGATGTGGCTGCGTTGCGGGTCGTGGTGGATGGCTGTCTGGATCTCCCACTCCACCCATTTGGATTGCACGGCCGCTTGTGACGCGGCAACCAGGATGAAGCGGCTCTGCCGTATCCCCTGCTCGCACTGCTGCTCGATGGTGCCGGGCAGCATCTCCCAGGCATCGAGCCAGACGCGCAGTCCGTGGCGGTCCGAGAGGCTGCGGGCCAGGGCCTCCACCCGCGACTTGTCGTTCTTGTTGTGGCTGAGGAAGAGGTCGAACCGACGAACCGGCTGCTGCGCGAGGGTGTCGGCGGGCAGCAGCGGCTGGTCCGTCCCGCGCTGGTAGAGCTGGGGCAGGAACCAGTCCCTGAGGGTGATGGTGCGGCCCTGGGGGCCGGGCTCGATCCAACGGGCGTCGGCCGAGACCAGGGCGCTGCGGCCCTGGGCGACGGCGTGGCCGATGCTGGTGCCGCGCACCAGCTCGCGATAGAAGCGGTCGAGCAGGACCCGCGCGGCCTCCACATGCACTGCGTGGCTCATGGAGACCACGCTGCCGACGCCGGCCTGGATCAGCCGGGGCGCCACCGAGCGGAAGACGGCGGTCTTGCCCAGGGCAGGGCTGCGACAGGCCTCCAGCACCACCAGGGGGATGCGGTAGCCGGCCAGCAGGGTGCCGAGGCGGTCGGCGCGGACGAAGTCGGTCTCGGTCTCGTCGGCCCCTTGGTCGGGCTTCTCGAAGCAGAGGGCGCCAATCTGGGCCTCGGGCAGGAAGGCACCGTGGCGGTCGAAGTGGACCAGGTGGTAGGGCTCGCCCTTTCTCTGCTGCTCCCTGAGCATCTCATCCATGCGGCCCAGGGTGGGCGGGCGGCAGAAGTCGATGCGCACGCTGGCGCCGAGGGGGTCCAGGGCATCGAACAGCGATCGGGTGGTGAGCCGTGGGTCGATGAAGCCGGTGTCGGCCGGCCGGCTCACCATGTAGAGGATGCGCAGGGGCAGCTGGATGGCGGCCCGGTCCGAGGACTCCGGGCTGGCCAGCTGGCGGCGCACCGAGATCCGCTGGGCCAGGCTGCCCGCCTCGTCCGCCAGCAGCTCCCAGGGCAGGCGCAGCAGGGCGGATTGGTCGGTGGCGATGGTGAGGCAGCGGGGCTCGGGGTTGTCGCGGAGCTGCTGGAGCAGGGCGCGGTTTTCAGGGGCCGCGAAGAGGGCATCGTGGAGTCGGTGGCCCCACTGGCCCAGCTGGCGCTCTATGCCCTGGGCGCGGAACGGTCTTCCCTGCCGCGCCAGAGTCGGATGATGATGATCCTCTGTGGCTCGACCAGATATCGGATCACGTAGGGTGCGACGATAAGCTCGCGGAGTTCTTCCATTCCGCCGTCCGGCACCGGTATGACGCGACCCAGCCGCGGGCTGTCGGGCAGCGATTCGATGGCTTTGCGTATCCGTCGGGCCTGAGCGGGTGCTTTGGCGGGGCTGTAGCCTTCCGTCCAGGGTCGCAACCGCTGGAGGTCGAAGCGGGCCGGGGTCGTCCAGACGATCCGCCTCAGCTGCCCCACTGGTCCAGCTCAGCCATGACATCGGCGTGCTCGACAAGCTCCCCCGAGCGAGCCGACTCCAGGCCTTCGAGGGTCAGACGCTCCAGCTCATGTTGCTTCGCGAGGAAATCCGCCACGGCCTGTCGGATCAGCCAGGCCTTGGACCTGCCTTCGGCTTCGGCAACGGCGTCCAACCCCTCTGCCATCTCGTCGGGTAGCTGAGCCGTCACGGTGCGCATATTGATGCCTACTCGTCGTGATTGATGGTCAATAGACTGGAACAGGTGGCGAAGGGAGTCAATCGTCTCCGAGCCGTGCCTAGCCCCAGACCCCCTGTTTGTCTTGGCCAGAGAGGCCCCACGAAACGCTGGCTGGCCGAACGCGGCCTGGTGGAGTTGTGCCGGGCGCCGATACCACCGCCTTCCGGTCCCTCGCAGAGCTGAGCCCGCAACGGCTACAATCCGTGACATACGAGGAACTGGGAGACAGTCACACCATGGCCGCCGTTTGGCGGCGCTTCGACGAGGTTCTTGTATTCGAGCCGCCCAACTTGGAGCAGCTCCGGCGTCTGCTCGGCGTCAAGCTGCGAGGTTTGCGCCGCGAATTCGATCCGGTGGACAGCCGTATCGCCGGTCTGTTCAAGGGCATGAGCCATGGGGGCGTGGAGCGCGTCATCCGAAGGGCGGCCAAGGAGATGATTCTTGGTGGCCAGGAATTCCTTACCGAACGGCATCTCAATTCCGCGATAAGGCGGGAGGATGCGAGGAGAGCACGTCTGAGAGGCGTTTGATGGGTTCTATCATGACCAAGACACCGGTAGAGCACGGAGCGGCCGGATCCGCGGCTGGGATACTGTTCCAACTGGAACGGGCTTTGTATTGGCTTGCAGAAAGTGCGGACCCTGCTTCCACACTCGGCGTCGAAACCTATGCTGACGTGTTCCTGCTGGAGACTGGATCGCCCGCGATTCACGAAGAGGATAAGCACTCTGTTCAGCCACAAGGCCATCCTTTCGGTGATCACGACAAACGTCTTTGGCGAACGCTGGAAATCTGGTGCGATTCGGCCGTCAACGGCGCCCCTGAGGAAAGAGCCGCTCGACTATTGCTCGTGACCAACCGGCCTGTGCCGGCTTGCCTCGCTCGACGACTCCACGAAGCGAATCAGGAACCCGAGATATCCGCCTGCGTCCAAGAAATCAAGCGCGTTGCCGCATCCGCCCCCGCAGGAGTGAAAGAGACGATCGACGCGGTGACGGCTTTCGGGGACGAGATTCTGGGCGATGTCATCCAACGCATGGAACTTTGGGACGGGACCGGTGTGGCCGGCGCAAGCGTGCGCCGCCAAGTAATCGGCCGCCTGCATCTCCCGGCGGAAGTGGATGGCGAACGCGTCGTGGACGAACTGCTCGGATGGCTACATTTCGTACTCTTGGAGAAGTGGCGAGACCAGAAACCCGGATGGATCAAGCGGGCGGCGTTCGACAAACGATTCCTTGCGATTGTCCATGATCTCCAAGTTCTAAGGGTCCAGGCTCAAGCGGCACGTTTGATTCCAGTAGACCCGGCGGACGTGGAGAAACAGAAGGGAAATCGCTTTGTTCAGCACCTCGCCCAGGTGGAGGTCGACGACGCCCTGCTGGAAAAGGCCATCACCGATTACCTTCGCTTCGGGGCCGAGCACCTGCGCTTGCTTGACGACGCCGAAATCGGACCAGCGGACTGGACGGATCGAGGGGACCGGATGCGGGATCGATGGCAGCACATTGCTGCGTCGGAGCGCCGGAAAGCGATCCAACAATCTCCGGAACAACTGGGTCACGATATCCTCGACCGGACCCTCGATCCGGACTACCAAGAGCCCCTCGCCGGCCATCCCCAACCCGAACCCTACCTCACCCGAGGACAGTACCACCGCCTCGCCGAAGTGGATCAGGTATGGTGGTATCCCTGTGGCCGCCCGGAATACTGAGGACCCATCCCATGGACCTGGATTTCGAGGAGCGCATCTTGTTCAACGGTGTCTTCGGGGCGTCGGTCCTCTGGCAATTCAGCCGCAGTTTTTTCGATGCCCGCGAGCAGCTGGAAGGCCCCGACTTCCCATTGCTCCACCTGGTCTTGCCGCTCGCTTATCACCGCAGAAGCGCAGATGCACTCAAGGACCTTTTCTTAAATGGGGGATTGCTTCGCGCCTTGAGTCGGGTTCCGGACCTGCATGCCGACATGTCAAAACGGGCGGAGGAGCTAGCTGGTTGTACCCGCACTTCCCTGAATCTGGCTTGCGCCAGTGGTCTGCTGAGGGCGGAGCAATCGGAGACATGGCCCAGCTTCCTCCCCGGCTGCAAAACCTTGCCGGGACAGCTGTACCCCGCCCAAGACTCGCTTCGCGCCATTCTGGCAACGGCGAAGCGCCTCGGTCACTGGATGGCACAAGAACAGCGGCAAACGCTTTGGCGCTACTTGGACATGCGGTTCTGAAACCATGCGTTTGACCATCGACAAACTGATCCTCTGGCCAAAAGATCCGACCAAGAGAATCCGTGAATTAGCGTTCAAGCGGGGAAGGGTCAACGTCATCACCGGCGACAGCCGCTCGGGCAAGTCCGCCCTCACGGCCATCATCGACTACTGCCTCGCCAGCGGAACCTGCGCCATTCCGGTGGGAGAGATCCGGGATCGAACCGCCTGGTTCGGCCTGCAGCTGACGAGCGACGCGGGGGAGATCCTGGTTGCGCGCGAGGAGCCGGAAGACAGGCAGTCCAGTGGGAACCTCTATTGGCTCGAAGGACAGGACCTGGAACTGCCGGTCCGACCCGCAAAAAATGTCGGTCTAAACGACGTCAAGGTGCGGCTGAACCAATTGGCCAGGCTTTCCGATCTGCCCATGTTGGACCAGGAGGAAACCGAGTACCGGGTCGAGCGACCGAGCTTCCGGGACTTGGTGGCGTTCAATTTCTTGCCCTAATACATCGTTGCCAACCCCTACGCCCTGTTCTACAAGTCCGACCATCCCGAGCACCGCAAAAAACTCCAATTCATGTTTCCGCTCGCGTTGGGCGTGGACCTGTCGAACAGTCTCGCGCTGGAACAAGAGCTTCGTGACCTCAAGCGGCGCCTCCGTCCCCTGGAAGCGGACCTGGAATTGCGTGCTCGCACACGGGAACGGTGGTTGGGCGATGCGCGTGGCCTCTGGTGGCGGGCGCGTGAATTCGGGCTCATCGCGACCGAGGCCATCCCGCCAGAAAGCCTGGACGGCATCACCGCCGACCTGCGGCGGCTGCTGACGGAGTCGCAGGACCCTCTGCCCCGGCCGGGCGCCGCCGCTCAGGCTGGCGAGCACTTCGCCGTCTTGCGATCTCGTGAGTCAGAGGTCTCGTCGCGTATTCGTTCCCTCAAGCTGCGTCTTCAACGCCTAGGCTCATTGAGCGGCGCCGCGGGAGATTATGGTAATGGACTGAGGGAACAACAAGGCCGACTCGGCGGGCTGGGGTGGTTCGAAAAGCACATCGGGGGCACCGCCTACTGTTCCGTATGCGGCAGTGAACAGGACAGCGCCCGGCACGAGCTTACGCGGCTGAAAAAGCTGGCGTCGGATCTCGGCAGGGAAACGGAAGCCCTCGCCCGTACACCCGTGGTCGTGGACAAAGAGCGTTCGGAAGTCTCGGAACAACTAGCCGACTTGGAGGAGCAGCACAGGCAGATCCGCCGCGAGCGGATCCAGGCTGAGGACAACCACCAGACGCGGGATGGAGGCACCCGGTTAGAAGACGTCCACCGCTTTCTCGGTTGGCTGGAAAAGTTCCTGGAAGATCAAACCGGGTCCGAGGACGACGCCGACTTGGCGGTCAAAGTCGCCGGTATGCGCCATCGACTGTCGGCGATAGAGCGGCAATTGGCTGGCGATGCCCGCAAGGGACGCCTGGCAACCGCCTTGAAGAAGGTGTCCGCGGGGATCACGGAGCATGCCCGTTTTCTGCGCCTCGAACGGGCCGACGAGTGGATCGAACTCAAGATCAACAGCCTGAACCTCCAATTCACAGACCAGACCCGCAATCGTCGTGATGTACTCTCGGACCTGGGCAGCGGTGAAAACTGGATGGGATATCATCTCGCAACCTTCCTCGCCCTGCACAACCACTTCGCCAAGCAGACCCACAGCCCGGTGGCGAACTTCCTGGTCATCGATCAGCCCAGCCAGGTGTATTTCCCGGCCCAGATCCTGGACGAGCACGCAGAGAACAACTCCCGTGTGCTGAAAGACAAGGATAAACAGGCGACCAGGCGAATATTCGAGGCCCTGTCCCGCGGCATCGAGAGCATTGACAAGGGATTCCAGATCATCGTCACCGAGCATGCGGACGAAGACATCTGGGGTGGGATCGAGCAGGTGGAATTGGTGGATCGGTGGCGGGGGGAGAGGGACTATTTGGTGCCGAGGGATTGGTTGGCATAACGCTTTCTGCGTTGGAGCGGAGCTTGGCAGAGTGCGACCTGGGGCTTTCGACAGCTCGATTTGAGGTCGACGTTGCGCCGCAATCGACTGTTCGTGGTGATGACCCACAACGATCTTTCCTGGGGCGAGAGCCACAGCGCCTCTCAGGAACGCTATGCCCTGGTAGTGGCACTGCGTGACCGCGAGAATGACGCGGCAAGGCTCTATACGCAGATTCGCAACCGGCTTCAGGCGAGGGTCAGGGCGCGGCTTTAATATCGGCCTTAGGGAATTGCTGATCCAAACTGAGGCTATGCGATTCGCCTCTCTGCTGCCGCGGAGCAGTCGTCCACCGGTGGTGTTGCCAGCGTCTCCCGGGTTTCTGAGAGGCTTTTTCCACGGGGTCAACTGAGCGCCCCGAGTATCAGTCCCTTGACCATGTCCAAGCCGTCTCCAGAGAGCGGATGCCGTTCCCGCGGGACCAGCTTGTCCGCGGTAAGGGCCAGCATATCGCCGACGTGGCGGTAGAACTCGCCGATCAGCTTGAGCTTGGTAAAGTCCGCCTCACCCACCACATCCGGCCCGTGCGTTTCGACCAGGGTCGCCAACCCCGCATGGCGGGTCTTCCAGTGGATTGCGTGGCCGATACGGGCCTCCGGGGTGTCCGTGTCCGCGTCGGGTTGGATCAGCGGGACGATCCTGTCCAGGAAGTCGTTGTCTTGGTAACGGGCATTGAGGTAGATCCGATAGAACTCGGTCATGCACGCCTCCGAGCGCAGATAGCCCGCGCCCAGGACCAGGAGGACGCAGCGCCCCGCGCTGAGGCGCTCCATGAAGCGGGAGATGCGATCCCCCGGGCGCAGCTCGGTGGTGTCCCTGCGAAGTTGGACACCCTCGTTCTCCAGCGCCTCGCAGAGTCTGGCCACCAGAGGCTCCTCGCGCTCCCGGGCCCAGGCGTAGGAGACGTAGACCTCGGGCTCGGCCGGTGGGCGGACCGGGGATGGGGCTGGATCGATCGGTGGGGTCTCGACCTCTCGGTGGATGGAGGTCTCGTCCGCAGGCCCGCGGCCGCCCCACCCGGAGCGCTCGTCGAGCTTGGCGATCCGCTCCACCAGCCTCTCCAGCAGGGCCTTCGCACCATCGCCCTTGGTCTGAATGCGCACCTGGCCGCCGTAGCCCTCGGCATTCGGCACCGCCTCCACCAGGGCGCCCGCACGGGTGGCCGCGTCATAGAGACAGAGGCCGTAGCGCCAGTAGATAGCGCTGGCGCGGGCCAGGCCTCCCAGATCCGAGAGCACCGAGCGGGCGATGGACGGTGAGAGCAGGGGATATTCGAAGCTGGCTTCCCGAGGCGTCCCCGGCAGCGGGTCCCAGCGGGCAGCCAGATCGTCCGCCAGGCTATCCCTACCCTCGGGCAGCAGATCCGGGGCGACGTACTCCGTCTCCCCTTGGTCGCCGTCCCGGCGATGCACGAAGCAGATGCCGCTGATTTGCATCATCTCCAGCAGCGACGCTTGATCTTTGTCGGACAGGCCTTGGGTATGCCAAAGCAGGGAGTCCAGATCCGTAGGCGTGAAACGGCCGCCAAGGCGACGCAGGGTGCGATAGACCCCGCCCTCGCGAGTAAACAGGGCGTAGATGGCGTCCAGGGCCCAGGACTGATCCAGCAGCATCCGATCATCGAACAGGCCGGGGCGGTAGAAGACCATGCCCGCGTGGTGGAGGACCTCGGAAAAGCTGCGGGGGCCGTGCACGCCTTGCTTCTCGCACAAGGCCTCGAGCTCGGCATAGGGCAGCAGTCGGTGGCGGCGTTGGGCTGGGTCGTCGAGGGAGGCGTCCGCATCACGCCAGGCCCTCAGCTGGTCCCAGACCGCCAACCGGTTGCGGCCGATCAGCGGACGACCCTGCACCTCCTGCAGTCGGGCGAGCACCTGGCCCAGGGCGACCATCAGACGGGCGCGGCCGCTGGCGTCCTGCGCGCTGTAGGCGACGCGGGTGAGTAGCCGGTCCGCCTGCTCGAAGGGGTCCAGCCAGGCCTGATCCACCGGCAGGTTGGCGCGCTCGCCCCGATTCCCGTCGCAGCGGTTCTGCACCAGCACCACCGGGCTTCGGGAGTCGCCGAAGTGGCGGATGTATTCCAGCCAATAAGGCAGCGGCTGGTTGGGAAACACCATACCGCCATGCTCGTGCACCCCCTGCTCGCTGTCCGGCGTCCACACCAACAGGAAAACGGCCTGGGTGCGCATGAACAATGAATGGGTGCCGTGATAGATGTCCTGACCCCCGAAGTCCCAGATGTTCACGATGGCCGGATCTCGCCGATCATCCAAGGTGAGCTCGAAGGAGCTGACGCTGATTCCGTGGGTGGAGTCTGCGTCCTCGCAGTCGAGGTACTGCAAGGCGCTCAGTCCGGCCAGCGGCCCGAGGTCGGCGACCGGGGTGTGCGAGCAGACGAGGGACTGCAAGGCGCTGAGTCCGGCCAGCGGCCCGAGGTCGGCGACCTGGGTGTCCGAGCAGTCGAGGGACTGCAAGGCGCTGAGTCCCGCCAGCGGCCCGAGGTCCGCGACCTGGGTGCGCGAGCAGTGGAGGGACTGCAAGGCGCTGAGTCCGGCCAGCGGCCCGAGGTCGGCGACCGGGGGTGTGCGAGCAGACGAGGGACTGCAAGGCGCTGAGTCCGGGCAGCGGCCTGAGGTCGGCGACCCGGGTGAACGAGCATTTGAGGGACTGCAAGGCGCTGAGTCCCGCCAGCGGCCCGAGGTCGGCGACCCGGGTGAACGAGCATTTGAGGGACTGCAAGGCGCTGAGTCCGGCCAGCGGCGCGAGGTCGGCGACCTGGGTGCGCGAGCAGTCGAGGACGACCAGCCCCGGAAATAGGGTGGCGGCGTCTTCCACGACATGCGTATGATTTGGCCGATAGGGCTCATCGGTCTCAACCCATCCCCCGTCGCTCCCCCGCCGATAGGTTGCTGACGAGCCTTCGGGACGGAAGACCCAACCCAGCACCAGGGTGTGCAGCCAATCCAGCTCTCGCAGCACTTCCGGCAGCCGCTCGAGCCCCAGGTTGCCCAGATCCAGCCGGCCGGTTCGCTCGGTCTTCTCCACGGCGATGCGCTCCAACGCGATGTCAAGGCGCTCGTGGGGATGTGTGTCTTTCTTGTCCATGGAGGGGGATTCTATTCCAGAGGCGAGCGAGCGTGCCGTTGCCACGAAGCTCCCACCCAGGGACAATCTCCTGTTCGTCTCCACTCCAGATTCCCAACCATGTCCGGCACCATCCGCATCCGCGGCGCCCGTCAGAACAACCTGAAGGACCTGGACCTCGATCTGCCCCTGGGCGAGCTGATCGTGGTGACCGGGGTGAGCGGTTCGGTCAGCCCCGATTGCGTGGTCGTCGAGTGCGACGAAACCAGACTTCTGCCGAGCTATCTCAATCATCTCCGCTTCACTCGCCATTGGACCAATTACTTCGAGACGGCCGGCAATGGCAGAGTGCGCGCTCGGATTTACTACGACGACTTGGGCGTCTTCACCTTTGGTCTGCAGCCCTTGGACGTACAGCAACGGATTGTCCGGGCACTCGACGCGGTTGCGCCGGAAACCGAAACACTGCGCCGGTACTCGGACGCACTGAAAACCCAAAAACGCGGCCTGATGCAAAAGCTGCTCACTGGCCAGTGGCGGGTGGGCTCAGAGATAATGGAGGAGACGCAAGCATGAACGCCCCAACCCCCTGGATCACCTCTCTTCCCGCAGACCTGCACCAACTTGCCGTCGACTGGCTGGCGGCGCAGCCGTTGCCGAAAGCGAACGAGGACCGGCTGTGGCAACGTCTGCGTATCGAGTGGAACTACAACTCCAATCACATCGAGGGCAATACGCTGACCTATGGCGAGACCCTGTTGCTCCTGATCCACGGCCGTACACGGGGCGAGCACCTGCTGCGCGAATACGAGGAGATGCACGGCCATGACGTGGCCATCGAGCTGGTGCGCGTATTGGCGCGGGAAGAGCGCGCGTTGGGCGAGGGCGACATTCGCGACCTGAACCGCATCGTCCTCAAGGAGGGGTTCTGGCGCGTGGCGGAAACGCTGGACGGGGAGCCGACGCGCAAGTGGATCGAGCCGGGGCGCTACAAAACGCAGCCCAATCACGTCATGACGGCCACCGGCGAGATCTTCTACTTCGCTACGCCGGAGGAGACGCCGGCGCGGATGGCCGCCTTCGTGCAGTGGCTGCGCGCGGAGATGGAAGGCCCTACCCTCGCGTTGCCGGACCTGCTGGCTCGGTTTCATCACGAGCTCATCCGCATCCATCCCTTCGACGACGGTAACGGGCGGGTCGTCCGCCTGTTGGTGAACTACGTGCTGTTGCGCGCCGGTCTTCTGCCCCTGGTGGTCAAGAGCAAGGATCGCCCGCGCTACCTGGAGACCATCGCCTTCGCCGACGCGGGCGATCTGGTGCCGCTGGGAAATTTCTTTGCCGAGGCCATGCGCTGGTCGCTGCGCCTGGGGCTGGAAGCAGCAACCCGCCTAGTGGAGCTGGAAAGCGCCGAGGGAGCCTAGTCGATGAGCACGCATACAGGCCCGTTCCCACCATACGGCCCAACGGTCGCCCTTCGTTGACGTACCGTTGCCACCAAGTCCCCAGCCAGGGACAATCTCCTGTTCGTCTCCACTCCAGATTCCCATCCATGCCCGGCATCATCCGCATCCGCGGCGCCCGTCAGAACAACCTCAAGGACCTGGACCTCGATCTGCCCCTGGGGGAGCTGATCGTGGTGACCGGGGTGAGCGGGTCGGGCAAGTCGTCGCTGGCCTTCGACACCGTGTATGCGGAGGGCCAGCGGCGCTACGTGGAGACCTTCTCGCCCTACGCCCGCCAGTTCCTGGACCGGATGGACCGGCCGCGGGTGGACCGTATCGAGGGTATACCGCCCGCGATCGCCATCGATCAGACCAACCCGGTGCGCACCTCCCGCTCCACCGTGGGCACCATGACGGAGCTGAACGACCACCTGAAGCTGTTGTTCGCCCGGGCGGGGCGGCTGTTCTGCCGGGGCTGCGGGCGGGAGGTGCGGAGCGACACCCCCGACAGTGTGCTTGAACAGCTGATGGACCATGTCCAGGGCGGTGTGCCGCCCGCCCTGATCACCTTCCGGTTGCCCGTCCCGGAGAGCGTCTCCGCCGAGCAGCTGCGGGCGCTGCTGGCTCAGCGGCGAATGTGGACACCCTCCTTCTCCAGCGCCTCGCAGAGCCGGCGACCAGAGGCTCCTCGCGCTCCCGGGCCTAGGCGTAGGAGACGTAGACCTCGGGCTTGGCCGGTGGGCGGACCGGGGATGGGGCCGGATCGATCGGTGGGGCCGCAACCTCTCGGTGGATGAAGGTCCGGCCTGCCGGGCCGCGGCCGCCCCACCCGGAGCGCTCGTCGAGCTGGGCGATCCGCTCCACCAGTCTTTCCAGCAGATCCTTCGCATCATCGCCCTTGGTCTTAACGCGTACCTGGCCGCCGTAGCCCTCGGCATTCGGCGCCGCCTCCACCAGGGCGCCCGCACGGGTGGCCGCGTCATAGAGGCAGAGGCCGTAGCGCCAGTAGATAGCGCTGGTGCGGGCCAGACTACCCAGGTCCGAGAGTACCGAGCGGGCGATGGTGGGTGAGAGCAGGGGATATTCGAAGCTGGTCTCCCGAGGCGCCCCCGGCAGCGGGTCCCAGCGGGCCGCCAGGTCGTCCGCCAGGCTATCCCTACCCTCGGGCAGCAGATCCGGGGCGACGTACTCCGTCTCTCCTTGGTCGCAATCCCGGCGATGCTCGAAGCAGATGCCGCTGATTTGCATCATCTCCAGCAGCGACGCTTGATCTTTGTCCGACAGGCATCGGGTATGCCAAAGCAGGGCGTCCAGATCCGCAGGGGTAAAACGGCCGCCAAGGCGGCGCAGGGTGCGATAGACGCCGCCCTCGCGAGTAAACAGGGCGTAGATGGCGTCCAGGGCCCAGGACTGATCCAGCAGCATCCGATCGTCGAACAGGCCGGGGCGGTAGAAGACCATACCCGCGTGGTGGAGCACCTCGGCAAAGCTGCGGTCTCAAAAGACGCCTGTCCTGGAGCCTTCGTAATTTCTTGCGGTAATTTAGTGTAAACCCCCGGCTCTGCCGGGGGACTCGCCGACGTTTGATCTCTACCGCGGTCGGGTTGCAAAAGCAAAGGTGTTGGAGTGAGCCGCGGCGCTGTGTGGGATCGCGGCCCGGGGTGGGCCTGTCGGGACACGCCGTGAATCCCTGCGGGCGCTACGCAGTCCTGCTTCGCTGGCAGGTCTAGGGCTCGCCATCCGTGGCCAGCCCGTTCGGCCGGAAAAAGCGCCACCGGCGCTTTTCCTGTTCGGCCCCACCCCTGGAGGCTCGGCAGCCGCCGTCCTGGCGGCTGAAGGTCCCGCCAGACCCACCCCGGACCGCCTGAGACGGCGGAGTGGCTGGCCCGGACAATCGACGACCAGCCGCGAGGGGCGGCTCATGGTTTCATGGCGCCCTTGGGGTGCTCACCCGATAAGCCCGCGGCTTTGCCGGGGCTAACGAAACTTTTGGCTGGCGCAGTAAGGCGTCTTAGGAGATAACCGGCACAAGCGGGAGCGTCGTGGCGTATCATTGCCGCGTCGTGAACGAGCCCCCTAGAATACACACAGGAGGTGTATATGCGTACCAACATCGTGCTCGATGACACGCTTGTCGAAGAGGCAATGCAGCTCAGCGGAGCGAGGACGAAGCGCGAGGTCGTCGACCTGGCGTTGCGGGAGCTAGTGGCAAGCTGCAAGCGCCCCGACTTGCGGGAGCTGTTCGGCGCCGACCTCATCGCCGACGACTACGACTACAAGGAAACGCGCGCCGGCCGATCTTTCGCTGACGGGTAAGGACGCGTGCTTCTGGTCGATACCTCGGTCTGGATCGATTATATCCGGGGGAACGGGACACCCACCGTCACCGCTCTGGACAGGACCTTGGCTCAACAGGCGCAAGTGGCCCTCACCGAGTGGATCTATCTTGAGCTGCTCCAGGGTGCTCGCTCGAAGGGGGCGTTCAGCAGGCTGCGGCGCTACTTCTCCGCATATCCCGTGTTGCGGCCCAGACGCGGGTTAGACAGTTTCGCGGCTGCCGCCGACCTTTACAGAAGATGCCGTGAGCAGGGCGTTACCCCTCGGAGCGCCGGCGATTGTCTGATTGCCCTCATCGCTGTCGAGCACGGGGTGCCGCTTCTCCACGGCGATCGGGACTTCGATCACATCGCCGGGGTTGAGCCAGGTCTCGTGCTGGTGAAGCTCGCGGGTAAGTGAAGCAGCTGAAGATCAACGTCCTCACAAATTGAGCCCGTACACTCGATGAAGCTTTGCGGAATCGGGGACCGAACGGCACCGCACTCGGGGTTTCGCTACGCTGCCTCCGGACTACGAGCTGGCCTTGCTCAGGGGCTGGCATCGCCCGGCGCGGGAGCACTTAGCGGTGGTGGAGGAACGAGCGGGCGCCGACACCAACGTGGACCTGGCAGTCCCGAAATTCCCCTGGACGGCGCTCCTGACCCCGAACACCATTCAGCAAGGCGCGGCTCATTTCGCGGACCAGGCGTAGCGAAAGGGGTAGGCCATCCGCAAGCAGGTCGATACCGAGCTGCAGGGCTTTTCCATAGTTGAAAACCTCCCGCCAGGCTTCACTCGGTCGTCATTGGAGGCAGGGTCCGTAGGGTCCATCTGGTAGAGCAGCAGCTCTGCGGGGCTTGCATACGTGTCTTCGATGCTCGACGATCGTAAAAAGCCTCCCGCTGCTGCAAGGGCACCAAGAGTAGCTGACGGTTCGCCTTATGGCGGCCCACGCTGTCCAAGCGCGCAATACGTTCCCTCGCATCCAGTCAGCAACGGCCAAAGATCTGGCGGCATGATCCAGTCAATAGGCACGGCCCAGGGGACGAAAGCGACATCACGGCGCGGAACGGCGATCTCGAACAAGTCTCCCAGTCGCTTGTCGTTGCCCCCGTGCCCCTACCCGGCGACAATCCTCGGTTCCTCTCCAGCCCCGATCCCCGCCTATGTCCGGCACAATCCGCATCCGCGGAGCCCGTCAGCACAACCTGAAGGACCTGGACCTCGATCTGCCCCTGGGGGAGCTGATCGTGGTGACCGGGGTGAGCGGCTCGGGTAAATCGTCGCTGACCTTCGACACCGTGTATGCGGAGGGCCAGCGCCGTTACGTGGAGACCTTCTCGCCCTACGCCCGCCAGTTCCTGGACCGGATGGACCGGCCGCGGGTGGACCGTATCGAGGGTATACCGCCCGCGATCGCCATCGACCAGACCAACCCGGTGCGCACCTCCCGCTCCACCGTGGGCACCATGACGGAGCTGAACGACCACCTGAAGCTGCTGTTCGCCCGGGCGGCGCGGCTGTTCTGCCGGGGCTGCGGGCGGGAGGTGCGGCGCGATACGCCCGACAGTGTGCTCGAACAGCTGATGGACCATGTCCAGGGGGGTGAGCCGCCCGCCCTGATCACCTTCCGGCTGCCCATACCGGACGGTTTCTCGGCCGCGCAGCTGCGGGACCTGCTGGCCCAGCAGGGTTATACGCGCATTCATGCCGAAGACGACCAGTCCCTGGAGGTGATCCAGGACCGACTGCGGATCGCTGGCGACCGGCGTGACCGCATCGTCGAGGCGGTGGAGACGGCCCTGAGCCGGGGTCGTGGGCGCATGGCCGTGCGGCTGCTGGACGCGGAGCGCAATCCCGTGGAGACCCTGCGCTACTCGGGGGACCTGCACTGCCCGGACTGCGATATCCACTACCAGGACCCGCTGCCCAATCTCTTCTCCTTCAACTCGCCCCTGGGCGCCTGCCCCACCTGCCGGGGCTTCGGGCGCAACATCGGCATAGACCCGTCGCTGGTGGTGCCCGACGAGTCCAAGAGCCTGGCCGAGGGGGCGGTGCGCCCCTTCCAGTCGGACAGCTATCTGGACGTGCAGGGCGACCTGATGCGCTTCGCCCACCGCCGCGGGGTAGACACGGATCGGCCCTGGCAGGCGCTGGACGAGGCCGACCGCCGCTGGGTGATGGAGGGCGAGGGAGGCTGGGACGACCGGGTCTGGTACGGGGTGGGTCGCTTCTTCGACTGGCTGGAGTCGAAGAGCTACAAGATGCACATCCGGGTGCTCTTGTCGAAATACCGTTCCTACGACGTCTGCCCGACCTGCCAGGGCGCCCGCCTGAAGGACGAGGCCCTGGATTTTCGCCTGGGCGAGGCCGCCGACGCCGACCCAGTGCTGGCGCCGGACGCGCGCTTTCGTCCGGACCGCACGGCCATGTCCGAGCCCGCCTGGACGGCCCTGCCCGGACTCAATATCCACGATGTCATGGGGCTGCCCCTGAAGAACAACCTGGGCTTATTCCAGGGATTGCACCTGCCTGCCCCGCTGGACCAGGCCACCGACCTGCTGCTGGGCGAGATCCGCGCCCGCCTCGGGTATCTGGTTGAGGTGGGCCTCGGCTACCTGACGCTGGACCGGCAGTCCCGCACCCTGTCCGGAGGCGAGGTCCAGCGGATCAACCTGACCACCGCACTCGGCACCTCCCTGGTCAACACCCTGTTCGTGCTGGACGAGCCCAGCATCGGGCTGCACCCCCGGGACATCGACCGCATGCTGGGGGTGCTGCACCGGTTGCGTGATGCGGGCAACTCCCTGCTGGTGGTGGAGCACGACCCCCAGATCATGCTCGGGGCGGACCGGCTGCTCGATATCGGGCCCGGGCCCGGGGAGCAGGGGGGCGAGATCCTCTTCTTCGGGACGCCGCGGGACTTGTTGAGCGCGAAGGCTAAACGACCATCGCTCACGGGTGACTACCTGAGCGGACGGCGCCGGGTCTCCCCCGAGCAGGCGCCCGAGCCCCCCGGCCCCGACGCCGCCTGGCTGGAGATATTAGGTGCCAGCGAGCACAACCTCCGGGACCTGGACGCCCGCATCCCCCTGAATCGCCTGGTCTGCGTGACCGGGGTCTCCGGCTCGGGCAAGTCCACGCTTATTCAGGACGTGCTCTTCAATGCCCTGTCCAAGCTCAAGGGCCGACCCCGGGACACCCCCGGCGCCCATCGGGCGCTGCTGGGACACGAGCGGCTGGCCGACGCGGTGATGCTGGACCAGTCGCCCATCGGGCGTACCTCCCGCTCCAACCCGGCCAGCTACGTGGGCGCCTGGGACCCCATCCGCAAGGCCTTCGCCCGCACCGGGCTGGCCCGGGAGCGCCGCTACACACCGGGGACCTTCAGCTTCAACTCGGGCAAAGGTCGCTGCCCGGGCTGCAGCGGCACCGGTTTTGAGCACGTGGAGATGCAGTTCCTGAGCGACGTCTACCTGCGCTGCCCGGACTGCAACGGACGGCGCTACCGCAGCAGCGTGCTGGAGGTGCAGCTGCACGGGCGCTCGGTGGCCGACGTGCTCGAGATGACGGTCACCGAGGCCCGCGTTTTCTTCGCCGGCAGCCCAGAGGTGACCCGCGCCCTGGAGCCCCTGGAGGCGGTGGGTCTGAGCTATCTGCGCCTGGGCCAGCCCGTGCCCACCCTCTCCGGTGGAGAATCCCAGCGCCTCAAGCTGGCCGGGCATCTGGCCAAGGCGGGTCGGGCCGCCAAGGGGCAAGGGGGCCTGCTGTTCCTGCTGGACGAGCCCACCACCGGCCTGCATTTCGAAGACATCGCCGTGCTGCTGCACGCCTTCCGGCGGCTGCTGCGCCAGGGCCACTCCCTGGTGGTGATCGAGCACAACCTGGACGTGATCCGGGCCGCCGACTGGGTGATCGACCTGGGCCCGGAAGGTGGCGACGCCGGCGGGCGGATCGTCTGCACGGGTACCCCGGCCCAGGTGGCGGCTGCAGAGGATAGTCACACCGGCCAGGCATTACGCCGCGACCAAGTAGCGCTGGAGTCGGGCGTGCGTCCGGCGATCGCCGAGCCGCCCGCCCCCTATCGCCCCGCCCCCGGGTCCGAGACGATCGAGATACGCCATGCCCGCGAGCACAACCTGAAGGACCTGGACATCCGCATCCCGCGGGACAGATTCACCGTGATCACCGGTGTCTCGGGCAGCGGAAAGAGCACGGTCGCCTTCGACATATTGTTCGCCGAGGGCCAGCGCCGCTACCTGGAGTCCCTCAACGCCTACGCGCGCCAGTTCGTGCAGCCCGCCGCCCGGGCGGACGTGGACGCGGTGCTCGGCATCCCGCCGACCGTGGCCATAGAGCAGCGCACCAGCCGGGGCGGACACAAGAGCACCGTCGGGACCCTCACCGAGATACACCACTTCCTGCGCCTGCTGTTCGTCAAGCTGGGCGTCCAGTACTGTCCCGAGTGCGAGATCCCCATCCAGCCCCAGTCCCGCGAGGCCATGGCCGACCGGATCCTAAGCGAGCATTCGGGCGAGACCATCACCCTGCTCGCCCCCCTGGTGGTCCACCGCAAGGGCCTCTACAAGGAGCTGGCCAAATGGGCGGACCGCAAGGGCTACGGACTGCTTCGGGTGGACGGGGAGCTGATCCCTACCGACGACTGGCCGACCCTCGACCGCTACCGGGAGCACTCCATCGACCTTCCCCTGGGCGAGCTACGCGTCGACGGGCGGAGCGAGAGCGATCTGCGCGGCCTGATCGATGTCGCCCTGGAGTACGGCAAGGGCACTCTGCGTCTGCTGAGTGCCGACACGGAGCGAAGCTTCTCCACCCACAGGACCTGCCCGGGCTGCGGTCGTGGATTCGAGGAGCCGGACCCGCGGCTCTTCTCCTACAACTCCCGTCACGGCTGGTGCACCGGTTGCTTCGGTACCGGCCTGGCCATCTCAGCAATGGATGCCGAGCAAACGGGAGAAGAGCCACAGTGGGCGACCGCCGAGCAGTCCCACGCCATCTGTCGAGAATGCGAGGGTACAAGGCTCAACGCGGAGGCCCTGGCGGTCTATTTCAAGGACTGGTCCATCGCGGACTACTCGGATTGCACCGTGGACGAGGCCAGAGAGGTCTTTGCCGATCTGGATCTCGATACCCGGGAGCGGGCCATCGGGGCCGACCTGCTGTCGGAGATCCAGGAGCGCCTCGCTTTCCTGAGCCGGGTTGGGCTGGGCTATCTCAGCCTGGACCGAGCGGCCCCCACCCTGTCCGGCGGCGAGGCCCAGCGCATCCGTCTGGCTGCCCAGCTGGGGTCCAACCTGCGCGGCGTCTGCTATATCCTCGACGAGCCCACCATCGGGCTGCACCCGCGAGACAACCGCCGTCTGCTCGACAGCCTTCAGGAGCTCCAGGGCAACGGCAACACCCTGGTGGTGGTTGAGCACGACGAGGACACCATCCGCCGGGCCGAGCACCTGATCGACTTCGGCCCGGGAGCCGGGCGCCTGGGGGGACGGCTGGTGGCCGAGGGGAATCTGGAGGCGATCATGGCGGCCCCCGAGTCGGTGACCGGGCGCTATCTCGCCCAGCCGCTTTGCCATCCTCTGGGGAAACCGAGACCGACACGGGCGGCGGCCTATCTGGAGATCCGCGGTGTCCGATCGAGGAACCTCCAGGACCTGAACCTGGACATCCCCCTGGAACGCCTGGTGTGCGTGACCGGGGTCTCCGGCTCGGGCAAGTCCACACTTGCGCGAGAGGTTCTGGCCGACGGGCTCCGCGAGCGGCTGCACGGCGCCGCCTCGCTCCGAACATGCCGCGCTCTGAACGGCTGGGAGAAACTGGAGCGGGTGCTGGAGGTGGATCAGACCCCCATCGGACGAACGCCGCGCTCCTGTCCCGCCACCTATGTGGGCCTGTGGGACCCCATCCGCAGGCTTTTTGCCGCCACGGCCGAGGCGCGTATCCGTGGTTGGGGGCCCGGACGCTTCTCGTTCAACACCCGGGGCGGACGCTGTGAGGTGTGCGAGGGCCAGGGGGTCAAGAAGGTGGGGATGAGCTTCCTGCCCGACGTCAAGGTGACCTGCGAGGTATGCGGCGGCTCCCGTTTCGACGCCGACACCCTGGAGGTGCGATACAAAGGCCGCAACGCCGGCGAGCTGCTGGCCATGAGTGTGGACGAGGCGACCGACTTTTTCTCTGCCCACCCTGCCGTCCACCATGCCCTGGAATTGCTGCGAGACGTGGGTCTGGGATACCTCACCCTCGGCCAGCACAGCCCCACACTCTCCGGCGGCGAGGCCCAGCGCATCAAGCTGGTCACCGAGCTGGCCAAGGCCAAGCCGAGTCTACGCCGTCGACCAATGCCGACCCTCTATGTCCTCGACGAGCCCACTGTGGGCCTGCACATGGCCGACGTCGAGCGGCTGATCCACGTGCTGCACCGCCTGGTGGATGCCGGCCACTCGGTGGTGGTCATAGAGCACAATTTGGACCTGATCGCCGAGGCGGATTGGATTCTGGACCTGGGACCCGAGGGCGGTGACGAAGGGGGCCGGATCGTCGCCAAGGGAACGCCTCGGCAGGTTGCCGGTGCGTGGCGGCGGTCGAGGACAGGGGAGGCCTTGCGGGAGCTGTTGGCGCGCTAAGATCCGGCGGAAAATCGATACGGATGGTAGGCTATTGGGGTTTAGGCGTTGCGCGGATCATCGGGAAGATCAGGGCAGCAGGTCCGAAATCCGGAGAGGGCGATCAGGGCTCACCAGGGGCGCCAGGCTAGCGTCGGAGTCCAAGTCGGCGGCGTCACAGTACACGCCGCCCGCGGGTACGCAATGGACATGGAGCAGGCGATCGCACAAGTTGAGCACCCAATACTCGGGTATCCCGTTGCGGGCATAGGCAGCGGCCTTGCGACCCCGATAAAAACTCAAACTGGTATCGGCGACCTCGACGATGAGGGCCGCCGCGGTGGGATGCTGGTCCACGTAGTCGCGCGGGCCACCGCGGACGACGGCCACGTCGGGCCCAGGCTCGGAATTGGCATCGATCGCCAGAGGCTTCTGTCCGCGGACGTAATGGCCCGGACCGACACGGGCCCGGAGCGCCTGTTCGACCAAGTCTACGCCCGTTGCGTGACAGCTTTTTGTGGACTCATGTCGACGATCTCCCCGTCCAGCCGCGCGTCGGGAAGAAAGCCGCCCACATCGACGATTCGCTCGTACTCGGCGCGGGTCCAACGATGGATCGGCCCGGCGACTTGGCCTATGGGCACCTATGCTCCAAATGACCGAGACTTGGGACATGCAGACGGTAACAGCCACCGCTGCGGCGGACAACAGCGGCTGCACCGTGCCAACGATGGACGACCGAAAGCCGCGGGCGACTCGGGGACGAAATCGACTTTTCCGACGGTGCTCGCGGCAAGCTCTACCAGCCAGGCACGAAGCTCAATCTGCCCGTCTATTTGGACAGCGAGGTCTGTGCGCGGCTTGCGGCCCTTGCCAGCGAAAAGGGTGTAGACCTCTCCGTGCTGGTCAATGACCTGCTCCGCAAGGATATCGAGTTGATCGAGATGGCGAGGTAGGTTGTCATCCGAGAACCCGGTACGGACCGCCGGAAAATCGCCGCCAGAGGCTAGAAGGCGAAAACTGGCCCCTTTTCCTTCCGTGGAGGGGCAAAGAACTGGCTGTCCATCTCTTCGGCAGTCCCTTGACATAGGGCGCGTTACCCAACAAGATTTCCTTATTATTGGGTAAGCCCTATCAGCTCCGCGCTGCCCAACAAGGCTCGTCTCGGTCGGAGAAGTGGATGTCCACCGCAACGCCTTGCGAAAACTCGGGTTCCAGGTGGCGGACAAGCCGGCCGCCAGGGTCCTGATGGAGCTGCACAATCGGGGAGCATTCGAGGCCGGTCTCGTGCTGGTGGGCACCCTCGCTTACATAGCTTGGCTCAACGAGCTCGGTGCAATCGCGGTGACTGCGCGCACCCTGGACATCCACTTTGCCCATGGGCATCCGCTCAAGCTCGAGGCGCCCGCGTCTTTCATGGAAACGCTGCTGGCCACCCGACTCCCGTTCGTCGAGGTTCCAGGCCTACCCGCCCCGCACCCTCGACGTCCGTCAAGCTGCGGGGTGTCCATGGCTTGCGAGTAGACCTGCTGGCGCCGGGAAGCAGGCTCGGCTCGGTCGTACGGGTGCCGGAGTTCAGCTGGTGTGCCCAGGCGATACCCCACTATGACTACCTGCTGGAAGACCCGGAGCCGGGCGCCATGCTTGCCGGCGGTCACTGCATCCCGGTGCGGCTGCCGCAGGCGGCACGCCTGATCTGGCACAAGCTCTATGCGAGCTCACAGCGCAGCGGCTTCCCTCCGCCGGTAGGGGCCACGCCCGCGAGCGCTCCCTTGCATTCCCGCTTGAAGCCCGCCATGATTCTTTTGTCCACCTACGGAGAACGAGGGACCAAGGGGGCAGAACAGCGGATCTCGAATCTTCCCAGACACCTGGAGACACGGACTGCTACTGCGCGGGCGCTACGTCCTCCGGAGCCGGGATCAGCAACCCGATCAGCCGTATGGTCGAGTCAGGATGCGGATGCGCCGTCACTTACGCGAAGAGCCGGACGCGAGTGGCCGCTCGGAAGCTCGATCTCGCAATCCTTACGGAAACACTGGGGCACTTAGATGGAAAGTTTCCGCTTTTCTCCAGGCCAGAGATCCAGGTCCGGAGGCCGTTCCGCCCGCGGGAACGCCGGCAACACATTGTTTTGTTGATGTTTTCATGGCCCCTCCAGCCGGTGATCGGTGCTTCGGCGTTGTGCCGCCGCTGCGTGATATACGGAAATGTTCCGTGTTTAAACACGGAACATTGCGGTACACTTAACTGTTAAGCGATAATTATGTAGAACCTTCTTAGAATAAGAAGAATTGATGGTTTGAAGATTGATAAAAAATCAAAATCATGATATGAGTGAAGCATGCGCTGAACAGCAGCATGACAGGCGTTGATGCTGACCTTTCAGCGCATGCTTCACCCACCCTCGATGATTCGCATGATTTTGATTTTTTATCGGGTGCCCCTAGATAGGAATTTATTTTGTTCAAGGTCGGTGCGGCATGCTCGCTTAACAAGTCGCTGAAGCTGACCCATTTGCTCCTAGCGTCGCAAATGGCGCAGCTTAGCTCCAACGTTGGGCATAATATGAAACGACTTCAAGCATTTCTAGTCTATGCGCTAGGGCTGACCGGGGTTGCTCATGCGGCACCATTATCTTCCGGTCAATTTACTCAGGCGTTCGCAAAAAACGCTGCGGTCCACACAGCCAACGCTTTCGGTTATAGTGAAAGGCGATCTTGAGTTACTTGTGAAAAATCCCGATGGGCAGGAGTCCACCGCCTTTTTGGATAACGCCTATTCGCAGTACAAAATGAATCCGAAGGAGATCGACAATGTACTCCGGATTTACATAACATCCTTCATAGAGACTAGAACCACCTCAAATATAATTGATCACGTCCGGATCGTCCCGATAATAAAAGATCGTGCATGGCCCGCAGAATTTAGAGAAACCATAAACCAGCGAAATCCGACAAAACAAATCGCTGGAAATGTGTACGATGAGTTTAATTCAGATTTGGTGGTCGTTTACGCAGAGGATACACCCAATAACATCAGGTACTTGTCGCGGAAAAAGGGGACAGATTTATTTTTCTGTTCATGCCGGTTAGGATTGGAAATTCGACGGGCGTTGTCGTTGGGGCTGGGACGGGATATGCCGAGACGGGGAACGGGAGTTCTGCAACAGTTTCCTCATCATGTTGTGCAGCGCGGGCACAACAAACAGGTGGTGTTTGCTGAGGAAGTCGATTTTCTCTACTACCTGAGCACTCTGGAAGCGTACAAGGAGATCTACGGCGTAAAGGTCTACGGATTCTGTCTGATGACCAACCACGTTCGCCTCATCTTGCAACCCGGTGACGCGGTTGCGGGGATGGGGCGCCTGATGAAGCGGTTGGCTGGTCGTCAAACCCGATTCGTCAATCGACAGGAATTGCGAACGGGAACGCTATGGGAGAGCCGCTATCGATCGAGTCCGATTGAGACGGAGGCTTATTTGCTGGCTTGTTGTCGCTACGTGGAGTTGAATCCGGTAAGGGCGGGAATGGTCGGCGATCCTTCGGAGTATCCGTGGTCCAGCTTTCACAGGCACGCGGGAGGGGGTGGCCGATTTGCTTGGGTGGACATGGATCCGTGTTACCTGGGGTTGGGAGCAACTGATGAGGAACGGGCAGCGAGATACAGAGACTTC
>Ga0210096_1000171_pt1 | contig 25802 bp, 25 predicted proteins | sample China_Galinas_PW_4_FD_184864 | JGI IMG/M metagenome (GOLD analysis project Ga0210096, IMG submission 184864) | Wetland microbial communities from San Francisco Bay, California, USA, that impact long-term carbon sequestration - China_Galinas_PWA_D2... | ecosystem: Environmental > Aquatic > Marine...
TCCTTCAAGCAATTTTTGCATGCTTGCCGCTGCACGCATATGATCTTTGCGCACCAAAATCGTTACTTTTTTTACATAGCGCGCCAATTGCATTGCCTCTTCAGCTGCCGAATCACCGCCACCAACAACCACCACTTCTTCGCCTTTAAAGAATGGCGCATCACATACAGCACAGCTCGTTACCCTACCTCCCCAATATTCTTGTTCACCAGGCACACCTAGTTTGCGCGGATTAGCGCCAGTTGCGATCACGAGAGTCAACGCATATAATTTGCGTCCTTCTTCGGTGTATAACACAAATGGCCATTGCGAGAAATCAACATTGGTTATCGTATCATCAATAAATCTCACATTAAAACCATCAGCCTGTTTCATGAGGTTATCAATAATCTGTTTCCCCATGATGGAAACATCACCTGGCCAATTTTCAACTAAAGTTGTTTCAGTCAGCAAGCCACCAGGTTTATCCCCATTAAATACTACCGTATGATGATTTGCGCGTCCGCCATAAATAGCGGTACTCAATCCAGCAGGCCCCGATCCAAGTATGGCAATCGGAATAATCGGTTCTTTTCCTTTTAATAAATTCAGATCAATGTGCATGCCCTGTGCGTGTACATCGCCAGACGATTTTCCGGGCCAACATCCTGGCAATATTGACATCAAACTTACTACCCATAATACTCTCATTATTTTTTGTATATCAGACACAATAATACCTTTTAAATAAGGGATAAAATCGACAAATGTTGCAAAATACTATACCATGGTTTAATCAATTATCACAAATCAACTGAGAAAGGCTATTATGACGATCAATTCATATCGCAAACAATTCGGGTTAATTGCCCTGTTTTCACTAATGATTACCTTGATATCGCCAATATATGCAGAACCAGTAAGCAATACGCCCAATGAAGCACAAATAGCCGAAGCAATACAAGATACTCTTGAAGGATTATTAAAAGGATTTTTAGGATCATTACATCGTACTGATAGTGCCCTTGAAGGCCTTGCGCTTGATGTTAACAATGATACCATTCGTCCGCCACATAAAGAAGAACTCATTCAAAATATCGCAGAATTACGCGGCATTCTCACGCAAATAAAAAATGATGCCTTTGTTCAAGTTGATCCTATTGGCTTATATATGATTGGTCAATTCATTACGGCGGTCATTAATCATTTGATCAAAGCCATAGATAATGGCTTTAATGAGTTACCTTCATTTGATATGGCACAAATTGATACCCAACATCTAGAAAATATTACGCTGGAAATGTTGCAAACGAATCTTCAAGAAGCAACCAAACGGGTTGAAATCCTTGAGAAAAAAGCTACAAGTGCAGGCCTTTCTTGGAAAAACAAAACTGTTCGAGCTTTTGATAAATATGTAGTGCAACCAGTTGATAAATATTATTTATTGCCGATCGTAATAGCAACAAGTGCTGCAGCTATTACTGCCACATATATCGGTTGGAAGAATAATCTTCTTCCCTTCAATATTGAAACTAAAGAAATTCCTGTAGGAAGCACCCCTACTAAAGTTGCTAAAAACTGGCTATTTGGTTATCCAATGCAAGCCTTTAATGGCATCGTAGTTAATAAACCAGATCTTAATATATGTGGTGAAATAGATGCATTTTTATATGAACAGGCACATGGCATTTATCCGTTCATGCCATATATTGTTGCTGGCGGTGGATTAGGAGCGTTTGCTACCCTTAAATCTAATGCCTGGAAAAAAACAAAAGACTTTACTCAAGCAGCCTACAATCGGGCAAAGGGGGGTGCCTATCATAAAAAAGCAGATAAAATTCAAGCATATATTCCAAAATATAATTTCAATGATGTGGTTGGGGCTGAACATGCCAAAAAAGTACTTTCACTAGTGGTGAAATACATGGAAGATCCAGAACGTTTTGATCGGGCAAAAATTCAACCAGAAAAAGGATATTTATTAACCGGGCCAACACGAACCGGTAAATCATTTATTGCTGAAGCACTTGCTGGGGAAATTTATGCAATGTTTAAGCGCAACGGCAAAAGTACCGATAATTTTGGTTTCTATACCATTAAAGCTTCTCTTATTCTTCAAAAAGGTATTGGCTTTATCCTTGATCTTGCACGTCGTGCAGCACCATGCGTATTATTCATCGATGAAATCGATCTCCTTGGCTTGCAACGTGCCGACGGTGACCGGGCATTACTTGCAGAATTCTTGCAATCCATGAGTGGTGTGATGGATAGCGATCCGAAAAAACAAGTCATTATTATTGCGGCAACAAACCGCCCAGAAAATATGGAATGGGCATTGCGTCAACGCGGCCGCTTTGGTAAAGAGATTCGATTTGAATATCCGATATTTAAATATCGTAAAGAGTATCTTGTTAAACGGCTTGAAAGTTTAGCGGTTAACGTAGAAGCACTTGATATTGATAAGCTTTCCCAAGAAACTGAAGGATGCTCATACGAAGATATTGATGCTATGATCAAATCAGCATTCCAAAAAGCTAAAATACGAGGCGAAGTTCTAAATCAAGCATATCTTGAACATTGCCTTGATGAAGAAGTGCGCAACATTATTTTTGAAGATAGCTATGAACTCGCGCCATATAAACGGCAACTCATTGCAACACACCAAGCAGGGCATGCTCTTGCACATGTTTGGTTTGATGTACCAGAATCGTTAGCAAAAGTTACCGTTCGCCCCGTCACGAATAAACAAACTGAAGAATTTGTGATGGAACAGTATTATAAGAATGCAAAGAAAGAACAACAAACTATTGAATATGGTAAGATCTTTAGCTATCACAGACATGATACGATCAAACTCGAAACACGTCATGAACGTCTTGGACAAATTAAACAGCTTCTTGCCGGACACGTTGCCGTTGAGATTATCATGCCTGATCATGTTGGTTCTCGCTATCATACCGCAGAAAATAAACCCGATGATATCAAAACTGCGTTTGATTTAGCACTTGATATTGTGCTTGGTGATCTTGATATCAAGCTACTTTCAAAACAAAAGCAAGGTGAAATGCGTGATGCGGCCTATGATCTTCTTGAAGAATGCAAAGAAGAAGTACGCACTGTATTTGCTGAGAAGCAAACTGTTCTAGCTGCTGTTTCTCACGCACTTGCTGAACTTCGTGATCTTAATCATGATGATATCACGCTGATTATTAATCATATACAGGGTACCAAATCAGTACAAAACTTGGTTAAACAGATCAATCAAATTGCTGATGGACGTGCTATTGCATTGCCGCCAATAATTGAATGGTTACTTGCATATGATAATAACCAACCTACCAAGTAAATAAATCGGAGCTGTTTTATAAAAACAGCTCCACTCCAATTCTATAGCAATATTTAACCCATTCCTAGGGACATTTTTATGAAAAAATCATATATCGGTACGGCAATTATTTTAACTTTTTCTCTTTCGTGTGTTGCAATGCACAAATGGAAAGAAAAAATATCTGGGCCGATTAAGGTTCATTTTGATGCAGGCCCAATGGCAACTCTTAAAATAAATGCCACAGAAATTAAAACTGTTCATAATTTTTATGCAGCTGGTAATACAGGTTGTATTGAACTTCCAATGGGTACATATAAACTAAGTATTACTACTCATAATTGTCCTAAAGATATTAAAGATATCATTTCATTCGAATCTACAACATTTGATGGAGAATACTCTTCTGATCAAGAAAGTGGCTCCTCAGACTAAGCACTTTAATTATAAAGATAGTATTTTAAAAAGAACTGGTAATTCCAGTTCTTTTTTTTTAGGCTCACAAAAAATTCGTACAACTAAAACCGGGAGAGTTGTATGCGTATCAGTTTATTATTACTACTTTCAATATCTATCTTCTGTGCTGGCATGGAAAAATCAGAAAGTGAACTTTTCTCACTCTATAATGGACCTGGCATCCCTGTTATCAAAGAATTATCGGTCGATAAATTAAGATATATTAACACATTCAAAGCATCTCTCTCGTGCACCTGCTGTAACACACATTTGCTTGATATACCCATTGAAAAAATCAAAAATAAAGAAATTATGTGCTCTCATGCATGCCCATATAAAATGCATATCTTTAATAAGAAACAGCCTTTAACTCGAGAAGAAATACGTATATTTTTTAGTTTCAAGCGCATGCTTACATTGCATAAACCTGAGAAAACTGCATTTAACATTACGTCAACTCTTTCTCCACACAAGCCGGATAAAAAAGAAAATAAAGAAGATGAATTGCTCCTACTTCCTTTATTAGAGCGTCCAACTGAAGAAAAAAAAGAAGAAGCACAACAAATAGCATCTGGTAGTTGGACTGAAAAATTACTTCCCCAATTTATGCTCTGGTCATTAAAAGGAAAATGAAGAACGCCAAAGCTTTTAAAGCTCTGGTTTGGCGCGAAATTCTTCATAGCTTTATTCTACAAAGTCTTGTGCGTAGTAATATTCTATGCCCTTCATCCAAGGCATAAATTTCATGATTTTATTGCGACGTAGAATGATATTTTAGGAACCGCCAATCTTGTCGATCATGTCAATGCGCTCTTGATAGCGGCCACCTTTGAATTCTGCATCAAGCCAGCTACTTATCATGCCAACTATTTCATCAAGTGAAATAAAATCTGAAGGCAACACTAAGATATTTGCATTGTTATGTTCTTTACTCAATCGAGCAACTTCTTCTGACCACACCAATGCGGCATAGATACCGGTAAAACGATTGGCTGCAATAGACATACCAACCCCAGTGCCACACAATAATATGCCGGCTTGCGCATCACCATTACGCATCGCTTTTATTACTTCATGAGTAAACCCAGGAAAATTAGAACGTTGAGCATTATGCGTACCAACATCAATCCATTTCACGCGACCAAACGTCTGTTTTACAATGGCTTGCTTATGTTCAAATCCCCGATGATCAGATCCAATAGCAATAGAAATCATAGACTACTCCGCCGCAAGCGTATCTTTAAGGTTATATCTTCGTACTTCCCAGTTGAAGGTAGTTCCCCGATCAATCGTAGAGAAATGCAATGCGATATCTTTAACCCCTTCATGTAATATCGGTTGATCATCAGCATTTAGGGCACCAAATTTAACTTGATATGGGGTTTTAAATGGCGTTAACTTCTCGCCAAAGATATATTCATATTCAGGAGCAAGTTCAATTTGTTTGATCTCAATTGGCGCATATTGATTACCGCCCGCTTCAAGTTGTATTGTCCATTGCGTATCTGAATCTTTCAATGGCACCCTATTAAGACTCAATACATAAAATGTAATATAATGATTGTTTTCTTCTAACTGACGACGCAAGAACATTTTATATTGCTCAGGTGTTTTGCCTAAGCGAGCTGAATTCATATCAGCATATAAAGTACGCGCTTCGTCATTAAGCCATAAAACATCAAACATACCTTCGGTACTTAATTGATTGTATACTGTTTTTGATTGAACAAGACCTTTTATGCGATCAGTATAATCGGGACCTTTTTCACCTTGATAAAAATTTTGCTTGCCCCAATCGACAATACGTCCTCCACATCCAGAAAGAAGAAGAAGTATACCTGTGGTAAATGATATAAGCAGCATTGATTGCTTCATAAATCTGCCTCTTTTATTTAAGATCTAAGCTACAATATAGTAGCGTAAATAAAACAAGCATACTTTACAAGCACGGAGAATTAATATGAAACGTCTCACTATCCTTTTAGCAACCCGATATATACGCGGATCAACGAATAAACAAAGTATCTCAACTATGATTTTAATTTGTTTTTTAGGAATGGTTATCGGCGTATTTTCGCTTACCTTAGTTACTGCTGTTATGAGCGGCTTTCAGTATGCAACGCACGCAAAAATAAAAGGAATTCAACCAACACTTACTATGCAAACAAATGAGGGCATCATTGATGTTGATCAAGTAATACCGATTATCACAAAAGAGTTTCCTCAAATTACGGCAGTAAGTCCCGCAACCTATGAGCAAATTATTGTGCAATCTCCGGAATATGAAGGACAAACAACAGCCGTGCAAATAAAAGCAATTGATCCGGCAACAGAAAATTTGATCAATAAAATTGAACATCATATAGTCTCATCACGCAATGCACAAAAAACAATTGAGGCAAACGTATATGATGATAATGTGTTAATCGGGTATAAACTTGCTGAAAATTTAGATCTCTTTCCAGGTGACCCAATTACCTTATATTTTGCAAGCAGCGGCATAACCACCCATTCGCGTTCGGTAAAATTAAGCCAAGAAACTGCCAAAATTAGCGGCATTTTTGATGTGGGCATTGAAGAAATTGATAATGGATTAATGATATGTTCATTATCATTTTTAAAGAAATTATTCCCTGAAAGCGGTCCTACACAATTGCAAATACACCTGGCACCTGGAAGCAATGAACAGCAGATAGCACACCAACTTCATCAACGATTTGGGTTAGAAGTTTATTCCTGGAAAGATATGTATCCAGGTCTGGTTGCCGCACTTAAATTAGAAAAATATGCGATGTTTCTCGTGCTTGCATTAATTACACTCGTTGCCTGTATGAATATTATCTCACTTCTTTTCATGTATATTACTCAAAAACAATCTGATATTGCCATTCTCAAAGCACTCGGTGCTTCCAACTCACTCATTACACAGATTTTTATTAACATTGGTATGAGTATTTCACTCTGTGCTTCATGTGTAGGATTGGGAAGCGCACTCGTTGTTGGTTGGCTCTTAGATCATTACCAACTTATTCAATTACCGGATAGTTATTATATTTCCTATTTACCAGTTCATTTTGAGCCCGTCATGATGGTATTAATTGTGTTGGTAGTCTTTCTTATCACGTTTCTTGCCTCGTGGCTCCCGGCATATCGTACGCGCACTATTTCTATTGCTTCCGTATTACGTACTGAACGTTAAGGAAAAAAAATGGATATCATACAATTGCATCCAATTATAGAATCATGGAATTTAGAAGGTAAACGTGTATTACTACGTGCTGATCTTAATGTACCTATTAAAGATGGTAAAATTATTGATGATTATCGCCTGTGTGCACTGCAGCCAACCCTTTCTTTATTACGCCGCAAAGGTGCTAAAATTATTCTTGCTACTCATTTGGGACGTCCTGATAAAGCATCAGAAGAATTTTCTACTCGCCAATTAATTCCTTGGTTTGAAAAGCATAAGTATAAAATCGTGTATGAATCAAATTTAATTGAGGCATATGAAAAAAGTTTAGTGCATCCGGAACATATTTTACTACTTGAGAATATGCGTTTTTTTTCTGAAAAAGAATCTGCTAATGAAAAAGAACGAGAAGAATTTGCTATCGTATTAGCTGGCCTGGGAGATTATTATGTGGGTGATGCGTTTGCATTACTTCATAGAACGGATACTTCAACTACCTTAGTCCCTCTTTTATTTAAACCTGATAAGCGCAGTATCGGTCTTTTGATCGAACAAGAGTTAGAAGTTCTCAATACGTTAATATCCAATGATACGCATCCATTCATATTTATTTTTGGGGGCAATAAATTAGCAACTAAAATTCCCTTGCTTAAACAGCTTTTTAATCGTATCGATACACTGTTATTAGGCCCCGCACCAGTATTTTCATTCTTGCATGCACAAGGAAAATCGGTTGGTAAATCATTAATTGATGAAAAAGCAATTAATGAATGCACAAATTTACTCAAATTAGCACAAGAAAAGAATGTTAAAATTATTTTTCCTATTGATTATGTAATAGCTGATAACACATTTGAAGGGCCACTTCATACTATTCCAGCAGATCAATTTCCTGCTGATGGCATAGGGGTTACTATTGGTCCGAAAACAGTACAGCTCTTTGCACACTATATTATCCGGGCTCAACGAATATTTTATAATGGCTTAATGGGTGATACACAACGAAAAGAAACTCTCTCAGGCGTCAATGAAATCTTTACTGCCATGAGTCAATCAGCTGGCATGAGTGTTATTGGCGGTGGTGATAGTGTTGCAGCAGCACAAATACTCGGATTAGCAGACAAAGTAACTTACTGCTCAACCGGTGGTGGTGCAACGCTGGCATATCTCAGCGGCGAAAAACTTCCTGGCTTACAACCATTTATACATTAAAATACAGGGCAAAAACTCAATAAGGTAACCCCATTCATTAAATATTCTTTAATGAGATCATCATTTTCATCTTTAGGCTCATAGACAAACAACCCATGGTTATCATGCTTCATATTCCAGGAACAAAATTGATGTTTTTTAAACCCGAGTTCACGAGCGATCTCAGCAGCTAAATCTTCATCTGATTCAGATGCTTTTTTAATACTACATCGCATTATTTTTTGCACCTTTTGATTAAAAAGACAGCTTTGCATATGTTTCATAAAATCATTTGGCTCTTCCCAAATATGATCACAGCGTGGGTATGCTTCTTCACGAGCAAAACCAGCTACGCCTTGCAAGCAATTAAAATCAGGATTATCAACAAAATATGCAGCTCGATCAATATCAAAACAATGTTCATGACATAAATCATGCAACACAAATTCTGTTGCGCGCACTTCATAGGGAAGATCAAGAATATGGCGCGGCATATGACTCAGATAATGTAGCATTCGATGCTGCCGTTCTAATGCGTTTGGTGACTTCATAACACCCTCCTTTAATAATAATACAACACATCCTTTTATATTGACTTTACTCGAGTTGACACGCGACTGCAAATGGTTGCTTCTATCAAACTCAATTGACACACATGACATTCTATGAGTACATTTTTGAAGACTAAAACCAGAAAAAAGAGAATAGGATGAGCACATATCACTCAATAGTAATAATGATACTTTCACTTATTCCGGTTGTTTCAATTTGCCGGAGTATTCATCGGCCACGCGACCCTCTCATGCCATCTATTACCACACGTTGGGTCGATACTAAAAAAAGTTACACTCTTGAGAGTTACTATTTGGAGGAATATCCAATTTTTTTAGTATATAATAAAGAATATTTCGAAAAGTATATGCTTCCCTCTGACCTCATTTTACACAGACATTCCTTGGACAAACAAACATTAGGTATTGATTTAAAGGCTGATATTGATGGAGTTATTAAAGAAATAAAAACAGGAAAACGAATTTTTAAAAACTTTCGTCTTCTTCAAAATAAAGATTTTAATCATCGCCGCTCATGGGGCCTCATTGTCCTTAAATCAAAAAAGTATCCGTTTGTGGTAAAACTATTCATGGAAACACCACAAAGCTTTATATCTCCTTATCACAAAGGATTCGAACCGATGTGTTGCTTCTTTATGGGAGGAGGTATTAACCGACATCTAACTGGTTTTACGCGCATACCCAATTTAGAACTTGCTAAACAGCGGCTACACCAATTCCCTCGCTGGGCACAATTAATTGATACGCCACGCAAATGGTTTTATATTCCGACTGGCAGTAAATTAATTGAAGTCCAAGGAAAAAATATTGGTGGTGAAGGAAGAAAACTCGTAACACATATTCCCGGCACCTATTGTATTGTAGCTGATGCGATCACACCAGTACGTGAGCTTTCTATATTTAATCCTACTGATCGAGAAATTGCTCTCGGTTTTTGTAACGATATGCGTATGTTAGTCGATCCTCATATTAGTAACTTTATGGTTGAAGAAGGAACCAATAAATTAGTACTTGTCGATACCGAACATTTTCCAACACTCGTAGGATTGCGCACAGAATGCAAATTTAACAGTTATGCTTCCTGGTATACACGTTTGGCTGGCAAATGCTTTAGTGATACGATGCTACGCACAAAACGCGAACGCCGCGCCATACAATATCGTCGCTCAGAATTAGCACTAACTTACTAATATTCTTAATATTTAATATTTCTAAATAAACTGGACAAATTATAGCATTACCTTATTGAGAAGTAAGTTTGTGGATCTCTCGTTCAATATATTTAATACGTTTGCGCACTTCAGGATCAGTTTCCATTAGTTGCTCAATTTTATCAATTGCATACATAACAGTTGCGTGATTCCTACCACCCAGAAACTCTCCAATATCGCGCAATGATTTTCCTGCCAACTCTTTTATTAAAAACATAGCCACTTGGCGCACAAATGAGATCTCTTTATTCCGTTGTTTTGATTTGAGTTGATCAAACGTATAGGGATAACATTTCAATAACCCTTTCAAAACTGTATTACTATCAAGATACCCATTATTTTTTTTACGATTATCAGCAAGCACTTTTTCCGCTAATTCAAGAGTTACTTTTTGTTGAGTTAATGAAGCAAATGCCATAACCCGAATTAATGCCCCCTCTAATTCACGAATATTAGCCATTACTCGATTGGCAATAAAATGGGCAACTTCATCACTCAATGGTTCGTTGCCAATATGTGCTTTCTTTTTAAGAATAGCAATCTTAGTCTCAAGTGTTGGCACACGCAAATCAGCAACTAATCCCCATGCCAAACGAGATTTTAAGCGATCAGCAATACCTTCAATATTTTGTGGGAACGTATCACTCGAAAATACAATCTGTTTATGACCTTCGTATAATGTATTGAATATATGGAAAAATGCTTCTTGGGTTTGGTCTTTATTAGAAATAAACTGAATATCATCTATTAATAATACGTCAACATTTTTATATTTTGCTTGAAACTTATGAATTTTATCAAATCGAATAGCACTAATAAATTCATTTACGAATCGATCGGCAGTTTGATACAAAACCGATGCTTTTTTATGGCGTCCTTTAATTTCATTACCCATGGCATGCATCAAATGAGTTTTTCCTAATCCTGATCCACCATATAAGAAAAGTGGATTATATACGCGTCCTGGTCGCTCTGTTACTGCTTGAGCTGCCGCATATGCCAACGAATTATTTGGCCCAACTACAAATGTTTCAAACGAATATGAACGATTTATATGACCATTAGCATGCACCAGAGAACTTCTTATTGGTACTGAACGAGAAGGAACGGTTGTTGCTGGCACAACAGTTGATTCTGAAACCACTTTCTTCTCATGAACTGATTCAGCTGCAAATGAAACGGTAACTCCGGTTGTATGTAATAAACGGCCAAGATGTAACTGAATTAATTCGAGATAGTTACGCGTAATCCAATCTTTTACAAACTTATTTGGTGCTTGTAAATACGCAATCCGCTTTGCTGGATCCCATTTGACCAACGAAACTGCTTTAAACCATGTTTCTACAACACGGCTTCCCGCTTCTTCTTTGGCAATGTGTAAAAATTGATCCCAGATCTCTTGTACAATCACTCTAATATTACTCGAATAAAAAAGTACTTACTTACGCGCTTTCAGATACTTTACCAGAAGATGACATCTTTGAAAAAGTTATGCATTTTTTAAATATGAAAGTATACCGTTACAAATACCTTGCGCGATTAATTCTTGATACTGTGCATTAGCAAGTGAACGTGCTTCATGTGGATTGGTAATAAAACCTACTTCAACTAATGCTGCTGGCATATGAACACCAAGTAATACTTGAAGCCACTCATGCTTCACCCCCCGATCAATAATCTGTTGTTTCGCGCGAATGGTTTCAATAATACCGTTTTGGAGCGTTTGTGCCAAGCGAAATCCTTCATCATGGCGATTTGATAAAACTTTTTTTGCAGCAATATCAAATATTTGTTGACGTTTTGAAGGAGCTGTATTTTTTGCTAAAGCAAGCGCTGCTGCTATTTCCGGAGGTAACCGATACAAACAAAAAGTTTCAATACCAGAAGCAGCTTGACGCACGGCTGCATTAGCATGAATAGAAACAAATAATGCAGCATCTGCGCTGTTAGCCCGGGTAGTCCGTTCATCCAATCCTACCGTTTTATCTTCATGCCGCGTTAAATATACAGAGACTCCAGATTTATTCAGCAAATGCGCAACCCGTTTACCTATTGACAGCGTAAGCTGTTTTTCTTGCACTTGATGACATCCTGATGCCCCACAATCAACACCACCATGCCCACAATCGATCACCACAGCTCTTTTTTTTTTAGCATATGCCGTACGCAATAAGGTAGGCGAAAGTTTATTCACTTTTTTCAATAATGCCACATTATAAAACTTAAACAAAACACCCTTTTTACGCTGCATTGAATGCAACTGCCCAAACACAAAATGAACCTTTTCTGGCTCATAATTAATGGTCAGCATTAATCCCTGCGTCGGCTTTTTAACCTCTTGCAAAGAAACGGTATAAAATAATCCCGATTGATCATTAATATGCTGGATCATTTGCTTACATTTATTATTACCAATAGCTACCTGCGGAAACAAAAAGTATGCCTGCTTATACTTTGCACCCGCATTACGCTGTGGAATCGCATTAAATAATGGCTTTTGATCAAAATATAAGGTTATCGAACCAAGCTCAAATGAATTGTTTATGATGTCTTCTGCCGTATTTTTCTGCCCATTATTGATACGATGATGAAAAGCTGAATTAAGCTTAATTGGGCCATTATTAGCAGCATAGAGCGATGATCCACATAATAGTAACAGAGTAAATAAGCCGATAAGGTATCTCTTCATAACTGCCCCCCTGAGTTATTGTTCTTACTTACCCACAGTATAAATTAATTACAAATAGAAATTCAAGTCTTTGGTTTAACTTATCTAAGAGGGATTATTATTTTTAGCTATTCATCTTATATAATTTATATAAGGCATCTGCTTGCTCAGGAGTAATGGTTTCTTTTGAATATGGAAATCTATAGCGAATTACTTCTTCATAGGCTTCTGCTTCTTTGTCCTCAAGTTCCCCTCCTGCATGACAAAAAATTTCTTCTTTTTCAACAGCTATATTTTGTTTCAATAATTCGTCTCTATCTGACTCATCGATTTCAAATTCATCCATGAAAAATATACCACTTCCGCTTCCATCCATTGTCCAAAGAGTGCTATATATACAACAAATAAGAATACTTGCTATTACTTTCTTTATTGCCATCGCCCTAATACCGTCTGCCCCCCGTATACTTTTTGACCTAATCCAACTTCTAAAAAAACATCCTGCGGTAAAAGCACATCAACACGGGAGCCAAAGCGTATCATGCCATATTTTTCACCAGCCGATACTTGTTGATTAGTATGTATCCAACAACAAATACGACGTGCAACAGTCCCTGCTATTTGGCGTACCGTAATCTGTTTGCCATCAGCACGCACTAAGACAATATCGTTACGCTCATTCAATTCAGAACTTTTTGGCAAAAATGCCATCATAAATTTACCGGATTTATAGTTAACTTCTTTAACAACCCCTTTCATAGGAATCCAATTGACATGCACATCAAGGGGAGATAAAAAAATAGATACTTTTTGCGCATATCCTTCAATCCCATTATCCGCATCATATTGAATATCCACCACTTGCCCATCTGACGGGCATATAAGCACCGAAGAATCAGTTTGCGCCACTACACATATGCGATCAGGATTGCGAAAGAAAAAGAGGCAAAACAATAATCCCAAACAAGCTATATACAATAAACTCCGATAGGTAAGCATACCTAAAATGCCAAGCATAATAAGTATAAACAGAATTGATGTGCCTTCAGTAAATAATAAATTATTCTGAAATAAGGTAATCATTCTACAAACCTTGGCATAAAAAAACAGGTACACTGTCATACAGCATACCTGTTTTGTCTTAAAATCTGAAATGAAAAAGTTTATTCGCTCCTAATACTACCTGTTACAGTACCAGTACTATCTCGACCTGTTGTTGTTCTTTCAGTAGAACATGCATTAACGGCTTTTTCAAAGCGAATAAGTATATTAAGCTTGTTTTGAATAGTAACTAATAGTTCAAAAGTTCGTTCAATTTCAGAATAACGTGCTAAGTTATAAACCCATCTCATTTGGCGCAAACATATTTTATACATTTGATTTCGTGCATGATTTAATAAAACCTTACCAACATTATTCCAATGTCTAAACCCTTCACGATACTCTTCAAATAGAGATTTTACAGTTTCTAATTCTTGAAAAGACATCGAAATAATATCTTTATCACTCCCATTTCCAAGACATTCAGATTCTTTATAAATGTCATGAATTACATCTTTCCACGTAATGTATCTAATTAAACCGTCATGTGTTGTATATTTTCCTAAACCGACTGAGAAGATATTCTCTAGTTTTTCAATTTCATCTTGAAGTAATTTTTTTTGGTTATTAATTTTTTCTTCAAGTAAATTCTTTTTAGCAACAAAGCTTGATTTGTCTTCTGTATTAATAAATCTACGCGCGGTACATTTTTTATTAACAAAATAAGTATCAGTTTCTACAAAATGATTTTGAAATTGAGTTTCGATCTCTTTATTATTAAATAAATAATTTTTTTCGGGAATTTGATCTTTTTCCCATTCTAAATTTCTAATAATGTTTTTTTGAAGATTATCTTGTTTTCTCGAGCGATACCAATAATATCCTGCGGTAACTGAAGGTACCGCAACACCCCATATCAGATTCTTTTTAGCAATACCACGCCAGGTATCACCCCAAAAAAGCTTTTTGAGTGTCCAATATGTTGTATCAACACCAGTTTTTGCAATTGTAGATAGAAAACTACGCGAAACTGGTGTTTCTTTAAATCTAACAGAAGAAAAAGGAACCGCTTTCTGTGCTGGCAATACTATGGTATTTCCAATCAAAGATAGACCTAAAATTAATAATGCTAATTTTTTAATAGTCATAACAGTTCCCCCTAAATTCTACCAAGATCATTAGCTAGTAGCAGGCCTATCTGAAGCAGCGCGTTCTCTAAAAGTGCTTGCACTATTAGCAATAAGCCTTGCACATGAAATAGCTTTTTCCTTAACTACTGGAAATAAATAATGATAAGCTAAATAACCACCAACTAAAGTTGCAATAGCTGCTATTGTTGGATCTTCTTTCATTTTATTAACACCAGTAGACATAGAAGCTAAAACATACTGAGCATTTCCTGCCAAGTCATAATGAGTTAACCAAGCTTTAGGTACAGTAACTGGCGCAGAGGCAACATTCCACAAATCTTTTTTCCAACTTGCTTTAATCGCCATCGGTGACATAAGACCTGCGAACATAATAACTGCAAATATTTTTGATATTAATGCTTTCTTCATAGGTAAAACCTCCAATTATAAAAGCATTTCGAATAACCTCACACTTATAGTATAGTTTGACAAAGCCTACGAATTAGTCAATTGCTATTTGAAATAAAAAGTAGATCTAATACCTTAGCTTTTAGCAAAGGATCAGTGCCAACTATCCCTTATTTTCAGGATATATCAGCTATGAAAAAGTTCAAAAGGGCCTATTGAATGGGGTTTTTGTAAGAATTGCTTTTTTGAGAGGGCCCATGTTTAAGCGCTGCCCAATCAACGTAAACCCCTTCAGAACATCATTTTCAACTAAATATGCTTCATAAGAATTTTCTGAAGCTTTTGTTGCAATATGGGCCGTTTTACCCTGTTGTATAGGGCCACAGGCAGCGAATTTAGCCCCAAAAAAGGCTGAACTGGTAATTGCCGCGATACCAGGGTATGAACGCGGTTTTCCAGCGATATGACAGGCGGCTATAATTCCCTGGAGCATTGCATCAGGCCAGGTGCCATTTCGAACCAATTTTCCTGTAATAATATCGGGGACCGCTATCACATCTCCAGCTGCATAGATTGCTGGTATATTTGTCTGCATATATTCATTTACCGCTATTGCCCCTTGATAGAGCTCAATTTTGGGCTGAGCAGCAATTTCGCTATTTGGCTGACTTCCTACTGCAATAATTACTAAATCAGCCGTAAGAGCCGCTCCTGAGGATAAAACCACCCGTTTTGCCTGGCGCCCTGCTCCCTCTAAGGCAATTACTTCTTTATGTGGCATAAAAGTAACCCCCTGTTGGGCCATTAATCCCTGAATATACTGAGAAGCTCCTGGATTAATTTGATGGGATAATACTCGATCAGCCCGCTCAATAACAGAAGTTTGGATTCCATGATATGAAAGTGCATCAGCACACTCCAAGCCACTCAAGCCGCCTCCTATAACGACTGCTTGGCTTATAGACCCTTCTTTTACCTTATTCATTAAGGTGTGAGTATCTTCTAAGGTATGAAATGTATGCACATTATCAAATTGATCTATCCCTTTGATAGGAGGAATAACAGGCCGTGAGCCGGTTGCTAAGATAAGCGTATCATATGGAACCATGGTGCCATTATGGCAGATAACTGTTTTTTCAGTGTTATTTACCTGCGTTACCCGCACACCAAGCCATAATGAAATACGCTTTTCATTCGCCATTTCACGCGTTAACGTCTGAATGTCTTCACCTGATTTTTCATCAATCAGATGATCTACTAAAAAGCACTTATTGTAAGGAAGATGTGATTCAGCTGAAATAATAATAATTTTGTCATCAGGGCACAACATTCGTAATCGGTTTGCTGCACTTACCCCTGCCGCTGAGGCCCCTATGATAAGATGTGTACGTCCCATAATTTTTATTTAATCCCGTAAAATTGCCTCACTAAAAACAATAAACCTGGTGCTACGTTATCTTTTTGCGTAAATTCAACTAACTGATGAGGAGTAAGCCAAAAACTCTCACTAAAATCATTGGCATTAAGAATAAGATGACTTTCATCTTCAATTATCACCTCAAAAACCTGCTTAAATCCCTCATTATATCCATCCTCAAATGGCTTTAGATATCCTAAATAGCGGCTATTTTCAGGTTGAGCATTAATGCCCACTTCCTCTTGAAGTTCTCGTTTAAAGGCAGCTTCATATGATTCCCCTGACATTACACCACCTCCAGGTATGGCCCAATATCCGGGTAAATAGCTTTTATTTTCAGTACGCCGCATTAAACAAATTTCACCTTTTTTATTGGCAACAAACGAAAGAGCTGCACGGCGATATTCTTTATTATCGCACATTATTTGCCAATTTTTTGATGCTTCAGAGCGCCACATAGTTTTTATTACCCGATCTTGAGCATCAACGATATCAATTAACTCATCATTGGTAGCCATGTAACACCTCTTGAGAAATATAGGTCTATTTCATGAATTATGGGTCTAAGTATAGCTTTTTAGAGGTGATGTGTCGAAATAAGACAAATTGCGCAACAAAATGAAATGGCTGTATCGGGCATAGTTTGCTAAGCCGGAAAACGTGAATAAACAAATCCTGGTGCGCCCGACAGGAATTGAACCTGTGGCCTACAGATTAGGAATCTGTCGCTCTATCCTACTGAGCTACGGGCGCTAATGGATAAGCAACATTAACTGGCTATGCCTGCCACAGCCGGATAAATGCAGGATGGTGCGCCTGGCAGGACTCGAACCTGCAACCAACGGATTCGAAGTCCGGTACTCTATCCAATTGAGCTACAGGCGCACATAATTTTTGATTTCAATATATAAATGGATTCGTTTTTATTTGTATCAAAAAATCTCTTTTTTGGCGAGTAAAACATGGAAAATTTATCGCCAGATAAAAGCATTTAGGCTATTATAATATAAAATAATAAACTTTTGGAAATATTATGAAAAAATTATTTTATATTCTGTATATATTTTTTATCTCTTCATCTGCATGGGCCATGACGCCTAAGCATCAACCCACACTAAACACATTCAGGAGCTTTTCAACAATTGCTCCTCTAAGCACTGTGAGTCAAGCTGCACATAAATTATTGGGTGTCAACCCTACCTTACTTGAAAGTAATATACACAAAACAAGTGCCAAAAATAATTATGTTAAAGAAAAATTTTTAAGAAGTAATCAAACAATACATCTTCATAATATACAACCCGATACGGTACGAATCGCTCAAAAAACACTTACAGATCATCAGATATCCTCTGATCAAATTGATACCAGATTCACTGAAAGAGGTTGCTATGATTTAGTTGGCAGTCTTTTTCTTGATGCAATGGTTCATACTACCAATGAAGAATCAAGAAAATCGTATCGAGAGACTTATTATCAGCAAAATAAAGATTTTTTAACTGAAAAAAATCCTCATTTAACGGAAATTATAAACTCAGTAGCAGAAAAAGTAGAAGTCCCAATAACACCAGAGCAAGTATTTTTTAGTAAGAAAAATAAAAATGCAACTATTATTGGTGATTTTATTGTCGTTCAACATCCTACTACTCAATCAGAGGTGCCGTTATTCTCATTTATTGTTGGGCATGAACTGGCTCATATTAAGCATAAAGATTATTTACGAACACGTATCTCTAAACTACTTTTAAAGTTAGAGCTCATATCTGAAAAACAATTTTTTGAGTGGCAAAGAAATAAAGAAAAAAATGCTGATCTTCATTCAGTTGAAAAACTGAAATGTGCTCATGCTATATTACCATCGCTCACAAGAGAATGTGATACGCGCTGTGTTAATCCTGATAAATATGATCATCATCCTACTGATCTTCAACAAATTCGCTATATTATAGATATGGCAGAAAAAGAAAAAAACTGATTATCCTTTTGACGAATGAAATTGTTCACCGTAGGCTAGTATAAGAAAAAAACGCATAAAAGGGAGGTTCTAAAAGAGTATGAATATACGTAATTTCTTTACGCAATTGCTTTGTATGGTTGGTTCCATACTCTGTATGGGATATGTACTCAAAACCCATCAAGCATCATTACAGAAATCCCCCCAACCAGAATCACAAAAAGAATTTGTATTTCATGAGATTGATCAACAATTTCTCAAACAATTAGATACCTTTGAGCAACAGCTCGAGCAGTTCAAAAAAGTTTTAAGCCATATTGCTCATGAAAAAAAAGTTGAAGATGCAATCAATCATGCGCATGAAACCGCAGAATTTATTAAAACTAAATATAGCAAAAATTCTCCAGCTACGGCATTTTTAGGCCCAATTGGCACAACGGCTATTGTAATTAAAGAAGTACAACTTGAGCATAAACTTCTGCGTTCCATTAACAAGATGGGTATATTATTACATGATGCGGCACCATCTCTGCGTAAAACTCCTTATGAGCCGGCAAGAACTATTGATGAAGGCCTTAAGAAAAATGCCGAATTACTCAAATTGATCGGGTAATTTTTAAGAAACTCGTTTAAAATATGATAAAAATTCTTTATTTCCTGCGCTGCCTTCAATGGGCGAATCAATTACTCCAATTAATTTAAATCCTTTTTCTTCAATACCTGAAGTAACTTTCTTAATCACCTCTTGATGAACGATAGGATTTTTTATAATACCGCCACGGCCAACTTGATGCCGCTCTGCTTCAAATTGTGGTTTTATGAGTACAATAAGCTGACCATCATCTTTGAGCAGCGCGCATACGGCATCTATTACTTTGAGTACTGAAATAAATGATAAATCAAGCGTTACCAAATCAACTTTTTCAGGGAGTTCACGCAATTCTCGTAAATTAGTACGCTCCATCACAGCAACGCGCTCATCGGCTCTGATTTTTTCATGAACTTGTCCATAGCCAACATCAATGCCATATATTTTTTTGGCACCACGTTGTAATAAACAATCGGTAAATCCGCCTGTAGAAAGCCCTGCATCAAGGACGGTTAGACCCACAACATCAATATGAAAATGATCAAGTGCTGCCTCTAATTTAAAGCCAGCACGGCCTACATATTTTGGTTCTTGAAAATCATAGGAAATGTCAGCTTCATCAGAAATGATTGTGCCTGGTTTGGTAACAATTTCTTTACCAACTTTTACTTTACCTTGCATGATCCAACTTTGTATCTGCCGCCGACTATACTGCGGCAGACGTTCAAGAAGCAGTTGATCTAAACGTAATCTTTTCTTTTTCACGCTACCGCTTCCGTTGCTTTTTGTTGCATCGCATGCGCTTCAATAAGCTCTTTTACCGTATCACTAATTTGATAATGATAATCACGTGCTAATTTCTCTTCTTGTTCGATTACTCGATCATATGGCAGCGCAACAAATACGTTTTCTGAAGTACGCGTTACATTATCTGCAGCTTTAAAGGTGATATATTTACTCCCAATACCACTTTTCAGTGCATTACGTAAATCTTCCAACGTGTTTACTTTGATACCATTCACCTCATTAATCGTAGCGCCCAATGCAAAGGTACGCGAACGATATATTTGTGAATTTGGGAAAATATGAGTAACTACTAATGCTGGTTCATTTTGATGATGCACTTCTGCGTAGCGAGAAAGCCCTGTCGCATTGTTTCCTAAGATTTGAATATGATTCATGGTAAGCGGCATAATTACCATGCCAGCAACCACTTCATAATCAACCTCTTCAAATCCTGGGAAAATGCGGCGAATTGCCGGTAATTCTGCTTGGCTAAATTCAACTTTAATTTCTTTACGTGCACCATTGCGATAAATAACTAATGAAACTTCCTGGCCAATAGAAAGACGGATAATATAATCAATAATAGAAATCTTATCTTCAGACCATGGCACATTCATTTCACCATACACGTCAAGCCGATGGCCATTAATTTCATAAATCATATCACCACGCTGCACGCCTGCTTTATACAACGTACTATTTTTGAGTACTTCAACCACATAACAGCCGCCGGGTTGCGGATTTCCTAAATAATCGGTTAACGTATCAGTGCCATTGTTATACAGCACACCTAAAAATGGCTTACGGAGTAATGGTATTTTGTGTAAATCATCTAATACAATTTTTAAATCATTAATCGGAATAATGTAGCCAACATTTTGTGCTTGCGTAACGCCGGAACTATTAATACCAACAACTTCTCCATTTACATTCAATAATGGACCCCCAGAATTACCCGGGTTAATTGCCGCACTCATCTGAATCATATGCCGTTCACGACCACTAATTACCCCAGTTGTACTTTTGAGTGATTGTTGCCCCAGTGGATACCCAAGCGCCATAACTTCATCTGCGCGACGTACGTGATCTGAATCTCCTAACGCAAGATATGGCACCGCACCAAGCTGCTCTTTCACCACTTCTAAACTTTCTGGTGTTAAACGAAGCAATGCTAAATCACGTTCAGGAGTAACGCCAATAATTTCAACATCTAAAATGCGCTTACCTAACGAAGGAATTTGGATCCATACTGCGCTTGCTTGGCTCACTACATGGGCATTGGTAACCAATTCACCTTGGCTATTAATAAAAAAGCCGCTTCCGGTTGCCGCATACTGTGCGGGTGTTTTATATGGCTGCAATAAATCAAGCTCAGCAACCTGCGAAAATACTTGCACCACCGTATCGCGTACTTCTTCTTGAACCGGACGCCATACTTCTGATTTAGCAACCACTTTTTCTATAACTTGTGTTGAGGTATCTAATTGCGTAGCAAGTTTATAATCAGTTTCATATTGAGCCAATCTTATATTCATTGATTCCATGAGCTGGTAATTTCTGAACATAACCAGACCAGACATCATAACTACTAAAACAGCACCACCTATAATCAGTGTCTGCATATTCCTTTTTGTTTCTGTTGACATAATTTCCCTTGGTAAGCATTCTACGATTTCACACGAACATACGAACCTATTTTACTTAATTTAAGTATAAAGACCAGCACATAACTTGCAAAAACAGGCCAAAAGAGTAGCATTAAAAAGTAAATTTGCACGTAAAACCATAGCTATTGTAAGGTTAATTTTCCATGAGTTCTGTTACCCTGGATGCCCTTGTTGCATTATGTAAACGACGCGGTTTTGTCTATCAATCTGCCGACATTTACGGTGGACTCAACGGTGTATATGATTTTGGCCCAATGGGCAGTTTATTAAAAGAAAATATACGCAACGAATGGCGCAAATCAATTTTAGCACAAAGCGATTCTATCGTTTTTATTGAAGGTTCATTACTCTCTCCTCCTGCCGTATGGGAAGCATCTGGCCATGTGCAACATTTTAATGATCCCATGGTTGATTGTTTACAATGCAAACACCGTTTTCGTGCTGATGAAATTGATCTGAATAAAGGATGCCCAAATTGTGGCGCAAAAGAATGGACCGATGTGCGCCAATTTAACATGATGTTCAAAACAGAAGTTGGTGCTTCAGCCGATAAAAGTTCAATCGCCTATCTGCGCCCTGAAACAGCGCAATCAATTTTTGTAAATTTTAAAAACGTATTGAGTACTACCCGCGTAAAAATTCCTTTTGGTATTGGACAAATCGGTAAAGCATTTCGTAATGAAATTACGCCAAAACAGTTTTTATTCCGTATGCGTGAATTTGAACAAATGGAACTCGAATGGTTCTGTAAAAAAGAACATGCCGCAAAATATTTTGATCAATGGAGTAAAGCACGATTTGATTTCTATAAAACCATTGGTATCTCTCAAGACAAGCTCCGTCTGCGCCCGCATGAGAAAGATGAACTTGCCCACTATTCAACCCAATGTACTGATGTTGAATATCAGTTCCCGTTTGGTTGGAAAGAACTTGAAGGGATTGCTGATCGTGGCACCTTTGATTTGAGTCAACATAGTAAACATTCCGGTAAGGAGCTCGGCGTTTATGATGATGAAACAAAAAAATCATATATTCCAAATGTAATTGAATGCTCAGTTGGGGTAGACCGATTGTTTTTAACTGCGCTCTTTGACGCTTACAAAGAAGATACTATTGAAGGTCAAACGCGCGTTGTGTTAGCATTAAGCCCAAAGATTTGTCCAGTTAAAGCGGCCTTTTTACCGCTTACTAAAAAACAAAGTGAAGCAATGTATGAAATATACAAACGGGCAAAAAAATTGGGCTATGTAATACAATTTGATGAAAGCGGTTCAATTGGTAAACGATATCGTCGCCAAGATGAAATTGGTACACCAATATGTATTACGTATGATTTTGACAGTGACAAAGATCATAAAGTAACCATACGTGATCGTGATACACTCAAGCAAGAACGTATTGCCATTGATCAAATTGAATCGTACATCAAACAAATGATGGAGCGCACTACCTAAATGTTAGAACGTCTCTATGGATGGATGGGTAAAAAAGTATATAGTAAGCATGCCACACTCTTGCTTGGTGTGCTCTTTTACCTTGAAGCAATTTTCTTTTTACCAACTGACCCCATGCTGGTATTTTATTGTATTGAACGCCGTAAACGATCTTTTTGGTATGCCACCATAGCCACTATTTCTTCAGTACTTGGCGGTATAACGGGTTATTTTATTGGATATTTCTTATGGCAAACAGTAGGACCAAAAATTATTCATAGCTTTTATGTGCGCTATATCGTATCGCCGGATACGTTTTTATATTTATGTGCGCAGTATAAAAAATATGAACATATTGCTATTTTAATTGCTGGCTTTACCCCCGTTCCCTATAAAGCAGCAACGTTGACGGCAGGATTTTGTCAACTTTCCTTTATCCCATTTGTGATCTTTTCATTGATTGCACGTGGTGCACGTATGTTTTTACTTGCTGCCATAATTTATAAATGGGGCGTTCATATGAAGAAATATATTGACCGCTACCTCACCCTCATGGTACTGCTTACGGTGGTAATCGTTGGATTCGTTATTTGGTGGCTTTATTGATACTAATGCTCTAAAGATGGGATACATCACACTATGAGTCAGGTTAAGACAGCACACTTTTCACCCGGTCGGGTGATTCTTCTTTCAATATTTTGTTTAATTATTTTTGGCACTATATTACTCGCCCTGCCATTTTCACGCACAACTGATGTTTCCCTTATTGATTTATTATTTACCGCAACATCGGCTACCTGCGTAACCGGTTTGTTTGCCGTTCCCATGAGCTCATTCACCACACTTGGACATGCGGTAATCTTATTACTTATTCAAATTGGCGGTTTAGGACTTATTACCCTTACGCTCGCGATTGTGTACATGTTTGCCAATGTTGGCTTTGCTACACAAGTGCGTGCGGGCCAACTCCTGGAAATTGAATCATGGAAAAGTGTACGAAGCACGCTATTTTTTATTATATGGATCACGTTATTATTTGAACTGATTGGCACGTTAGTATTATATACTCGTTTTTCGAAACTCTATACAACTGGTTATGCCTGGTTTTTATCACTGTTTTATTCGATCTCATCATTTTGTAGTGCCGGCATGCCTATTGAACCTACAAATATGGAAGCATATCAATCCAGTTATACCATTTTAATCACTGTTACCATCTTAATGTTTGTTGGTGGTCTTGGTTTTATTACGTTGCAAGAAATTATGCATTATATGCGCACATGGCGCGAGAAACGGCGCTATACATTTAGCCTGCATAGCAAGGTAAACTTATACACAACAATGCTTACTATCGGTATTTCTGCAACACTCATTTGGCTCCTTGAAGGAAACAATAGTTTTGCAAACATGAGTACGCCAATGCGATTTGTCAGCACTATGTTTCATTCCCTTTCTTTTAGAAGTACCGGCTGGATTACTATTCCGCTCAGCTTTATGCATTTAGCCACTATATTTTTAATTATGATCACCACATTTATCGGATCATCACCTGGATCAACCGGTAGTGGTGTTAAAATGACAACCGTAGCACTTTTTGTTTCAGCAATTAAAGCTGCTATTTTTGGCGAAAAACGCGTTACTATTAAAGGCCGTAGTATTCCGCAAGATCAAGTGTATAAAGCAATGTCTATTGTCTCGATTAGTTTGGCGTGGATTGTACTTATCACTTTTTGTTTATTAATCACTGAAACTAGTTGGGAAATTCAAGATATGCTCTTTGAAGTCGTTTCTGCATTTGCTACACTTGGCCTTTCAACCGGCAATACCGCTACGCTATCATTTATTGGGAAAATATTAATTATTGCCACGATGATTATCGGCCGTATTGGCTCATTAACGTTAGTATTGGCGTTGAGCCATTTAGCGATTAAGAAAAAACAAGAAGCACCACAAATTCTTTATCCTGAAGAACGCGTAATGTTGAGTTAAAGATAGGAATTATTTGTATGAAGTTTTGTGTCATTGGTTTAGGACGTTTTGGCTATCAAGTTGCCACGGTACTTGCAGAAAATGGTATGGAGGTGATGGCAATCGATAGTAATGAAAGTATTGTTGCCTCGATTCGCGATCAAGTAACCCAAGCAATTTGCATGCGCGTAACTGATGCTGCTTCATTGGAAAGCATTGGCGTCGATGAAATGGATACCGTGATTGTTGCTATGGGAGAAAACTTTGCCCAATCAATATTGATTACCGCGATACTTAAAAAACGGCTTTCTATTCCAAAAGTTATTGCGCGTGCTATTAATGATATTCATAAAGAGATTTTACAATTAATTGGTGCTGATATTGTTATATTACCCGAAAAAGAGATCGGTATCCGCCTTGCCGATAGCTTAAGTTCGCCATTTATGGACTTAGTGCGTATCACAAAAAAATACTCTATCAGCCAAATTACCGCGCCAAAATCATTGGTTGATAAAACGCTGGGTGAAATAGATTTATTTGAGAAATATGAAGTAAAATGCATCGGCGTTAAAATTAATGAAAAAACTGTATCAACTGATCCAAATCATGTTATTGCTGAATATGACCGGCTCATTTTTGCCGGCCATAACGACGCACTTGAGAAAGTTGCTAAATTATAAATGACGTGGACGCTTATATAAGCGTCCATTAATTTCACGCGATTTTAGATCAAAATTATGTAAATCAAAGAATGCCTGTTTTCGTGATTCACTCTCATCACACTCTATCTTGTCTACTTTGTATTGTTTCTGTGCCT
>Ga0210096_1000172_pt1 | contig 25754 bp, 24 predicted proteins | sample China_Galinas_PW_4_FD_184864 | JGI IMG/M metagenome (GOLD analysis project Ga0210096, IMG submission 184864) | Wetland microbial communities from San Francisco Bay, California, USA, that impact long-term carbon sequestration - China_Galinas_PWA_D2... | ecosystem: Environmental > Aquatic > Marine...
CCCGACCGGTTGCGCGAACTGGCGGAGCATTACGAGATTCCGGTGTTGCGCACCGCGCTGTCCAGCAACGAACTCATCAATCACCTGCGCTACTATTTCACGCAGAAGCTGGCCGAGCAGGTGACCCTGCATGGCGTATTTCTCGAGGTGCTCAGCCTCGGCTTGCTGCTGACCGGAGACAGCGGGGTCGGCAAGAGCGAGCTGGCGCTCGAACTGCTGACACGGGGGCACCGGCTGATCGCGGACGACGCCCCTGAATTCGCGCGCGTCGCGCCCGACATCATTAACGGCACCTGCCCGCCGCTGCTGCAGGATTTTCTCGAGGTGCGCGGACTCGGGGTGCTCAACATCCGTGCGATGTACGGTGACAGTGTCATCAAAAACGGCAAGCATCTGCGACTTATCGTCCATCTAAAGATTGCCGACTTGGAGTCCCTGACGACCGAGGATCGACTGCAGACCCGCCAGAAGACACGGAGTGTGCTCGGACTGGAGATCCCGGTATTTACCCTGCCCGTCGCACCCGGCCGCAACCTAGCCGTCCTGGTGGAAGCGGCGGTCAGAAACCATCTCCTGCGGCTAAATGGATACAACGCCACCGAAGACCTCGCCGCACGGCAACGCCGGGCGATGTCGTGAACCCTGGCCTCCTCTGCCCCCGGTTCGGCGTCGGACCGGTCCCCTGGAGTCGTGGGTCACCGAGATCCCGATTTGCGTCGTGCCGCGCCCGGACAGATGTGGTGGAGACCGTACAGTGAATCGTTTCGCGTGCCGGTAACCATTACCGGCGCGTTCACCACAAGCGTGTACACATCGAGATGAAACTCGTGGTCATCAGCGGCCTGTCGGGATCCGGCAAGACCGTCGCGTTACACACCCTGGAAGACGAGGAGTTTCATTGCATCGACAATCTGCCCCCGGGGCTGCTCGAGGCATTCGTCAGCCAGTTTCAGTCACAGGAACCCCACCTCTACGACAAGGCGGGAATCGGTATCGATGCGCGCACGGGGACGGGGGAATTACGGCGATTTCCGGCGCTGCTGAACAAGACCCGCCTGTCGGGTGTCGATGTCGAGGTCATATTTCTGCAGGCCGATACCGATGCACTACTGAAGCGCTTCAGCGAGACCCGGAGAAGGCACCCGCTGACACGCCAGGGACTCCCGCTGGTCGACGCAATCAACCTGGAACGCTCCCTGCTTTCGGAAGTGGCGATGAACGCCGACATTGTCATCGACACCACCCGGACCAACCTCCACCAGCTTCGCGCGACGATCCGCGATCGGGTCGGGAAACGGGACTCGACCCGCATGTCCCTACTGTTCCAGTCATTCGGCTTCAAGCACGGAGTGCCGACTGACTCGGATTTCGTCTTCGACGTGCGCTGCCTGCCGAACCCCTACTGGGATCAGAGTCTGCGTGCGCTCACAGGACTGGATGCCGAGGTCCGGGAATTCCTAGAAAAGAGTGTGACGGTGGACCGGATGTACCAGAGTCTGAATGCCTTTCTCGACATCTGGGTGCCGCAATTCACCGCAGACAACCGCAGATATCTCAGCGTCTCAATTGGCTGCACCGGTGGGCAGCATCGCTCCGTCTACCTGGTCGAGCGCCTGACCGAACGATTCAGGACGGACGACAGGCTGTCGGTCATCTCCCGCCACAGGGAACTCGGAACCCTTTGAAGCCGGCGAACCTTCGACCGAGCCCGATCGTGGTGATTCCATGCAATACGGCTTTCGAAATAGTAGTGAGGTGAAACGGAGTACTCGGAAGCCGGCAACAACCGGATCGCAGGTATAGAATTACCTGACAGGACAGGTACAGTTTGATCGACAACGCGTTTGCGGGAGCCTCATGACCATGTCCGTAGGTCTGCTGGTCATCACTCACTCAGGCATCGGCGATGCACTGCTCAAGACCGCCGAATCGATGCTGGGGTTCTGCCCGCTGCAGGTCGCGCTGGTCGAAGCGAGCGGTTCCTGCGAACCCGATGAAATCTACGCTCAGGCCCTAGAGGCCTGCCGGCACCTCGACCAGGGACAGGGGGTGCTGGTCCTGACGGACATGTTCGGCTCCACACCGAGCAACATCGCGAGTCGCCTGGTGGATCGGATCGCCATTCAGGCCGTGGCCGGTATCAGCCTGCCCATGCTGGTTCGCGTGCTCAATTACCCCACACTGAATCTTTTCGAACTCGTCAACAAGGCCATTACGGGGGGACATGACGGCATCCTCCTGTGCGACAGCAACGAGTCCGACTGAATGACGCCATGGTGAACCGCGACCTCAAGATCATCAACAAGCTTGGAATGCACGCACGAGCCGCAGCCAAGTTCGTCAACCTCGCCTCCAGCTTCGAGAGCGATATCGAACTCGGCAAGGGCAACCGGATGGTCAACGGAAAGAGCATCATGGGGGTGATGATGCTCGCCGCCAGCCGCGGGACATCGATTTCATTGCGCGTTGAAGGGAACGACGAAGTCGAGGCGGCGGACAGGCTTGAAGAACTGGTACGCGAGCGCTTCGGAGAAGATGAATAGGCACATGTCCTGCACAGGAGGGATGGTCCGACACGAGCGACACCAACCGCGCTGCAAGCGGGCATCCAGGGCGCATGCCTATGGGTTTCCCTGTCCATGACACTCGGGTTGAGCGGTATCGGTGTATCCCGCGGCATTGCCATCGGCAGACTCGCCATGCTTCGCCATGGTGCCTCGAATGTGTTCGAGCTGCTACTCGATCCCGATCAGGTAGAACCCGAGATCGAGCGCTTCCGCAACGCTGTGCAACAGGCGTCGCAACAACTTCGCGGGATCCGGGATGCCATCGCCGAAAGCACCCCAAAGGACGTCGCGGAGTTCATCGACACGCACCTGCTGATGCTCGACGACGAGATGCTCTCCGAAGCGCCGGTCGACATCATCCGTGAACGCCGGTGCAACGCGGAATGGGCACTCAAGATCCAGCGAGACGACCTCGTCTCGGTCTTCGATCAGATGGAAGACCCGTACCTACGCTCCCGCCGGGACGATGTGAACTACGTCTTCGAACGTATCCTGCGCGGCCTGCAAAGGGGCGAAGGTGGCGGTGAGACCCGCAGACTTTCCCACCGTATCATCGTGGCGGAATCGCTGTCCCCGGCGGACATCGTCTATCTGCAGCACAACCACATCGCGGGATTCATCACCGAGACCGGTGGCCCGTTGTCGCATTCCGCCATCCTTGCGCGAAGCCTGAAGATCCCCGCGGTGGTCGGCGTGCACACGGCCACCCTGCTCCTGCAGGATAACGAGACCGTCATCATCGACGGCGCCTCGGGGCTGGTGCTTGCGGTCACCGACAGCGATGTCATCGCCGACTACCGCCGCAAACTGCGCGCGCAGCATGAACAACGCCGCGCGCTGCTCGCCCTGCGCGGGGCCCCCACGGTGACACTCGACCGGCACCACATCGCGCTGCGTGCGAACATCGAGTTACAGGAAGACGTTCGCTCGCTCAAGCAGGTCAGCGCCGAAGGGGTCGGTCTGTACCGCACGGAATTCCTTTACCTGAAACGGGACAGGCCAGCCGACGAGGAGGAACAGCTTCGCACCTACCGCCGTGTCGTCCGCGCGCTGGCCGGCAAGCCACTGACCATACGAACACTGGATCTCGGCGCCGACAAGACCTGCAGCGACGAGCCCGCACACCCGCAGGGTCCCAACCCCGCGCTAGGCCTGCGCGCGATCCGACGCTGCCTCAAACATGTCGACGCGTTCAAGCCGCAATTGCGCGCCATCCTTCGGGCGGCGGCGTACGGGCCGGTCCGCCTGATGTTCCCGATGCTCACCTCGATATCTGAGCTAGAAGCCGCGCTCGCGTTGCTCGAACAGGTCAAGCGCGAACTCCGTCGCGAGCGCCGCCGCTTCGACAACCGCATCGCCGTGGGTGCCATGATCGAGGTACCCGCCGCGGCGCTTTCGGCTTCCGCGTTCGCCGCGCGCCTCGACTTCATGTCGATCGGCACGAACGATCTCATCCAGTACGCGCTCGCCATCGACCGCCTGGACGATGAGGTCAACTACCTCTACGATCCCCTCCATCCCGCGGTGCTGGCCCTGATCAGTATGGCCCTGGAGGCGGGCAAGCGGGCCGGAATCCCGGTGTCGATGTGCGGTGAGATGGCCGGTGACACGCGCTACACACGGCTGTTGCTCGGCATGGGCCTCAGGGAGTTTTCGACACCGCCCTCATCGCTGCTGGAGGTGCGTCAGGTGATCACCCGGAGTCGAATCGATCTGCTGCAGGATTCGTGCCGCGAGATCCTAAACGTGAGCGACCAGGGGGAGATCGCACAGCGTGTCAGGCTACTGAACGAGTCAGATCAGCTAGGGCAGGTCGCCGAGTGCTGAAACGGCGCTCCTGCCTCGGGGTCGATCCCCTGTCAGAGCGCGAAGCCGGCCCCGCTGCTCAGGCCTTGGGCAAGGTCACATTGATCTGCCCCTGGTATTTCCCACCCCGGTCCTGGTAGGACGTCTCGCAAACCTCGTCGGATTCCAGGAAGATCATCTGGGCCACCCCCTCATTGGCGTAAATCTTGGCCGGTAGCGGGGTGGTGTTCGAGAACTCGAGTGTGACATGTCCCTCCCATTCTGGCTCAAGGGGGGTGACGTTGACGATGATGCCGCACCTTGCGTAGGTGGATTTCCCCAGACATATCGTCAGGACGTTGCGGGGGATGCGGAAATACTCGACGGTACGCGCCAGCGCGAAGGAGTTGGGCGGGATGATGCACACATCGGACTCCAGGTCGACGAAGCTGTCCTCGTCAAAGCCCTTCGGGTCGACGATGGCGGAGTTGATGTTGGTGAAGATCTTGAACTGGCTGGAACAACGAACGTCGTATCCGTAGCTGGACGTACCGTAGGAGACGATGCGTCCGCTGTCGCTGTGGCGGACCTGATACGGTTCGAACGGCTCGACCATGCCGTGTGATTTCGCCATCCGCCTGATCCAGTTGTCCGACTTGATGCTCATGCCACGACCTGCCTTCCCCCGGCACGCAAAGATGACCGTCTCTACGATAGAACGCTTCGGGAACCGACCGCCCGAGAAACTTGGGTCCACACGGGGCAGACGCCCCGTGTCGCTGTGAAGACCCCGGCGCTTACCGAATCCTTCTGGCCTAGTTGTTCTGGATGACGATCTTCGGGAATTTCGCGCTGAAGTCACGGCCCTGCGAGGCGAGTTTGCCCGCCGTCTTCCGGGCGATCTCGCGGTAGATCTCGCTCACCCGGCTGTCCGGTGCGGAGACCACGGTCGGGTTCCCGCTGTCTGCCTGCTCGCGAATGCTCATGTCCAGCGGCAACTGGCCGAGGACCTCGACAGAGGACTCCTTGGCGAGGCGCTCCGCGCCGCCTTCTCCGAAGATCGGCTCTTCGTGGCCGCACTTGCTGCAGATATGGATGCTCATGTTCTCGACGACCCCGAGCACCGGAACCTCGACCTTCTCAAACATCTTCAGGCCCTTGCGGGCGTCGAGCAAGGCGATGTCCTGCGGCGTGGTGACGATGACCGCACCGCTGACCGGGATCTTCTGCGCGAGGGTGAGCTGCACGTCGCCGGTACCCGGGGGCAGGTCCACCACGAGGTAGTCGAGGTTGCGCCAGTTGGTGTCGTTCAGCAGTTGTTCCAGCGCCTGCGTCACCATCGGGCCCCGCCAGATCATCGGGGTTTCCTCATCGATCAGGAAACCGATCGACATGGCCTGAAGACCGAAGCCTTCCATCGGTTCCAGGCTCTTGCCGTCGGCGGACTGGGGTTGCCCAGACACGCCGAGCATGCGCGGCTGGCTGGGCCCGTAGATATCGGCGTCCAGGATACCGACCATCGCGCCCTCGGATGACAGCGCAAGGGCCAGGTTCACCGCCGTGGTCGATTTGCCGACGCCGCCCTTGCCCGATGCCACGGCAATGACGTTCTTGATGTTCTTCAGCGGCTTGAGATTCTTCTGGACCGAGTGCGCCTCGATGTTCCAGGTGACACCAACCTCGGCGCCGTCGACACCGTCGATGCCTTCCAGCGCCTGCGTCACCGTCGCGGCGAGCTGCTCCCGGTATCCCTTGGCCGGGTACCCCAGCACGATATCCACCTTGACACTGCCGGCTTCGATCTTGATGTCCTTGACCGACTTGCCGGCTACCAGATTCTTGCCCGTATAAGGGTCGATCAGTGCCTTCAGGGCTTCCTGGACACGCTCTTTCGTCAACTCCGACATACTGATTCCTCGCTGGATCCACTGTTCCGCCCCGCACCCGAGCCGCCACAGACCGACTCCGTAACCGTCTGGCGGCACCGGGTCGTCACAGATGAGGGGCTTGCCGGACGGACGCCCGGCGGCGGGGTGTAATCCAGCGATTATATATCAGCCGGCCGACGGCTTAAACGACAGGATCTCTGGGGGATTGACCGCTGGGCTATCCCCGTGGGATCGCACTGCTCGTAGCGGGGTCCGGGCCATGCTGATAAGGTATTGGCTCCCCATCATCACCACTGCAGCCCAGAGCATGAACGAGACCGGGCCGACAATGCTGGTCACCAGCGCCTTGCCCTACGCCAACGGACCGATCCACCTGGGGCACCTGGTTGAATACATACAGACCGACATCTGGGTCCGCTTCCAAAACATGCTCGGGCGGGACTGCGTCTACGTGTGCGCCGACGACGCCCACGGCACCCCCATCATGCTCAAGGCCCGGGAACTGGGGGAATCCCCGGAAACCCTCATTGAAAGGATCGGTTCCGAGCACCGGCGGGATTTCACCGACTTCCTGATCGAATTCGACAATTACGGTTCAACGCATTCCGAACAGACGCGGCATTACGCGAACCGGATCTACGAACATCTGAGCGAGACGGGACACATCGCCACCCGCACCGTGGTGGATATGTACGATCCGGTCGAGGAGACCTTCCTGCCGGACCGCTTCATCCGCGGCACCTGTCCGCGCTGTGGCACCGAAGACCAGTATGGCGATTCCTGTGAGTCCTGCGGTGCGACCTATTCGCCCGCCGAGCTGCGCGACCCGCGTTCGGCGCTGAGCGGGGCCGCCCCCGTCGAGCGCGAGAACCTTCACTACTTCTTCAGACTGGGGGACTTCGAGGCCTTTCTCCGGGACTGGGTGTCCGGTGACCGCGTGCAGGAGCAGATCTCCCATAAGCTGAACGAGTGGTTCGAGGCCGGTCTCAGGGAATGGGACATCTCCCGCGACGCCCCCTACTGGGGGTTCGAGATTCCCGGCGCACCCGGCAAGTATTTCTACGTCTGGCTCGACGCCCCGATCGGCTACATGGGCAGTTACCGGCAGTATTGCGAACGGGAGGGGCTGAGCTTCGGCGAGGTTTGGGACTCCGGCAGCGACGCCGAGCTGTACCATTTCATCGGCAAGGACATTGCGTACTTTCACACCCTGTTCTGGCCCGCCATGCTGCACGGTGCGGGGTTCCGCACCCCGACGGCGGTCTGGTGCCACGGTTTCCTCACCGTCGACGGCGCCAAGATGTCGAAGTCACGCGGCACGTTCATCATGGCACGGACCTACCTCGATCACCTCGACCCCGAATACCTGCGCTACTACTTCGCGGCCAAGCTGGGATCGGGTGTCGACGACATCGACCTCAATCTCAAGGATTTCATGGCGAGGGTGAACAGCGATCTGGTCGGCAAGGTCGTCAACATCGCCAGCCGCTGTGCGGGCTTCATCGTCAAACGTTTCGATTACATGCTTTCCGAGCAGCTTGCCGAGCCCGAACTGTACCGGGAGTTCGCGCGGCGGGGCGATGCCATCTCGCAACACTATCGACGGCGGGAATATTCGCGCGCGATGCGCGAGATCATGGCACTGGCCGACCGGGCCAACCAATACATCGACGAGGCCGAACCGTGGGTGCTGGTGAAGGTCGGGACGCGCAGGCACGAGGTCCAGGACATCTGTACCGTGGGGCTGAATCTCTTCCGCGCCCTGGTGACCTGGCTGAAACCGGTCCTGCCGCGGCTGGCAGAAGGCGCCGAGGCCTTTCTCAATATCACCCCACTGACCTGGAAGAGCCCGGGCACACCCCTGACGGGACACCGGATCAACCGTTTCAAACCCCTGATGAGGCGTGTCGAGCAGGAAGCGATCGACGCCATGACCAAGGACTCGACCGAACACCTGGCGCCCAAGAGGACCGAGGCGGCGCCGGCCGGACCACTCGTCGCGGAACCGATAGGCGACCCGATCGAATTCGCCGATTTTGCGCGACTGGACCTGCGCATTGCGCGCATCGCCGAGGCGTCCTACGTGGAGGGTGCGGACAAGCTGCTGCAACTGACGCTGGACCTAGGCGGAGAGACTCGCAACGTCTTCGCGGGTATCCGGCAGGCCTATGATCCCGCAGACCTCGAGGGCCGCCTGACGGTCGTGGCGGCGAATCTTGCCCCGCGCAAGATGCGGTTCGGCGTATCCGAGGGCATGGTGCTGGCGGCGGGGCCAGGGGGCTCTGAAATTTTCCTCCTGTCGCCGGATGACGGGGCGAAACCCGGCATGCGGGTGAAGTAGCGCCGGGCCGGGACCCGCGGCCTCCCGGGGTTCGGTCAAACTGGCATCAAGGGGTTACAATCGGGGTTTCCGACGGCAACCCCGGCGCAACCGGCACAGGGATCGATTCGATGGCGCAATACGCCCTCATCCTGCTCAGCACCGTACTGGTAAATAATTTCGTTCTGGTCAAATTCCTGGGCCTGTGTCCGTTCATGGGTGTGTCGCGCAAGCTGGAAACGGCCATCGGCATGGGTCTGGCAACCACCTTCGTACTCACGCTCTCCTCGGTATCGTCGTATGTCGCGAACACCTGGCTGCTGGAGCCCCTGGGACTCGAGTACCTGCGCACGATCACGTTCATCCTGGTCATCGCCGCAGTGGTGCAGTTCACGGAGATGGTGGTCCACAAGACCAGCCCCCTGCTCTACAACATCCTCGGGATCTTTCTCCCCCTGATCACGACCAACTGCGCGGTGCTGGGCGTCGCCCTGCTGAATGTCCAGCAGTCACACGGGTTCGTGGAATCCGCCCTATACGGCTTCGGCGCCGCGGTCGGGTTCACCCTCGTGCTGGTCATGTTCGCCGGGATCCGGGAACGCCTGGTCACCGCCGACGTTCCCGAGGTTTTCAAGGGCAACGCGATTGCGCTGATCACCGCGGGTCTGATGTCGCTCGCTTTCATGGGCTTCTCCGGACTGGTCAAGGCATGACATGACGGAGATCCTCTACGCAACGGCCGCCATCGGGTTCCTAGCCGTCGTCTTCGGCGTCGTCCTCGGATACGCGTCTGTCAGGTTCCGGGTAGAGGGCGATCCGGTCGTGGACCGCATCAATGCTATCCTGCCACAGACCCAGTGCGGACAATGTGGATACGCGGGCTGCCGTCCCTACGCCAAGGCCATGGCCTCGGGCGAAGCCGAGATCAATCATTGCCCGCCAGGCGGCGAGCAGGTGATCGGTGAGCTTGCCGACCTGCTGGACCGCGAGGTGCTGCCGCTGGACGAGGAGAATGGCGTACATAAGGAGGTCATGGTCGCCGTCATCGACGAGCATACCTGCATCGGCTGTACTCTCTGCATCCAGGCGTGCCCGGTCGACGCCATCCTCGGGGCGGCCAAACAGATGCATACCGTCCTTGCCTCCGAATGCACCGGCTGCGAACTCTGCATTCCCCCCTGCCCCGTCGACTGCATCGAGATGATTCCCGTCGAACGCGACATCTTTTCCTGGAAGTGGTCGAACCCGGAGGAATTCCGGCAATCCGCTACCGCAGCCCGTGTGCTTTGACCTTAAGCTGCGACCCACCGAAAGGTTCCGGTCTATGGACAAGCCTGGGATGGTCGGGCAGAATCATCAAATAAACTAGAAAACGTCGCGGTGCGCGCGGTTCCACACCATTCGAGACGCGTTCGCTCCAAGATGGCAAAAATACTGCTTCTGAACGGCCCCAATCTGAACCTGCTGGGACGACGCGAGCCTGGTCACTACGGGTCGGATTCGCTGGAGTCGGTGGTCGACTCGCTGCGTCGCCATGCACGGCAGAAGGGGCACGAACTCGCGGATTTCCAGCACAACGGGGAAGGTGAGCTCATCAGCAGGATCCACGGCGCGCTCGCCGAGGGGGTCGATGCCATCATCCTCAATCCCGGCGCCTATACGCACACAAGCATTGCGCTGCGAGACGCGCTGGCGGGGGTCGGGATCCCTTTCATCGAGGTCCACATCTCCAACATCTTTGCACGCGAAGAGTTCCGTCGGAACTCCCGGTTGTCGGACATCGCGCGTGGCGTCATCTCGGGCCTCGGGACCCGGGGTTACCATCTGGCATTGATCGCCATCGACGACTGGCTGAATCCACGGGGGCAATGGGATGGACATTCGCAAGATTAAGAAACTCATCGAACTCCTCGATGAATCGGGTATCGCAGAAATCGAGATCAAGGAAGGCGAGGAATCGCTGCGCATCGCCCGGCAGTCTACGACGCAGACCGTCTCTCTCTCCGCGACGCCGTCCCCGGTGGTCGCGCCAGCGGTGGCTTCCACCGCGGCGCAAGCCAATGAACCGGAAGAAGTCACCCATACCGGCCATAACATGATCTCACCGATGGTCGGCACGTTCTATCGCGCGCCCTCGCCACAGGCAAAGCCGTTCGTGGATATCGGCCAGACCGTCGATGTCGGCGACACGCTGTGCATCATCGAAGCGATGAAGATGCTGAATCAGATCGAATCGGACAAAGCGGGTAAGATCGCGGCAGTCATGGTACAGAATGGGCAGCCCGTGGAATACGGCCAGACACTGTTTATCATCGAGTGAACGGCATGACCCCCGTGTGCGTCATTCCGGGTCTTGCTGACCCTATCAACAGGCAGGTGTCCCATGCTTGAGAAGGTCGTCATCGCCAATCGTGGCGAGATCGCGCTGCGGATCCTACGTGCCTGTCGAGAACTCGGCATCCGGACCGTTGCGGTTCATTCCGATGTTGACCGGGGCCTGATGCACGTCAGGCTCGCCGACGAGTCGGTCTGCATCGGTCCGGCAGCTTCAGCGGAGAGCTACCTCAATATCCCGGCGCTGATAAGCGCCGCCGAGGTGACCGATGCGATGGCCATCCATCCTGGCTACGGCTTCCTATCCGAGAATGCCGACTTCGCCGAGCGCGTCGAGTCGAGCGGGTTCATCTTTATCGGTCCACGCGCCGAAACCATCCGGCAGATGGGTGACAAAATTGCTGCCAAGAAGGCCATGATAGCCACGGGTATTCCCTGCGTGCCGGGTTCCGAGGGTGAACTGAGTAGCGATCCCGAGATGAACATGCGTCTGGCCAAAGAGATCGGATATCCGGTGATCATCAAGGCTGCCGGGGGCGGGGGTGGGCGCGGCATGCGCGTGGTCCACGCCGAAGGCACCTTGCTGAACGCGATCTCCCTCACGCGGACCGAGGCAGCGGCGGCGTTCAACAACGACACCGTCTACATGGAGAAGTATCTCGAGAAACCACGACATATCGAATTCCAGGTGCTGGCCGATAGCCACGGTAACGTCATCCACCTCGGGGAACGCGACTGCTCTATGCAACGGCGTCACCAGAAGGTCGTGGAAGAGGCGCCAGCCCCTGGGATTACCCCGGCGCAGCGAAGGGCGCTCGGGGAACGGGTCACGGAGGCCTGCCGTCAGATCGACTATCGCAGCGCGGGAACGTTCGAGTTCCTGTTTGAGAACGGCGAGTTCTACTTTATGGAGATGAACACCCGCGTGCAGGTGGAGCACCCCGTCACCGAGATGATCACCGGCGTCGACATCGTCAAGGAGCAGCTTCGCATCGCCGCCGGAATGGAACTGGGCATCCGCCAGGCGGACGTCAAGCTCGAAGGTCATGCGATCGAATGCCGCATCAATGCCGAGGACCCGACGAGTTTCATGCCCTCGCCCGGGACCATCACACACTTTCACAGTCCCGGGGGTCCGGGGATCCGGATGGATACCCATGTCTACAACGGCTACTTGGTACCTCCCTACTACGATTCCATGATCGGCAAGTTAATCACCTACGGCGACGACCGTGAGTCCGCGATCGCCCGGATGTGCGGGGCGCTGAGCGAGATCATCATCGACGGCATCAAGACGAATATCAAGCTGCACCGTGAGATCATGTCGGATGCCGCGTTTCGCAAAGGCGGAACCAACATCTACTACCTCGAGAACAAGCTCTCGGCGATGATGGCCGGGGTCAGTTGAACCACGGCACCGCGTTCTGGGTGAATCCCGACAGACCGCGAATAGGGTAGAGGCCTTCCCCGGAATGCCGAACACCGATCCGGCGCTGAGCCAACTCTCGGTGACGACGGACAGCTCGGATAGCGAACGCATCGAGACGATTCTTCTCGAGGCGGGCGCCATTTCCGTGACCCTCGAACCCGCGGCCGAGAAACCGGTACTGGAACCCCGCCCGGGGAAGACCCCGCTGTGGGAACGAACCAAGGTAGCGGGACTGTTTTACTCGGACCGCGACCTTCAGGACGTCAGAATCATGCTCGCGGCCGCTCTGGGTCCCGGAACAACCTCATCTGTCCAGTCCGTGCCCCGACGCAACTGGGTCCGCGCCTGGATGGACGACTTCGGTCCCATGCGGTTCGGGAATCGACTCTGGATCTGTCCCAGCGGTGGTTCGGTGAAACAGGACGATGCCGTGATCGTGTCGCTCGATCCCGGTATGGCGTTCGGGACCGGTACGCACCCGACGACCGCGCTCTGCCTGGAATGGCTCGACGCACACCCGCTCGCCGCACTCGACGTGATCGACTACGGTTGCGGCTGCGGGGTACTCTCCCTGGCCGCCTGCCGCCTCGGCGCCGCCACGGTGACGGCACTGGACATCGACGAACAGGCGCTGCTGGCCACCCGCGACAATGCCTTCCGCAACGCCATCGATGCAGATCGGCTGGCGACCGGACACCCGGAAATCGCGCGCACCGGTTCGTCCGACCTGCTGCTCGCCAACATACTTTCCGAACCTCTGATCGAGCTTCGCCAAACCTTCGCCTCCCTGTTGAGGCCTGGCGGATGCGTGGTCATGAGCGGCATACTGCGGGAACAGACGCCGAAAGTCGCGGCCGCGTACCGGTCGGTATTTACGCTGCGCGAACCCGTATCGAAAGACGACTGGGTCCTAATCGAAGGCCGGTTGAAGGACTGAACACAGGGCGACCCACCAGATCCCATGTATACCCAGTGCCCGACCTGTCATGCGCTGTTCGTCGTCACCTCAGAGCAGCTTCGCGCCGCCGACGGCATGGTGCGCTGCGGTCAATGCGAGAACGTATTCAACGGCAGGGAATACGTCACGTTCAGGAAGTCCGCAGGCAGTGGCGCCGCGGGGGTCCAGACCGGGGTCCCCGGTCCGTCCGCCCGGCACACGCTGATCGAGGAACAGACCACCCTGTCCACACCGGATACCGTCCGGGACGAGACATCCTCCGAGCCATTCAACACCCCTGCGATACAATCCCCCTCGGCAGCGGAGTCCGCCCGGGACACCGAACCTTCGCTGGAGCACAGCGGAACGCGGTTCGCGCCCGTGCTTCCCGAGTTACTTGTCCCAGAACTCGAACACCCGGAAGATCGCGTCGGCCCGCGACTCCTGTGGGGCGCGGGATCGATCTGGCTGGCCGCATTACTCGTCGTGCAGATTGCCTGGTTCAATCGCCACGCCCTATCGTCCCACGACGGGGTAGGCCCTTTGATCCATTCCCTTTGCTCCCACATCGACTGCGGTATCGCGCCGCGGTCAGACCCGGATCGGATCACCCTCGTGAGCCGGAACGTCTACACGCATCCGGACCAGGCGCGTGCGTTGATGATCAGCGCGGTACTACGCAACGATGCCGGCTTCGACCAACCCCCACCCCGACTCCTGGTCGCCTTCTCCGACCTTCAGGGGACGGTGCTTGCGGCGCGCCTGTTCGAGCCCGAGGAATACCTGCCCGAGCCGGAAATCGCCAACCGTCTGCTATCACCGGGTGAGGCCGTGCCCCTGCGACTGGAATTGCTGGATCCGGGTGGCTCGACGCTCAACTTCGAGATCGAGTTCCACTGAGAAATCGCCCGGCGCCCGGAATTTTTCACGGGCGCTGCGTTGCGTGTCTATCCGACGAGCGGCTGACAAACACCGTTCGGCGCGTACTATAATTTCTCTTTATATTGTTTGAACTGACCTCTATACCTTGCGTAACGGCATTTTTTCAAATGTTGAGGTTATTGATAGTCCTATACAGCATCTGTTTAGCCAACTGCGTATTAATACGTACGAAGCGCTACTAATAGGACAAAGATTATTTTTAAGTTATAAGTTAACTAACTAACAATCTAATTTTCACCTGCCGGGCGCTCCGCCCTTCGGTTTTATTATCTTGCAGTTGACATGCAGATAGGCCCCCATCAGATCGGGGGACGCGCGGTCCTCGCCACCAAGGCGGGAGTTACCGACCGTCCCTTTCGTATACTGTTCCGGTCTCTGGGCGCGACCAAGAGCCGCCTGCGCATAGACCACCGTGGCGAACCGGGACCGCGTCGTACAGATCGCGGGCCTGCGCGTTTAGCGGTTCAGCGGAGTACGTGACGATTCGTGAGATCAAACGGTCCGTGGGAATTCCTGACATCGCAATCGGGGACATCGACAGCCCGAAAGCCGCCGCCAGGAGGGTCTCGGATTTCACCGCTGCCGACGCGCTCATGATTGGACGCGCGGCACAGAGCAGACCATGGGTTTTTAAGGGAAATCGAAACCTACCTTGCGACTGGATCATTACATAAAAAACTAGCAATTGGGGGGACGTTAACCACCATGCTCTCACATCTTGAGTCACTCTACGATTTTTACGGCGAGGCATCCGGGGTCCGGGTTGCGCGCAAGCACACAAAATGGTTTCTCGCATCCCTGCCGAACGCCGACAATCTGTGGCGGGCCGTCTGCGGTGTGGGAAACAGCGCAGCCCAGTACGCTGCCCTCGCGGGCGGCTTCGGTGAATTCGCGGCTTTTACGCAGGGGCAGGCATGAGCACTGAGGCCGAGATCATCGAGTACAAACCGCGCGAACTCGCGCCGGAAACCCGACCGCAGCCCCTGCACCATGCCGTGAAGATCGCACTGAAACGGTACCTCCGCCAACTGGACGGACAGGAGCCCGACAACCTCTACCGCATGGTGATCTCACAGGTGGAATTCCCGCTGCTGGAATGCGTGGTGGAGTATTGCGAGGGCAATCAGTCAAAGGCGGCGCGGGTGCTGGGCCTGAATCGCGCCACGCTCAGGAAGAAGCTCAGGGAACACAGCGTCGTGACCTGACCCGGCGAGAGTCGGACCCGATGGTTGCGCCATCTTCGCGACGACAACCGCAGGTGACACGGCCCCCAGGGCGCTGAACCGCTTTCGGACGCGGTGTGCCGGCCGACGGGTGCGGTCCGGGAATTTCGTTATATAATCACGCGCTCCCATTCGTTCTGCTCCCAGGAAATCATGACTGCTCCCAGGCTACACCCGGTTCACCGGGCAATTATCAGCGTGTCCGACAAAGGAGGTATCGTAGAGTTTGCCCGTACCCTGCGCGCGCGCGGGGTTGAGATACTCTCTACCGGCGGCACCGCAAAACTGCTTGATGAACACGATGTGCGCGTCGTGGAGGTTGCCGATCACACCGGGTTCCCGGAAATGATGGCGGGCCGGGTAAAGACCCTGCACCCGAAGATTCACGGCGGGATCCTGGGGCGCCGCGGCGTGGACGACCAGGTCATGTCGGACAACGACATCGCGCCGATCGATCTGGTCGTGGTCAATCTCTATCCCTTCGAACAGGCCGTGTCCCGTCCCGGTTGCTCTCTGGATGAGGCCATCGAAAACATCGACATCGGCGGACCGGCCCTGTTGCGCGCCGCCGCAAAGAATCATGCCTCGGTCGCCGTCGTCGTGGATCCGTCGGACTACATCCGCATCGTCGAGGAAATGAGCGCCAACGATGGGGCGCTGGGGCACGACCTGCGCTTCGACCTGGCCCTCAAGGCATTCGAGCACACGGCGCGATACGACGGCGCGATCGCGAACCACCTGGGACAACAGACCGGCGACGAACCCGGCTTCTCCCGCACCCTGAGTCTTCAATTCGAACGCATCCAGTCCATGCGCTACGGAGAGAATCCGCACCAGAAAGCGGCGTTCTATCGCGAACCCGACGCCTCCGGGGCGAGCATCGCGACCTCGCACCAGATCCAGGGAAAGGCGCTTTCCTATAACAACATCGCCGACGCGGACGCCGCCCTGGAGTGCGTCAAGCAATTCGATGCACCGGCCTGCGTCATCATCAAGCACGCCAACCCCTGCGGTGTGGCGATATCCGAGGACATACACGAGGCCTACGATCTCGCCTTCAAGACCGACCCGACCTCCGCCTTCGGGGGCATCATCGCGTTCAATCGCCCCCTGGACGGCGAGACCGCATCGGACATCATCGAGCGGCAGTTCGTCGAGGTGATCGTCGCCCCGGAGATCTCCGACGAGGCGCGGGAAGCCTGCGCCCGCAAAAAAAACGTGCGTGTGCTCGAATCCGGCACCTGGAGCGCTCCACGCCCGTCGCTGGACTACAAGCGTGTCAGCGCCGGCCTGCTGGTCCAGGAACGCGACCTGGGAATGGTGGACGCCGGGCAACTCAAGATCGTCACCCGCCGCGAGCCTACCCTGAGCGAACTGAACGACCTGCAGTTCGCCTGGCGCGTAGCCAAGTACGTCAAGTCGAACGCGATCGTCTATGCGCGGGACAATCGGACCATCGGCGTCGGGGCCGGTCAGATGAGCCGGGTCTACTCGGCCAAGATCGCCGGCATCAAGGCCGCTGACGAGGGTCTCGAGATAAGGGGTTCGGTCATGGCATCCGATGCCTTCTTCCCGTTCAGGGACGGCATCGACGCCGCCGCCGAGGTGGGCATCACGGCGGTCATCGAGCCAGGGGGGTCGATGCGGGACGAGGAGGTGATCGCGGCCGCGGACGAACATGGCATGGCTATGGTGTTTACCGGGATGCGGCACTTCCGGCACTGATCCCCCGCGGCACTGCAAGCGATGCTGCTCTCTCGCATCGCCGACGTCGTACTGCCGCTGTTCGGCGTGGTGGCGGCGGGTGCGATCTATGCCCGGCTGCGGCTACCCGATATGGAGACGGCGAACCGGGTGAATCTGGACCTGTTCATACCGGCGCTGGTCTTCTCCTCGCTCGTCCAGCAGGACTTCGAACTCACCCGATTCGGCCCCCTGGCCCTGGGTGCCGCACTGATCATCGCCCTGTCCGGGACAGCGGCCGTCCTGATCTCAATCTCAGGGCGACTCAAGTTCCGTACCCTCGCCCCGCCGATGATGTTCCGCAACGCCGGCAACCTCGGCCTGCCGTTGATGACCCTCACCTTCGGCGAGGAGGCGCTGCCGGGGGCACTGGTGCTCTTCCTGCTGGGTAACCTGACCCATTTCGGTATTGCGCCTTTGATTCTCGACCACCGCGGAAAGTGGTGGACGGCGCTGTTCCAGCCGGCCCTGCTGGCGGCGCTGGCCGCCCTGGCGTTCATCTACTGGGAGATCCCGGTCGCCGGATTTGTTCTCACCGCGCTCGCGATGCTCGGGCAGATTGCGATCCCCCTGATGCAGTTCTCACTCGGTGTGCGGCTGTCCCGTATCGACCTGGGTGACTGGCATGTGGGGCTCTTGGGGGCATTGCTCACACCGCTGATCGGTGCGGCCGCCGCCCTGTTGCTGGTGACAATGATTCCCCTGCCACCGATACAGGCGGGGATGCTGATCCTCTTCGGCGCCCTGCCACCCGCGGTTCTCAACTTCCTGTTCGCCGAGCAGTACCGACAGGAGCCCGCCAGGGTGGCTTCCATCGTCCTGCTGGGTAACCTCGCGGCCGTGTTCTGCCTGCCCCTCGCGTTGGCCTGGGTGCTGCCGCGATACGGTTGAACCGGTGGGCGACAATGCCCGGTTCAGACCGTAAAATTATTCATTGAAATGACCTGGCCGGAGATCGGTATGAAGATTCTCGTCGTAGGTGGTGGCGGACGCGAGCACGCACTGGCCTGGAAACTGGCGCAATCCCCGCTGGCAGAAGGGGTGTATGTCGCACCGGGCAACGCGGGTACGGCCCGGGAGCCGGGCGTGGAAAATGTCGCCATCGCGGTGGACGATCTGGGGGGACTGGAACGATTCGCACGGGAGAAAGCGGTCGGACTGACCATTGTCGGACCCGAGGCGCCGCTGGTCGCGGGGATCGTCGACAGCTTCCGGGAAGCGGACCTGCCGATCTTCGGTCCCTCGCGCGCGGCCTCCCGTCTGGAGGGATCCAAGACCTTCGCCAAGGCGTTTCTCGCCCGCCACGGGATCCCCACCGCCGAGTTCGGCAGCTTCACCGACGCCGGGGAGGCCGAGGCCTATATCCGCTCGCATGGCGCCCCGGTTGTGGTCAAGGCGGACGGACTCGCCGCCGGGAAGGGCGTCATCCTGGCGCAGACCGAGGACGAGGCCATCGTCGCGGCCCGCAGCATGCTGGCCGCAGGTGCGTTCGGCGAGGCCGGGCACCGAGTGGTCGTCGAGTCGTTCCTCGAGGGGGAGGAGGCGAGCTTCATCTGCATGGCCGACGGGGAACACATCCTCGCGATGGCGACCTCGCAGGATCACAAAGCCCGTGATGCCGGCGACACCGGCCCGAATACCGGCGGCATGGGCGCCTATTCCCCGGCACCGGTGGTGACACGTGAGATGCACAACCGCATCCTGTCGCAGATCATCGAACCGACGCTCCGCGGGATGCGTGAGGATGGTTGTCCCTATACGGGATTTCTCTATGCAGGCCTGATGATCTCGTCCGACGGGACTCCAAGGGTACTCGAGTACAACTGCCGTTTCGGCGATCCCGAGACCCAACCGATCTTGCTTCGCCTGAGGTCCGACCTGGTGGAGACGACACTGGCGGCCCTGCGCGGCGAGCTGGACCGGACCTCCCTAGCGTGGGACCCGCGCAGTGCGCTCGGCGTCGTCATGGCAGCCGGCGGTTATCCGGACGCCTATCGAAAGGGAGATATCATCTCAGGACTCGAAGCGGTGGACAGCGAGGACCTCAAGGTGTTCCACGCAGGGACCCGAGAGGACGGCGGCCATGTCATCACCTGCGGGGGACGGGTCCTATGCGTCACCGCGCTGGGTGACAACGTCACGCAGGCCGCTCAACGGGCCTATGCCGCGATCGAGCGAATTCAGTGGCGCGACGCCGACTTCCGCCCGGATATCGGTCACCGCGCTGTGGCGAGGGAGCGCGTTTCGAACGCGGTCGCCTGATGGCCACATGGCCTTGCCAAGGCCCGGCGTATCCTCGATGCGCGTTCAAGAGATTGACCCCGCTCGCCCCGTTATTGTTCGCGCTATCGGCCTGCGGGTCCGGTACCGGACCGGCGGAACCGTTCTCGGAGCCGCTCCTCTCGATCGAACGGTCCTGGCCGGAACTGAGCTTCGATCACCCGACGGGTCTCTTCCATGCCCCCGGGGACGATTCGCGCTGGTACGTCACCGAACAGGGCGGCAGGATCCTCTGGTTCGAGGCGCAACATGAGGACACCGCCCTCGTCCACACCTACCTCGACCACAGTGAGGTGGTCGACGACCGGTTCGAGGGCGGGATGCTGGGCATGGCATTTCACCCCCGGTTCGACACCAACCGGCAGGTCTACGTCTCCTATACCGCGCCCGGTGTAGAGCCGGGCGAGAACATGCAGTCCCGAGTATCGCGCATGTGGGACGTGGGCGGCAGACTCGACCCGGACAGCGAGGAGGTCCTGCTGCGCGTGGGCCAGCCCTGGGCAAACCACAACGGCGGGAACATCGCCTTCGGACCGGATGGATACCTCTACATCGGGCTGGGAGACGGGGGTGCGGCGGGAGACCCGGACAATCATGCGCAGGACACCACCACTGTCCTTGGCGCCATGCTGCGGATCGACGTAGACAGCGAGGCACCCTACGCGATCCCGCCCGACAATCCACTGATCGGAACGCCGGGCTCGAGGCCCGAGATCTTCGCCTGGGGACTGAGAAATCCCTGGGGCTGGAGCTTCGACCGCGACCCGCCCCATCGACTCTGGCTCGCCGACGTCGGACAGAACAAGATGGAAGAGATCGACGTCGTCGAGAAAGGCGGGAACTACGGCTGGCGCTGCTACGAGGGGACACTCGAATACGACACCCGGGATTGCGGAGATCCGACCAGGTTCACCTTTCCCGTCGCCGAATACCGACACGACGAGGGGTACTCCGTCACCGGAGGCCGGGTCTATCGGGGTGGGGCGATTCCCGCCCTGCGGGGTGTGTACCTCTTTGGCGACTACGGCAGCGGCACGATCTGGGGGCTGTTCGGGGAGATATCCCGAGGTCTGGAGAGAAGGGTGCTGGCGACCACGCCATTGTCGATTGTCGGTTTTGCCGAAGACATCGACGGCGAGATCCTGATCGTCGACTACGAGGAAGGGGAACTCTACCGCGTCGTTCCGGCGGAGTCCTGAAAACAGCCGAGACGTACCCGCGCGCACCGGTGCCGCCGCAGTGTCCCGGCACCGCTATTCCGGCCCCGTTCCATAGAACGCGAGACGCCACGACCGGAAGGTCCCCGCGTCTCCGGGAAACCCGTCCCTGACCGTCAGCCGCCACGTACCGTCCGCCCCTTCTCCCAGGTGCCGGGCGCTGCCGAAGAGCCAGTCAAGATATACCGAGCAGGCGTTGTTGGCGCAGGTATGCGTTTCGGCCAATGTGCTTTGTGCACCGGTCGGGGAGGTGAGAACAACCTCAAGATCTCCCGAGTATCGATGATCCTCCGCGGTGAACGTCACCTCGATGAACTCGATCCGCCGGATCCCGGTGCCGCTGGCGGTGATGGTATCGCTTGCCCCGATCGGGTCGTTGTCCGGTATCGGGAGCGACGGTCGGGACTGCGCGGTGACCGCGCTGATCTGCGGCCCGACGTTCGTCCAGGTCCTGGCGGCCTCGACCGCGGCCGCGGCATCGACGACACCGAAACCGTAACGATGGTTGAAGTGATACGCGGGCGCTGTACCGAAATCGGCCCAGCCGGGGTCCGCCGGATCATTTCTGCGCGCGGTCTGCGCGAGGATGAGCCTGACGTCACGCCAGCCCAGGGTCGGGTTGGCTTCCAGCATCAGGGCGACTACGCCAGAGACCAGTGGCGCAGCCGCAGAGGTCCCGCCGAAGTCATTCGTGTAGTTATTGTTCGCGAGGTTCCCCGCTGAGCCCGTGGAATTGAAGCCGTAGTCACCCGAGCGGTCCGTCGTCACCAGCGACGGCATCCCTGGCGCGCTGACCCAGAGATTGGCGCCCCGCTCCGAAAAAAACGATTGGTGTCCGTCATGGTCCACGGAGGCCACGGTGATCACGCCACGGTGATTGGCGTACGCATCGTAGTTGGAATTGTCCCGCGGAGCACCGTTTCCGGCGGCCCAGACGTACACGATACCGCGTCCATTCCGCCCCTGCGTCAGGCCGGTCCTGACCCCCTCGCGCCATTCGAACGAACTGCGGCCCAGCGTACCCTGCCCGTCCGTCGGTCCCCAACTGTTGTTGGAGACGGCGTTTTCCACGGCGTCGCGCGCCATGGCGTCACCCTCATTTACCGAGGTGGCCCGCACAAGCAGGTTGTAACCCACCAGTCCCGCCAGGGGCGCCACACCCCTGACGCCCTTGCCGTTGCGGTCGCGCGCCGCGATGAGACCAGCGACGGATGTCCCGTGGGCCGAATCTGCCGGATTCCCCAGGGAAGGGCCAGAAGGGCTCGGGTCGGAGGTCCCGCTCAGATAGTTCCAGCCCGCACCCTCGACCACATTGGGGGCGAGGTCCTCGTGCGCCACCTCCAGCCCGTCGTCCACGACGACCGTCCGCACATCCCGGCCCCGTATCCCGGATTCGGTCCACACCGGCAGGACGTTGACGTCCTCATTCGCCGTACCGCCGGTCTGCCCTCGGTTGTCCAGGTGCCATTGCAGGGCAAACAGGGGGTCATCGCCTGAGAACGTGACATTGACGGTGGTATCCGCGGTCAGGGTGATGCGGCACATCGCGCTCGTCCCGCACGCGGCCATGCCCCAGTCCAAAACGCCGGAACCCTCACCGGGGCTTGCAGTCAGCGTCACCACCGTACCGTCGGGAAACGACGTGGAGCAGGCCGGGCCACAGTCGATACCCGAGGGTGAGCTGGTCACCCTTCCGTCACCGGAGACGACGATGAGCAATGACCGGTCAGGCGCTGGTTCGACGCCGCCTCCACCGTCACAGGCGGCAATCGCAAAGGCCACCGGGAGCAGCATGGAACGGAAGGCGCGAATGCGTCGCAAACCCCGGGTCGATGCGGGCTCCAGCCGGACGCTCACCGGGGTACACGCTCCGTCCACCAGTTGGGTGTCGCTGCAATGACGCGGTCTGTTTCATGTATCCGGTTGGCGGTTTCGAGCGATTCCAGCCCTGGTGGGGTGTCGATGTAATAGACGTTGGGGCCAAATGACAGGCGCCTTGAGGAGTCCGGTGCATGGCGAATCAGCCAGGCATCGACATCCGCGGGAGAAAGCGCGGGATCGAGATAGACGATGACGCCACCGGGCAGGGTACGCAGTGGTCCGCCGGTCGACGGTGTATCGCGAAACACAGGTGAAGTCCTCTGGGCAGGAACACCGGCGTCGGGTCTTGCCGAATACCCGGCCCGGCGGAATTGCAACCATCCGTACCGCGACGGCAGTCTCACGCGCCGTTCGGAACGCGGCGAGGCAGTACCGGAACCTACGCCGATCGGATGCGCAAACTCCGCGACGAGATCGCCTTGCAACCAGATCGTTCGCCGCGCGTCTCCGTCGTACCAGTACCGCATATCCCCAGCGGTGGCATGGTCGGCAGAGCCGTAGGAACCGGCATCCGCTGCGGTCACCCTTGGGAGAAAGAGGACCATGCACAGGGCTGCGATCATACCCGTTGCAATTCGCCGTCTCGATTTCCCTTGCCGTTGCCGCATCGACGCACGCTCCTCCCACAAGGAAACGATACGCCGTGGAGACAAACCGGGGAACCGGTTCACCTGGCCATGAGTGAGCCGGAGCGTAACGGGTCTCTCATGGCCCTTGACTCGCGACCAAGAGGGCGTCGTACCCCTATTCGGGTGAGAGAACTCACGCGTTTCGATGTACCGGACACAAGATAAGGAATTGTCGCCTTCCCTCATGTCACAGCGGTGACGGTAAGGAACAGATTCAGCAGTTGGGCGGGTAACCCTATCGTTTCATGGAATCGAAGAATTCGTTGTTCGTCTTGTTGGACTGCAACCGGCCGAGAAGGAACTCCATCGCCTCGATATCGTCCATCGAGTGCAGAAACTTGCGCAGGATCCACAGTTTCTGCAATTCGTCCGGGTCCGTGAGAAGTTCCTCGCGGCGGGTACCGGAACGGTTGATGTTGATGGCCGGAAAGACGCGTTTTTCCGCAATACGCCGATCGAGATGAATCTCGCTGTTACCGGTTCCCTTGAACTCCTCGTAGATGACCTCGTCCATTTTGGAGCCTGTGTCGATCAGGGCCGTCGCCATGATGGTGAGACTACCGCCTTCCTCGATATTGCGCGCCGCACCGAAAAACCGCTTGGGTCGCTGCAACGCGTTCGCGTCGACACCACCGGTCAACACCTTACCGGAGGAAGGCACCACGGTGTTATAGGCGCGCGCAAGCCGGGTGATGGAATCCAGGAGTATCACAACGTCCGTGCGATGCTCTACGAGCCGCTTGGCTTTTTCGATGACCATCTCGGCGACCTGCACGTGGCGCGTCGCGGGTTCGTCGAAGGTGCTGGAGATCACCTCTCCGCGTACCATGCGCTCCATCTCGGTGACTTCCTCCGGCCGCTCGTCGATCAGCAGCACGATGAGATAGCATTCGGGCTGATTGGCCGCGATGCTCTGCGCAATGTTCTGCAGCATGATCGTCTTGCCGGCCTTCGGCGGCGACACGATCAGCCCGCGCTGTCCCTTGCCGATGGGTGCGACGATATCGATGACCCGCGCGACGATGTCCTCGGTACTGCCGTTTCCGCGTTCCAGACGGATCCGCTCGTCGGCGTGCAACGGCGTCAGGTTCTCGAACAGGACCTTGTTCTTGGCGACCTCCGGCGACTCGAAGTTGATCTTATCCATCTTGAGCATCGCAAAGTAGCGCTCGCCATCCTTGGGCGGGCGTATCTTTCCCGATACGGTATCCCCGGTCCGCAGCCCGAATCGCCGGATCTGGCTCGGAGAGACATAGATATCGTCCGGTCCCGCAAGATAGGACGCATCGCCCGAACGCAGAAAACCAAATCCGTCCTGCAGTATCTCCAGGACGCCGTCCCCGAAAATATCCTCTCCGTTTTTGGCCCGCGCCCTCAGGATCGAAAAGACGATGTCCTGTTTTCTCGAGCGGGCAACGCCGTCGATTCCCACCGACTCGGCAATGCTGATCAGTTCCGAGGCGGGTTTCTTCTTCAGTTCGGTCAAGTTCATGATGTCAGGGGTCGTGTCTGGAACGAAAAGGGATAGTCAAGCTGGAAATACGGGTGTTATCCAGCAGCCGGATCGAAGCACCCGCGATGAGATGTTGCGAAACGACAGTTTATTACCCTGGACCGGCGGTGCCGATGATCTGTCAGCCGGAGTGTCTGATGGGTACGGACTCAAGTGGAAACTGCGAACGAACGCCACCGAGCCTCTAAAACCCTTACTTCCCAATCCGATATTCGCTATGGATGGATCCCGTCAGGCTATGCATTAGTTGGAAACTGGAGCCGACAGGGCGAACGGCCCGGTGCGTCGGACCACCTGCTCAAGGTCTCTCAGCGTGCATTCACTGCGGGAATCATCACTTATGAGATTCAGGCAAACCGCAACAATACGGCCACAGTTTGATTGGGAAGACCTGTATGGGAAGGAAATTGATATTTGAAGTCCTTTTAACACCAAATACGGGATCCGTCCAGTGGATTTGAAGGGTCTGCCCGTGGATCAAATGGTTTGATCAAGAAATGCGGTGAGCTGCGATTTCGATAGCGCACCGACCGTGGTCGCCTCCACCTCTCCGCCCTTGAATAGCATCAGGGTCGGAATACCCCGAATTCCGTATTTGGGTGGGGTTGTGGGGTTGTCGTCGATATTCAGTTTTGCGATCCGGATCTTGCCATCATACTCATCCGCAATCTCTTCGAGGATCGGCGAGATCATCTTGCACGGGCCACACCACTCGGCCCAGTAATCCACCAGTACCGGCACATCAGACTTGAGCACCTCTTGCTCGAAACTCCCATCCGAGATGTGAAGGATCTTCTCGCTCACCGTAGTACTCCTCGATGCGGACTCATGTTGGTTCCCGGGATGGCGTCGATTGCTCGCCCAAGGGAGAGATTACAGTCGGGATAGGATATCGATCAAGGCCGAGGCGGTTAGGAATTTGTCTGCATGTCCTCAAAGGTTAACTGATTCCCTGCATCAAGTCCATGCCGATAAGCGGCCATCGGCACATAAATTCAGGTATCCTAACTAGATGAGTGAACATTTATTGACGGAACTGAAGTTCAGCGAAATCGACCTGCCACA